>Ga0182018_10001979_pt1 | contig 21758 bp, 16 predicted proteins | sample 812P2MmetaG_FD_120490 | JGI IMG/M metagenome (GOLD analysis project Ga0182018, IMG submission 120490) | Permafrost microbial communities from Stordalen Mire, Sweden - 812P2M metaG | ecosystem: Environmental > Terrestrial > Soil > Wetlands > Permafrost | place: Sweden: Stordalen | collected...
CGCCCTGGTGGTGCTGACCGGCGTGTTCTTGTCCTCGCTCGACTTGTTCATCGTGAACATCGCCTTCCCGAGCATCTCGAAGAGCTTCCACGGCGAGTCGCTGCGCTCCATGTCGTGGGTGCTGAGCGCCTACACCATCGTCTTCGCCTCGCTGCTGGTGCCGGCCGGGCGTTGGGCCGACCGGACCGGGCGCAAGAAGGCATTCCTCATCGGGTTGGGCATCTTCACCACGGCGTCCACGCTCTGTGCCGTGGCCCCGTCGCTGGGTGCGCTGATCGCGGCTCGCATCCTGCAGGCCAGTGGCGGTGCCTTGATGCTGCCCACCTCGCTCGGGCTGCTACTTCCCGCCTTCGGTCCGGCGCGCAAGGGTGCCGCCATCGGCCTGTGGTCGGCGGTCGGCGGTGCCGCGGCCGCCTTCGGGCCTTCGATCGGGGGCCTTCTGGTGCAGGCCAGCTGGCGCTGGGTCTTCCTGGTGAACCTGCCGTTCAGCCTGATCGCCCTGGTGGTCGGGGTGCGCGTCCTGCGGGAGGTGGAGGACCCCGTGGCCCACAAGGCCGACTTCCTCGGGGCGGCGCTGCTCTCGATTGCCGTGGCCAGCCTGGCCGCCGCCATCGTCGAGGGGTCCAGCTGGGGTTGGACGAGTGCCGGCATTCTGGGCGCCTTCGCCGTCGCCGTGCTGGCCAGCATCGTGCTGGTCGTGCGCTCGGGTCGGCACCCGAACCCGATCATCGAGCCTGCAGTCATCCGGCACCGGGCCGTTGCACTGGCCGACGCCAGCTCACTCGTCTTCTTCGCCGGTTTCGGTGCCTTGGTGCTCGGGGGTGTCCTGTTCCTCACCGGGGTGTGGCACGAATCCGTCCTACGGGCGGGTTTCATGATCGCCCCAGGACCACTGACGGCGGCAGTGTGCGCGTTCCCCGGAGGGTTGCTCGGCGCGCGGTTCAGCCATCGGCTCGTCGGTACGGTGGGCAGCCTCCTCTTCGCCGGCGCCGCCTTCTGGTGGATCACCCGGTTGGGTGTGACCCCCGACTACGTCGGCGGCTACCTGCCCGGGAGCTTGGTCACCGGCGTCGGAGTCGGGCTCATGCTCCCGGCCCTCGGGGGCGCCGCCACGGCGCCACTCCCGCCCGAGCGCGCCGCCACCGGCACCGCCCTCTACGCCATGTGCCGCCAGATCGGGTTGGCCCTCGGGGTGTCGTGTCTGGTGGCCGTGCTGGGCACCGCCACCGGCGTGGCCGCGGTGCATGCCTTCCACCACGCCTGGATCTTCATGGCCGTCTGCAGCTTGTCGGCGGGGCTGATCCTGCAGGGCATCCCGCGCCGCGCCCGGGTCCGCCACGAGAGCGTGGAGGTCTTCGTGGCGCAACGCGAGGCGTCGCTGGTGCTGGCCGCGGGCAAGTAAGCGGCGTACAAGGAAGCGGACGGTTGACTCCGGGGCACGGAGGAGTAGCGTCCACCAACAGAACGGCTAAAGGAATGGTGTCGCATCCTCGCCTGGAGTTGCGGACCTTCACCAATGGATCGGGGGGCCGACTATGTGGGGACGCTCGTTCAGCACGACGGGGCGGCTTTGCCTGGTGGCGGCCATGTTGGTGCCGCCCGCGGTGCTTGCGCTCCAACTCAGCGCCACGCCAACATCTGCCACAGTGCCAGCGACCACGGAGGCACTCGCCTGGGGCGACAACTCCCTCGGTGAACTCGGCGCCGGCCTCACCGTCGGGAGCAGCGACACGCCAGTGGCGGTCTCGCTTCCCGCCGGGGTCACCCCCACCGCCATGGCCGGGGGCGGCGGCGCGGGCGACCCCCAACCGTTGGACTACACCGGATATGCCATCGGCTCAAACGGGGTCCTCTACTCGTGGGGTGACAACTCCGTGGGCGAACTCGGCAACGGAACGTCCGGTGGAAGCAGCGATGCGCCCGTGACGGTTTCGCTGCCTGCCGGGGTCACCCCCACCGCCATCACCGCGTCACAAGGAACCGGATACGCCATCGGCTCGAACGGGAAGCTCTATGGCTGGGGCAACAACGCCTACGACACGCTCGGCGATGGCGTCAGCGGCGGAAGCAGCGATGCGCCCGTGGTGGTCTCGCTTCCCGCCGGGGTCACCCCCACCGCCATCGCGGGGGGTTATCTCTCGGCGTACGCCCTTGGCTCGAACGGCAAGCTCTATGCCTGGGGCGACGATTACTACGGGGAACTGGGAAATGGCATGTCGGGCGACACTCCCGGCGGTACGGCCCTGATGAGTGACACGCCCGTGGTGGTCTCGCTTCCGGCTGGCGTCACCCCCGCCACCATCGCCGGGGGTGGAGGCTGTGCGTACGCCATTAGCCCGAACGGGACGCTCTATGCCTGGGGCTTCAACTCCACTGGCCAACTCGGTGACGGCACGACCACAAACAACTCCACGCCCGAGGTGATCTCGCTTGCTCCGGGAGTCACCGCAAAGGCCATCACCGGTGGCGGCGGGTTCGCCCATGCCATCGGCTCGGACGGAAACTTGTATGGCTGGGGACTCGGTTCCAGCGGTCAGCTGGGCACCGGTGATGGGAGCCTCTCGCCGGTCGTGGTCCTACTCGCTCCGGGAGTCACGCCAGTGGGGATCGATGACAATCTCCACACCGGCTACGCCCTCGGCTCGGATGGAAATATCTATGCGTGGGGATATGGACTCAACGGCGAATTTGGCAACGGCACTACAGGTAATGACCAACCGCCTGTCGTTGTCTCCCTCCCGCCCGGGAGCACCGTGAAGAGTTTGGCCCCAGAACCAGGCTCTTCATCGGGCTTTGCCATTGTGAACGTCCCCGACGCCAAGCCCGTCATCACCACGTCGCCGTCCAGTAAATCCGTGGTCGCCACACAAAACGCCACCTTCACTGCAGCCGCAAGTGGCGTTCCGGCGCCCACGGTGCAGTGGCAAGTTTCGACTGGCGGAGGCCCCTTCACGCCGGTTTCGGGAGCGACGAGCGACACGCTCACCATTACCGCGGCGACACTGTCCGAGAGCGGCAACCAATACGAGGCCGTGTTCACCAACGGAACCGGCACGGCGCCGACCAACCCGGCCACGCTCACCGTGACCGCCCCCCCAGCGCCAACCACGAGTGTCGCGCTCCCGGCTAACGACGCCACGATTGTCAGTGGAACCTGGCTCGACGCGTCAGCCCAGAGTCCCATCGGCATCAAATCGGTGATATTCGAGGTAAGTGGCGGCTCGATATCCGATCAGGTGATCAGCTCCTCCGCCGTCACCATATATGGATGGATCGGCGGCTGGAACTCCTCCGACGTGCCGAATGGCACCTACACCTTGCAAAGTGTGGCGACGGACAATGCCGGGAACTCCACGACCAGTTCCGCTATCACCGTCAACGTCGACAACCCAGCGCTGAACACGGAGGTCCTCATCCCCGCCACCGGGGCGTCGATCAGCAGCTCGTCGGAGATCCTCGACGCGTCCGCCACCGGGACCAGCCCGATCACGGGAGTGCAGTTCGAAGTGACCGGCGGCTCCCTTACGGACGACATCGTCGGGAGTGCTCTTCTCACCCTGTACGGCTGGATCTTCGAGTGGAATTCGACCACCGTTGGGAACGGGCCCTACCTCCTGCAGAGCGTCGCCACTGAGACCGGCGGCACCACTGCGACGAGCACCGGGACAAACATCACGGTAGACAACCCACCACGATAGACAACTAAGACGGAGCTCACGAAGAGACGTCACTCTGCGTCTCGGAGCCGAGCAAGTTCGGCGCGGTAGTCCGCCGGCAGATTGAAGGCGCGAGCTCCGTCAAGGACCCTCTCCAGGTATCCATCACGCGGGACACCGTCACCGTCAAACTCCTGGATGTAGATGAGCGCAGCCTGCGCGCATTCGTGGCCCTGGACCGTCAGGATCTCACGTCGATAGAGGCCTTCGGCCACACCTTCGTAACGATCGAGACTGCGCTCATCGGACGGAGATACTTCCCAGAGGACTCCCCACGTCAGGGATCCGGGGGTATTGACGACGGTGGCAAAACCCCGGACCCCGATGCGCACTTCCCAATCAGCGAGATGTGCCCGCCCGAGGGCTCGGGCGTCCGGGCAGCGGGATTCCATCTGCACCGGATCCATATTGGATCCGTAGGCAAAATACAACCCGGTTGCCATCCGATCCGTGTTCCTTTCCCCTGACCCAGGTCCGACCGTGTTCCACGCTACGTCGGCAGGTACGACGGGTTGGCCACCAGTAATTGATCTCGCGCCGACGCGGCAAGCGCTCTGCCGACGGCGGGCCATTCGTCGTCGCACGCGCCCGACCGGATGGCGGCTGCGAGAGCGCTGTCACTGTCGAAGCCGAGTGCGTCAAGGCGCTCCCGATGGGCGTGAACAAGCGACGGGCCAAGCCGTAGTTCGCGCTCAACCATTGACAAGACGTTGCGGGCGATACGCGCGCGGAAGCGCGCCCCGCCCTCGCTCTGCTCCATGACGTCACCCTCGAGGTACTCGCGCACCGCCTCGACCAACTCGGCCCCCGAAGGCCGGCCGAACGGTGCAGGCGCGTCAGGTGCGGGCGCGTCCGCTGCGGCATCGGGCGCGGCGACGTCGGGCGCGTCGCCATGGCCGAGCTGCCCAGGCGCGTCGGGCGCCAATCCCAAGAGGACGAACAGGTCCCACTCGCTCTCGCACACCCGGCGGCCGATGGCCGCCAGCTCGACCGAACGGGTGACCCCGCGCAGGTGGGAGGAGGCCTGCATGGCGCAAATGACCGCCCACTTGACCGTGGCGTAGACCTGCCACCAGTGGAGGCGCCCGGGCTCGATGGCCTCTCCGCCGGCGGCCTCGTAGGCCGCCAACAGGTCGGGCACTGCCCCGAAGCCCCCGACCTTGGCGCCGCCGCCGAAACGCCAGGCCGGCGCGCACAGCCACCCCAGGTCCTCGGCCGGGTCGCCGCGGTGGGCCAGCTCCCAGTCGAGGACGGCGCGGAGACCGGCGGGGCCGACCAGGAGATTGCCCAGGCGGAAGTCGCCGTGCACCGTCACCGGTCGCTCCGCCGGTAGGCGGTTGGTACTGAGCCAGCGGGCCCCGAGCTCGATCGCCGGGCGCACCTCGGCCAGCGCATCGAGGACGGCGAGCGGCTCCACGAGAGGATCGGCCGGCACCAGTCCCTCAATGCCATCCGGGTCGATGGAGTGGATAGCCGCCAGGGCGTTGCCGCACTGGGCAGTGAGCGCCGCCCGCGCGGCGGCCCATTCGGGGTCGCGCAGGATCTTGCGGGGGATGGTCTCCCCGGCGATGCGCTCGACCACTATCCAACCCGAGCCCAAGCCGGAACCGCCGCCACCTGGTGCGCCAGCTCCGCCGCCGCCTCCCGCGCCGTCATCGTCGTCAACGTCCTCGTCAATGCCCCAGGCCACGAGGGCGGGGACGGGCACTCCGCGAGCGGCCGCCGCGGTGAGCAGCGCCGCCTCGGTCCTGACCCGGCCCGGCCCGACGATGCCCGCGCCCCGGTCCTGCTGGAGGATGAGCGGCCTGAGGGCGCCCTCCACGGTGCGCAGGTCGAAAGAGCTCGTGATCCGCGAAGCGCCGCCCGACAGCCGTTGCAGGTCGTGCACGGTGCCGCCCAGCACCCGACCGAGCGCCTGCGCCGTCTCCTCCGGGGTGGGCATCGCCTATGCGACGGGGACGACAGGCCTCCCGCTGCCGTCGAGCTGGTGCAGGTACTCGCAGATGCCATAGCCGGTGCGCTCCGGCCCGTCGGGGTTCAGGTAGGTCCAGCGGGCCAGCCCCTCGTTGACCAGCGTGCCGCCTGCCTTTCCGGTGCCGGCCACGCGGAGGACGTCACCGCGGAGGGAGAACGTGCGGCGCATCTTGTCGACCACCTCGAGGTGGACCACCCGCTGTGTCACGGCGTCGTCCTCCAACTCGGTGCGCACGCGCCACTCGGCGATGCTGGCGGCCTTCTCGCCGTCCCACACCCACCCGCGGTGCAGGTCGCCGGCCTCGGTGCCCAGACGGATGCCGCCGAAGTGCATCCCGCTCGCTATGTTGCCGTCTGGCACGTTGCCGTCTGCCACGTTGATGGAGAACCAGCGCCACATCCGCGGGCCGCCCCAGCGGCGCGGCCCCCAGGACTTGTCCCGGTTGCCGTGCGCCCCCTCCCAGTGGTGGCGCACGCCGTCGACCTCGAGCCACCCGGTCCAGCCCCCGGCCTGCTCGAAGTGCCCCTTGCCCACGGTGGCGGCGGACGCCGCGGCCTCGGCCGTCTTGGGGCCGGTGGCGGCGGTCGCACCACTCGGCTGGCCGTCGGTTCCGATGGCCGGCGTGGCCGCGTCGAAGCGCACGTCGACGGCAAGATGCGCCGTCCGCGCCACCGCCGCCCCCGGGACACAGGGACGGACCGGGGCGTCGGCGTCCAGGGTGAGGCGCCATGACTGCAGCGGGACCAGCATCTCGAAGCGGACACCTCCGACAGCGAGGACCGAGTCGACCATGGCGCGCTGCGCGGTGACGGAGCGGAACTCGGCCACGTCGCCGCCGGGGAGCCACGCCGAGAGGGCGGCGTCCATCGTCCCCTCGTTGGGCCGGATCCCGATGCGTGCGAAGAAACCCGAGTCCGTGCGCGGGTCGTAGGCATTGAAGTAATAGGACTCGCTCCAGGCGCTGTCACCCTCCACGGGGTGGGCCAGGTCGTGGTGGGCTTCGAGTATCGGCATCGCTACACCATGGTCCGGCGGGCGGCGTCGCGCAATGGGGGCACGGCCGGCCGCCACGTCTGGTGGGTGGGAAGGTCGCCCGGCTGCTTGACTGATTCGGTGCCGACTTGGGCTGTCACCGTCTACGGAGTCTGCGCCGTCTCGTTCATGATGGCGATGTACGCCCTAGAGAAGCACGGCAGGGGATTCATCGTGGCATTTGCCCTCGGGTGCTTGTTGTCGAGCGCCTATGGGTTCCTGTCGGGGGCGTGGCCCTTCGGCATCGTGGAATTCATCTGGTCGGGGATCGCTCTCCGGCGCTACCGACGCGCGGACGCAAACTGACCCACTACCAATGGGCCGGCCCGGTCGATCTTTGGGCCGGGCCGGAGGGAGTGGACCGGCCCGGCAACCCGGCCCGGGGCGGCGACCTGCATCTTGTGTGAAACTCACCGGGCAAAGTTGCGACGATGGTCGGGGGTTGAATGCGCGCCGCAGTAACCAGAGGCGGGAAACTCGTTGTCGGCGAGGTGGGCGACGTGACGCCGGGCTCGGGCCACGTGGTCGTCCGGTCACTGGCCGCGGGCATATGCGGGTCCGACCTGCACGCGCTGGCCGACTTCGGCCACTTCACCGGCCTCATGGGCTCGGTCGGCGTCCCCGCGCTGGACCCCACGCGCGACTGCGTCTTCGGGCACGAATTCTGCGCCGAAGTCGTCGACCACGGCCCCGACACGGCCAAGACCCTCCCGGTGGGCACCCGGGTCTGCTCGGTGCCCATCGTCATGGGCGGCGGCGGGGTCGAACAGATCGGCTACTCCAACCTGTTCCCCGGCGCCCTGGCCGAGTACATGGCGCTCCAGGAGTTGCTGTTGCTCCCCGTGCCCGAGTCGCTGAGCACCGAGCTGGCCGCGCTGACCGAGCCCCTGGCCGTGGGCGAGCACGCCGTGGGTCTGTCAGGCCTCGAGCCGGGCCAACCCTCTCTCGTCGTGGGCTGCGGCCCGGTCGGGCTCGCCGTCATCGCCGCTCTGAAGGGACGCGGCCATGGCCCGGTGCTCGCCGCCGACTTCTCACCCACCCGGCGACACCTGGCCGAGGCGTTCGGCGCCGACGAGGTGATCGACCCGGCCCAGGTCTCACCCCACGATCGCTGGGCCTCCTTCGGCGTGCCCAAGACCGTCATGGATCGGGCCGCCGCGTCCATGTTCGGCACCGACATCACCGACCCGGTCATCTTCGAAGCGGTGGGCGTGCCCGGAATGTTGCAGTCGCTCATCGCGGACGCCCCGCCGCACAGCCGCATCGTGGTGGTGGGCGTGTGCATGCACAGCGACACCATCGAGCCCTTCATGGCCGTGACCAAGGAGATAGAGCTCCGCTTCTCCTTCGCCTACAACCCGGCGGAGTTCGCCGCCACCCTCCAACGACTGGGGGAGGGTGTGCCCGGGGCCGACCGCCTGGTCACCTCGACGGTCGACCTGAAGGGCGCGCCCGGCGCCTTCGACGCGCTGCGCACACCCGGCGAGCACGGGAAGATTCTGGTGCAACCCTGATACACCATCCGCAACGAGAGGACGATCCACACCCATGACCACCATCGCCGCCGCCGAGGACCTCAAGTTCGGCATCTTCCTCGCCCCCTTCCACCCCGTGGGGCAGAACCCCACGCTGGCCCTCGAGCGCGACCTGCAGCTGATCGAGCACCTCGACGCCCTCGGGTTCGATGAGGCCTGGTTCGGGGAGCACCACTCTGCTGGATACGAGATCATCGCCTCCCCCGAGGTCTTCATCGCCGCCGTGGCCCAGCGCACGCGGCACATCCGTCTCGGGACCGGCGTGTCATCCCTGCCCTACCACCACCCCTTCATCCTGGCCGACCGCATGGTCCTGCTCGACCACCTGACCCGGGGCCGCCTCATGATCGGCGTGGGACCGGGTGCCCTGCCCTCGGACGCCTTCATGATGGGCATCGACCCGGCCAAACAGCGCGACATGATGGAGGAGGGGCTCGAGGCGATACTGCTGCTGCTCGAGGGCACCGAACCGGTCACCATGGAGACCGACTGGTTCAAGCTGGTGGGCGCCCGCCTGCAGATGCGCCCTTACCAGCGTCCTTATCCCGAGATCGGGGTGGCGGCCCAGGTATCCCCGGCCGGTCCCCGCACGGCAGGGCGCTTCGGCGCCAGCCTGCTCTCCATCGGCGCCACTTCGGCGGCCGGCGGGTTCGACATCCTCGGCGCCCACTGGGACGTCATGGAGGAGCGCGCCGCCGAATTCGGCACCACGGTCGACCGCTCCAAGTGGCGCCTGGTCGGACCCATGCACATCGCCGACACCAAGGAGCAGGCCATCGCCGACGTGGCCTTCGGACTGGAGCAGTGGGTCGACTACTTCCAGCGGGTGGCCGCCCTGCCGCTCGCCCCCGACACCACCAACTTCGAGACCTTGGTCGACGCCCTCATCGCCTCGGGCTTCGCCGTCATCGGCACGGTGGAGGACGCAGTGGCCCAGATCGAGCGCCTGCGCACGCAGTCCGGCGGCTTCGGCACCTTCCTCCTCATGGGCCACGAGTGGGCCGACACCGCGGCCACCCACCACTCCTACGAGCTCTTCGCCCGCTACGTGGCGCCCGCGTTCCAGGACTCCGCACGCACATTGACCGCCAGCCGGGACTGGGCGGCCGAGAACCGCCCCGAGTTCATCGGCGCGGCGGGGAACGCCGTCATGTCCGCCATCCAGAAGCACCAGGAAGAGAAAGCAGCCAAGTCCGCCCATGTCTGAGCCACGCACCTCGTTGCCCATCACCCACGAGCAGATCGAATCGAACGGGATCGAGCTGCACGTCGCCGCCTGCGGGCCGGCGAAGGGAAAGCCCGTCGTCTTGTGCCACGGCTTTCCCGAGCTGTGGTACTCGTGGCGCCACCAGCTCGTCGCCCTCGGCGAGGCCGGCTACCGCGCGCTGGCGCCCGACCTGCGCGGCTACGGCGGGAGCAGCCATCCCACCGAGGTCGCCGACTACGGATCCGACAAGCTGACCGGCGACCTCTGCGGCCTGCTCGACCACTACGGGTATGACAAGGCGGCGTTCGTCGGGCACGACTGGGGCGCCATGGTGGTGTGGGAACAGGGACGTCTGCACCCCGAGCGCGTGGCGTCGGTGTTCAACATGAGCGTGCCGTACTCCAACGCGCCGGCGCCGCCGACGGAGATCTTCAAGGTGATCTTCGAGGGAAAGTTCTTCTACATCCTCTACTTCCAGACGGTGGGGGTGGCCGAAGCGGAGCTCGAGGCGGACCCCCGCCACTTCATGCGCACCATGCTCTACGCCGCCGGGGCCGAGGGCATGGTCGGCGCCGGCCCCCTGCTTCCCGACGCGCCGGCCGAGGGCACCCGATTCATGGACATCTTGGGGGAGGCGCCCGACCAGCTGCCGGCCTGGGTGACCGAGCACGATGTCGACGTGTACGCCGACGCGTTCAAGAAGGGCGGCTTCTTCGGCCCGGTCAGCTACTACCGCAACATGGACGCCAACTGGGAGCGGAGCAAGGACATCCCCTCCTCCGTCTACACCATGCCGGTCGGCTTCCTCACCGGCACGCTCGATCCGGTGCGGGCCATGATGCCCGGCGCGGCCGAAGCCATGGCCGAGGCCTTCTCCGACTTTCGCGGCGCCACCGACGTCGAGGGAGCCGCGCACTGGGTGCAACAGGAGAAGCCGGCCGAGACCAACGCCGCGCTGCTCGGCTTCTTGGCCGACGCGGCCTAACGCGCGTGTGCATCGGCCGCCCGTGAACTACCGCCTGTGATCAGTCCCGTGACCCTACGCCCGTGACCTACTCCATCGTCGCCCGCGACCCGGCCACGGGCCAGCTCGGCGTGGCGGCCCAGAGTTGCTACTTCGCCCTGGGCGCGGTCCTGCCCTGGGCCCGGGCCGGCGTGGGCGCCGTGGCCACCCAATCCATGGTCGATCCCGGGTACGGGCCGCGCTGCCTCGACCTGTTGGCGCAAGGGCTCAATCCCGACGACGCACTGGCGCAGGCGGTAGCGGCCGACGACGGGCGCGCGGTCCGCCAGGTGGGGGTGGTCGGCGCCACGGGCGCGGTGGCCTCGTACACCGGCACCATGTGCATCGACCACGTGTGCCACGCCGAGGGCGAGGGCTACGCGGCCCAGGCCAACATGATGGGCCGTGACGGCGTCTGTGCCGCGATGGCGGCTGCGTTCGAGGCTTCGGACGGTTCATCTTCTGGCGGCGCGTCTTCCGACGGCACCCCCTCCTTGGCCACGCGGCTCGTCGGCGCGCTCGTCGCCGCCGAGAGCCTCGGGGGTGACGCCCGCGGCCAGATGTCCGCCGCGCTGATAGTGGTCGAAGGGACCCCGCACCCCCACCCGTGGCAGGGCGTGCTGGTCGACGTCCGGGTAGATCACCATCCCGACCCGTTGGGCGAGCTGGGCCGGCTGGTGCGCGTCGCCGAGGCGTACCACCTGTGCGACGTGGCCGAGGAGTCGCTGGTGCGGGGCGACACCGCCGGCGCGTTGGCCGGAGCCGAAGCCGGCCTGGCCCTTCTCCCCGGGGAGGGCAACCTCCTCCTGAGCCACATCGCCGCCCTCATCGGCGTGGGGCGGCTCGACGAGGCCGCGGCCGAGCTCCAAGGTCTGGTGGCGTCCCGGCCGACCTGGGAAGGGGTGGTCCGCGCCCTGATCGATCGCGGCCTGGTCCCCCTCCCCGAAGGCGTCACCGTGGACCAGCTGTTGGCCCGACCTGCCCGATGAGCGGGGCCGACGCGCCCAACCCGGTTCTCGTCCCGCTACCGCCCCAACCCGACGAGGCGCCCTGGCCGACGGACCAATGGCCGGTGGGCGAACCCCCGGCCGCGGTAAAGGAGGAGTTGGCGCGCCTCTTGGACCGGGTGTGCGATGACGGCGGCCCCCTCGCCCGTACCTACGCCGTCGTCGTGGTCCATCGAGGCCGGGTGGTGGCCGAGCGCTACCAGGGCCAGCTGGAACACTTCGACCGACCTCCCGAGCCGGTGACCGAGCGCACTGCGCTGTTGAGCTGGTCGATGGCCAAGTCCATGCTGCACGCCGTCGTCGGGTTGCTCGTGGGTGAGGGCCGCCTCGACCTGTCCGCCCCCGCCGACGTCCCCGAGTGGTCGGCGCCCGACGACCCGCGCCGCGCCATCACCTTGCACCACCTGTTGGCCATGCGCGACGGGCTCGCCTTCGTCGAGGACTACGTCGACGACCGGATCTCCGACGTCATCAGGATGCTCTTCGGCGAGGGTCAGGACGACATGGCGCACTTCGCCGCCGATCGCCCGCTGGCCGCGGCGCCGGGTGCGCGCTTCAACTACTCCTCGGGGACGTCCAACATCATCTCCTCAGTGGTGGCGCGGGTAGTGGGCCACGGCGAGGCCTACGCGGCGTTCCTGCGGGCGCGCCTCTTCGAACCCCTCGGCATGCGCAGCGCGGTACCCGAGCTCGACGCCACCGGCACCTGGGTCGCTTCCTCCTATGTCCGGGCCACGGCGCGGGACTTCGCCCGCTTCGGGCTGCTCTACTTGCGCGACGGCATCTGGGAAGGACGGCGCCTGCTGCCCGAAGGCTGGGTGGACTACGGGCGCGCCATCTTGTCGGTCGACCCCGAGGACGGCCCCTACGGCGCCCACTGGTGGGGGGTGGCAGGCGACACGCTGGGCACGTTCCGGGCCTCGGGCTACGAGGGGCAGTCCATCACCATCTGCCCCACGCTCGATCTCGTCGTGGTCCGTCTGGGCAAGACGCCGGCCGCGCACTATCCCGAACTCACACAATGGCGGCGCGACATGGTCCGCGCGTTCAGCGGCGACTCCTCCGAATAGCCTGGCGCGCCATGGCCAAGCTGATCTACTCGGCGATCACCTCGCTCGACGGCTACGTCAACGACGAGAAGGGAAACTTCGACTGGGCCAGGCCCGACGAGGCGGTACTCGCGTTCGTCAACGACCTGGAGCGCCCGATCGGCACCTACCTCTACGGGCGTCGGATGTACGAGACCATGACGTACTGGGAGACCGCCCACACGGTCCCCGATCAGCCGCCGCTCATGTTGGACTTCACGCAGCTCTGGCAGGCCGCCGACAAGGTCGTCTACTCCACCACGCTGGCGACGGTGTCCACGGCCCGGACCCGGCTGGCCTCCCACTTCGACCCGGCCGAGGTGCGTCAGCTCAAGCAGACCGCAGAGCGGGACATCACCGTCAGCGGTGCCGACCTCGCCGCCCAGGCCCTGCGCGCCGGTCTGGTCGACGAGTGCCACCTGTTCCTCAACCCCGTCGTGGTGGGCGGCGGGACGGCTGCGTTACCCGACGGCCTGCGCCTCGACCTGACGCTGCTCGACGAGCACCGCTTCGCCAATGGCGTGGTGCAGCTGCACTACCGGGTGGTGCGCTGAACCTTCCCCGGTGCCATCACGAACGACGTCGGCAAGGAACCGCAGTCACAGCAACTCAGAGGCACCTATCACGCACAACAGAAGCCCGAATAACGCAATGAGGAAGTAATAGCTGCGGAAGAGCCGGGTTCGTCGTTGGTAGCGGTACACGGACGGATCGTGCTGGTCGTAGTAATGGAAACCAATCCTTCGCCACCAGGTGCCCAAGCCCTTGCGGTCGAAGAACATGACGACACCGAGCCAGGTAAAAGCTCCCCCGACGATCAGACTGGCCATTGGTGCCAACCGGTTTCCACTGCTTCAGGGTAAACAGCGCGACAGGCATTTCCTATGGGCCGAAAGACACATTTTCCGGTGACTCACGCTTCAGTGTGTCCGGGGCCCTCCTCGGCACGCAAAAGGACGGAATAATCATCAGCGAACTGTGAGCGACGAGTGCCAACTCTTCGTCAACCCGCTGGTGATAAGCGGTGGGTGCTGCGCCGGATCGAGAGCTGAATCAGTCCGTTGAGAACAACTTAAAAGGCAAAGATGCCACCGTCGGAGGCGACCAGCCAGTAGCCCCCTCCGTCGGGGGTCGAGTGCATGCCCACGATGGGCTCGTTGAGAGGTGTCGAGCCGGACGAGCCGAAGAACGTGGCATCACCGAAGGAGAAGATGCCACCGTCGGAGGCGACCAGCCAGTAGCCCCCTCCGTCGGGGGTCGAGGCCATTCCCACGATGGGCTCGTTGAGATGGATGGCACCCGTCGAGCCTAAGAACTTGGCATCACCGAAGGAGAAGATGCCACCGTCGGAGGCGACCAGCCAGTAGCCCCCTCCGTCGGGGGTCGAGGCCATTCCCACGATGGGCTTGTTGAGATGGATGGCACCCGTCGAGCCTAAGAACGAGGCATCGCCAGGTGGGGGGCAGGAGGCGTCCCTGGGCAAGGCGATAGTGAAAGTGGCCGAAACCGAGAGTCCGCTCGTCTGCCCTGTGGTGGTCACTTTCACGGTTCCTGGCGTATCGTTGCAAGTCGAGAAGATGTCCTCGTAGCCCGCGCCGGTGGCATCCACATTGAACGAAAATCCCTGGAAGCTGTCATTGCCAGTTACGTCGGTGGCCGTCCCATCGACCAGCTCGTTTGGCGCGAAGCCGGCTATGTTGCAGGTTGCCTCTCCTGCGACCCCGCTGCCTATCTGAATTGTAGTCTTGTTGCAGGAAATGGAAGGGCTTCCCTGAGCTCCCGCCGGCACCGACAGGCCGAGCGCCGGGGCGACCACAACCAACCCGACAAGAAGACAAAAGCACCCAAGAAGCCCCCAACCACGTCGCTCCGCCATTACCGCCTCCCGCCTCGCAGCTAGCGCCTGATCCCGCTCCTCGATCGCTCAAGCCCGGGACGACGATAGGGCGGACCGTCTGCTGGGTCAAGTGAAAAATCAGAGCTGTGGAGTCAACTCATATTGGCACTAGTGGCTTGGTTCAGATGAACGACATCTGGGGGAACTTCCCCTCGAGGAACGCTGACGGCGTGACCCCGATGACCTGATCGAGGACCGTCGCGTAGAGCGATCGGAAGTCGGTGGTGTAGATCACGTTGCCCTCGGAGAGGTTGGTCAGGCTGGGCGCGTCACCGTAGAAACCGCCCTTGACCCTGTGGCCGGCGACGAAGGCGACGTTCGCCCAGCCGTGGTCGGTGCCTGCGCTGGCGTTGGCCGAGATGCGGCGCCCGAACTCGGTGTAGATGAGCACGACGGTGTCCCTGCCCCGACTGGTGGTCGAGATGGAGTCGAGGAAGGCGCTGACCGAACTGTCGAGCTCGGACAGGAGATCCTGCTGGGTGGCCAGCTGGTCTGCGTGGGTGTCGAAGCCGCCGAGCTGCACGCTGTAGACCTCGCTCGGGGCGTCGGCCAGGATCAGGTTGGCCACCACGCTGAGCTGCGTCGCCAGGACGTCGCCTGCGGACGACTGCCCGCCCCCGTTGGCGATGGCCAGGGAGGCGGCGCTGGCCGCGGTTGCATTGGCGTTTGAACTCGACGGACGATTGAGGATCGGGCCCAGCACGTGGTCGACCTCGAGCAGATCGCCGCACGATGCGGCCGCTTGCATGTGCAGGGTGGGCATGGACGCGGACGTCACCGCCAGCGATCGGTAGAGGCTCTGTTCGTCGGCGGAGCCGGGCAGGACGATCGGGCCCGGAGCGATGGAGGCGGCCTGGATCCGGTCACCTACCAGAACGGTTGGGACGACGGGGCCGATGTTGATGGCGCGGAGGGGACTCGAATGGGTGGCATCGAGCCAGCGCCCGAGCCATCCGGTGCCCGAGGGATCAGAGGGGATCGCCGTCTGCCAGATGTCCATCGATTCGAAATGGCTGTAGTTGGGATCTGCGAAACCCACGCCCTGGACGATGGCCAGCTTGGAGTCCTTGAAAAGTCCCTGGAACTTGGGCATGGATGGGTGGAGCCCGTAGCCGTCGCCAAGCGGGAGGACCGTCTTGGGATCGATAGCCAAGGAGCCCCTGTTGGCGGCATAGGCCGCGTTCTCGTAGGGGACCACAGTGTTGAGGCCGTCGTTGCCCCCGTAGAGGGTGCACAGGACGAGGGTGCGCCCCGTCGACGACCCGAGCGCGGCCTTGGCGGTCGACTTCTTCGCCCTGGCGTCCGCCTCCGCCCCCGCGGCATCCCAGACCTTGAGCCAGGCCGAAGGGCCCAGCGCAGCCATCCCCGCCCCCAGAGCCCCACCGCCAGCGGCCAGGGACAGGAATCTGCGCCGGCTGACCTGGCGGCGCGTCGAATCGATGGCGTCGCCGCCCTGGACGCCGTCGCTGCTCGGTTGCTCGGGCCTCGTGTCCACGTCTCGCTCCCTCAGTTGCTCACGTGCTCAGGTGCGACGAGGGCCAGTGCGACCATCGTCGCCGGATCGGGGGCGCGGCGCAGCTTCGACGCCGTCGTCGACGACCACGTCGGGATCGACAACAGCTGGCCGGTTGCCTCCACCCGGGCCGAAGGCGCGCTGTCAGCGACCAGCGAGATGTCGGCCCCGCCGGCCAGCTTGTTGGCGAAGCGCCAGCGCACGAGGGCGGCCGCCGTGGAGAGCCAGTACGTGTTCTGCCCCCACCCGCCGACGCTCGGCGGGTCGAACGGCACCTGTCCCATTTCGGCCAGCGCGTTGACGAGCTGGCGCAACGAGGTGGTCCCCAACGCCGTGGCAGGAATGTTGAGCGCCCGCAGCGTGCCCACCACATACTCGACCGGCTGCTTGATAAGCCCGTTCCCCGTCGTCGTCGAGACGAAGTCCGGGTGCGTGACGATCGCCTGCAACAGCTGCGCCATGTTGCGGTTGGCCGCGTACCCCGGCGCGAGGTCGGCGACGACCTGGCTCGACGTGGTCGTCGGGTAGGCCAGCAGGCTCCAGAAGGACGACGGGATGAACCGGTACGACGCCTCCGATTGCGTCACGAGGTCAATGACCTGGCTCCCCGCGGTGATCCCCGTCTGGCCGAGAAAGGTCTGCGGGACGTCGCTGTGGTTGATCGCGGCAATGGAGAACTGGCCGGTGTGCGCGCTGAAGCGCCACCCCGTGAAGCAGTAGGCGGCGGCGCGCACGTCAGCCTGGGTGTAGGTGCCAATGCCCATGGTGAAGCGCTCCATCAGCTCGCGGGCGAAGTTCTCGTTGGGGTCGCTCGCCTTGTCGGAAGCGGCGTCAAGCCAAATCAACATGGCCGGGTCCGTGGAGACAGCCTGGGTGAGCGCGGCGAAGTCCCCCGCGCCCTGGGTGCGGAAGATCTGGTTCTGCCCGTACATGTAGAGGGCGTAGCGGACCTTGGAGATGCCCGTCGGGAAGTGGGCGTGCAGGAGAAGCGTGAGCTTCTCGCGGGCCGGGTTGGTGCTGCCCACCATGCGCGCGATCCACCAGCTCATCAGCTCGACGCGTTCCTCGGCCAGTTGCACCTCTAGCTGGCGCCGGGCGGCCGGGTCGCTCCTGATGGCGGCCAGGTCGTCCGGCGGGGGTGTGAACGACGGGAGCGCAACGGCATCGGCGCCCGGGTCGGGCTGGGTGAGGCCGCCGATCAGGGAGGCCGCCGTTGCCGCGTAGCCGGCCCGCGCCGCGCTCTCGAGCTCGCTCGATGTGGCTCCGAACGCCAGCCGGCGGAACAGCTGCGCCAACGATGTCGTCAGGTCAAGGGCCATCTGTCACCGGCTCCGGGCAAGGGGCCCCCTGTTTGGGATGCCTTCCAATCTCCATGGTGGCCCCGGCGTGTGAGCCCGGAGTCATTGCCGTGTTAGGGAATTGTGAGCCGGTCAGTCACCTGCGAGTGAGGCACGGCGTTGCACCAGAAAGCACAAGGATTGCCGATCTGAAGCCCGATCAGACGTCTACAGGGCGCCTTGAACGTCGGATCGAAGTCTCAGATGGCCCAGACAGCGTCGCGAACAATTCCCAACTTGTTGCTCTCGTTACCTATAGGGACGTAGGTCCAAAGTGGAACCAGTCGAGACTAAGGACGCTCGACAAGCCGGCCGTGCTCCAACCCGCACCGGACAGAGTGGCTCCTCGCCGGCGACAGGGGGCACCCCCTCCGTCGAGTTCACTCTATGTTCACCCGGTCTGCAATATCGGTTGACGGGTGATCTGAAACCAGCTATAACCCTCATCGGGCAGGTGCAGTGCACCTGAGGACGGGGAAGTCCAATGCGTACCTCCATTCGACGCGGTCTGCGTACCGCTCTGGCCGGGTCGTTGCTGTTCGGGGGACTCACAACGGTTTCCTTGGCCGCGGTCAACGCCCTGACGGAAGGCACCGCGTCAGGGGCGGTGACCGCATCTGATTGGACGACCTTCGATCACGACTCCCTGCGCTCGGGGGTCGATCCGTCAGGCAACTCCTTCTCGCCGGCCACTCCGGCTTGGAACTCACCTACCCTCGACGGCCAGCTCTATGGCCAGCCACTGGTCTTCGCGGGAATGGTCTTTGCCGCCACTGAGAACGACACGGTCTATGCCCTGGCCGCCGACAGCGGGGGGGTCCTGTGGTCGCATCATCTGGGCACCCCGGTGGAGGCCGCCGACCTGCCATGCGGCGACATCTCTCCGACCGTCGGCATCACCTCGACTCCGGTCATCGACGCCTCCCGCTCGGAGATCTTCGTGGTGGCGGATGAGGCATCCTCGCCCATCGCTGCGCATCACCTCATCGGGCTCGACCTCTACACGGGCGCCGTCCTCCTCGACGAGGTGATAGATCCGCCGGACACCGATCCGGCGGCCCAGCTCCAGCGGGCGTCTTTGGCCCTGGACGACGGAAGTGTCATCGCCGGCTTCGGCGGTAACTCCGGCGATTGCAGCGACTACCACGGACTGGTGGTCTCGGCCCCCGAGGACGGCTCGACGCCCACGACGTACGTGGTCGCCGACCTGCCCGGCGACAGCCAAGGCGCCGTGTGGATGGGCGGGGCAGCGCCCACCGTCGACGCACAGGGCAACGTCTGGGTGGCCACCGGAAACAGCGCGTTCCAAAGTTCGAGCGACACCTACGACGAGAGTGATGGAGTCCTCGAGATCAGCCCGGCCATGAAACTGGTTCAAGCCTTCGCCCCCAAGGCCTGGTACGCCGACAACGCAAGCGACCTCGATCTCGGTTCGACCGCACCGGCGCTGCTACCCAACGGCCTGGCGTTCGAGGTGGGTAAGTCGCAGACGGCGTACGTTCTCGCCCAGTCGCATCTGGGAGGTCTCAACGGCCAGGTGGCGCTCACCAACTCCTTCTGCTTCGCCGACGGTGGCTCCGCCGACCTCGACGGCACCCTCTTCGTCCCTTGTAGCGGAGGTATCGAAGCGGTCACCCCTACGGCAAGTCCTCCCGTCGCGTTGTGGTCCACTTCCAGTGGGGCGCACGGCTCCCCGATTGTCGCCGGTGGCCTGGTGTGGTCGATCGGCAATGGCAACCTCTACGCGTTGAACCCCGCAAACGGCACCGAGATCCAGCACTTCGCTATCGGACCTTCGGTGTCGTCATTTCCTTCGCCCTCGGCAGCCGACGGGCTTATCCTGGCACCGTCCTCCACCCAGATCCACGCCTTCGAGGGCCCGGCCGGCCTGCCGCCGCCAACCACAAGCGTGCTGATTCCCGCCACCGGTGCGACGCTGTCGGGCACAGCCACCTTGGACGCCTCCGCATCGACTGCCACCAGCGTCGAGTTCCGGCTCTTCGGCGGCATCTACGGCTATGCCGCCCCGGTGCTCTGCACGGCCACACTGACCCTCTACGGATGGTTGTGCAGTTGGAACTCCACGACGGTACCCAACGGCTCCTATACCCTCGTGTCTGAGGCCTCGGGGTCGGGTGGAACTGCATACAGTTCGGGAGTCAGCATCACCGTCGGAAACCCGCCTACTACGAGCGTTCTGGTCCCCTCGAACGGGGCGACGCTGTCCGGATCGACCACCCTTGACGCCTCCGCCTCGAACGCCACCAGCGTCGAGTTCCGGCTCTTCGGCGGCATCTACGGCTTTTCCGGCCCGGTGATCTGCACGGCCACGCTGACCTACTACGGATGGGTGTGCAGCTGGAACACCACGACGGTCCCCAACGGCTCGTATAATCTATTGTCACAGGCCTCCGGCCCAGGTGGGACCGCCACCAGTTCGGGCGTCAGTATGACGGTCAAGAATTGACCGCACCTTCCTCTCATCACCAATCCGGGGATAACTCGGCTCGCGCCGCCGCTGAATACAGCGCCTGAGTCCGGTGTGTCGGTCATCCGCCACCCGTCGGGACCCGCGTCGGCTCATTGGTTCATCTTGCCCTCTACGGCTGAGTTGTGGGCAAGATGCGTCGTCCGACGAGCTGCCAGGGCCCCGGCGCGCTGGACAAGCCGTCACTGTTGGCTGAAAGGCGAGTGGGTCATCGCGTAGTTGTGCCACAGGCACGCGCGGGACCGGGCGCGTCCCTGCGCAAGCATTCTTGCATTCGCTTAGGGAGCGGGAGTGATGCTGTCCGGTGGAGGTATCGTGCCCGGACCCAATGTCGAGCACGCCAACGCCTCTGGAGTGTTGCCCGCAGCCGCCAAAGGGGGCAGCGCGGGGAAGATCGGCCGCCTCCGGGCCATGGCGTGGAGATCGATAAGGTCGGTGAGGTCGTTAGCGTTCGCGTCGCGATAAGTCATCGCCGGCAGGTTCCACTTCCGCTCCACCAGCGCGAGGATCGAGGTGTGGTCGAACACCGTGTGGCTGACGTGCTCTCGCCTCGAGTACGGAGACACGATGAGCCCGGGCACTCGGAACCCGTAGCGCTCAAAACCGTCGTACGTGCTCTCGCCAGGCACCACGACGGGGGCAAGTGAGTCTGGCGCTAGGGCAACGGGCGGCGGCACGTGGTCGTAGTAACCGCCGTGCTCGTCATAGGTAACGACGAGCAACGATCGCGCCCAATCCGGCCCGTTGCCCAACGCCTGGACCACCTGGGCGAGCATCGCCTCGCCCACAACGATGTTCTGGGGGTTCTCCTGCGACTGTGTGTCGAAGTTCTCGTCGAGGAAGGAGAAGCTCGGTAACGTTCCCGCCGCCGCGTCGGTAAAGAACTGGTCGAACGGCCGTCGGTTGGAGCCCGACTCCAAGGGCGTGTCGTCGACCGGGTAGAGCTCCGGTGTCGCACCGAGCGGGAAGGAGGTCACGTAGTTGGCCCAGTCGACACCGTACGTCGTGAGTCTCTGGAAGATCGTCCCGTTTACCTGCTGCGACAGGAGAGCGCTCTGTGACGGGATGCCGATGTCGTCGGTCATCCCACCTGATGTCCCAGCGATCACGTACCTGCGGTTGGGATCCGTCTGACCGAGAACTGAGCAAAACCAGCGGTCGGCGATGGGGAACGACGACGCCAGGCTGTAGGTGAACGGAAGGTCGTCCTGGGTCCAGTAGCCCATCGCCACTCCGCCCGAGCCACGGACGAAGCCGTCCATGGCGCCGTTGTCGTAGGCCACGTGGGACGTCGTCCACTCCTGGCTCGGTGCGCCGGGCAACTGGCACGTCGTCGGCATGTGGAACGCGTGCTGTATCCGGCCATCAGCGTATGGGTTGGTCGCTGTGGGCTGTGCGCCAGGCCCGAGCTTGAATCCGTCGCTCCGGCCGAGCATCCCGAGGATGTTGTCGAACGAATGGTTCTCCATGACGAGCACGACCACGTGGTCGATGGTCGGCATGGTGTCGGTGCCGGCGGGCAGATCCGGGAACGGGAGCGAGTCCGGTAGCCGCAAGCCTCTGCGCCCGAGGACCTTCAGCGCCGGGTACTGCGGCGACGAGGGGCTCACAGGAAGGCCTCCCTGAACTGGCCCATCCGCTGTAGCCCGGGACAGCGCCCCGCCGGAGAGCACGGGCCCGAGGGCACCAGCAGCAGCGCCTGCGCCGGCATACCCGAGGAGGGCACGGCGGCTCAGCCTTCGACGATCGCCAGGATGTTCGTCGGGTAGAGGGGGATCCCGCATGTCGTCGTCGGCGTGCATGCCTGTGATGCTATCGGTCACGCCCCCCCCCGGCTCTAGCCTCGATAATTCGTCCGACCACTGAACATGCGATGCGCGCGTCCGCGTAAAAAGCTCTCCTTCCTGGAAGAATGGTTGTTACCACAGCAACACAATCCACCAGGAGGAGAGCTCCTTGA
>Ga0182018_10001980_pt1 | contig 21756 bp, 17 predicted proteins | sample 812P2MmetaG_FD_120490 | JGI IMG/M metagenome (GOLD analysis project Ga0182018, IMG submission 120490) | Permafrost microbial communities from Stordalen Mire, Sweden - 812P2M metaG | ecosystem: Environmental > Terrestrial > Soil > Wetlands > Permafrost | place: Sweden: Stordalen | collected...
ACGCGAAAGTCTGGCCCTGTGCGACCGAGATGGCCCGCCACCGGTCGTCGCCGTCGAACACCGCCGCGTAGCGGGTGCGGAACATGTCGGATCCGAGCGAGGTGCGGATCGTCTCGGTGATCTCGTCCTGGCTCGGCCACAGTTCGGAGAGCAACACCGGCGTGCCGTCGTCGGCCGTGCCGATGGGGTCGCGCGACAGGTCGAGACCCATCGTGCCCGCCAGCGCGTAGGCCACCACGAGTGGGGGAGAGGCGAGGTAGTTCAGCCGGACGTCCGGGTGGATCCGCCCCTCGAAGTTGCGGTTGCCCGATAGGACGGCCGCAACCGCAAGATCCGATGACTGCACCGCGTCGGAGACGCCCGGCTTCAACGGGCCCGAGTTCCCGATGCAGGTCGTGCACCCGAACCCGACCAGGTAGAAGCCGAGCGCCTCGAGCGGCTCGACGAGCCCGGCACGCTCGAGGTAGTCCATGACGACCCGTGATCCGGGAGCGAGCGATGTCTTCACCCACGGCTTCGCCTTCAGGCCCCGTTCGACCGCCTTCTTGGCCAACAGGCCCGCCCCGATCATCACCTGCGGGTTGGAGGTGTTGGTGCAGCTGGTGATGGCGGCGATCACCACGTCGCCGTCGTCCACGTCCTGCTTCTCGTCCGGGCCGGCCGTGGTGAGCTTGGCCGAACGTGGCTCGCGGTCGATGGCGGTGCGGAAGGCCGCAGCGGCGTCCGAGAGCGACACGCGGTCCTGGGGCCGGGCCGGGCCGGCCAGGCTCGGCACGACGGTCGAGAGGTCGAGCTCGACGGCCTCGCTGTAGACGGGCTCGTCCCCGTCGACCTCGTGCCACAGGCCCTGTTCCTTGGCGTAGGTCTCGACGAGGGCCAGGTGGTCCTCGTCTCGCCCTGTAAAGCGCAGGTACGAGATCGTGGCCTCATCGATCGGGAACATCGTGCAGGTGGCCCCGTACTCGGGTGACATGTTCCCGATCGTCGCCCGGTTCTCGACCGGCACCGCCGCGATGCCGGGTCCGTGGCACTCGACGAACTTTCCGACGACCCCGTGCTTGCGCAGGAGCGCGGTGATCGTCAGTACCAGGTCCGTCGCGGTGGTGCCCTCGGGCATGCGACCGAAGAGCCGCAGGCCGACGACCGGGGGGACGAGCATCGAGTACGGCTGGCCGAGCATGGCCGCCTCGGCCTCGATGCCGCCGACACCCCACCCGAGCACGCCGAGCCCGTTGACCATCGTGGTGTGCGAATCGGTGCCGACGAGGGTGTCGCAATAGGCCCGGCCGTCCTTCTCGAAGACCACGCGCGAGAGATGTTCGAGATTGACCTGGTGGCAGATCCCGGTTCCGGGCGGGACCACCCGGAAGTCCTCGAACGCGCCCTGCGCCCACCGCAGCAGCTGGTACCGCTCGAGGTTGCGCTGGTACTCGATCTCCACGTTCTCGTCGAACGCCCCGCGCTCGCCCGAACGCTCGGCGATCACCGAGTGGTCGATGATGAGCTCGACGGGCACCTGCGGGTTGATCTTGGCCGGGTCGCCGCCGAGCCCGACGATCGCGTCGCGCATGGCCGCCAGGTCGACGACGCACGGCACGCCGGTGAAGTCCTGCATGAGCACCCGCTCGGGGCTGAACGCGATCTCGCGCGCCGCCTCGGTGGAGCCGGCTGCGCCGGCGTGGGTCGCCCACGACGCGATCCCCGCGATGTCCGACGCGCTGACCCGGAGCCCGTCTTCGTGCCGGAGCAGGTTCTCCAAGAGGACCTTCAGCGAGTACGGCAGTCGGGACACGTCGTGGTCTCCGAGCCCCGCCGCCCGCAGCGAGAAGATCTCAAGCTCCCGGCCGCCGACGCTCAGGCGGGACCGGGAATCGAAACTGTCGGGGTGGGCGGAAGAGGTGGCCATGCTTCCCATTCTGCCCCCTCGCGGGGGTCGGGGATCGGGGTCCATACCGGCCGCCGTCTCTCGGGAGGCCATGGTCCGGGTGGAATGATGGGCCATGCCCGACGTCCGCAGCGCGATCGAACAGCGCCTGGCGGCCGCCTTCGACGCCGTCCACGCCGGTGCCGACCCGGTGCTGCGACCCTCGGACCGCGCCGACCTCCAGGCGAACGGGGCGCTGCCGCTGGCCAAGGTGCTCGGCCGGGCCCCCGCAGAGATCGCCCGCTCGGTGGTCGAGCAGCTCGACATCGCCGATCTCTGCGACGAGGTGGAGGTCAGCGGCAACGGGTTCATCAACCTCACCCTGTCGACCCGGTACCTGGCCGAGCGGTTGGGGGACCTGGCCCGCGACCCGCGACTCGGCATCGAGGCGGTCGCCTCTCCGGAGACGATCGTCGTCGACTACTCGGCCCCCAACGTGGCCAAGGAGATGCACGTCGGACATCTCCGGACCACCGTCATCGGCGACGCCCTGGCCCGGATGCTCACGTTTCTCGGCCACGACGTGCGGCGGGAGAACCACATCGGGGACTGGGGCACGCCGTTCGGCATGCTCATCGAGCACCTGGTCGACCTCGGGGAGGAGGAGGGGGCGAGCGAGCTGTCGGCGGGTGACCTGACCGGCTTCTACCAGCAGGCCCGTGCGTCCTTCGACAGCGACGACGGGTTCGCTGACCGGAGCCGTCGCCGCGTCGTTCTCCTCCAGTCAGGCGACGACGAGACGCTCCGGTTGTGGCGGGTGTTGGTCGCCGGGAGCGTTCGCTATTTCGACGCCGTCTACTCCAAGCTCGGCGTGCAGCTCACCGACGACGACATCGTCGGTGAGAGCTACTACAACGACATGCTGGCCGGGGTGGTTGAGGAGCTCGAAGCCAAGGGGCTCCTCGTGGTCCACGATGGTGCGATGTGCGTCTTCCCTCCCGGGTTCGAGAACCGCAACGGCGACCCCCTTCCCCTCATCGTGCAGAAGTCCGACGGCGGGTACGGATACGCGAGCACCGACCTGGCCGCGATCAGACATCGGGTCCTCGACCTCGGCGCGCAGCGGATGCTCTACGTGGTCGGTGCCCCCCAGAAGCAGCACTTCCAGATGTGCTTCGCCGTGGCCGCCATGGCGGGCTGGCTCACCGATGAGACCCAGGCGATCCACGTCTCGTTCGGCAGCGTGCTCGGTGCCGACGGGCGAATGGTGGCCACCAGGACGGGCGGAACGGTCACACTCGTCGGTCTGTTGGACGAGGCCGTCGACCGGGCCCGCGCTGCGATCGCCGGCAGGCGATCGGCCGACCCCAACAACGAGGCGGGATCCGACGACGACGACGTCGTCGCGAAGATGGTAGGCATCGGCGCGGTCAAGTACTCCGACCTCTCGACCGACCGGGGCCGCGACTACGTCTTTGACTGGGACCGCATGCTGGCGTTCGAAGGGAACACCGGCCCGTATCTGCAATACGCGCACGCGAGGATCCGTTCGATCTTCCGCCGCGGGGATGTTTCGGTCCCGGCGCCGGCGGCGCCGGCGCTTCGCGATCCGCACGAACGAGCGCTCGGGCTTGCCCTCTTATGGTTCCCCGTCGCGCTCGATGACACGCTCGCGACGTACAGCCCCCACAAGTTGTGCGGCTACCTGTTCGACGTGGCCTCGGCGTTCACTTCCTTCTACGAGAACTGCCGGGTGCTGGTCGACGACGAGGCCCAGCGGACGAGCCGGCTCATCCTTTGCGACCTTTCGGCGCGGGTGCTGAGCCTCGGCCTATCGCTCCTCGGGATCGAGGCGCCCGAGCGGATGTGAGGTCGTTCAGCTCCCGATGGCGGGAGCGATCTCGCCGCGGCCCGGCCCGTTGAAGATCCGCCGGCAGCCGGACCCCGTCCCGTGCGGCCACGAACTCGAGCTGGGTGCTCCACACGTCATCGATCGAGCGGCTGTGTTGCGCCGATCACACGTGAGCGGCCGCGACCTCGGTTTCCTTCAGATAGCGCTCCAGGAACAGCGTCATGAGATCCGCCGTACGACGACCGAACCGCGGGTCGGCGTCGAACCCGTGGGGCTGCTCCGCGTACACGTGCAACTCCGTCGGCACCTTGTGGGTGGTCAAGATGTCATACATGAGGAAGCTGGCCGACACCGGAACGACCGCATCGGCGGTGCCGTGCACGAGCATGGTTGGCGGGTAGGCCGGACTCGCAGTGGTTACGGGGCTCGCCGCCTCGGCGAGCTCGGCCGTCGGGTCGTCCGAAAGTGCCTCGATCGGGACCGCACCGTGCTGGCGCTCGCCGAAGTGGAATCTGGTCGGCGGGTAGATCCCGATGACCGCTCCGACATGGGTGCTGACCCCCGGGTTCCCACCCACACCCTCGTACTCGGGCACGTTCGCCGTGCCGGCGGCGAACAACACGAGGTGGGCACCCGCCGAGTTCCCCTCGAGGGCGATGCGCTCGGGATCGACGCCGAGCTCCTCGGCGTGGGCGCGCGTCCAGCGAAGTGCCGCCTTCACGTCGTGGACCTGGGCCGGCCAGGCGGACTCTCCGACCAGCCGGTACTCGCTCACGACGCAGACGTATCCGGCCCGGCCGAGCAGGATCCCGTACCCGCGGAGTTGGGTCTTGTCGCCTTGCCGCCATCCGCCGCCGTGGATAAGCAGGACCGCCGGCCGCGACCTCTCCTCGCCCGGCGGGGTGTAGACGTCGCAGCGAAGCTCACGCCCGCCACCCGTCCCGAACACCACGTCCTGGCGGATGTCCACCCTGTCTTCGGGCATGGCCCCTCCCTGATCTCAGCGCAGTCGAGTGCAATGTAGCTGGGGTTGCTCGCACGGCCCCCCCCCGGGGACCCGGCAAGCTCGGGTTGCCCGACCCGGATCAAGCGGGGCCCGTCGAAAGATGCCCGTCCAACCACGAGACGAGGTCGGCCGTCACCTCGGCGCGGTTGGTCTCGTTGAAGACCTCGTGACGCCCGCCGGGGTAGGCGATGAAAGTGACATCGTCCAACCCCGCGGCGACGTAGGCGTCGGCTAGTCGTCGACCTCCCTGTTCGCCGCCGACGACGTCCTCGGAGCCGTTCAGGATCAGGACGGGCAGCCGTTTCGGGATCGCGTCGTCCCGCCCTTCCTCCAGGTAGGCGCGGCCGGGGTCGACGGGGCGGACGGTGAGGTTTTCGAAGCCGCACCAGGGGTCGGCGTCGTACGCGGCCACCTCGTCGGCGTCCCGGCTGAGCCATTCGTAGCGCCCGGCGCCCTCAGGAGCAGGAGACCGCCGGGGCGCACCCGGCTCGCGCCGGGTCGTGCCCGTCAGCACCAGCGCGTCGATCTCCGCGCCCCAGCCCCGCACGAACCGCTGGGCGATGAACGATCCCCAGGAGTGGCCGACCAGACACAACGGCAACCCTGGGTCGTCCTTACGGATGCGGCGGGTGACGTCCAGCACCGCAGCTACCACGCCCTCCATGCCTCGGGGGCCGAGGTCCCCGAGGCCGGCACCCCGAGCACCCGTCTCACCGTGGCCGAGATGATCGTCGGCCCACACCGCGTACCCCGAATCGCAGAGCTCGGCGGCCAGGCGCGCGTAGCGACGCCGATGCTCGGCCCAGCCGTGCGCGATCTGCACCACCGCCTTGGGTCGTGCGGGCGCCCATCGGGCGCCGAACACCTCGATGCCGTCGGCATCGGTCAGGACCCACTCGTCCTCGGTCATCCCGGCTGCTTAGCACCCCCGAAGACCGGCGGGTCGGGCGTCCAGGTGTCTGTCCCCCGAGCTCCTCGGGGTACGCCGTCGATACCATCGCGAGCCGTCTCCGACTGCTGACCATCCGATGATCGCAGCCCCCTCCCCGATTGAACCCGTTCGGTCGTCCTGGGTCTTGTCCCGGCCGTCCGAGCCAGCTATCAAGGAGGGGGTCGGCGCGAGCGAACCTGTAGGGCGTTGAGCCGCTGACGACCCCAAGGGGTCGCCCACCGACGGGGACGGAAGGGAGTAGGTGCAATGAGAGTCCTGCTCGCTGGAGCGTCCGGGGCGGTAGGCCTGCCCCTCATCAGCCGGCTGCGCGATTCGGGCCACGTCGTCACGGGGATCCACCGTGCCGCCGCAGGAGACGAAGCCCTGCGAGCAGCGGGCGCATCTCCCGTCCGGGTCGACGTGCTCGACCGATCGGCGCTGCTGGAGGCCCTGGACCACCGGCAATTCGACGCGGTGATCGCCGAGCTCACCGCACTCAAGAAGCCGCCGACGATGCATCGGGGCATGGTCACCACCGATCGCCTGCGGTCGGATGGGACCTCCAACCTCTTGGAGGTCGCGAGGCGCTCCGGGGCCGGCCGGTTCGTGACTCAGTCGATCTTCTTCGGCTACGGATTCGAAGGCTGGGGAGAGAGGGTCCTGACCGAGACCGACCCGTTCGCTCCGAAGGGGCGAGGTCAGTTTGAGACCCATCTGGCGGCGATGCGCGCCAATGAGGACCAGGTACTCGGGGCGACCGAACTCGAAGGGATCGCGCTTCGCTACGGCCTCTTCTACGGCCCCGGCCCGGCAGGGGACGGGTTCGTGGAGATGCTCAGACGTCGGCGGTTGCCCGCCGTCCAGCCGGCGGGAGTTCGTCCGTGGCTCTACATCGAGGACGCAGCGGACGCGACGCTGGCGGCCCTCGAGCGCGGCAAGCCCGGCCGGGCCTACAACGTCGTTGATGACGAACCAATCAGCTTCTCCACGATGATCCAGGCGATCGCGGGCGCCGTTCGTGCGCCCAAGCCTTTCGTCGTACCTCGGTGGATGACCATCGTCACGCCGTATGCGCGTTCGATGATGGTCGGAGACATGCGGTTGTCGAACGCACTCGCGAAGTCCGAGCTCGGCTGGGAGCCAGCCGTGTCCAATTACCGCGCCGGCGTGGCCAGGATGGCCACGCATTACTCGCCCGGCGGTTGAGTCGGAACGACTCGAGTATCGCGGCTTGGCGGTCGCGCTACTGGCGGTTGCCATGCGCCCAAAGCAGTGGCGCCCCAGGCAGTCTGTGGCGCCCCAGGCAGGACTCGAACCTGCGCAACCGGCTCCGGAGGCCGGTGCTCTATCCGCTGAGCTACTGGGGCTGAGCAGTTCACCGTATCGTGTCTTTCCATGATCGTTCGCCGCTCAAAGACTGCGGGCGCGGGCGCGTCCGAGCCGTCTCCGGACGCGCCGCTCGAGCGACAACTGCTACCTGAGAACGCGGCGGTCGACGATTCCGGGCAGCTCAGCGTGGGCGGAGCCAATGTCATCGCGTTGGCCGAGAAGCATGGCACGCCCCTGTTCATCTACGACGAGGCGCACATCCGGTCGCGCTGTCGCGAGGCGCGCTCGGCGTTCGATGATGGCGTCGCGTACGCGACGAAGGCGTTCCTTTGCAAGGCGATGGCGCGGCTCGTGCACGAGGAGGGCCTGTGTCTCGACGTCGCCACCGGGGGGGAGCTCGAGGTCGCGCTGGCGTCCGGGGTCCCCGCCGATCGCCTTGTTCTGCACGGCAACAACAAGTCGGACGCTGAGCTCGTCCGAGGGCTTTCGGCCGGCGTCGGGCGGATCGTCGTGGATTCGTTCGATGAGATCGCGCGACTCGGCCGACTCACTGAGGACCTCTCGCCGACCGGGCACCGCCCGTCGGTTCTGGTCCGGGTGACCCCGGGTGTGGAGGCCCACACCCACGAGTTCGTCCGGACCGGGCAGGAGGACACGAAGTTTGGGTTCTCGGTGGCCTCGGGCGCTGCAGCCAAGGCGGTGGCGGCTCTCGAACTCATGGGCGGGGTCGAACTCGTCGGTGTGCACGCGCACATCGGGAGCCAGGTCTTCGATGTCGACTCGTTCGAGCAGGCCGCGGAGGTGATCGGTATGTTCGCCGCCCCACTCGGACTTCCAGAGCTCGTCGTCGGTGGCGGCCTCGGAGTCGCGTATGTGAACGGCGAGCACGCTCCGACCATCACGGAGTGGGCCGATGCGACCCGGGCGGCACTCGACAAGGTCGGCGTGGGCGCCGATACGCGGGTGACCGCAGAACCCGGGCGAGCCATCGTCGCGACGGCTGGCCTCACCGTCTACACGGTCGGGTCGATCAAGGAGCTACCCGGGATCCGGACCTACGTCTCGGTCGACGGTGGAATGAGCGACAACCCGAGGCCGGTGCTCTACGGGAGCGGGTACGAGGCGTTCTTGCCCAGGGCGACCAACGCCGCCCGCCCGCGCAGCTCGCGCATCGTCGGCAAGCACTGCGAGACCGGCGACGTGTTGGTTGCCGACGCGCGCCTGCCGTCGGATCTGAAGGTCGGGGACTTCCTTGCGACGGCCGTCACGGGCGCCTACGGCTACTCGATGGCATCCAACTACAACAAGGTTCCGCGGCCCCCGATCGTCTTCGTGGCCGATGGCACGGCCCGGGTGGTCGTCCGGGGTGAGACGACAGAAGACCTTCTCCGTCTCGACCTCTGAAGGCCGCGTCCGCCACGAAAGCCCAGCTCGCGAGCAGCGGGGTTCAGGGTGGCCCAGGTTCGAGGCGGTAGCGTGATCGGGTGACCCCCACCCGAAAGGACGGCGCGCCGGTGCGTGTCGCCGTGCTCGGGTGCGGCACCGTCGGCTCGGCGCTGGTCGAGATGGTGGCGGACCCGGCGAGGGCCGCCGAGATCGAGCTCGCCGCCGGTGTGCGGTTGGAGATCGTCGGGATCGCGGTGCGCAACGCCCGGGCCGACCGCGCCGCGCCGGCCGGGCTTTTGACCGAGGATGCTAAGGGCCTGGTCGAGCGCGAGGACGTCGACGTGGTCGTGGAGTTGATCGGTGGCCTCGATCCGGCCCGGGAGCTGCTCGAGGCGGCGCTCAACGCCGGGAAGCCCGTCGTGACCGGGAACAAGGCCCTGTTGGCCCGGGTCGGCGGGCAGCTCGCAGACCTCGCGTCGGCGCGTGGGGTCGACCTTCTCTACGAGGCCGCGGTCGCAAGCGCGATCCCGGTGATCCGCCCCCTGCGCGAGTCGCTGGCCGGCGAACGGATCGTGCGGGTGATGGGCATCGTCAACGGGACGACAAACTTCGTGCTCAGCCAGATGTCCCGTGGCTCGACCTACGACGAGGCCCTGGCCAAGGCACAGCAGCTCGGCCTGGCCGAGGCCGACCCGTCGGCGGACGTCGATGGGTCCGATGCCGCGGCCAAGGCGGCGATCCTGGCCAGCCTCGCCTTCGGTGCCAATGTGGTGGTCGACGACGTCCACTGCGAGGGCATCACCGGTGTCACGGACGCCGACGTCCGCTACGCGGCCCAGCTGGGGTATGTGATCAAACCGCTCGCGATCGCCGAGCGCGTCGGCCGGGGCTCGGCGATCTCGGTGCGGGTCCACCCGGCCGTCGTGCCGTCGGAGCACCCGTTGGCCTCGGTCGGCGGCGAGTTCAACGCGGTGTTCATCGAGGGTGAGCGCGCCGGCGAGATGATGCTCTACGGGAAGGGTGCGGGCGGCGACGCCGCCGCGAGCGCCGTGCTCGGTGACCTCATCGTGGCCGCCCGGCATCTCCGCCAGGGTGTCTCGACGCCCCCGGCGTCGAGGCGGGCCACCGTCGAGATCGTGCCCGTCGACCAGTTGTCCTCGCCTTTCTATCTGAGCATGGACGTGTTCGACCGCCCCGGCGTCCTCGCCTCGGTGGCCGCGGTCATGGGGAATCACGGGGTGTCGATCCGGTGGATGGAACAAAAGGGCCTGGGCGACGAGGCCCGGCTCATCTTCCTCACCCACATGGCCAAGGAGGGCGACGTGGCGGCCACGGTTGCCGAGCTCGGTCGCCTCGATGTGGTCGATCACATCGGGGCCGTCCTTCGGGTCGTCGGGTCCGAGGCCTCGGGCCCCAGCCCCGGGGCCTGACATGGTCGGCTGGAAGGGTGTCATCGAGGAGTACCGGTCGCACCTGCCGATCCCGCTCGGCGCGCCGGTCGTCACGCTGCTCGAGGGAGGCACGCCCCTCATTCCTGCGCCCCGGCTGTCCGAACGGGTTGGGGCCAGCGTCCATCTGAAGGTCGAGGGGGCCAACCCGACGGGCTCGTTCAAGGACCGCGGTATGACGGTCGCCATCTCGAACGCGGTGGCGGTCGGGGCCGAGGCCGTCGTCTGCGCGTCGACCGGGAACACCTCGGCCTCGGCGGCCGCCTACGCGAGCCGGGCCGGCCTGAAGTGCGTGGTCCTCATCCCCGAAGGTCACATCGCCCTCGGGAAGCTGGCCCAGGCCCTCGTCCACGGGGCCCGGGTGCTCCAGGTCCGTGGCAACTTCGACCAGGCCCTCAACATCGTGCGGGAGCTACCCGAACGGGCCCCGGTGACGGTCGTCAACTCGGTGAACCCGTTCCGAATCGAGGGTCAAAAGACCGGCGCCTTCGAGATCGTCGACGTGTTGGGCGATGCGCCGGAGATCCACTGCATCCCGGTAGGCAACGCCGGCAACATCACCGCGTACTGGCGCGGCTACTGCGAGTACAAGGCGGCCGGGCGCTCGACCAGGCTGCCGAGGATGCTCGGCTTCCAGGCCGCCGGGGCGGCGCCGATCGTGCTCGGCCATGTCGTCGACGAGCCCGAGACCGTCGCGACCGCCATCCGGATCGGGAACCCGGCCGGCTGGTACGCAGCCACGGCGGCGGCCAGCGAGTCCGGCGGTTCCATCACGTCGGTGACCGACGAGCAGATCCTGGCCGCCTACCGGTTCTTGGCCGAGGAGGAGTCGGTGTTCTGCGAGGCCGCGTCGGCGGCGTCGGTGGCCGGGCTTCTGCAGAGCGATATCCCCTCCGATTCCACGGTCGTCTGCGTGCTGACCGGCCACGGCCTGAAGGATCCGGACCTCGCGATCAGCCAGATCGACGTGCCGAGCGTCGTCGACGCCGACATCGACGCGATCCTCTCCAGCTTGGACTGACTCGCGCGGGTCAGTTGGTGCGTCTTGCGGAGGCCTGCGGCGCGCGGAAAGGGAGGGTGACATGCGGTCGTTTCTTGGGAGTCGGACCGCCCATGTCCAGGGACTTCAACCCTCCGACCTGCCCGAGCAGCCGGCCCCTGCTCGGCCTACGCTCTCGCGATGAGCGACAACGACCGTGACCCGACCGCAACAGCAGGCGACAGTGGCCTGAGCCTCGTTCAGCGCCCCTTCTCGCGGCGTGATCTGTTGCTCGGCGCAGGCGCTGCCGGCATCGGTGCCGGCCTCACCCTGCTGGTCCCGAGCGCGGCCGGCGCCGCGAGCGCCAAGTTCCCGTTGGGCGCGTCCAAGAAGTCGAAGTCCAAGCCGGTCCCTATCACCATGTGGCATTCGATGACGTCGGCCAACCTCGCGACGCTCACCGCCTTGACCAACACCTTCAACGCGTCGCAGAGCGACGTCCACGTGAGCCTGGTCGCCCAGACCAGCTATGGCGACACGCTCACCGCGTACACGACGGCGCTATCGGGTGGGACGTCCAAGTTGCCCGACGTCGTGCAGTGGGAGAACGAGCTCATCCAGATCCTGATCGACAGCCAGAGCGTGGTCCCCGCAGCGTCGGCCATCGAGGCCGACCACTATTCGTTCAGCGACTTTGTCCCGTCCATGGTCGACTACTTCAAGGTGGACGGCACCCAATGGGCGATGCCGTTCAACATCTCGAGCCAGGTCCTCTACTACGACCAGAACGCCCTCTCCAAGGCCGGCCTCGACCCGACCAACCCCCCGGCCAACTTCACCGACCTCCGCACGGCGGCGCAGAAGATCGTCTCGTCGGGCACCGCCAAGTACGGGATGAGCCTCAAGATCGACTACACGAACCTCGAGCTCTGGATGGCGCTCGGCGGCCAGACGTTCTTGAACAAGAACAACGGGCGGAGCGGTCGGGCCACTGCGGTCACCTTCAACGACGCGCTCGGCAAGTCGATCTTCAACTGGTGGGGCGGCATGCTGAGCGGCAACCTCGCCCAGTCGACCTCCTTCACGGCCTTCGACAACCTCCTGGCCATCGGCTCGGGCATCGCCCCGATCACGATCGACACGTCCGCGGCCCTCGGCACCATCATCCAGGTCCTGAGCGGCGGGCAGTACCCGGACGTGAAGCTGGGGGTCGCGCCGCTCCCGCTGCCGACCGTCAAGCGTTCGAAGAAGGGCGGCGCCTTCGTCGGCGGCGCCGGCCTGTACATGGTGAAGAAGCCCACCCCGGCGACCGTCGACGCGTCGTGGCAGTTCATGAAGTTCCTGGCCTCGCCCCAGTCCCAGGCCACCTGGGCGGCGGGGACCGGATACGTGCCCATCCGCAAGTCGTCGCTCACCATGGCCCCGCTCGCGGCGACGCTGGCGGCTCAACCCGGGTTCAAGGTCGCCTACGAGCAGTTGCTGGCCAGCCCGATCAACCCGGCGACCGCCGGCTCCGTGACCGGCGCCGCACCCCAGATGGGACCGGTCGCGATCAACGACGCGCTGTCGACGCTCGCCACGGGCGGGTCGCCGAGCTCGGCCCTCGCCCAGGCGGTCCAGAACGCCAACGCCGCCATCTCGTCGTACAACGAACGGGTCTGAGGAACCTCCGAGCACACCGAGCGACGCCGTCGGACGAATGACACCGCGCTTCATCCGGAGGGCCCGAGAGGCGGCCCTCGGCTACCTGCTCATTCTTCCGGCCATCGCGGCGTTCGGGTTGTTCATCTTCTACCCGTTGGTGAAGACGGCCTATCTCGGCTTCTTCCTGGCCCCGCCGTTCCCGAACCTCCCGTCCCACTACGTCGGGTTCCACCAGTACGGGCAGATCCTGGGCTCGTCGGACTTCCGGGACAGCCTCGGCCGCACTGGGTTGTTCGTCCTCTACACGGTGCCCATCGGGATCGTGCTCGGTCTCGCGCTGGCCAACCTGGCCCAGAAGAAGCTGCCCGGGATCCGCTTGTTCCGGACGATCTTCTCCTCCTCGGTGGCGACGTCGGTGGCCGTGGCGTCGGTCCTCTTCTTCACCCTTCTCAACCCGGAGGTGGGGCTGCTCAGCTACGCCTTCGGCAAGGAGGGCGGCAACGGCATCCTGGCCGATCCGCACTGGGCGTTGCCCGCGATCGCGCTCGTCACGATCTGGCAGAACATCGGGTTCACGTTCATCTTGATGAGCGCGGCACTCCAGTCGTTGCCCGAGGACGTGCTCGAGGCGTCCATGGTCGACGGCGCCTCGAGTGGCGTGCGGTTCCGGCGGATCACCCTTCCCCTGTTGTCCCCGATCCTTTTCTTTGCAGTCGTGATCGGGGTCATCAGCGGGTTCCAGGCGTTCGGCCAGATCGACCTGTTGACCCAGGGCGGACCGAACCACGCCACGTTGGTGCTGATCTACGACCTCTACCAACAGGCGTTCCAGTTCAACAACCCCGGGTACGCGGCTGTGCTCTCGGTGGCGCTGTTCTTCATCTTGTTGCTGCTGACGTTCGTCCAGTTCTGGTTCTTCCAGCGAAGGGTCAGCTATGCAAACTGACTCCGCCGTAGCGGCACGCCGGAAGAAGCGGACACGGCTGGCCGTTCGCTACGGGGTCCTGATCCTCGCGGCGGCGGTCATCCTCTTCCCGATCTACATCACGGTCGTGGACGGCCTCCTCTCGCCGCAGCAGGTCGTCCAGCGCCCGCCGACCCTGTTCCCGCTCAACCCGCACTGGGGCAACTTCGCCACGGCCTTCAACCAGGGCGACCTCGGCATCTATCTCCGCAACAGCGCCATCGTGACGATCGCCGTCATGGTCGCCGAGGTGCTGACCTCGGTGTTGGCCGCCTACGCCTTCGTGTTCCTGCGCTTCCCGGGCCGCAAGATCCTGTTCTTCGCGTCCCTGGCCACGCTCATGGTCCCGTTCGAGGCGACGCTGATCCCAAACTACCAGACCATCCAGAAGATTGGCCTGTTCAACACCTTCCCGGCGCTGATCCTCCCGTTCATCGCGAGCGGGATCGGCATCTTCCTGTTCCGCCAGGCCTTCTTGAGCTTCCCCTCGGAGATCCGCGACGCCTCACGCCTCGATGGCTGTGGGCACATCAAGTTCTTGTTCCGGATCGTTGCGCCCATCAACCGACCGATCATCGCCGCGTTCGCCCTGTTCGCCTTCCTCACCTCGTGGAACCAGTACCTGTGGCCGCTCGTCGTGACCCAGACCAACAGCGTCCGGACCGTCCAGATCGGGCTGCGTCAGCTCGCCGCCACCAACTTCAACCAGATCGACGTGGTGTTCGCCGGCACGATCCTGGCCGCGCTCCCGATCGCGGTGCTGCTGCTCGTCTTCCAAAAGCAGCTGGTGAGCGGGCTGACCGCCGGTGCGGTCAAGGGCTGACAGCGTGGACGGATAGGCACCGCACACCGCCCTTCTCGGGCGTCCGGCTCATGCTCGATCACCGAGCAGTGCCGGTTCCTGCCTCTTCGCGCGAGCTTCCCCGGCGGTTGCGGGACCAGTTCCACCACCACCGAGGCGGTGGCCAGCGCTCGTCCCTCCACAGGCATTGGTGACCCGGCCCGAATCGGCCCGTCCGTCCGGCGGTAGCATTTTCGCCGGATGTGCGATGACCGTCGCGGCCTCGTGCCGGTTGTGCCGGGATCAATCGCGTGGTCAGCCCGCAGATGGAGGTGCTCGTGAACAAGTCCGTCGCCTCGCCCGCCGCTGCGGTGGCAGACATCGGCAGCGGGGCCAGCTTGGCCGTGGGCGGCTTCGGGCTCTGCGGGATCCCGACGGAGCTGATCGCGGCGCTGACCACGACCGGCGTCGACGACCTCCGGGTCGTGTCCAACAACTGCGGGGTCGACGACTGGGGACTCGGGATCCTTCTCTCGAACAAGCGGATCTCCCGCATCACGAGCTCGTATGTGGGGGAGAACAAGGAGTTCGAGCGGCAGTTCCTGAGCGGGGAGCTCGAGGTCGAGCTCATCCCGCAGGGGACCCTGGCCGAACGGATGCGGGCCGGGGGCTGCGGCGTGCCGGCCTTCTACACGCCCGCCGGCGTCGGCACGCTGGTGGCCGAGGGCGGGCTCCCGTGGCGTTTCGCCCTCGACGGCTCCGTCCTCCTCGCGTCGCCGCCGAAGGAGGTGCGGGAGTTCGGTGGTCGTTCCTACGTCTTGGAAGAGGCGATCACCACCGACTTCGCGCTGGTCCGGGCCGCCATCGCCGACACCCACGGGAACCTGGTGTTCAACGAGTCGGCGCGGAACTTCAACCCCCTGTGCGCCATGGCGGGCGCGATCACCATCGCCGAGGTCGAGCGGCTCGTCGCACCGGGGGAGCTCGACCCCGACTCGATCCACCTGCCGGGCATCTTCGTCCAGCGGGTGGTCGAGGTCGGCGACGACTCCGAGAAACGGATCGAACGCCGGACGGTTCGCTCGGGGACCGACGGGGGCTGACGATGCCATTGACGCGTGAGCAGCTGGCCGCACGGGTCGCGGCCGAGCTCGGGACCGGCCAATACGTCAACCTCGGCATCGGCCTCCCGACGCTCGTACCCAACTACGTCCCCGACGGGGTCCATCTCGTGCTGCAGAGCGAGAACGGGATCCTGGGGGTGGGTCCGTATCCGATCGAGGCAGAGGTCGACCCCGACCTGATCAACGCCGGCAAGGAGACGGTGACGGTCCTGCCCGGGGCGTCGTTCTTCGACTCGAGCCTGTCGTTCGCCATGATCCGGGGCGGTCACATCGACGCCGCGGTGCTCGGTGCGATGCAGGTGTCAGTGGACGGCAACCTGGCCAACTGGATGATCCCCGGAAAGATGGTGAAGGGGATGGGCGGGGCCATGGACCTCGTCCACGGAGCGAGACGGGTCATCGTGATGATGGAGCATGTCGCGAGGGACGGGTCGTTCAAGATCGTCAACGAATGCACGCTCCCGCTCACCGGGCGCCGGGTCGTCCAGCGGATCATCACCGACATGGCCGTCATCGACGTCACCGCCGACGGGCTGGTCCTGCGAGAGGTGATCCCCGGTCTCACGGTCGACGACGTTGTTGCGGCGACCGAGCCCACGCTCTTGGTCCCCGAGGACCCGAAGATGATGGAGATCGCCTAGCAAACCCACCCATCGCGACCGTCCCGGGGGCCTCTGCCGGGCCCGCATTGGACCGCCGGGAGGGAACAAGGCGGGTCGTTCTGGCGTTGACCCTGGTGTCGGCTCTGCCGATTGGTTGCCGGTTCGCCCGTCGGACGGCTACCATTCTCTCAAGACCACCCGCGCCTCGGAGCGCATGCCCAAACCTCGTTCGCGGTTTCGGCAGGGCTTCGTAGCCAGTGGCGATGGGGGTTCCGTCCCGATTCGCGGGATCCGCTCCCACCCCCTGCTTTCCCGCAATGGCATATCCAGACCTTGCGGCATCAAAAGATGAGGAGGCCGATGACTGCCGAACAGCAGCTCGAACGGTCCGTGCTCGAATCCAAGGAGCGAGAAGAGCTCCATGCCATCGCCCAGGCGATGGACATCAAGACGACCACCAGGTCGAAAAAGTCGGACCTGATCGATCAGATCCTCTCCGCCACCGGCGTGCCCAACGGCAGCGCCACCAACGGCGACCACGGTTCGCCCAACGGCTCGGCGGAACCGGCGACCGAGGTCGCCGCGCATGCCCCCGCCCGGGCCGCATCGGCCCCGCGGCCCAACGGTTCCAAGGCCCCGTCGATGGAGGACATCGAGGCCGAGCTGGACCTGACGATCACCGCCAACGGTTCGGCCGCCTCGGACGACTCGGAGTCCGGCGATTCCGGCGATTCCGGCGATTCCGGCGATTCCGGCGATTCCGGCGATAGAGACGAGCGACCGACGGCCCCCGTCGCCACGCGCACCTCCCAGCAGTCCCAGCCGCGGACCGGGAACCGGCCCGGGGCTGGCAACTCCAACGCCAACCCGAACTCCAACACCAACTCGCACGGGTCCCAGCCGGGAGTCGAGGCGGGCAACCGCCGCAACAACCGCCGCCGTCGCGGTCGCGAGCGGGGCGGCGAGACCCAGCGCGAGTTCCAGGGTGGCTCAGGGCAGGAAGGCCCGTACAACGGCGAGCTCGTCGAGGTCCGGGGCCTGATCGACCTGCGCGAAGAGGGCTACGGCTTCCTGCGCTGCGACGGCTACCTCCCGTCGGCCAAGGACGTCTACGTGTCCATCAGCCAGGCCAGGCGCTTCGCGCTCCGCAAGGGTGACTACATCGAGGGCGCCTGCCGTCCCGCTTCGAACAACGAGCGCTACCCGGCCCTGCTCCGGATCGACACCGTGTCGGGCCTCGAGCCCGAAGAGGCCCGGAACCGGCCCCGCTTCGAGGACCTGACGCCGCTGTTCCCCGACGAGCGGCTGAACCTCGAGGAGTCCGGCGAGAAGGACAACCTCACCGCCCGGATCGTCGACCTTCTCTCGCCGATCGGCAAGGGCCAGCGCGGCCTGATCGTTTCGCCGCCCAAGGCCGGCAAGACGACGGTGATGAAGCACATCGCCCACTCGATCGAGGCGAACAACCCCGAGGTCCACCTCATGGTGCTCCTCGTCGACGAGCGTCCCGAAGAGGTCACCGACATGCGCCGGTCCGTGAAGGGCGAGGTCATCGCGTCGACCTTCGACCGGCCGGCCGACGAGCACACGACGGTCGCCGAGCTCGCCATCGACAGGGCCAAGCGCCTGGTCGAGATGGGCAAGGACGTCGTCATCATCCTCGACGGGATCACCCGCCTCGCCCGTGCCTACAACCTGGCCGCCCCGGCGACCGGCCGGATCATGTCCGGTGGTGTCGACTCGGGAGCCCTCTACCCGCCCAAGAAGTTCTTCGGGGCGGCCCGCAACATCGAGGAGGGGGGATCGCTCACCATCCTGGCCACCGCCCTCGTCGAGACCGGATCCAAGATGGACGAGGTGATCTTCGAGGAGTTCAAGGGCACCGGGAACATGGAGCTCCGCCTCGACAGGCGGCTGGCCGAGCGTCGGCTGTACCCGTCGATCGACGTGAACGCCAGCTCCACCCGGCACGAGGAGCTCCTCTTCGACCGGGGCGAGCTCCAGCAGGTCTGGAAGCTCCGCCGGGTCCTGAACGCCCTGGCCGCCGAGGGCAACGCCGCCCCCGGGCTCGAGCTGCTCATGGACAAGATCCGGACCACCAAGTCCAACACCGAGTTCCTGGCCGAGATCGCCAAGGGCCCGACACCGAACGGCTGAGAGGCCCAGCGGATAGGGAATACTTTCGGGGCGATTCGCCTTGTAGAGCGAGGGCGCGGTGCCTGGGAGACCAGGCGCCGGCGCCCGAAGACGAGAAACACACGGAGGGACCATGAAGGCCGACATCCACCCCGGTTACGGAGAGGCGACCGTTCGCTGCTCGTGCGGGAACACGTTCGTGACCCGTTCGACCAAGGCCGACCTCCACGTCGAGCTGTGCAGCCAGTGCCATCCGTTCTTCACCGGCAAGCAGAAGCTGGTTGACTCGGGTGGCCGGGTCGAGCGCTTCCAGCGCCGCTACGGCCAGCGCAAGGGTGCGGCCAAGCCCGGCCAGGCCAAGAGCTAGACCCGATCCGGTTCAGCCGCCCCGGCCTGCCGGGGCCGTAACCTGACGTCGGTGCCCGAGCCCCTCGACGCTCGCATGGCCCGACTCGAATCGGAGTACGAGGCCGTCCTTACGGAGCTCGCGGATCCCGCAGCCTCGAACGACCTGACGCGCCTGCGCGACCTCTCGCGTCGTCGCAAGGACCTCGAAGAGGTCGTCGAGGTGTGGCGCGACCTCGAGCGATCGCGCGAGGACGTCGCGGCGGCCAAGGAGATGAGCGACGAGGCGGTCGGCGACGAGCGCGACCTGGCCCGTGGCGAGCTCGACGAGTCCGAGGCGGCGGTGGCCGGGCTCGAGGAACGCCTCCGGGGCCTCCTGTTGCCGACCGACCCCAACGACGGTCGCAACGTGATCATCGAGATTCGCGGTGGGGAGGGCGGCGAGGAGGCCAACCTGTTCGCCCGCGACCTGTTCACCATGTACCAGCGTTACGCCGACAACCACCACTGGAAGCTGGAGGTGCTCTCCGAGAACGCGACCGGCCGCGACGGGCTGAACGAGGTCGTGTTCCTCGTGAAGGGAAAGGACGCCTGGCGCTACCTCGAGCACGAGGCGGGCCCGCACCGGGTCCAGCGGGTGCCGGTGACCGAGTCCAAGGGACGCGTGCACACGTCGGCGGCCACGGTGACCGTGCTCCCGGAGGCCGACGAGGTGGACGTCGTCATCGATCCGAACGACCTGAAGATCGACGTCTACCGGTCGACCGGTCCGGGGGGCCAGTCGGTCAACACCACCGATTCAGCGGTCCGGATCACCCACCTCCCGACCGGCATCGTCGTGGCGATGCAGGACGAGAAGAGCCAGATCCAGAACCGGGCCAAGGCGATGACCGTCCTGCGGGCGCGCCTCTTGAAGGCCGAGCAGGACCGCCGGGCCGCCGAGGTCGCGGCGACGCGCAAGAGCCAGGTCGGCGGCGGCGGGCGGTCCGAGAAGATCCGGACCTACAACTACAAGGACAGCCGGGTCACCGACCACCGCATCGGGCTCACCGTGCACAGGCTCGACCAGGTGCTGGCCGGTGACCTCGACGAGTTCGCCGAGGCCCTGATGGCCGACAAGCGGGCCCGCCAGCTCGACGACGACGAATGACCGCGCCCCGACCCCGCGCCGGTGCCGACCGGCGCGCCCTCGAGCGAGCGGTGGCCGACGATCTCGGGTCGCGTGAGGCCCGGTGGATCGTGGATGACGCCGCCGGTCCGGACGCGCCGCCCGGCGTCCTCTCCATCGAGCAGGCCGACCGGGCGCACCGGTTGGCCGAGCGACGCGCCTCGGGGGAGCCGCTCCAGTACGTGCTCGGTCACTGGCCGTTCCGGGAGTTGGAGCTGGCCGTCGACCCGCGGGCGTTGATCCCGAGGCCCGAGACCGAATGGCTCACCGACGTCGCACTCGTGGAGCTGGACCGTCTGCTCGCCGCCGGCGCGGCGCCGCTGGTGGTGGACCTCGGGACCGGCACCGGGGCCATCGCGTTGGCCGTCGCGACCGAGCGGTCCACCCACGGGATCCGGGTGATCGCGACCGAGCTCGACCCCGACGCGCTCGAGCTGGCCACGGCCAACCGGGATCGGGTCGCGCTCGGACATGACGCTGCGCGCGCCGTCGAGCTGCGGCAGGGCTCTTGGTGGGCCGCACTCGACCCGGCGGATCGGGGCCGGATCTCGCTCATGGTCACCAACCCGCCGTATGTGGCCGCCCTCGAGTGGGAGCTGCTCGACCCCGTGGTGCGTGATCACGAGCCGTACCGCGCGCTGGTTGCGGGCCCCGGTGCCGACGCCACGCCCGGGTTCGCCGAAATCGAGACCATCCTGGCCGGCGCCGGGTCGTGGCTGGCCCGCCCGGGCGTCGCCGTGATCGAGATCGCCCCGACCCAGTCGGCCGCCGCGCTCGGTGCGGCGGAACGCTTCGGGGTCGCCGATGCGACGGTCCTGTCCGACCTGGCAGGGAGGCCGAGGGCGCTCGTCGCACGCTGGGGATGAGCGCGGCGGCCCGCCCGAGCGTGTTGCCGGCCGACGACCTGGACCCGGTCGTGGACCTCCTGGCCGCCGGAGCCGTGGTGGGCCTGCCCACCGACACCGTCTACGGGTTGGCCGGCCGCCTCGACCGGGATGCGGTCGATCGCGTTTTCTCGGCCAAGGGGCGCCCGCCCGGGCTCGCGCTGCCGGTGCTCATCGGAGCGCGCGAGCAGGTCGGGCTGGTGGCGTCCTCCTTCCCGGCCTCGGCGGAGGCCATCTCGTCGCGCTGGTGGCCCGGTCCGCTGACCATTGTGGTCACGGCGAGGCGGTCGATCGGCCGGTTGGTCGGAGGTGACGGGAGGACAGTCGGGATCCGCTGGCCGGGCCATCCACTCGTCGAGCAGCTGTGCCTCGCCGTGGGCCCGCTGGCGGTGACGAGCGCGAACCGTCACGGCGAGCCACCGTGCACGTCCGCGGCACAGGTGAGCGGGTTGTTCACCGTAGATGAGGTCGCCGCGGTCGTCGACGGTGGCGATTGTGATGGCGAACCGTCGAGCGTCGTGGACTGCGCGCGGCGTCGGCCGACCTGCGTGCGCGACGGGGCCATCTCATGGTCCGAGATCGAGGCCGTGCTCGGCCTCTAGCCGTAATTCACCTAGCCGGTCAGCTCAAAGATCCCATCCGGCCCGAGAACGCCCGACCAGCCGGGCTGCTGCGATTGCATCAGCACGGCGAGCTGGTCGGGGTCGGTCACGTTGGCCCAGGCGCGACTCGACGCCCCGGTGCGGCACGCCACGATGCCGCGCTCGGGCTCGCCGTCACGCGAACAGGTGACGGTGAACGTCTCCACCTCGGCGGGGCCGGTCGCGTCGGGGTCTTCGGCCAGCCGGGGCAGGGCGTCGACGGCCGCCTGCACGTTCTCGGAGCGGAACCCATGGGCCGGGGGCTCGGTCGAATACAAGCCGACGGCGTGCGTGGTCGCGTACCAGCCGAGCCCGGTGGCCATGCCGACGCTCCCGGGCTCGCGGCGCAGCGCGTCGGCGACCGAGGCGATGCCGTGGCTGACGTAGTTGTTGCCCGGGCCACCGCCGAAGGTCAGGCCGCCGGTCAGTGTGAGACGCCGGATGTCGCCGTCGAGGTCGAGGCCGAGCTCGCCCGCCGCGATCTGCACCACGCCCGAGCCGGTGCCGCCGACGATGTCGGCCGTGCCGAGATTGTTCGGACCCGACCCGGTGACGCTGTAGTCGATCGTGCTGGTCGCTGCCGCGGCCGCCGTGAGATAGATCGTGTAATCGACGGCCAGAGTTCCCGAGGTCGGCTCCAGCGCGGTGGTGCTGTCGGCCAGGATGCCGACG
>Ga0182018_10001981_pt1 | contig 21756 bp, 22 predicted proteins | sample 812P2MmetaG_FD_120490 | JGI IMG/M metagenome (GOLD analysis project Ga0182018, IMG submission 120490) | Permafrost microbial communities from Stordalen Mire, Sweden - 812P2M metaG | ecosystem: Environmental > Terrestrial > Soil > Wetlands > Permafrost | place: Sweden: Stordalen | collected...
TAGGGGACGGTGTCTGTAAACTCGGCCATACGGAACAATCAATGGAAGCCCTACTCCAGAGGCCGCCGCCCGTTCCCCCGCCCCGACGACCCCTTCGCCTGCCGCCCAAAGAAAATCCCCGCGGCAAGAAACACCGCCGAGATCGCCGCGTTGGTCAAACCCATCCGCAGATTACCGTGGCGCATCGCCAGCGCCGCGTTCAGAAACCAGACCGCCGCGCCCAGATACCAGATCCAGTTGAAATTGCGGCTCACTCTCTTATGGGATGCGTCCCCAAAGACGCACGCCCCCTCTCGCTTCCTATAGTAAAGGGTCAATTTTGAGACACCGCGAACAACCAGTTTGTTCCGGTTGCGGTGGCAGAAGCTGAACATTAGCCGCGGAGGAGATGCGAACCTGTTGTGCTACAATCAACACGACATTGTGGCACAGGAGGCGATTGATGCCTGCGATCAGCAGGACGAAACAGACACCGGTGCGGCGCGGCATGTCGCGCACCAAAATGTATGCGATGCGCGCGATGGCCGAGACGCAGGGGCTTTTGAAGGGCAAGACCCAGATGGTACGAGGTCGGATGCCCGAGACGCTGGTGAGAGCGGCCAAAAAGAACACCGGAATCGAATCCGACACGGAGCTGATCCGGCTTGCGCTTGAGACGCTGGCCAACCAGAACAACTATGGAGCCTGGCTCATCAGCCAGCGTGGCGCCATCCCTCCGGAAATCGATCTTGAGTACTGACCTCGCATCCTCCGTGGGGCGATTGAGCCGCGTTTCTCCGGTGAGAAGGAAGGATGATCGGCTTCCCTTTGTCGAGGAAGACCGTCTCATTCCGGAGCCCGTCCTGTTCGATACGACTGTTTACATCGACGTTCTGCATGACAAGCTTTCGCAACACATGCAACAGGAGATCGGTCGAGTCGAGCCCTGGCATTGCACGGTGGTGGAATCCGAAATGGTTTACCTGACCGGACGTCTTGATCCTGCACACCCCGGAACGGCTGAGGCTGTGCGTCGGATCGGCGGCGTGGTCGAACATTGGCTGCCGGATCGCGTCCTCAACCCCGACCGCGAAATCTGGCGCGAAGCCGCTATCCTCACCGGCATCCTGTCGCGCCTCCATCACACCAAAGACGACGACCGCGGCCGGACCATGAACGACGCACTCATCTTCCTCACCGCCAGCAAGCACGGCTGCGCAGTGCTGAGCCGCAACGCCCGTGACTTCGACTTGCTGATGCAGCTGGTCCCCGCAGGACGGGCCGTCTTCTACCACGTGAATTAGGCCAAACCGCCGCCTGCCCACCCCCACGCTCGCTGTGCTACCATCCCTGTTCCTGCGGACCAGGCCTCGGGGCATCCCCGAAATCCCGCACCCGCCGGAACGTTTCGTATGCCGGACCAGGATTCCAGATCCGAGCCACCGGCACGCTTTCAACGCGCGCCGGAGCACATCCCGCCTCCGCCTCAGACGCCTTCCACGACGCCCACCGAAATCCCTGTGTCCAGCAGGTCCGTATCCGCCGTCACATTCCCGCGCCTGCTTTTGATTTCTACTTGCCTGTTTCTTTGGCCAGTACCCCACCGGCGGCCTCGCCTGGCGCCCACCGCCGAAAAATTCTGCACTCAAGGAGCACCCCATGAAAACCTACCCGGGAAGTGAGATCCGCAATGTAGCTGTAGTGGGGCATGCGCACAGCGGCAAGACCACGCTCGTCTCCGCTCTGCTGCATGCCGCTAAAATGACGCCCACCCTCGGCCGCGTCGAAGATGGATCGGCCGTCACCGCCTACGACGAAGAAGATGTCGCCCGCGGCACCACCATGCAGAACGCGCTCGCCTTCGCCGAATGGAACGGCGTCAAAGTCAATTTCATCGATACCCCCGGCTTCCACATGTTCGTGCACGACGCCCGCTGCGCCATGCTTCCCGTCGAAGCCGCTCTCGTCACCGTTCACGCCGTGAGCGGCGTCGAGCCCATGACCGAGCGCGTCTGGAAGTACGCCGACGAGTTCAACCTGCCCCGCGCCGTCGTCATCAATCAGATGGACCATCCCCGCGCAGCCGAATCCGCCACAGCCACCTTAACCGCGCTCAGCGAACGCTTCGGCCGCCAGTGCATCCCCGTCCAGTTGCCCATCGTGGACGGTAAAGGTTTTGAAGGCGTCATCGACCTCGTCACGATGGAGGCCTTTTTCTACACGCCCGGCGGCGACGGCCGCGGCAAGATCGGCGAAATTCCCGCGTCTCTCAAGGAACCCGCGCAGCGCGCCCACGAGACGCTGGTCGAACTCGTCGCCGAAGGCAAAGACGAGCTGATGGAGGAGTATTTCCGCGAAGGCACCATCCCCGAACAGCACCTCATCAGTGCTCTGCATGAAGCCATTCGCGAAGACCGCATCTTCCCCGTGCTCTATTCGAGCGGCCTGGCGAACGTTGCCACCGATCACCTCCTCGACTTCCTCAAGGTCTACGCGCCAGCGCCCATCGAACGCGAGCCCGTCGCCGCGCGTGCTGCCCTGCACGCCGTGGCCGCTGTCAACGGCGAGGCGGCCCTCGCAACCAGCGCGGACCAGTCGCCCGAAATCGTGATGCGCAAGGTGTCCGACACCGAGCCGCTCTCTCTCTACGTCTTCAAGACCATGACCGACCCTTTCGCCGGCCGCATCACCTTCTTCAAAGTCTTCTCCGGCGTCCTGAAAAATGACGGCACCGCACAGAACTACTCCCGCCGCGCTGCGGAAAAGTTCTCCCACCTCTCCATCATGCAGGGCCGCACCGCCGTCGCCGTCACCGAACTGCATGCCGGCGATCTCGGCGCTGTCGCCAAGCTCAAGGAGACCCTCACCGGCGACACCCTGGGGGACAAGAGCCACGAAATTTTCTTCGAGCCGGTCTCTCTGCCCGAACCAGCCATGACCTGGGCCATCGAGCCTAAGTCGCGCGCCGACGAGGACAAGCTCGCCCCCGCCGTTCACAAGCTTATGGAAGAGGATCTGATGCTGCGCTTCTTCCGCGACCAGCAGACCAACGAATTTCTGATCGCGGCTTCTGGCCAGTCGCATATCGAATCCCTCGTCAACAAGCTGCGCCGCCGCTACCACACCGAGGTCACGCTCAAAGCCCCGCGTGTTCCCTACCGCGAAACCATCCGCGGACGCGCCGATGCTCAGGGCCGGCATAAGAAACAGACCGGCGGCCACGGCCAGTACGGCGACTGCAAAATCAAAATGGAGCCCCTGCCGCGCGGCGGCGGCTTCGAGTTCGTCAACGACGTCTTCGGCGGAGCCATACCGCGCAACTTCATCCCCGCCGTCGAAAAAGGCATTCAGGAGTCAGCCGCGCGCGGTTACCTCGCCGGCTATCCCGTGGTCGACTTTCGCGTAACCGTCTACGACGGCAGCTACCACGACGTCGACTCCAATGAACTCTCCTTCAAGATGGCGGGCCGCATCGCCTTCCGCAAATGCATGGAGCAGGCTAAGCCGTCTTTGCTCGAACCCATCATGAGCGTCGAGATCGAGGCGCCGCAGGAGTTCGCCGGCGCGCTGATGGGCGACCTGAACCAGCGCCGCGGGCGTGTGCAGGGCATGGACGGCCACGGCGCCAACGCCATCATCCGCGCCGAAGTCCCCATGGCCGAGATGCTCACCTACGGCCAGACCCTCACCGCCATGACCCAGGGCCGCGGCAGCTTCCACATGGAGATGAACCACTACGACATCGTCCCGCAGCTGATCGCGGACAAGATTGTCGCGAATGCGAAGAAGCCGACTGGAGAAGAAGAGGAAGAGTAGTAATTCTTAAGGAGGATCTCATTGGAAAACGTCCCCAACATTCCTGGGATCGAGATCCCTTTCAACTGGGCGCAGGTTCTGGAAAGGGGAACCTACTTCCCGTGGCATCGGAAGAAGGTTCCAAAGAACCTTCCCAAATACAACATCGCTGGCCCGCGAGTGTACCGATGGGTATTGCGGAGAGGCGAGGAGATTTCCTCCGTTTACATCGGGCAGAGTGAAAAGTTTGAAAAACGGCTACGGGATTACCGACGACCAAACCCCTACGACTGCGACGTTCAGGCAGCCATGAGGGAATGCGAGGCAGGCGGCGGGAGGGTTGAACTTCAGTTTCTCGACTTGGGTACCGGTAGCTTTAGGATCAACGGAAAACTGATTAGCCACACATCTCTTAGCAATCACGACGTGAGAATGATGATGGAGAGCACTGCTATCGTGACCGCTCGCGTCGAGGGAGTCAAGCTGCTAAATCATGTGCGCGATAACGCGCTCGTGAAAGTGATGGTGGACCTATTCAAGCAGTATCCTGAAACGTTTGGACCAATGACGGCCCAGAAGAAGGCACTATTCGAAGCCCGAGTTGCTCACATGATCGAGAATTGAACGCGAAAGCGAACCCCGAGACCCATTGTCGTGTTATTTGCTACTTGGGGCTTCAGCACTCCACTTGGGTAGGTCGACCTCGTATCGGTAGGTGTTATCGAAGACTACAAAGCCGCTTAGCCCGCCATAACGCTGTTCGAGGTACTTCCTGACGCGCTCGTGAAAGGCCGCGTCAGGTTCATTGGAATTGCGAGTCGGAATATCCGCGAAATCCATCGAAAACAAGATTGCTGTCCTCTGTCCTGGGGGGATAAAAACGGGAAGATCGAGGAGTCTCGAGGTATCAGGCAGCACATGCGAGAGGATTCCGTCTTCGTTCCGCGCATAAATCTGTATCCCATTGGCGGAGTCGATACGGTAGTCCCGCATTCCGGTATTCTCCAACTCATAGAAAAACTCGATCATTTTGCCGTCTTTGCTGACCGTGAAGCCTGGCGGACGCCTTGCAGCGATGACGGCGGCATTCCACGGCCTCGGACGAGAGGCGTACCAGCGCGCACCCCCAAGGATCAACGCAGCCGTTACCGCAAATCCCGCTCCTCCGCAGAGGGCGACTACGGCGAGCTTCTTCAATGGGGACAGATTTCTTGCCTGAGAAATGGACGTATCCATCTAATTGAGAAGACTATAACGCCCGCCGCGCCAAGTTGGAGCGCAAATCTTTGCGGTCACCCGAATCGGCCACAGACAACAAGGCCCGCCATCGTTGGCGGGCCTTTCTGCTTCGATCTGTCCTTAGGAAAACATCGCCCCAACCACTTTCAGGATGGTCATGATCACCCACCATCCCCACACCGCGGCCGCCGCCTGCCCTTTCTTAATGTTGCCCACGATCGCGCAGCCCATCGTCAGCAGGATCAGCGCCCAGATCGTGAACACATCGATGGCTGAGCCCAGCGCGATCACCGTCTTGGGCAAATCCTGCGGCAGGTAATACCCGATATTCGTCCCGACAAAATTCTTCAGGTTGAACGAATCCGGGTCGACGAAATATGTAGTGATGATCCCCAGAATCCCCTGGATCGCCCACGGCAGCGTCGCATACATCCAAACCGCAATCATCTGTCCGAACTTCGACTTACCGCCAAATCCGAAGTTCACCGTCGCCATCAGAACCGCCGCCGCGACGATCGCAAATATTAACGCGATTACTGGCGTCCCCCAGAAGGTGTACTTCGTGATGTTCGCGCCCAGCTGCATCGCACGCGCTTGCTGATCGGCTGGCGCCTGCTCGATCCTCTGCTGCTGGGCCGGACTCTGCTTGAGCATGTTCTGGTAGGTCTTGTCCCATCCAATCTTCTGCTGGACAACGACCCCGAAGATCAGCGTGACGATTACACCGATCACGTAGGGCATCCACCAGCTCGCGCTGCGCCGGATGTCCGTGAACGTTTTGGAAGGAGCAACAAACGCATCCACGACCCGCTGAACCTCATTCAGCGGCGGCGCGGACGCCTCGGGTTGAATCACAGCTTCGGCCATAACAATCCTCCGGGAAATTCTGTGTGCTGTTTCTCTGCCGTCTATTTATTTCCTCGGAATTGTACTCCCGGCCCTGCCAATTCAGAATCAAAATCACAGCCCGCGTACCCCATTTATGCCTTGCATCCCTGTCCCCGCTTCCCTGTTGCCTGCTGTTTATTGCCTGTCGCCTGCCTTTCGAGGACCCTCCCTGCTACTTTTCTCCACGCCTCGGGTCAGGTACTCTGGAGTTGTTCCTCGATAACCCCAGGTCCTGAATGCGCATTCGCCTCTCCTTCGCACTCGCAGCCGGCGTCTCGCTGGCGGCGCCGATCTTTGCCTCGCCAACCTTTGCTTCCGCCAGCCCCTCGGCTCCGATGCGTCACCACCGTGCCCATCTTGCCCGCGCAGCCGCCTCGCGTTGCGGCGGAGTCGCCGGACACGCCACGCACACCGTTCTTGCCAATCCGGCCGGGGTACCCTGCCACACTGCTGTCACTTCCCGCCCGCACCTCGCCGCCCTCGCCACCCAGCCGGCCACAACGCATGCCACCATCAAGCCCCTGGCGCGTGTCCGTTTTGTTCCTCCGCTGCGTGGTTCGCTCGAATCCCTCGTGCGCCAGAACCAGCGCGACGAGGCCGAGGGTCTGGTTCGCATCGAAGACGACGCCCAGCTCGATCAGCTTGAGGCTTCGCGCGAAATCGTCCCCGTCCCCGCCAGCTACTCTCTGCGCGTGAATCCCGACCTGCCCCTCAACCGGCGCTATTGCCGGCCCTGGACGGCTAATTTCCTCTCTGACTTGGCGCGCTCCCACTACGTCCGCTTCCATCGCGCCTTCCAGGTCAATTCCGCCGTCCGCACTGTCGCTTTCCAGCGCGCGCTGCTTGAGATCAACGGCAACGCCGCCCCCGCCGACGGCGACATCGCCTCCCCGCACCTCACCGGCGCCGCCGTCGACATCGGCAAGAAGGGCATGTCCTTATCTGAGCTTTCCTGGATGCGCGCCTGGCTCCTGCCTCTCGAGACCGCCGGCAAGATCGACGTCGAAGAGGAGTTCTACCAGTCCTGCTTCCACATCACCGTCTATCGCGGCTATGCGCCGCTTGCACCCACTCGGCCAGCGCCGCCGCGGATGATCGCGCGCCGGCACCACGCGACGACCACGTTGCTGGCAGCGGGCGTTCATTAAATATCGTCTGAATTTCGCGGATTGTGCTCGCCTGAAAGGCGCATCCCGGCCGGGCTGGCCGGGCAGAGTCTTCCGCGTATGGAGTGCCGGGCCCTGATGGAGTGGCGGGACGAAGCCGAACGGCCGAGATTCGCAAACCTCTCAATAATCCCTGGGCCCAAAAAATTTGGGAGGGTGCGCCGGGCCCAACTTCACCCAGCGCCCCCTCCCGCCGGTCGCCCCCTCCCAGGTTCGACCGGTGCCGCATCGCTATGCTGCGGCTCCTTGAGCGTATTAGGAGCCGCTACGGAATCGTCGCCGTATAAACGTTCGAAGGCGTGCTTTCCACCCCTGACGCGTCGACACTCTTGACTTCATAGTTGTAGGTTGCCCCGGCCTGCACAGTCGTGTCTGTGTAGGTCGTTGGCGTGTTGACTGACGAATTCAGCAGCGCGTACGAACCGCTGCCCGTCTCCCGGTAAATGTGATAACCAGCTACCGGATCGCTGGAGCTCGCTGGAGCATCCCAGGTGAGCTCAACCTCGTAGGTTGCCGGCGCCATGCCCGTCCCGCTCAGGCTGACCGCCATTGCTCCCATTGAACAGTTGCTGCCGAACGTCACCGCCCCCGTCGCCGCGCCTGCCACTGTGGGATCGAATTGCAGATTCAGCGTCGTGCTCTGGCCCGGATTCAGTGACATCGGGAGCGAAACGCCCGACATGCTGAACCCTGTACCAGTCAACGCCGCGGCGCTGATCGTCACCGGAGCCGTCCCGGAGGAGGTCAACGTCACAGACTGCGTGACGGGCGTATTCAGGGTCACATCCCCGAAGGCCACGCTGCTGGTGCCAAGTGTCAGGCTCGATGTCGCCGCATTCAACTGCAGTGCGTACGTCGCCGAAACGCCGCCCGCGCTCGCGGTCAGCGTCGCCGTTTGCGCTGTGCTGACCGCAGTGGCCGTCGCCGTAAACGCGGCGCTCGAAGCTCCCGCCGCCACCGTTACCGAAGCCGGCACCGTGACCGCGCTGCTGCTGCTCGCCAGACTCACCGCCGTTGCACTCGTGGCTGCCGCGGTCAACTTTACCGTGCAGGCATCCGTCCCCGCTCCGGTCAGCGATGCGCTGCTGCACGAAGCCGAGGCCAGCGTTGCCGCCGCCTGTCCGGTCCCGCTCAGCGCAATCGTTGCCGTGCTCGAAGCGTTGCTGCTGATCGTCACCGATCCGCTCACCGCTCCCGCCGTTGTTGGATCGAAGCCGATCGTCAGCGTCGCCGTCTGGCCTGGATTCAGAGTGATCGGGGCCTTGATCCCCGACACCGAGAATCCCGTCCCGGTAACTGTGGCTCCGCTCAGGATGAGTTCCGCCGTCCCCGAAGACGTCATCGTCACGGACTTGCTGGTCGCGGTGTTCAGCAGCTCGGTCCCAAACGCCACACTCGTCGCGCTCAAGCTCAACCCTGGCGTCACAGCATTCAGCTGCAGTGGCCAGGTCGCCGAAACGCCGCCCGCGCTCGCCGTCAGCGTCGCTGTCTGCGCTGTGCTGACTGCGGTTGCCGTCGCCGTAAAGGCCGCGCTCGCAGCTCCCGACGCAATGGTCACGGAAGCCGGCGCCGTGACCGCGCTGTCGCTGCTCGCCAGACTCACCACCGTTGCGCTGGTGGCCGCCGACGTCAGCGTTACCGTGCAGGCATCCGTCACCGCTCCCGTCAGCGTCGCGCTGCCACAGGAAACTGCGCTCAGCGTCGCCGGCGCCCGCCCGGTCCCGCTCAGCGCAATCGTCCCCGTGCTCGACGCGTTGCTGCCGATCGTCACCGATCCGCTCACCGCTCCCGCCGCCGTTGGATCGAAGCCGATTGTCAGCGTCGCCGTCTGGCCTGGATTCAACGTCACCGGAGCAGTGATGCCCGATCCCGAGAATCCCGTCCCCGTAACCGACACGCCGCTGATCGTCAGCGCCGCTGTCCCCGAAGAGGTCAGCGTCACCGACTTGCTGGTCGCCGTGTTCAGCAACTCAGACCCGAACGCCACACTCGTCGTGCTCAGGCTCAGCCCTGGTGTCACGGCATTCAGCTGCAGTGGCCAGGTCGTCGAAACCCCGCCCGCACTCGCAGTCAGCGTCGCCGTTTGCGCTGTGCTGACCGCCGAAGCCGTCGCCGTAAAGGCCGCGCTCGAAGCTCCCGCGGCAATGGTCACCGAAGCCGGCACCGTCACCGCGCTGCTGTTGCTCGCCAGACTCACCACCGTTGCGCTGGTGGCTGCTGACGTCAGCGTCGCCGTGCACGCATCGGTCCCCGCACCGGTCAGCGATGCGCTGCTACAGGAAACCGCGCTCAGAGCTGGCGCGGCGGTCTGCGCCGCCTGTCCTGTTCCACTCAATGCGATTGTTGAATAGTTCGCCCCGTTGTAAATGACCGTTGCAACCCCACTGGCGACGCCCGCGGCCGTGGGATCAAAAATAATGGTGAGTGTTGCCGTCTGACCCGGAGCCAGGGTCAGCGGCGTTCCAACCCCTTCCCACGAAAATCCCGTTCCCGCCACCGTTATAGCGTAGATCGTCAGTGGACCGGTTCCTGAAGAAGTCAGCGTCACTGGTTTCGTGAAGATTTTGTTCACAGGCTCGGTCCCGAACGCTACGCCTGGAGCACTTAGACTCAGCGCCGGCGTCGCGCCGCCCAGCTGCAGCTGGTAAGTCTCAGAAACACCGCTTGAGCTCGCCGTCAGCCTCACCGTCTGCGCCCCGCTGATCGCCGACACCGTTGCCGTGAACCCAACGCTCGCAGCTCCAACCGGCACCGTTGCCGAAGCCGGCACCTTCACCGCACTGCTGTTGCTGGTAAGGGCGATCTTCCGGCTGTTCACCACGTCCTGATTCAACGTGATCGTGCAGTTATCCGTGCCTGCCCCGGTGAATGAGCCGGTGCTGCACGACAATCCTGTTAGTTGGGCGGCTGCACCAAACGAAGCCTGGGGTAATGCCACGGCTAAGCAACCGAAAATCAGACTCAGCAAACCGGCCCGCGCCAGCTTGAGCTGCCAGAACGCGCTTGGCGCACGCCTGGACGACCCGGAAGTCAGCGCATCGTCAACCGCGGAATTGCGGCCGAAAGGAGGAGGGAAAAGACGTACTTGCATCAGCGGCACCTCGAGAAGCGTCTTCGCACACGCCACCCGAGTGCGCTCACGACTGCTTTCGCGAGCACGCTGTGCCGAATCAGCTAGCAGGTGGTTGAACGAAGTATTTGCTTGACCCGATCCTGAACCGTTGAGCAATTTCGAACTGTGAGAACGATCACAAAAGTTCCAAGTATTGATTACCTTTGAGATAGAAAAAGGGGAAATCTGAATTAGATTTCCCCTTTTGGAACACCGCACTGTTCTAACTCAAGTTCCTATCGAAATGAAGCAATTAATATATGTTGGCGCTTGGCATGATGATCAGAAGCGGCCAGCTCATACTTTCAGAACATCATTACCTAAGGTCCATGCCCTCTGGCAACGCTGGATCACCACGGCGGATCCCTATCCCCCAACAAAAGTAACGACCCTACTCAGAGGGTCGTTACGACCGGAATGAAGCCCAAGGCGACAGATCACCCAGGTTTCTTGTGCCGCATTTTCGGTGCAATCCCCCACGCACCCAGGGAGAACCATGCGCATCGTCAACGCATGGTCCGCCCTGCGCGGAAGCCCCGCCTCAGGGAATCGTCGCAGTGTAGACAGGCGACGGTGCGCTCTGCACTCCCGCGGAACCCACGCTGGTGACCTCGTAGTTGTAGGTCGAGCCGCTCTGCACAGTCGAGTCGGTATAGGTCGTCGAGTCATCCGCAGATGAATTCAGCTGCGTATACGAACTGCTCCCGCTGAGTGCCCGGTAGACGTAATACCCGGTAACCGGCACGCTGGAGCTCGTCGGCGCCTCCCAGGTCAGCGCAACCTGGTAGGCAGTCGTGCTCGTGCCCGTCCCGCTCAGCCCGATCGTCGCCGTGGCTCCGCTCGAGGAGTTGCTGGTGATTGTCACAGTTCCGGTGTCCGCCACCGCCGTGGTGGGGTCGAACGCGATACTCAGCGACGCTGTCTGACCCGAACTCAGCGTAAGCGGCGTCGTTATTCCCGACATAGCGAACCCCGTCCCCGCAATCGTTGCCGCACTGATGGTGACAGACGCCGTCCCGGTTGAACTCAGCGTCACCGTCTTGGTCGTTGGCGTGTTCAGGTTGACGCTCCCGAATGCCACGCTCGTCGCGCCCAGGCCCAGAGCCGGTGTCGCCGCATTCAGCTGCAGTGCATACGTCGTCGAAACCCCGCCCGCGCTCGCCGTCAGAGTCGCCGTCTGCGCTGCACTGACTGCCGTCGACGTCGCCGTAAAGGTCGCGCTCGAAGCTCCGGCAGCAATGGTCACCGAAGCCGGTACTGTCACCGCGCTGCTGCTGCTCGTCAGACTCACTATCGTTCCAACGGCGACCGGGCCCGTCATCGTCACCTTACACGCGTCCGCCACTGCTCCCGTCAGCGATCCGCCACTGCAGGAAACGCCGCTCAGCGACGGCGGCGCCTGTCCCGTCCCGCTCAACGCAATCGTCGGCGTGCTCGATGCGTTGCTGCTGATCAGCACCGTTCCGGTCACCGCTCCCGAAACCGCCGGATCGAAGCCGATGGTCAGCACCGCCGTCTGCCCCGGATTCAGCGTGATCGGGGCACTGATCCCCGACACCGAGAATCCCGGTCCCGAGGCTGTGGCGCTGCTCAGAATCAGCTCCGCCGTCCCTGCGGACGTCAGCGTCACCGACTTGCCGATCGCCGTGTTCAGCGCGTCAGTCCCGAACGCCACGCTCGTCGCGCTGACACTCACCGCCGCCGCCGCCGCCTTCAGCTGCAATCCGTAAGTATCGGAAACCCCGCCCGCGCTCGCTGTCAGCGTTGCCGTCTGCGCTGTGCTGACTGCGGCCGCCGTGGCCGTGAAGGTCGCGCTCGAGGCTCCAGCGGCAATGGTCACCGAAGCCGGCACCGTCACCGCGCTGCTGCTGCTCGCCAGACTCACCACTGTTGCGCTCGTGGCCGCCGACGTCATGGTCACCGTGCAGGCATCCGTCCCCGCTCCCGTCAGCGATCCGCTGCTGCAGGAAATACCACTCAGCGTCGCCGGCGCCTGTCCCGTCCCGCTCAGCGTAATCGTCCCCGTGCTCGAAGCGTTGCTGCCGATCGTCACCGATCCGCTCGCAGCTCCCGCCGTCGCCGGATCGAAGCCGACGGTCAGCGTCGCCGTCTGGCCTGGATTCAGCGTGATCGGGGCACTGATCCCCGACACCGAGAATCCCGCTCCCGAGGCTGTGGCGCTGCTCAGGGTCAGTGCCGCCGTCCCTGAAGACGTCAGCGTCACCGACTTGCTCATCGCCGTGTTCAGCGCGTCAGTCCCGAACGCGACGCTCGTCGCGCTCATACTCACGGCCGGCGTCACAGCGTTCAGCTGCAATCCGTAAGTATCGGAAATCCCGCCCGCGCTCGCCGTCAGCGTCGCCGTCTGCGCTGTGCTGACTGCTGTTGCTGTAGCCGTAATAGCCGCGCTCAAAGCTCCCGCCGCCACGGTTACCGAAGCCGGCACCGTCACCGCGCTGTTGCTGCTCGCCAGACTCACCGCCGTTGCACTCGTGGCTGCCGCGGTCAACTTTACCGTGCAGGCATCCGTCCCCGCTCCCGTCAGCGATCCGCTGCTGCAGGAGATACCGCTCAGCGTTGCTGCCGCCTGTCCGGTCCCGCTCAGCGTAATCGTCGGCGAGCTTGACGCGTTGCTGCCGATCGTCACCGTTCCGCTCGCCGCTCCGGCGACCGTTGGATCGAAGCCGATCGTCAGCACCGCCGTCTGCCCCGGATTCAACGTGATCGGGGCGCTGATCCCTGACACCGAAAATCCCGGTCCCGAGGCTGTGGCGCTGCTCAGGATAAGCTCCGCCGTCCCCGATGACGTCACCGTCACCGATTTGCTCGTCGCCGTATTCAGCAAATCTGTTCCGAACGCCACACTCGTTGCGCTCAGACTGAGCCCCGGTGTCACAGCGTTCAGCTGCAGCGGATACGTCGCCGAAGCCCCACCCGCGGTCGCCGTCAGCATCGCGGTCTGCGCCGAACTGACTGCCGAAGCGGACGCCGTAAACCCAGCGGTCGAAGCCCCCCCCGCTACCGTCACAGAAGCCGGCACCGCCACCGCCGAGCTGCTGCTCGTCAGATTCACCACCGTTGCACTGGTAGCTGCCGAGGTCAGCGCCACCGTGCAGGCATCTGTCCCCGCACCGGTCAGAGACGCGCTGCTGCAGGAAACCGAGCCCAAACCTGCCGCAGGGGTCTGTGCTGCTGACCCCCCTGTCCCTGTCAACGCTATTGTTGAAGTGTTGGCTCCGTCGTACATGACTGTTGCAACCCCACTGGCGGCGCCTGCGGTCGTGGGATCAAAAATAAGGACGAGCGTTGCCGTCTGACCGGGAGCCAGAGTCAGGGGCGTTCTGTTGATCCCCTCCCACGAAAATCCCGATCCTCTCACCATGATTGCGTAGATGGTCAGTGGCACCGTTCCCGTAGAAGTCAGCGTCACCGCTTTCGTAACGACTGAATTCAGAGGCTCAGCCCCGAACCCCACGCTGGTGGCACTCAAGCCTAACGTCGGCACCGGTCCGCTCAGCTGCAGCCGGTACGTCTCAAAAACTCCGCCTGAATCCGCCGTCAGCGTCACCGTCTGCGTCCCGCTGATCGCCGACACCGTCGCGGTGAACACGGCGCTCGCAGCTCCCGCCGGCACCGTCACCGAACCCGGCACCTTCACCGCGCTGCTGCTGCTTGTCAGCGCGATCTTCCGGTTGTTCACAACGTCCTGGTTCAGCGTCACCGTACAGCTGTCTGTGCCCGCCGCGGGGAATGAGCTGGTGCTGCATGACAATCCCGTCAGCTGGGTGGCCGCCCCAAACGAAGCCTGGGGTAATGCCACGGCTAAACAAGCGAACATCAGACCAGGCAAACCGGCCCGTTTCAGCTTCAGTTGCCAGGAGGCGCCTCGTGCCCGCTCGAACGACCCGGAGTTAGTGGTTAGCGCATCGTCTGCCGCAATAGCGCGGCCCAGGGGGGGAGGAACGAGCTTTGAGTACATTTCAGTAACACCTCAGATGCCAAAACACACGCCACCTGTACGCGCGCAGAATGTTCCCGCGGCGCCGACTTTACTTCAAATCAAAGACAAGTCGAGTAGCCGAGCGTCGGGCGGAGTTGTCTTCTTCGGCAGACTGCTCTAAGTCGACCAGCGGCGACTTATAGAGACCTGCTCGAAACAAGACACTACCTTTCTCTCTCAGACAGAGAAACCAAGTCGAACTGCCAAACTATTTTCGGAGGGGGACCTGCGACTCTCGATCGCGGCAATACTCGAAGACGGATAGTGCAACAATTTGGATAACTGCTGACTGCGTATGATGGACTGCGTGGTCGTTCTGGCCCCTTACTGCATAGCGAATTAGTTAGGTTCAGCAACCTCCTCTTGTTCTTTTGCTGAGCGTTAACCTAGAGGTACTACCCGTTTTCGGTTCGCGCAATACCTAAGTGCAACTTTCTGGTAAACTCTGGTAACCATTAGCCACGCAAAGCCACTAAGATCAGAAAAAGCGGCAATTTTTTCCATTTCCCCTTCTCAGTCGAGAACTATTTTCCAGCAGCAATTCTCCGCCGGAACTGAGGTAACCTTGCCCGCGGCGCCACCGAAACAATCCTTCGCATGGCAGCCACTTCACTCTTCCTGTACTCTGTCGTAATGAAAAACCAGGTCATCGGTACCACCATGCCCGTGCTCGAGTTCCTACTCGAGCCTAACGACGCCATCATCTCCGAGGCAGGCGAGCTTTCCTGGATGTCTCCCAACGTCCAGATGACCACCCATACCCAGTTCGCCGGTGGCGGAGGTTTCCTCGGCGCTTTCAAGCGCGTCGTGGGCGGCGGCAGCCTTTTCATGACCGAATACCGCGCCATGGGCGGCAACGGCGAACTGGCCTTCGCCACCCGCGTCCCCGGCCACATCGTCCCCGTCGAAGTTGCGCCCGGCTACGATTACATGGTCCATCGCCACGGCTTTCTCTGCGCCACCTCCGCCATTCAGATTGGCGTGGGATTCCAGCAATCTCTCGGCGCTGGCATCTTTGGCGGCGACGGCTTCCTGCTGCAGAAAATCAGCGGCCAGGGCACCGCATGGCTCGAACTCTCGGGCGAAGTCGTCACTCGCGACCTGCAGCAGGGCGAAACGCTGCTCGTCCACCCCGGCCACGTCGGCGCATTCACGGCCAGCGTCTCGTTTCAGATCACCATGGTGCGCGGCATCAAGAACCTCATCTTCGGCGGCGATGGCATCTTTTTAGCGTCCCTCACCGGCCCAGGCCGCATCTGGCTCCAGACCCTGCCTATCTCGCGCCTCGCCCATCAGATTCAGGAATACCTGCCACGCGAACAAGCGCGCCAAACCACCGAAGCCGGCGTCCTCGGCGGCATAGTAGGCTCGGTCCTCGATAACATAAATAGATAACACTTTCGGGTTAGTCGCCCATTCAAGCCGGGTTGTGGCTTGAGTGGGCTGCCTATACGAGCCTCGTCCGTCTTAACCTTCCTGCCAGCGTCACGAACAGGGCAGGTAGTTCGCCGATCACTAACCGAAGCGCGACTCCAAAGGCTGTTACGAAGCTCGCTTTATCTTAGTGCCCTTCCTAACCGCTCTTTCGCCAACCGCTCCTTGGCTAACCGCTTACCAGCTAACTGCTGTCCCGCTCATACCTCACATACCGCGGCTCCCAGACATTCTCCCCCACCACCCGATCCACATCCTTCTCATCCAAATCCGATAACCCCTCAGCCACCGCCTGCCGCGCCACCGCCCCCGCAATGACCCGGCTTAGCCCCCGCGACTCCGCCAGCGGAGGCAGCAAGCTCGCCTTTGGATCCTTCTCGACCGGCGACAAGCCCGCCAGCGACTTAGCCGCCGTCATAATCATTGCGTCACTTACACGATGCGCCCGCGACGCCACAATCCCCAGTGCCAGCCCAGGAAACACATACGAGTTATTCGTCTGGTCGATACAAATTTCCCGTCCCTCATAATTCACTGGCTCAAACGGACTCCCCGTCCCGATCAGCGCCTTGCCATCCGTCCACTTCAGCAAGTCCTCCGCCGTCGCCTCGCTCTTCGAAGTCGGATTCGACAGCGGAAAAATCACCGGCCGCTCCGCATTCTTCGCCATCGCCCGAATCGCGTCCTCGGTAAACATCCCCGCCTTCCCTGCGACCCCAATCAGAACCGTGATCTTCGCGTTCCGCGCGACTTCTTCGAGCCCAATATTCTTCGCGTCCTTCACCTGCCAGTCCGCAACATCCTTCGCCGGCCGCACATAGTCCTTTTGCTCCTCATGAATCCCCTCCGCACCCTCGACCAGCAGCCCCGGCCGCCCCATCGCGTAGATCCGCCCCCGCGCCTCCTGCTCCGTCAGCCCCGTCTCCTCGAGAGCTTTCACCAGCAAATTCGCAATCCCAATCCCCGCCGAGCCAAACCCCAGAATCCCAATTCTCTGCTCCTTCAGCGAAGTCCCCGCAGCCTTCATCGCCGCGAGCAGCGTCGCCAGCACCACCGCCGCCGTTCCCTGGATGTCGTCGTTAAACGTGCACAGCCGATCCCGATACTTCGCCAGCAGCCGCGCGGCATTCGTCCCCGCAAAATCCTCCCACTGCAGCAGCACATGCGGCCAGCGCTTCTCCACCGCACTCACAAACGTCTCGATGAAGTCGTCGTACTCCGGCCCGCGGACGCGCTTCTGCCGCCAACCTATATAAATAGGATTCGCCAACCGCTCCTCGTTATCCGTCCCCACATCCAGCAGCACCGGCAAACAATATTCGTGGTGGATCCCGCCCAGCGCCGTATACAGCGCCATCTTCCCGATCGGAATCCCCATTCCGCCCGCGCCCTGGTCGCCGAGGCCCAGAATGCGTTCGCCGTCGCTCACCACAATCGCGCGCACATTGTCATACCGCTTGTGCGACAAAATCTTTTCGATCCGCGATTTGTTTGGATAGCTCAGAAACAGCCCCCGCGGCTTCCGCCAAATCTCGCTGAACCGCTGGCATCCCTCGCCCACCGTGGGCGTGTAGACGATGGGCATCATCTCGCGCACATACGACGTCACCAGCGCGTAAAACAGCGTTTCGTTGATGTCCTGCAGATCGCGCATGAAGCTGTACTTCTCAAACGGCGTCTCATAGCTGTCGAACGCTTTCTTCCGCCGCGCAATCTGCTCCGCGATCGTGCCCACGTGCGGAGGCAGCAGCCCATGCAAGTCGAACGCATCGCGCTCCTCTTCAGTAAACGCGGTGCCTTTGTTGTAGCGGGGATGATTCAGGAGGGTAAAACCGTACAGTTTCGTCCGAAGCACAGGTTCAGTAACAGTTTTCGTCACAAGTTCCGTCATGGGTAGGCCTCATCACATGCTTGTCATCCCGAGCGCAGCGAAGCGGAGCCGAGGGACCTGCTTTCGCTCCTCCCGCCAATACCCATGCTATTCTTCGTCCTCCACAATCCCCGCCCACATCCCCGCATCCCCGGTTACCGAAGCCACTCCCCGGTGCGCCGCCAGCAAATACCGCTCCACGCGCATCGCCAGGCGCACGTGCTCGCCGACGCGTTCCAGCACCCCCTGCTGCGAATGATGCTTCTGAAAGGCCGCGAGCTTGCGCTCGGCCAAAGGTCCAAGATCGAGCGTCAGCGACCACGGCACCGTTGGCGACTCGGCCAGCTCCGGCCGGTCGCGCACACTCACAAACGGCGTGCTCGCGTAGTACAGCTTCTGCGGCGCATACGAGTGCAGTCCCGTGTCGACGTGATCCGGAAACATCTCCGGCCGGCCCCCCCAGTGAAACGCCACCGTCGTCACCGCGGAAATCATCGTGTGATCGCGATGCAGATTCACCCCACCATCGCCGCCAAAGGTCAGCACCACCTGCGGCCGCCAGCGCCGGATGTGTTCTACCACCACCCCCACCATCTCCTGAAAATTTTGCTTTGCCAGCTCGCCGTCGGGAAACGCGAGCACCTCCCAGTGCGTCACGCCCAGCACCGCGCACGCCGCATCCATCTCGGCGCGCCGCAGCTTCCCCAGGTCCTCGTCCGCCGCCGCCTCGCCGCGAAAATGCGCCGCTTGCCCGTCCGTGAAGCACAGCACAAAGGTCTCCGCGCCGGCCTCGTGCGCGAGCATCAGCGCGCCGCCAAAAGCGCCGCTTTCATCGTCAGGGTGAGCCGTTACACAGAGGAGTCGATGGGGCATGTCATCCTGAGCGAGACATCCGCATACGTTGCGCCCGTAGTTGGGCGCAACAATTAATCTTGGGGCGAGTCGAACGGACCTGCTTTACCCTTCCTGAACCGCGGCGCCAACTTCAGCTTCGACCTCATCTTCGTCGACAAAATCCTCCCACGGCAGGTCAGCCTGCATGACGGGAGCAAAGCTCTTTCGATGCAGAATGCATGGCCCCTGCTTCCTCAGCGCCTCCCGATGCTCCGGCGTCGCGTACCCCTTGTGCGACGCCAGCCCATATCCGGGATACTCTGCATCCAGCTCCCGCATTCGCGCATCGCGATACACCTTCGCCACCACCGAAGCCGCCGCAATCGAAATGCTCAGCGAGTCGCCGTAGATAATGCACGTCTGCGCATGGGTCACATCCAGCCGCAGCGCATCAATGAGCAGATGATCCGGTTGCGGAGCGAGCCGCATCACCGCCGCCGTCATCGCCATCCGCGACGCCTGATAGATATTCACGCGGTCGATCGTCTCCGCGTCCACTTCCTCAATCGCAACCGCAATTGCGCGCGCGCGAACCACCGCCTCCAGCCGCTCGCGATCTTCCCGCAGCAGTTGTTTCGAATCCCGCAGTCCGCGAATCCTGGTATCGGCCGGAAGGATCACCGCCGCCGCCACGACCGGCCCGAACAGCGCTCCGCGGCCAACCTCATCGACGCCGGCAATGGCGGTCGCGCCCTGCGCCCGCGCCAGTTTCTCGTACTTGTTGCCGCAGGCGAGGGAGCGGAGCATCCGCATCTTTCGCGTCGCCGCACACACCTCTTCATCCGACAGCTTCCTGCGCCCGCGCTTCGGAATCAGCTCGCCATCGAGCTGCATGGTCCCCATGAGCCGAGTCTATCGCTCCAGCCGCTGCGGATGCTCGTGGAAAACTGGTGCCCAACCTGCTCCGACCCCGCGATAAACTGATGCGAACGGCTCCCCAATCTCGCTCAAACGCGCGAACGCAGAGAGGAGACAGCCTAAGAATGTTCACCTTGACGGAACTCGGTGCGGCAGAATCGGAAGCCCGAAGAGTAATTGACCTCATACTTGGCCCGCTCCTGAACCTAGCCGAACAAACGCGCCTGCTCCTGTTTGAAGCCCTGGAGTCCGTTGCACAGCACCCGCTCTGGGGCCCTAGCAGCGAACCCGCCAGCAAGGTATGCATGATCCTTGCCGTTCGCTTGGCCAACGATCTGCGTGCGTGCTCAATCCTTGCCCGTTCAGGCTATGGGCTCCAAGCAATGGGTCTTGCGGCTACATCCGTCGAGGTCGCGGGAACACTAGCGTATGTAGGTGACAACGAGGAGCGCGCCATCGAATGGACCAAGCACTCAGCTAAAAAGCAGTCATTTCCGCACAAAGTCAAAGATGGCATAGATGCCCTCGCGGATGGGCTGGGCCTCGCCGGATCGAACGCCGCCGAAATGAAGGATCGATGGCAGCGAATATACATGTCTCTGTGTATGGCCAAACATGCTAACCCCATACTCTCAATGAATAACGGATTGCGCTTTGACTCCGAGGGCGCCTACTTCGGCGGCGGTCCCGATGCATCTCGATTGGGGATACACCTTTCTTATAATGCGGTTTACCAAGCGATTTTCTTCAGCTTGGAAGGACTCGTCGCTTATGCCCATGGCTGCAACGACACTTCCTACCGCGCGAAGTTGCAGGATCAGGCGAAGGAAAAAATGTGGCAGGTTCAACGCGCGGAATTGTCGCTCGCAGACTTTATGAAGGTATCGCCGCTTGACGAAGCGCGTTGACCGCGACGTTCGTGTCGATCACACAGCGCACTATTTTCCTTTGAGAAGCGAATCCAGAATCTCAGGAGTCAAGCCTTTGGCTTGTGCCTCCCGTCCCGCCTCGTCCATCACCTTACGCAGCGATTCCGGTTCCCGGGCGGCCAGTTCGCGCAGCCAAAGCCCGAGCACAGCTTCAATCTTCCCTCTCTGCTCGGCGTCAATGGAATCCCAAACGCGTTCCGTCTGCGGATCGACAGGAATCGAAATGTTGCGAGTCGCCATATAACTTCTCCCATACAACTCTATGGTATTTGAGGCACCCAAACGCACAAACGCCCCAGCCAATCCGGCCGGGGCGAGTGCATTTTCCTGAATGCCGAACGCTATCTGGTGTCGACTTCTTTCAGGCGAGCAGCCTTGCCCCGCAGTCCGCGCAGGTAGAACAGCCGGGCGCGACGCACCTTCGCCGACCGTACCTTCTCGATCTTGTCGATCACCTTGCTGTTGAACGGAAAAATGCGCTCGACCCCCTGGCCGAAGCTCATCTTGCGCACGGTAAAGCTCCCCTGCGGCCCGTTCTTCTTCGCGATCACCACGCCCTCAAACGCCTGGAGACGTTCCTTATCGCCTTCCTTAATCCTCACCTGCACGCGAATAGTGTCGCCCGGCCCAAAGGGGGGCAAATCGGTGCGGTTCAACTTCTCGGCAAGACGCTGCATCACTGGATGGATAGACATAATCTCTCGTTCCTGAAGGAAAAATTGCAGAAACCTCAGTTTACAGGAAATTCATGGGTTTCGCCGCTCGATCGCTGCCAACCACGCAATTGTAGTAACATACCTACATTGGAGCCACGATGGCCATCACCACCGTTACCAGCCGCGAATTCAACCAGGACGTCAGCCGCGCTAAAAAAGCCGCCGGAAAGGGCCCCGTCTTCATCACCGACCGCGGCCGCCCCGCCCACGTGCTCCTTTCCATCGAGGAATACCGCAAAATCACCGGCAAGCACGAAAGCATCGTCGATCTCCTGGCCGCGCCGAAGGCTGCCGAAATCGACTTCGATCCCCCTCGCCTGACCCGACTCCACCGATCCCCCGATCTGTCCTGATTGCGAACCCTGATGTTCCTCCTCGACACCAACGTCGTCTCCGAACTGCGCAAAGCCGGCAAGGCCGACACGCACGTCCGCCGCTGGGCTGCCCGCATCTCGCCCACCGCACTCTACGTTTCCGCCATCTCTGTTCTCGAACTTGAAATCGGAGTTCTCCGCATCGAGCGCCGCGATCCATCTCAGGGAGCCATCCTGCGGGCCTGGCTCGAAGACCGCGTCCTTCCGGCATTCGAAGAGCGCATTCTCCCCATTGACACTGCCGTCGCGCGCCGCTGCGCCCACCTTCATATCCCCGACCCGCACTCCGATCGCGACGCACTCATCGCCGCCACCGCTCTCGTCCACGGCATGACCGTCGTCACCCGCAATACCAGGGACCTTCAGGGTACCGGCGCAAAGCTACTCAATCCCTGGTCTCCATAACCAGTCGTCTGCGGTCGTTCATCGTCCGCGCCTCAGCTGCCCCACCCCAACCCCCGCAAAAACGTCCGATCCCCCTCGCTCAGTTCCGCCCCCTCCA
>Ga0182018_10001982_pt1 | contig 21749 bp, 18 predicted proteins | sample 812P2MmetaG_FD_120490 | JGI IMG/M metagenome (GOLD analysis project Ga0182018, IMG submission 120490) | Permafrost microbial communities from Stordalen Mire, Sweden - 812P2M metaG | ecosystem: Environmental > Terrestrial > Soil > Wetlands > Permafrost | place: Sweden: Stordalen | collected...
GCCAGATGCTTCCCGCCCAGCCGCATCGCCAGTTCAGCCACACGTTCCACCGTCGCTTTCTTCCCCGCTTTCTCGCTCATCCCTTCACACACGCACCAGAAATCAAATGGTTTCTACAAAGCATCGCAGCTTCTATTTGCTGTAGTTGTTTGTCACCCTCGTTGATTACAATGACAACTTGCTTTTTTGTGTTCTTGCCAAAGTGCGGTGTTGCAGCAGCAACCAAAACTGGAAAGACAGTGCGAAGGTCATCGCTTCTGCCTCGGCTCATCACGTCTGTTCGCCAAACTGGAATTTTCTTCTTTTCATTCTGGAGTGCCTTCATGTCGAACACATCTACAGAAAGATAACGAAGATATGTAAGCGTTGAGCCGGAAACCTGTTCTGACCCGACTACGCCATACTGCGGTGTTTGTGTAGCTGTTCCATAAGTTGTCGCTGTGCCGTAATCTGAATAGGTCGTGCCGGAAAAATTATATGTGCCTCCGCCTGTCTGTCCGTAAATGGGCATTGAATAGGAATAAGATTGTTCTTTCGCGTCACCAATTCCGTAACTGACAAAAATTGCCAAGTCCGCTTGGTCAGGAGTGGCAGACTCGCTATAACCAGCTTGAGCAAGACCACGACGAAGATAATTAGCGTATTCACGAAATTCCAGGTCGTTCACTGTCACATCATCTTTGCCGGACAAGAGCCAATAAGAATGACCGCCAGCATATTTCGGATCGCTGAAACCATTGACAGCTACGCGATATGACACGCAACCGCTCAACATTATCCCAACCAGCAACGCTAGTGTTGCCGCCGTGAAGCACTTGCAGTTTTTGTTCATATTATTCTTCAAAATTTATCACCCAATTTCCATCGTCCCAACCTTCAGGATTTGCTGGACGTTTTCCTTTGTGAGAAGCCAAAGCTTCAAATTTGAAAACAACTCGGTCTTGTTCGTTGTATTTTTGAACCCAGCAATCTTTGATTACACCGCCGGAAAACGATTCAGACAGTTTATTGTCGTAAAAGAAAATATTTTCACCAATAAACGATTTTGCTCGTTCAATTGGAAGCCACCAAAATCCGCTTTCATATATTTGCGAGCCGGGCGCAATTGGTTTTGGACGCAGTTCAGGATTATTTTGAATGAGGTGAAGAGCTTTCATATTATTTATCCCTTTTCAAAAGAAATTCCGCCAGCGCTTCGAGCGCAATGGCTTTACCTTTGAAAATTTTCAGCGCGGCAAACGCCCTGGCCGTCAGTTGCGCCGCGATCTGCCGCGATTTTTCCAGACCGACGATCGCCGGGTAGGTCGCCTTTTGCACGGCCACGTCCTTGCCCGCCGTCTTGCCGAGCTGCTCGCTGGTCTGCGTCACGTCGAGGATGTCGTCAATCACCTGGAACGCAAGGCCGACGTGATAGCCGAAATCCGTGAGCGCGCGGAGTTGCGCGGGAGGGCAGTTCGCGCTCATGCCGCCGAGCCGCACGGAACAGCACAGCAGCGCGGAGGTCTTGCGCTCGTGGATGTAGCGGAGTTCGGCCACGGAAAGTTCTTTGCCTTCGCCTTCCAAATCGGCGACTTGTCCGGCGACGAGTTGCAGCGAGCCGGACGCGCGCGCGATCTCCAAAATGATTTTATCGTGCGGAAAGCGCGGAAATTTTTTGCATTGCGCGGCGATCTCAAATGCCTGGGTCAGCAGCGCGTCGCCCGCAAGTACGGCGATGCCTTCGCCGAAAACTTTGTGGTTGGTCGGCTTGCCGCGGCGGAAATCGTCGTTGTCCATCGCCGGCAAATCGTCGTGGATGAGCGAATAAGTGTGGATGCACTCGACGGCGCACGCGAGCGGCAGCGCATCGACTTCCTTGCCGCCGCAAGCCGCTGCTGCTGCCAGCAGGACGGCGGGGCGCATTCTTTTTCCGCCGGCGAACAGCGAGTAGCGCATGGCCTTGTGAATCGTGGCGGGCTTGGTTTTTTCGGACGGCAGAAATTTATCAAGCGCGCGATTGACGGCTTCGGTGCGCGTGGCAAGAAATTGATTCAGGTCGAATGATTTTTTTGCGGCCATAAGATGTTGCGCAGAAAATGCCGGAAACGGGGGCAAGTTTGAAGGGAAAATTTAATCATTGCGCCGGTCTGGGCGGGCTGGTAGCCTGACGCGCTCGATTTCTGAATAAAAATGAACGCTGAACTTTGCAAACGCGCCGCCGAAAAGGTCGGCAACCCGAATGTCCTCGTGAATCTCATCTCGCGCCGTGTGCGCCAGCTTAACGCCGGTGGCGGCGGATTGAGCCGCCCGCTTGTGGACGCGCCCGCCAGCATGGGCATGGCGGACATCGCGTTGCGCGAAATCCTTGAAGACAAAATCGGCTGGGAGATGCCGGAGGAAACGGCGGCGGTCCGTCCTGTCGCCAAGAAGCGCAAGAAGCACTGATTCATTTACGATTGGCGATTTTCGGTTTACGAATCGCCCGTCGTCTTCAAATTCTCTCGTAAATCGTCAATCGCAAATCTAAAATTGGTCATGGCCGACATCGTGACCAACCACAAAGCCCGGCGCGATTATCACATCCTTGAGACGTTCGAGGCGGGCATCGTGCTGCACGGCACGGAGGTCAAGTCGTTGCGCGCGGGCAAGGGCCAGATCGCCGACGCTTTTGCGCGCGTGGACAAGGATGAGGTCTGGCTGCACAACGCGCACATTGACGAATACTCGCACGGCAACCTCCAGAACCACGAGCCGAAGTCGCCGCGCAAATTGCTGCTGCACAAATCGGAGATCAGAAAATTGTTCGGCTTGATTGCGGTCAAGGGCAACGCGCTGTTCCCGCTTTCATTTTACTGGAAGAATGGAAAAGTGAAGGTCGCGCTGGCCGTCGGCAAGGGCAAACAGACGTTCGACAAGCGCGACGACATCAAGAAACGCGACTCCGACCGCGAGTTGAAACGCGCGACGATGAATTGGAAGAAGGGAAAATAAAAAGCAATTACAAACGCCTGCGGCAATTTGCTTGAAAAACAGTTGCGGCAAAAATAACGTCAAATCATGAAATTAGATAGGCTGCAAAACACGCAGTCGAATCATTGTTAGGCGCATTATGCTGCGCGTGCTTTTAATCGTTGTGCTTGTTGTGGTCGGTCTGCCGGCCATGATGTATCTGCTTTGGGTCGTTCATTGCACTTTGGACCGTATTTGTGTCGGACACGCCCGGAGGTTTTGCAGGCGGCACGGTTTGGAGATAAGCAGAGTCAGATGGCAAATGGAGTTTGAGCCGTCAGGCAATAAGAGAGTCAAGACGGAGTTCACACTGGTTCAGCTAGATTGTTTTGATGTCCAGAAACAGCGTAGATTGGTTTTATTACGGGTTTGGCCGCTTGGAGTTCGCAAGCTGGTCAGCAACGAGATTTATCCAGAGTCTCATGACAGTCAATGGCCACAAAAATGAGCTTAGTTGAGGATAGGCTGCAAAATTTCCTGCACATTCTCGATTCTTCCCCCGCTACTTGCGCAAAACAAAAAAGCGAGGCTAATTGACCTCGCTTTCGTTAGAAATTTAACTTCGCTTTACGCCTTCTTGGCTTCTTCTTTTTTCCAGGTGCGCTTCGGCGCCTTGGTGACGAGGCCTTTTTTGAGCGCGCTGGCGGCGACGCGGATGTAGCGGACTTCGCCGCCGGGCAGGAGCGCCTTCACCCGCTGCAAGTTCACATGGAACTTGCGCTTGGTGATGGCGGTGATGTGCGTGCCGATGCCGCCGGTTTTCTTCGCCTTACCCGAGCGCCAGATGATGCTGCCCTTCATCGGGCGTTTGCCGGTCAATTCACAAATGCGTGCCATAAAAATTCTTTCGCTAAAGTGCCGCAGAGAATAGCAGTGAATCCGCACGTGACAAGTTTTATTTCCGCAATTTACAGACTGTGCCGGTCCGGTTACTTTGGAAGTGAAATGAATGTCGCATTGCCGCTGGCAAAAATGACCGTCGCCGAGAAATTGCAGGCGATGGAGGAACTTTGGGCGGACTTGAGCCGCGATGAAAGTTTTGAATCTCCGGCGTGGCACGGGGAAATTTTGAAAAAGCGCGCCGCTGGGGAAAATTTCGTGGATTGGGAGACGGCGAAGAAACAATTACGCGGCCGCTTAAAATGAACATTTTTATTTTGCCGTCCGCGATGGCGGATTTGGCGGATGGATTTGATTTTTACGAAAAACAGGAAGCAGGGCTTGGTGATTATTTTTTGAATTCATTGCTCGCTGACGTTGACTCGTTGAAACTTTACGCTGGCATCCATCGGAAGGTTTTTGGATTTCACCGTTCACTCGCCAAACGGTTTCCTTTCGCGATTTATTACGAAATGAAAACAGAACGAATTCTTGTCCGCGCCGTCCTTGACTGCCGCCGCGATCCAAGATCGATTCGGCAACGGCTGAAATAATTTTATGGCCACACTAAAACCTTTTGCCGCGCTGCGACCCAAACCCGAACTCGCCGCTCAAATCTGCGAACCGCCCTACGACGTGATGTCGTCCGACGAGGCGCGCGAACTCGCCGCCGGCAATCCGTTGAGCTTCTTGCACGTCAGCAAGCCGGAAATTGATCTGCCGACTGGCACGGACATTTACGCGCCGGAAGTTTACGCCAAGGGCAAGGAGAATTTTCAGAAACTCATTTCGCAAGGCGCGCTCAAGCAGGACGACAAGCCCAATTTTTATCTATACCGGCAAATCATGGGCAAACATTCGCAGGTCGGACTCGTTGCCGCCGCGAGTTGCGGGGAATATCTGGCCAACATCATCAAGAAGCACGAGTTCACCCGCCCGGACAAGGAGGACGACCGCGTCCGCCACATCGAAACCTTGGACTCGCAGGCCGGCCCGGTTTTTTTGACTTATCGCGCGGCGGAAACATTTGACGCGTTCGTCGCGAAGAAAACTTCCGAAACGCCCGCCGTGGATTTCACCGCGAAAGACGGCGTGCGCCACTCGTCGTGGACGATTTCGAGCACGGACGAAATAAAAGTCATCGAATCGCAGTTCGCGGAGATTCCGTCTCTTTACATCGCCGACGGCCATCACCGCAGCGCGGCGGCGGCGCGCATTTTCCAGTCGCGCAAAGGCGCTGGCCACAGTGGGCAGTTCCTCGCCGTGATTTTTCCGCACAACCAGATGCAGATTCTGCCCTACAACCGCGTGCTGAAAGATTTGAACGGCCTCACGGCCGCCGAACTGCTGAAAAAACTGGAGGAGGTCTTCAACATCATCCGCCTCGGCGTCGCCACGCCCGCGCGCAAATACGAACTGGGGCTTTTCATGAACCGCCGCTGGCACACGCTCACGTTCAAGCCGAAGCTGGCCGCCGGCAACGACCCGATTGAACGGCTCGACGTGACGCTGCTGCAAAAATATGTTCTCGCGCCGGTTTTCGGCATTGACGACCCGCGCACGAGCAAAAAAATAAATTTCGTCGGCGGCATCCGCGGCACGGCGGAACTGGAAAAACTCGTGGACAGCGGCGAATACGCCTGCGCGTTCTCGATGTTCCCGACGGGCATCGAGGATTTGATGACCATCGCCGACGCTGGCGGCATCATGCCGCCGAAAAGCACCTGGTTCGAGCCGAAGTTGCGTGACGCGATGTTCTGCCACCTGATTTGATTTGTAGCGGCGCACTATGAGCGACGTTGCGACGGTCGCAGACCACCGCTACAATTGGCATGTGCAGCCAAACCGCCTCCAACGCAGCTTGCGCGCCACCTTCATCGGGCTGGTGACCAATGTTTTTCTTTCGGCGATAAAACTGGTTGCGGGCGTCGCGGGACATTCGCACGCGCTCGTGGCCGACGCCTGTGAATCGCTCACGGACATTTTCAGTTCCATCATCGTCTGGCGCGGGGTTGTTGTGGCCGCCGCACCGGCGGATGAAGACCATCCCTACGGCCACGGCAAGGCCGAGCCGCTCGCGGCGGCGGTGGTTTCGGGAATTCTCCTGTTCGTCGCGGGCTGGATTGCGATTGAGGCGTTGCACGACATCGGCCAGCCGCGAACCGTGCCCAAAGTTTTCACACTGCTGGTGTTGTTCGGTGTCATCTTGGTCAAGGAAATTTTATTCCGGTTTGTTTCACGCGAGGCTGACTTGGTTGAAAATTCCGCCGTGCGCGCCGACGCGTGGCATCATCGCAGCGACGCCATCACGTCCGTCGCTGCGGCGATGGGCATCAGCACGGCCCTGGTCGGCGGGGAAAATTTTGCGTGGGCGGACGACGCGGCGGCGCTGGCGGCGGCGGGCGTCATCGCGTGGAACGGCTGGCGGCTGCTCCGGCCAACGTTTGGCGATTTGATGGACACCGCGCCCGGCCGTGAAATCAAAAATGAAATTCAGCGGCTGGCGGAGGCGATTCCCGGCGTGGCGGGCGTGGAAAAATGTTTTGTCCGCAAAATGGGTTATCAACTTTACGTGGACATGCACCTTGAGGTTGACCCGCAAATGACCGTGCTGCGCTCGCATGAAATCGCGCATGCCGTGAAGGACAAAATCCGTGATGCCATGCCCGCTGTCAGGGACGTGCTCGTCCACATCGAACCGCTGGGCGTCGCCGCCCGGCGAAAATAATCCAGGCCATTTCCATCGGCGAAGAATCAGCGCCACCGAACTGTTTAATTTTAATTAGAAAAGGCGATTATCCCTTGACTTCATGTAATGATTGTGGTAGGTTTTAGGCATGAAAACGAAATACACGGTTAAAGATTTCAACGCGGATTATCAAACCGACGCCGACGCGCTGGCGTTCATCTTCAAGATGCGTTACCCAAACGGCGCAACGTGCAAGTGCGGTAAGAAAGATTGCTGGCATCCGGTTAAGAATCGCCGCGTCTATGAGTGCGCTTGGTGCGGTTATCAAATTTCGCCGACCGCCGGAACGATTTTTCACAAGTCCAGCACGTCCCTCAAATCTTGGCTGTTCGCCATGTTCCTGATTTCCAATTCCAAAAACGGTGTGTCGGCAATGGAGTTGCAACGTCAGCTTGGCGTCACCTACAAGACGGCATGGCGCATGAATCATCAAATCCGAAAACTCATGCAGTCCGGCGGCGGCAAAATGAGTGGAATTGTCGAGGCGGATGAAACTTACATCGGCGGCGTCCGGCGCGGCGGAAAGCGCGGTCGCGGGTCTGAAAACAAAACTCCAGTCATTGGTGTTTTGGAGCGCGGCGGCAACGTGCAGGCGAAAGTTGCGGCAAATGTCAAAACCGTAACGGTCATGCCGAACATTCTGGCGAACGTGGAAAAAGGCGCGACGGTTTGCACCGATGAACTTTGGAGCTACAACCCGCTCACAAAGGCGGGATACAAACACCAGCGCGTCGGTCACGCGGCGCGGGAATATGTTCGCGGCAATGTTCACACTAATTCGATTGAGGGTTTTTGGTCACAGTTGAAACGCTCCATCAATGGGACTTTTCATCATGTTTCCCGCCAGCACTTGCAGAAATATGTGAACGAGTTTGTTTATCGCTATAACCTGCGCGGGACTGAATCGCCGATTTTTGCTGACCTGTCTGCGAAAGTGGCTGACTTGCACGCCTGACCAGATTGATAAACGCTTTTTTATCTGTCGCTTGGATTTGGAATTTTTTCATGGCTTGATTTTATATCGCCCGACCGCGTTGACGCTACTATTTTTCATGCGCGTTTCCCCCTTTGTTTTCAATGGTTTTAGCAGGTTCGCTTTCACCGCTTGACGGCGTTGGTTTTTCGGTATCTGATTGACCGCCTGAAAACCAATAACCAAACATCAAATTATGGCATACGAGAAACCAATAATACTTGAGCTTCAAAAACAGATTGATGCTCTTAAGATGCAGGATGCAAAGAGAGAAAAAGAATTCTCTGATTATAGAAAGGAAGTGCAGGCGCAAAATCTCGAAACGCAAAAGAAGCTCAAACTTCTTGAAGCGCAGATGAAAAATACGACCTACAACAGAATGTAATCGTTTCATAATTCACCCCAAAAAATCCTATGGACGAATGGAGCGATCCTACCCCGCATCATACACCGGAACAATTCAAGGCGGCTTTGCTGGTGTGTGAACGAAATGGCTTGCCCGCCAAGCATCGGCAAATGCTCTTGGTGCATTGCCGCGCGAAAAATAGCACGATTTCCACAGGCCAGCTTGCCAAAGCAGTTGGCTATAAAAATTACACAGCCGTCAATGGCCAGTATGGAACGCTGGCACACCGAATCGCTGATGAACTCCATTACATTCCGCCACCCGTTCCCGGAGCGACGGGACACTGGTGGCGCACACTGGCCTACGGCGAAGAAGGAACTCCGCGCACTGAAGACCGCTTTTACAAATGGGTGATGCGACCCCAATTGGTTCAAGCACTCAAAGAATTGAATTGGGCGTGAATACATAAAGGATAATTCATGGATAAACACACACCAACAGCAGCGCAATCAAGCTACATATTAGTCTGCGTAGAAAAGCCGAAAAACGCCTTTGAAGGCGATAACTGGACTGATTGGCTTGCTTTTTTGAAAGAGATACAAGCCGATGCAGGCATAGTGAAAAAGAGCAGAAACCCCACCGAAAACTTTTGGTTGTTTGAAACCAAAAGTGCTTTACGGCAGCTATGTCATCTAGTTTCCATTGCTGATAAGCATCGCTTAAAATATGTGGTGCTTTTAACGCAGGATGAACCGGTGATTTGCGAATGAAAAAATTCACAGCCCACCCCTTGATTCGGCATTACATGACGTGAGGGGACAATCGCCTTAGAAAATGTTGTAAAATAGTGTAAAATTGCTATTGACAAACAACCTTAATGGAAATTCCATCAGGGTCAGGCCATATAATCAGGATCAGGCTATGCAACCGTAGATGAGAAGGATGCCCTTGAAGGCGCTTGTTAAACAATTTCGCCGCCGTGTCTTCGGCCTTTCCGAAGAGGCCGTAAATTTCCAGCAACGCGGCTTCCGGGGAGCCCCGGCATTCCTGCGGAACCGTCTTGAAAACGCGGGCGGCGCATTTCTGGCCGGCTACCATCTCGCCTTGGAAAGTGGTTCGCCGGAGGAATTAGGGTCAAACTTGGCGGTGGTGGAACTGGAACGGCGTGGGTTTGCGTTTGAAGGAGCGGCAATGGGTCTGGCGTTGCTCGACTTTCTGACACCGTGGCGGCGCGACCGCATCAGCAAATTTCTCCGGGGCGCGGGTGACGCCCATGCTTACATGGTGCATGTCGGTGTCGGCTGGGTTTGGGCGCGGTTGCCGTTTGGTTTTCCTCGCGGGCAAAATAAACTTGATCCGCTGCTCGGCTGGCTGGCGTTCGATGGCTGGGGATTTCACGAGGGGTTTTTCCACTGGCCGAAATACATCGGCGGACAGCCGCCGCCGGGAAAATTGTCCGGTTACGAGCGGCGCGTTTTCGACCAAGGTCTGGGCCGCTCGTTCTGGTTCGTCAACGGCGGAAACCTCGAACTCATCACGCAAACAATTTCGAATTTTTCCGCCGACCGCCGGCCCGATTTGTGGAGCGGCATCGGCCTGGCCGCGACCTACGCGGGAATTGTCAGCGAATCTTTGCTCGGCGAACTTCGTGAAAATGCCGGCGAGTTTCAACCGCAGCTCGCCCAAGGCGCGGCCTTTGCCGCCAAAGCCCGGCAACGCGCGGGAAACTTGAGCGATTACACCAGCCTCGCCACCAAAACACTTTGCGGATTTACGGCTGCCGAGGCCGCGCGGCTCACCGACGCGGCGCTCGAAAATCTTCCCGCCGGCTCCGATATGCCCGCCTACGAAATCTGGCGCCGCCGGATTCAAAATCATTTCGCACCGAACCAACAACTCCAAGGAGCGTGAATGAAAAAATCCCTGTATCGTTTCGCTGCGCCACTGGCGGCCATCGCCATTATCATCCCGTGTTATTTAATGGCGCGTTTTCCGTGCATTTCCGCGGGTGACTGCATGAAGCTGGCGGCGAATTTCAAATTCGACAAACTCCCGCTGGCCGAAGTCAGCAATCATCCGCCTTACAAATACGTCCGCCAGGTTCATCCGAGCTTGCAACGCATTTCCGCCTGGATTTCCACCTTGGGCGCGTCGGTGGCGATGGCCGACCTCGACGGCGACGGCCTGCCCAACGACCTCATCAATGTTGACCCGCGCACCGACCTCGTCACCGTCGCGCCCGTGCCCGGCACGGGAAACCGTTACGCGCCGTTCACGCTGAATCCCGCGCCGCTGCCGTTCGACGCCAAGACGATGGCGCCGATGGGCGTGCTCGTCGGCGATTTCAACGAGGACGGCTTGGCGGACATCCTGGTCTATTACTGGGGCCGCTCGCCGGTGATTTTTCTGCGCAAAAAAACTGCCGGCGTCGAACCCGGCAAAGCCGCCGTCATTTCCGCCGCCGATTACACGCCGGTCGAACTGGCCGCCGGCGGTGAACGCTGGTTTTCCAACGGCGCGGTGGAGGCGGATTTGGATGGCGACGGCCACGTGGATTTGCTGATCGGAAATTATTTTCAGGATGGCGCGCACGTTCTCGACGCGAACGCCGGCGGCGTGGAGGTGATGAATCAGGGACTCGGGAAGGCGCTTTCCGGCGGGCGCAAACATTTCTTCCTCTGGGATGGCGCGACTTCGGGCGAAAATCCGACGGTTCATTTCCGCGAAGCGACCAACGTCGTCAGCCCCGAGGTGGACCACGGCTGGACGCTGGCCATCGGCGCGGCGGATTTGGACGGCGACCAGCTGCCGGAAATTTATCTGGCGAACGATTTCGGTCCCGACCGGCTGCTGCACAACGAATCCACCCCCGGCCATTTGAAATTCACCGTGCTCGAAGGCGTCCGCCATTTCACCGATCCGAAATCGTGCGTGCTCGGCCAGGATTCCTTCAAAGGCATGGGCTGTGACTTCGGCGACATCAACGGCGATGGCCTGCTGGACATTTACGTCAGCAACATCGCGGAGCGATTCGGTTTGTGTGAAAGTCATTTTCTCTGGCAGAGCACCGGCAAACTCGACGACATGAAACACGGCATTGCGCCCTACATTCAGGCGAGCGAAAAGCTCGGCCTCTCACGCAGCGGCTGGGGCTGGGATTGCCGCCTCGCTGATTTCGACAACGAAGGCGTGTTGCAGGCGATTCAAGCCGTCGGCTTCATCAAGGGAAAAATCAATCGCTGGCCCGAACTGCAATCGCTCGGCACGAGCAACCCCCGCATTGTTCACGACCCGCGCTTGTGGCCCAGCTTCAAGCCGGGCGCGGACTTGAGCGGCCAGGATTTGAATCCGTTTTTTGTGCGCGCCCCTGACGGACATTACTACGACATCGGCCGCGAAGTCGGCTTTACCGAACCGATGCTTACGAAGGCCATCGCGCTCGCCGACGTGGACGGCGACGGGCGTCTGGATTTCGCGTTCGGCAACCAATGGGGGCCGTCTTTCTTTTACCACAACGTTTCGCCGAACGTCGGCGCATTTCTCGGCCTGCATTTGCTGCTGCCGCTCGACGCCGACGCCGGTTCGCCGTTGCGCGAACGGCCCGGACATCCGGGAGTTGACTTGCACGGTCGTCCGGCGATCTGCGCGCAGGCGCTGGTGATACTGCCGGACGGCCGCAAATTCGTGGCGCAAGTGGACGGCGGCAGCGGGCACTCCGGCCGCCGCAGCCCGGACATTCACATCGGCCTGGGCAGGCTGGATCCGGCCATCAAACTCAACGTCCAACTCACCTGGCGCGACACCGCCGGCCAGTTCCAGCAAACCAAGTTGCAACTCACGCCCGGCTGGCACACCGTGCTGCTCGGCAAAATCAGCACAAATCAAGTCGTCGCCATGAATGGAGGAATCGCCCGATGAAAACGCCCGCGTTCAACACCACGGTTCTTTTTTACCCGGACAAAAACCCGAAGCTGCGGCTTTTCGCGCTGTGGTATTTCACGACGCTGATGATTGTCTGGAACATACTCGGCCACACGTTCCTCGGCTTCGAGCAATCGCACGCCGCGACCGTCGTCTGCATCGGCACGGCGATTTTCTTTCAATTTTTTCTGGAATGGGTGGACGCCACGGCGAAGAACCGCGAGGTGCGCTGGGCCGGTGGCTGGGCAAATTTCTTCAACGCGCTTCCCGCCGCGCTCATTCCCGGCTTCGCCTGCTCGATGCTGCTGTATCCGAATGAGCGGCTCTGGCCGTTTGTTTTCGCGGTCGCGCTTTCCATCTGTTCAAAAGTCCTGTTCCGCGCGCCCGTCGGCGGAGGCCGCACGCAGCATGTTTTCAATCCGTCAAATTTCGGCGTTGCCATGACACTGGTGCTCTTCCCGCAGGTCGGTTTCGCGCCGCCGTATCATTTCACCGAAAACGTCACCGCCGTGTGGGACTGGATGTTGCCGGGATTCATCCTCCTCACCGGTGTCATCATCCACGGCTGTTTCACCGGACGGCTGCCGCTTGTGACGGCATGGCTGCTCGGCTTTGCGTTGCAAGGCCAGATTCGCGCGCACATTTTCGGTTTCCCGCCGATTGTGCCGCTGATGCCGATGACGAGCGCCGCGTTCATCGTGTTCACGCTCTACATGGTGCCCGACCCGGCGACGACGCCGCTCAACCCGTGGCGGCAGGCGCTGTTCGGATTTTCCGTCGCGATGGTTTATGGGATCATCCAGATGTTGCACCTGGTCTTCGGTTTATTTTTCGCGCTGCTGACGGTGTGCGCGATTCGCGGTATTTCGCTGCACCTTTATTACGCGTTCAAATCAGGCGGCCCGGCGCAGGCGGAAATTCCGGCGGCTCAAAGCGCATAAGCACTAAGTCACGAAACCAGGTTCAAAAAATAACCTTTCCGAACCAGTCGTTAAGCATGAGAGACGAGGCTGCAACAATGGTAAAAAATTCCGGTATATCCCGCGGCCTCGTTGCCGTTTGGACCATTTTCCCGCTGGCTTGTGCCAGTTCGGCGGCGGACAATTCCGCCGCCGTTTCCGCTGTCTGGCAAAAACCGGCCTGGCTGACGGACCTGTCGCTGGGCGTCAAAGAAAGCTACGATGACAACATATTGCTGGTGTCCGGCAACCAGATGCAGCCGCAGCCATCATGGATCAGCACGGTCTCGCCAAAGATCGGATTCAATTTTGCGCCGCTGCTGGGAAATCAGAACACGTTGCAGACATTTTCATTTATTTACGCGCCGGAGTTTGCCATTTATCACAATACCCCGTCGGAAAGTTACGACGCGCAGAAAATAAACGATTCTATCAAGGGCCAAGCCGGCGATTTTTCGTTCAGTTTGGACAACGCGTTCCTTTACAACGACGGCAGCACAATTGCCCCGACTTACGCTCTCAACCAGACGAGCACTCAAGATTACGATAGATACCGCAACTTTTATGCCTTCGCGCCGGCACGTGAACGGCGGAATCAAATCCAGGATCGTTCCGCCGCCTCGCTTCAGTATGATTGGGGCGGATTTTTTGTCAGGCCGGTGGCTTCGTTGCTTTATTACGATCTCAAAACCGACTGGCACAACGCCGGGGTTGCTCCCTACCTTGGTTATCAAAATTTTCCAGATCGCTACGATGTGAATGGCGGCGCGGATTTGGGCTGCAAGGTTACGCCCGGCCTGGCGGTCACGCTGGGCTACCGCTACGGCCATCAATTTCAGCAGCAATTTCCCTCGACGATTAGCGGTGACAGACATTATTCATCCAATGACTACCAGCGTGTGCTGGCCGGCTTGGAGGGCAGCCCGTGGAGCTGGTTGAATGTCAGGCTGGTTGCCGGACCGGATTTCCGCGATTACAACTCCATGGCCCCGGTCAATGATTCCCATACAGTCACATACTACGCCGAAGCCGTCCTGACTGCGACCATCACGCCCGACCAGACGCTGTCGTTCAACTACAAACAATGGGAATGGGTTGCCAGCACCGGCTTGGTTCCTTTTTTCGACAGCACCTACGCCCTGGCCTACCATTGGAACGCGACCAAACAATTGGGATTGGACCTGGGCGGCAGGGTTCAAGAGGCGGACTTCAGCAGCGGCAATGACATGGCGGGAACGGCTCCCAGCCTGCGTGACGACATACAATATACGGTTTCAGCGGGTGTGAACTATGCCTTCACCCCCCGCTTGAACGCCGGCCTGACCTGCAGTTACGATTTGGGCAGGAATCTTCTGAATAATCTTCCCCCGCAATATGAGGCTGCCTACCGCGATTTTGATCATCTGTTGGTCTCGCTGGGAGTGCTATACAAATTTTGAATGGGAAAAATTAAAATCGGCAATATGTTTAACACTTCAACGCCCATGAATGCCATCGCCATCGTCGGCATGGCGTGCGTTTATCCGGACGCGCGCTCGCCGGGCGAACTGTGGGAGAACGTCCTCGCCCAGCGCCGCGCCTTCCGCCGCGTGCCGCCGGAGCGTCTGCGGCTCGAAGATTTTTTTTCCACCGACCCGCACGCGCCCGACGCCACCTACGCCACCGAAGCGGCGGTGATTGAAGGCTACGAATTCGACCGCGTCGCCTTCCGCGTGGCCGGCAGCACGTTCCGCGCGGCGGACCTCGCGCACTGGCTCGCGCTCGACGTGGCAGCACGCGCGCTCGCTGACGCCGGCTTCACCGACGGCAACGGCCTGCCGCGCGAGGCCACCGGCGTTTTGCTCGGCAACACGCTCACCGGCGAATTTTCCCGCGCGAACACGCTGCGCCTGCGCTGGCCGTATGTGCGCCGCGTGCTCGACGCCGCGCTCGTGAAGGAAAATTGGTCCGCCGGACAGCGCGAAAAATTTCTTTCCGGCCTTGAAGAAAAATACAAATCGCCGTTCCCGCCCGCCGGCGAGGAAACGCTTGCCGGCGGCCTCTCAAACACCATCGCCGGGCGCATCTGCAACCAGTTCAATTTGAAAGGCGGTGGCTACACCCTGGACGGCGCGTGTGCGAGTTCGCTGCTGGCCACGGCCAACGCCTGCTCGGCGCTCGTGGCGGGCGACCTTGAGGTCGCGATTGCCGGCGGCGTTGATTTGAGCCTTGACCCGTTTGAACTCGTCGGCTTTGCCAAGACCGGCGCGCTCGCGCCCGACGAGATGCGTGTGTTCGACAAAAACCCGTCCGGCTTCTGTCCCGGCGAAGGCTGCGGCATCGTTGTGCTCATGCGCCACAACGACGCGCTCGCGCAGGGCCGCCGCGTTTATGCCGTCATTCGCGGCTGGGGAATTTCATCCGACGGCAGCGGCGGCATGACGCGCCCGGAAAGCGACGGCCAGATCGAAGCGCTCCGCCGCGCATACCGCCGCGCGGGTTTCGGAATCGAAACCGTTTCCTACTGCGAAGGCCACGGCACCGGCACCGCCGTCGGCGACGCGACCGAATTGGAAGCGCTCTCCCGCGCGCGGCGCGAGACGAAAATAAATTCGCCGCCCGCCGCCATCGGCTCGATCAAGGCCAACATCGGCCACACGAAAGCCGCCGCCGGTGTCGCCGGTTTGATCAAGGCCACGATGGCCGTCCACACGCAAGTGCTGCCGCCGACCACCGGCTGCGAGCAGCCGCACCAGCTATTCAGCGGACCGTCGCCTGCATTGCGCGTGCTGCGCGAGGCGGAACTTTGGCCGGGCGACCGTCCGTTGCGCGCGAGCGTCAGCGCGATGGGCTTCGGCGGCATCAACGCGCACGTCGTCCTGGAAAGCTTTGTCGCCGGGCGCCGCGCCACGTTCAGTCCGCACGAACATTCGCTGTCGCGTTCCAGCCAGGAAGACGAACTTTTTCTGGTCGCGGCGGAAACGGCGGAGCAACTTGCGCAACACGTTGAAAAACTCGCAGGACTTGCATCGCGAGTTTCGCGCGCGGAAATGGCCGACCTTGCCGTGCAATTGCAAAAAAATCTTGTGGCGGGAAAATTCCGTGCCGCCGTCGTTGCGGCCAGGCCGGCGAAACTTGCGGAAAAACTGGAGACGCTCGCGTCGTGGCTGCGGGGCGGCGTCAAGTCGCGGCTGGAAATTTCTGATGGTATTTTTGCCGGTTCGGGCGAAGCACCGCCGCGAATCGCGTTTCTTTTTCCCGGCCAGGGTTCGCCGGCGCGTTTGGATGGCGGCATCTGGCGGCGGCGTTTTGATTCCGCCCGCGAACTTTACTCGCGCGCCGAACTGCCGGCGGACGGAGATTCGGTTTCGACGCGCATCATGCAGCCCGCCGTGGTGACCGCATCGCTCGCCGGACTAAAAGTGTTGAATGAATTTGGCGTGACGGCGGACGCGGCCATCGGCCACAGCCTTGGCGAAATCACCGCGCTGCACTGGGCGGAGGTGTTCGACGGGGAAACGCTGTTGCGCATCGCGCGCGTGCGCGGCGCGGGCATGGCGGAACTCGGCAGCCCGACCGGCGCAATGCTCGCCGTCGCCGCGCCCTGGCCGGTGGTGCAGGCCATGCTGGACGGCGATGCGCTCGCGGTCGTCGGCTACAACTCCCCGTGCCAGACGGTCGTCGCCGGTGACGCCGCGGCCATCAGCAACCTTGCCCGGCTTGCCGCGGCCCAGGGATGGCAGGCGAACCTGCTGCCGGTGTCGCACGCCTTCCACACGCCGCTCGTCGCCGCCGCCGTGCCGGTGCTGGCCGGACAACTCGCGCGCGAAAATTTTTCGGAACTCAAACAAACGATTTTTTCCACCGTCACGGGTGCGCGGCTGGGTGATGACGAAGACCTGCGTGAATTGCTCTGCCGCCAGGTGGCTTCGCCGGTGCGATTTGAGAGCGCGCTCGCGGCGCTGTTGAAAAGTTGGAGTTCAGGCTTCAGCGTGTCCGGCGGCGCGGGTGAACAACCTCGTTCACGCAAAGCTGGCAGGCCAAGGCTTGAACCTCAACCGGCTGGCGGGATGAATTTGCTGATCGAAGTCGGGCCGGGCGCGGTGTTGAGCAACCTGGTGCGCGACACGGCGGACATCCCGGTCATCGCGCTCGATGCCGGCGGGAATTCCCTCCGCGGACTGCTGCAAGCCCTCGGCGCGGCCTTTGCGCTGGGCGCCCCGGTGAAACACGCGGCGTTGTTCGCCGACCGGTTTTCGCGCCCGTTCAATCTGGATTGGAAGCCGAAATTTTTCACGAACCCGTGCGAGCTGGCGCCGGTTTCCGAACCATCGGAACGCCGGGTGCCGGCCCGGCCCGAAACTGAAGTCGTGCCGCAACGTGCCGGGGCGGGAATTGACGCTCCCATCGAATTGATCCGGCGGCTCGTCTCCGCGCGCGCGGAGCTGCCCGTCTCGGCGGTGCATGACGAGAGCCGCATGTTGAGCGATTTGCATTTGAATTCGATCACGGTCGGGCAGTTGGTTTCGGAAGCGGCGAAACAGCTCGGCTTGCCGAGCATCGTCGGGCTGACGGATTTTGCGAACGCAAGCGTGGCCGGCATTGCCCGCGCGCTGGAGGAATTGAAACGCACCGGCGGCGCGACGCGCAAAGATGACCAGCGGCAGCCGCCACCCGGCGTGGACAACTGGGTTCGGACTTTCACCGTCGAGTTGGTCGAGATGAAGCGGCCCGCGCATCGGAGCGCGGCTGTCCCCGGCCGCGCTCCGGCGGAATGGCAAATCTTCGCGCCGAAAAATCACCCGCTTGCTGAACCGCTGCGCCTGGCGTTTGGACAAACGAACACGGGCGGGGTGGTGGTTTGCCTGCCGGAAAATCCGGGCGCAAAAAACATTTCATTGCTGCTCAACGCCGGTCGCGCGGCGCTGGCGCTGAAGGAGTCGCCGCGATTTGTCGTGGTTCAGCACGGCTGGGGCGGCGGCGGTTTTGCGCGGACGCTGCATCTGGAAAATCCCGGCGTGGCAACTTGTGTTGTGAATGTTCCCGCGTCGCATCCGCAGATGATCGGGTGGATCGTCGCCGAAGCGCTGGCGGCGAACGGATTCACGGAAGCGCATTTTACGAATGACGGCCGGCGATTTGAGCCGGGGTTGAAACTCGCGGAGTTCTCCCTGCCGCAAATCAAGCCGGAAATGCCTGTTGTTGGCGCGGAAGACGTTTTGCTCGTCACCGGCGGCGGCAAGGGCATCGCGGCGGAGTGCGCGCTGGCGTTCGCCCGTGAAACCGGCGTGAAACTCGCGCTCATCGGGCGGAGCGATCCGAAATCGGACCAGGAACTCGCAGACAATTTCGCGCGCATCGCCGCCGCCGGCGTGCGTTCCGGCTACGTGCGCGCGGATGTGACGGACGCGGCGGCCGTGCGCGCGGCGGTCGCCGAGATCAAGCGCAATCTCGGCCCGGTTACGGCGATTCTCCACGGCGCGGGGGCAAACACGCCGCAGTTGATCGGTGCGCTGGACGTGGCGGCGTTTCGGAAAACGGTGGCGCCGAAAATTTCCGGCGCGCGGAATCTGCTGGCGGCGGTGGACGCGAAAAAATTGAAATTATTTGCCACGTTCGGCTCGATCATTGCGCGCACCGGGCTGCCGGGCGAGGCGGATTACGCGGCGGCAAACGAATGGCTCGCGGCGTTGACGCGCGAATTTCAGGCAAAGCATCCGCGCTGCCGCTGTCTCGCGCTTGAATGGTCGGTGTGGTCGGGCGCGGGCATGGGCGAAAGGCTGGGCCGCGTGGAAACACTCACGCAGAACGGAATCACGCCGATCACGGTGAATAAAGGTGTGCGGGTTTTTTGTGAATTGCTCCGGCAACCGGCAATGACAACGTCACTCGTTGTCGCGGGACGATTTGGCGAACCACCGACGTTGAAGTTGCTTGGGCCGGAATTGCCGTTGCGCCGGTTCCTTGAACGCAAGCGCGTGTTTTATCCCGGCGTGGAACTCATCGTGGACGCGGAATTGTCGCTGCACGCCGATCCGTATCTCGCCGACCACGTCGTGCAGAAACAGCCGTTGCTGCCGGCGGTGATCGGCTTGGAAGCGATGGCGCAGGCGGCGATGGCGCTCGCCGGTTCAACGGACGCGCCGGTTTTTGAGAATGTGGAATTTCCGCGTCCGGTGGCCGTGCCGGACAAAGCGGCGCTGACGATCCGGCTCGCGGCGTTGCGGCGCGAAAACGGTCGCGTCGAAGTTTGCCTTCGTTCCGGGGAGACGGATTTTCAAGTGGATCATTTCCGCGCGGTCTGCCGGTTTGCGGCGCGCGAGGAAACGACCGTTCCGTGCCTGTCGCTTTCACCGTTCGAATCGGAACATTTGCCGCTTGACCCGCAAAAAGATTTGTATGGCCGGATACTGTTCCATCGCGGCCGGTTTCGCCGGCTGCGCGGCTATCGTTTGCTCAAGGCGAAGGAGTGCGTGGTGGAAATCACAGCGGACGACGGCGCGACGTGGTTCGGGCCGTATTTGCCGGCGGAATTCGTCCTCGGCAACCCGGCGGCGCGCGACGCGGCGTTGCACGCGATTCAGGCGTGCATTCCGCATCGAAGAATTTTGCCGGTGGGCATCGGGCGCATGGTCATTCGCCGCAACGAGACCGGCGCGCGGTTCGTCCGGGCGAAGGAACGGTTGCGCGATGGAAATAATTTTGTCTATGACGTGGAAGTCACCGACGCGCACGGTGAAGTGATTGAGCGCTGGGACGGGCTTCGTTTGCGCGCGGTGGAGGTGATGGCGTCGCGCGAGGCGTGGCCGGACGCGCTGCTGTCGCCCTACCTCGAACGGCGGCTGGAGGAATTGGCGGGCACCAGCGCGCCGGTGAAAATCTCGCTCGAACGCGGCTTGCGCGAGGAACGTCCGGCGGGCAGCGACGCGGTGATTCAACAGGCGCTGGGCAAAGCGGCGCGCATCTGGCGGCGGCCCGACGGCAAGCCGGTTTTCCTCGGCGAGGAGGACATTTCGGCGGCGCACGCGGATGATTTCACGCTGGCCGTCGCGGGCGCGGGCGGGGTGGCCTGCGATCTCGAAGAAGTCGCGGCGCGCACGGACACCGAGTGGCGCGATCTTTTGGGCGGGGAGAAATTTATGCTCGCGGGGCGCATCGCGCGCGAACAGGTGGAAAGCGTGGACGCGGCGTCAACGCGGCTGTGGACGGCGATGGAGTGCATGAAGAAAATCGGGCAGCCGCCGAAATCGCCGCTGGTGCTGGAATCGAATACTTCCGACGGCTGGACGCTGCTGCGTTCCGGCATCATCATGATTTCGACGTGCGTGTCGGTTGTGCGCGGAATGGATTCACCGCTGGTGATGGCGGTCGCGCTCGAATCGCGCCCGGAAAGTCTGCCGGCCCTCGCGGAATTTTCCGCCGCCGCGCAGTCGAGGGCTTGAAAATGCAACCGGCCATGCGCTTTTACGAATACCGGCACATCATCGGTTTTCAGGAGACCAATCTCATCGGAAATGTTTATTACACGAATCATCTCGCGTGGCAGGGGCGCTGCCGCGAACTGTTTTTGCGCGAGCACGCGCCGGATGTGATTGACGAGCTGGGCCGCGGCTTGAGCCTCGCCACCATCAGTTGTTCCTGCGAATACTTCGCCGAACTCATGGCCTTCGACGAAGTTTTCGTGCGGATGCGGCTGGCGGAACTGGCGCAAAACCGGATGCGGCTGACTTTTGAATATTGGCGGCGCCAGGGCGGCGGCGAGGAACTGGTCGCGCGCGGCGAGCAGCAGATTGCTTGCATGAGGCGCGACGGAGAAAAATTTTCGCCCGCGCCGGTGCCGCAGACTTTACGCGAGGCGTTGGCTGCGTATGCGGAATGAAAATCCGAATTCCGAATGACGAATTCCGAATGAAAATGGATGTTGCCATGTCACCGCACCGCAGCGGGACGGTTGACGCCTACGAGACCGCCGTGGTGCGCGCCATCCGCCACATGAAGGGGCATCTGGTCGGGCCGCTGGATCTGGACGAACTCGCGCACATCGCCGCGATCAGCAAGTTTCATTTCGTGCGGGTGTTTGACGAAACCACTGGCACCACACCGCATCATTTTCTGGCGTGCCTGCGGGTGCAGCGCGCGAAGGAGCTGCTTTTGAAATCCGGGTCGCCCATCACGGAAATTTGCCTGGCGGTCGGATACAATTCGCTCGGCTCCTTCTCAAAAACTTTCAGCGAACTGGTCGGCCTGTCACCGCAGGAATTCCGCGCGATGCCCCGGCGGCTCACGGCGAAACAATTTGCCGCGGCGATCTGGAGCTATCTGGCGGCGCGCAAAAAAATTTCCGGGCCAGCTGTCGAAGGCGTGGTCGAGGGGCCGGGCCGCCCGAAAGGGTTCACCTTCGTGGGCACGTTCACGAAAGGCGTGCCGCTGGGCGTGCCATTATCCGGCACGGTGATGATCGGTCGCGGAACATTTTGCATCGAGCGACCCGTCATGCCGGAATTTCATCTGCTGGCGGCGCTGATGCCGCTCTCGGCCAGCCTGGCCGAAATGGCGGCGAACCTTCCCATCAGCCTCGTCGCCAGCCTGCGCGTGCAAAATGATCCGAATATCCCGCCGGAAAAGCCGCGCCTGCGTTTGCGTCCGCTGCGCCCGACCGATCCGCCGATTGTTCTGGCGCTGCCGGCGCTGCCGCCGTTGCGCGGCTGACGGAAATGCGTCGTGTGTCATTTTCAATCAATGGTAGTAAAGGAGTCAGTCCCAAGTATTATTTACAGGACTTGGCTGGCAGGTTAAGCTGAACAAAATGAATTTAAGTTGGAATAAAATAATTAGGACTGACCCCTTGTATCTTCCTAATTGTCCTGCTTGGCACAATTGAAAGAGACCGCCAAGCTGGAGTCCTCCGCCCGGTTGCAACCGGGCGGAGGAAGGCGCGCGTGAGAACGTTGACCC
>Ga0182018_10001983_pt1 | contig 21745 bp, 18 predicted proteins | sample 812P2MmetaG_FD_120490 | JGI IMG/M metagenome (GOLD analysis project Ga0182018, IMG submission 120490) | Permafrost microbial communities from Stordalen Mire, Sweden - 812P2M metaG | ecosystem: Environmental > Terrestrial > Soil > Wetlands > Permafrost | place: Sweden: Stordalen | collected...
AGCGCAGGTGGTAGAACGCCTCCAGGTCCTGGTAATCCTCGAAATTGCGGTCGCGCTGGATCAGCCCAAACCCCTTCGGGTTCTCGTCGGCGAAAGAGGCGACGCGGGGCGAGTCCGGATTGGTGAGGGGCCTCCAGATCCACTCACCGGCCCCGGTGAACACCATCAGCCCGTCCGAATCGTGGACTTCGGGCCGGAAGTCGTCATAGCTGACATTGGTGTTTTCCCCATGCCAGAACATGCTCGTGAGCGGGGCAAGCCCGAGCACGGTCGGATTGTGACGGCAGTAAATGACGGCGTGGACCTGGGTGATGGTTTCGGCGCCCGGGGTGATGGAGAACCGGTAGGCGCCCGATGCGCTCGGTCCGTCGAGGAGCGCGTACATGGTCAGGCTCTTCGCGTTGGGCAATGGACGCTCGACCCAGAATTCCCGGAAGACGGGAAACTCCTCGCCCCCCGGCTCCCCGGTGTTGATCGCGATCCCGCGCGCGGAGAGGCCGTAGAACGACTGCTGGCAGAGAAAGCGAAAGTAGCTCGCGCCCAGGAACGCACCGAGCTCGTCGCCCGGCTTGTTGAGGGGGTAAAGCAGGCGCAGGCCAGCAAACCCCATGTTGGATCGGACTGAAGGCACGAGGTTCATCCCGTAATCGAACATCGACGGTGAAAAATCAACCGGATCGACGCTCCGGTCATTAATGATGCTGATCTGGACCGTGTGGTCGAAGCTGAAGCCCGGATGAAAAAACTGCAATTGAAACGGCAGCCGGTCGCGGGCCCAAAGCGATTCCTCCGGCCTGAAGCGGATGTCCCGGTACTGGTCATAGGTGAGCTGGAGGAGCTCCTGGGGAACGGTGCTCGGTTTTGGCAAAAAGGGCCTGGAGGCCAGCATCTTCGCGTTGTAGCGAAGCACTTCGAAGTCGAACACGTCATCCGCAGCGCCGCCCTTGGGACAGCTTGCCATTAGAAGAAGGCCGAGCAGGAGATAGGGGCGGTTTGCGTTCATGTAGTCAGAAAAAAATTCCTCTGCTTTTCGGAAACGGGCAGGCCGGCCCGCTCCATGACCTTGAGCAAATCCTCCCAGATCAGGCGCTTAGAACGGTTCGTTGGGTTGCGCAGGATGTAGCTCGGATGGTAGGTGACCATGAGGGGCCTGCCGCCGAAATCGTGCCAACGCCCGCGGACCTCCCCGAGCGCGCTGAAGCTGCGGGCTCCCAGGAGCGCCTTGGCCGCCGACGCACCCAATGCCACGAGCAACCGGGGATTCACAATCTCAATCTGAGCATGGAGATAGGGAAGGCAATGGGCCATTTCGAGCTCGGTAGGGGGCCGGTTGCCCGTCTGGACGCCGTCGGGCCCGGGGGGCAGGTCGGGCCTCCAGTTCATGATGTTGCCGATGTACACCTCGGCCCGCGAAAGTCCCATGCCCGCGATCATCCGGGTCAGGAGCTGGCCGGCAGGCCCCACAAAAGGCTCGCCCTGGATCTCCTCCTCGGCGCCGGGCGCCTCACCGATGAACATGATGGCCGCCTCAAGGCTGCCGACCCCGAGGACCGCCTTCTTTCCGGGTCGCAATTTGGACACACAAACGGGATCCGCGAGCACGGTTTGGAGAAGGGCCGCCCATTTGACGGCCTTGTCCCCTTTGGGAAGCACCACCACCGGAAGCGCCGCCGCAACGGAAGCGGTCCTCGCCTCCTTAACGGAAGAAGGAGGCGCGATCGCCGCTGCTTCCGGATTGGCCGGCGGAGCGGGCGGCGGCTGCCGAAAGGAGGCGCGCAGGGCCTCGATTGCCTCGCTCGATACCGAGACGCGCTCCACTCCGCTGGCCTTCAGGCGACGCAGCTCATCGGTGAGCGCATTGAGGGCGAGGCGCATGATGTTCGGCTCAGGATTTCCTGAATTGAAGCTGCTTTTCAACGTACTTGCCCAGCATGTCGAATTCCAAATTGACCGCCTGGCCGACCGCCCGGGTCCCCACGTTGGTCGCCGTCAGCGTGTGCGGGATGATCCAGACCTCAAAGGCGTCGCCATCGACGCCCGCGACCGTCAGCGAAATGCCGTCCACAGCGATGCTGCCCTTCGGCACCAGCAACCGGCCCGAGCCTTCCGGTCCCCGGATGCGGAGGAAGTGGTCGGACTGGCGGAGCTCGAACACCTCGATCCGCCCCTGACCGTCGATGTGGCCGGTGACAAAATGGCCGCCGAGGCGCCCGTCGACCTTCATGCTGCGCTCCAGGTTGACCGAGGCCCCGGGGCCGAGGCCGTGGAAATTCGTGAGGCGCCGGGTCTCCTCGAGGACGTCAAAGCTGATCCCCGATTCGTCGAACGCCACCGCCGTCAGGCAGCAACCGTTGACGGCAATGCTGTCGCCGACGGCGGTCCCCCCGAGGGTCCTGGCGGCGCTGACGCGCAGGCGCCACGCGGAGTCCGCTTGGGAAAACGACTCAACCTGTCCCGTTTCCTCGATGATTCCCGTGAACATGGAGCGATCGGCCTGGGATCAGCGGAGCTTGATGCGCAGGACGGCCGTGTCGCTCCCCCGGCTGACGAGGAACACGGTCTCCGTGCGGTGGGAATCCTGCTCGATGGCCGAGAGCTTCTCAACGGCCGAGGCAAAGTCCTGGACCTCATCGCCGTCGATCTCCTTGATCCAGTCGTCGGGCCGCAGTCCGGCGAGGTCCGCGGGGCTGTTGGGCTTCACGAGGTGCGCCACGACGCCGGTCAGCGCGTCCGTCCGGGCATGGCGCGCGATCGCGTCGCCATAGACAAACTCGCGGGCGGTGAACCCGATCCTTTCAAAATACGTGCGGTCGGCTTCCCGCACCATGCGGGGCTCATCCTCCAGCACGGTCCTTAACTCCATGCGGTCGGATCCCCGCAAGATGGAAAGCGTCATCGTGTCGCCAGGGACGCGCTCGGCGATGAGCCGCTCGACGTAGTCGACCACCACCCGGTCCGGCCTGAAGCGCGGCAGCGGCTTGCCGTCCACCCCGAGGATGATGTCGCGGGCCTTGAGTCCCGCCTTCTCGGCCGGGCTTCCTTCCAGCACCTCGCTGACCACCGCGCCTGATTGGGACTGGAGCTTGAGGAACGCCGCCACCTCGCGGTCCATCGGCTCGAGGCCGTAGGCGCCCAGCCATGCGAGCGGGCGTCCGAACGCGTTGTGCGGCACGCGGCCAATGTAGGGAAGGACCTCCCCGGAGACGAGGAACGCGCTGCTTTCCTCGAGGTTGACGAGCATGATGGGCGAGCCGCCCCGGTCGGAGCCCGAAAACTCGAGAAACGTCTGGCCGAACGAGCTTGCGCCGATGCCGACAAAATATCCGTCGCCGTCGAAGACGGGCAGTCCCGGTCCGGAGACCTCCTGCTGCGCGATCGCCGTGCGCTGCGGAAGGGATTGGATGAGGGCGATGTGGCTCTGAAGGATGTAAGGCGTGAAATCCTCGTCCTTGTTGCGCAGCCCGATCCCCCAGACGAGCGCCGCGAGCTCGGGCTCGCGGGTCGGGCCCGGGCGCACAAACGCGGTGACCGGCACGAGGCGGCCGAGGATCGAGGGGCTCGCCCGGACAAAGTGCCAGCCCGTGAACGCGTCGCGGCCGAGGTAGTCGGCCGGCGAGCCCTCGGGGTCGCCCGGCAGGTACACTTTGAAGTCCCGCATCTGCTTCGGCGAAACCCGAAGGTCGATCGAGGCCGACGGCAGAATGATGGTGCCCGCGGAGTCGACCACCGTGCCGTACGCGATCGTCGGCCTGCGCTCGAGTTCCGTCTGGGTCACGTACTCCACCGCCACCGTGCACTTGACGCGATCGGTCCAGAGCGCGGGCAGGTCCGCGGCTCTGGCCCGCGACCCGGTGAGGCAGGCCGCGGCGGCGAGAAAAAGGGCGAGGCGAGTCACGGCTTAAGGACAACCAGCGAGACGCGCCGTTCCCGCTGGACCTCGAAGAGCGTGGCGGCGGGTTTGGCCGCGTAGGCGGCGTCGACCGCCTTGACGACATCAAGCGAGCCCACGGGATTCTGGTTTATTTTAGTGATGATATCACCCCGCGCCAGGCCGGCCACTTCCGCCGGAAATCCGCTCTGCACGCCGATCACGAGAACGCCCGTGTCGTCGGTAAGCTGGTTCTCGCGGGCATAGGCCCGAGAAACCTTCCTCAGGCCGATTCCCCACGTGTCGGACACCCACTCCTCGCCCATCCGGCTCTCGAGTTTCGCGGTGACGAGCGTCACGGTCTCCTCGCGGGCCGCCCGCTTGTAGGTGAGCACCATCGGGGAGCCCACCGGCTCGCTCGCCACCAGATTCTGGATCGGCGGGAGCTGCTCGGGGAAACGCCCGTCGATCTTCTTGCCGTCGATCGACAGAATGACGTCCCCCGCACGGAGTCCGGCCGTGGCGGCCGGCGAATCGGATTCGACACTCTCAATCAGCATGCCGGTGTTCGTCGCGACGTCGTAAAATCCCTCCAGGTCCTGGAGCGCCTTCGGCTCGATCCCGATGTAGCTTCGAGTGATCGACCCATCGTGGACCAGTCCCACGACCACCTTCTTGGCGGTGCTGGAGGGAATGGCAAATCCAAGGTTGTTGGCGCCGAGGTAGGCCCGCGAGGTGATCCCCACGACGCGCCCATCCTCCGTAACGAGCGGACCGCCCGAATTGCCCGGATTGATCGCGGCATCGGTCTGGAGCCAGGTGTTGAAATTGCCGGTCTCATACCCGTCCACCCCCTCGGTGTCCTCGAAATAGCGGTTGTTGTTGGAGATGATACCCCGGGTCACGGTGCGCGTGAGGCCGTGGGGCGTGCCGACCGCGTAGACGGTTTCGCCGACGTAGAGCTTGTCGCTGTCCCCGAACTCCGCGTGCTTGAAGGTGAGTCCGCGGCGCTTCGCGTCGTCCAGATTTATCCTGAGGAGCGAAAGGTCCGTCCAGTGGTCCCAGCCGATGAGCCGGGCCCCCACCCGCTCCAGGTTCGACAGCGTCACGTTGATTTCGACCGCCTTCGGGCCGGCGACGTGGGCATTGGTGAGGATGAGCCCGTCCTGGGACAGGATCACGCCTGAGCCGATGCTGGCGTCGATCCGTCGGGCGCCCTCCTCAATGTTCAACTCGCTCACGTCGATCCGGACGACCGAGTCGAGCAGGCGGTCGAATCCGCCGCTCATGGAGGCGCGGGCCGGCCCGATGCCGGCCGCGAAATACAGCGGCAGCGCGGCCAAGATTGACCGCAGGAGTGAAGGGTTCACAATGGCGGGTTTCACATGATGGGTACCGAGAGCAAAGACTACGACTTTCAAGAGATCGAACGCCGCTGGCAATCTTTCTGGGAAAGCGGCCGCTCTTTCAAGGCCGGGGAGGACCCGTCCAAGCCCAAGTTCTATGTGCTCGACATGTTCCCCTACCCGTCGGGGTCGGGCCTGCACATCGGCCACCCCGAGGGGTACACGGCGACGGACATCCTCGCGCGCTACAAGCGCGCCCGCGGGTTCAACGTGCTCCATCCCATCGGCTGGGACGCCTTCGGGCTGCCGGCCGAGCAACATGCCGTCAAGACGGGCACCCACCCCGCCGCGAACACCCAAAACAACATCGCCAACTTCAGACGCCAGATCAAGGCGCTCGGCTTCTCCTACGATTGGGATCGTGAGATCGACACGACCGACCCGGCCTATTTCCGCTGGACCCAGTGGATCTTCCTGCAGCTTTTCAAAAAGGGCCTCGCCTACGTGGATGAGCGGCCCGTGTGGTGGTGTCCCGAGCTGAGGACGGTGCTCGCCAACGAGGAGGTCGTCGACGGAAAGAGCGACGTGGGCGGCTTTCCCGTGGAGCGGCGCAAGCTGCGCCAGTGGGTGCTGAGGATCACCGCCTATGCGGACCGGCTGCTGTCCGGCCTTGACGGCCTCGACTGGCCCGATTCCACCAAGCGGATGCAGGCGGCGTGGATCGGCCGCAGCGAGGGGGCGGAGATCCTCTTTGGCCTGGATAAACCCGAGCTCGGCGGCCTGAAGGTTTTCACGACCCGGCCCGACACGCTTTTCGGCTGCACCTACATGGTATTATCGCCGGAGCACACTTTGGTCGAGGCGCTGACCGCGCCCGGCCAGAGGGATGCGGTCAATGGCTATCGCCGGCAGGCCGCGTCCAAGAGCGACCTCGAGCGCACCGATCTCGCAAAGGAGAAGACGGGGATTTTCACGGGCTCCTTCGCGGTGAATCCCGTCAACGGCGCGCGGCTCCCGATCTGGGTCGCCGACTACGTGCTGACCGGCTACGGAACCGGCGCGATCATGGCCGTGCCGGCGCACGACGAGCGCGACTTCGAGTTCGCGACGCGCTATCAGCTTCCCATTGTTCCCGTCATCGAGCCGGCCGATTCGCCCGGTGGGCGGGCCCCCGCGCTTCCCTACCTCGGCGACGGAAATCTCATCCAGTCCGCAGGCTACACGGGCCTCAGTTCGCGCGAAGGCATGCGGCGGATCACGGACGACCTGGCGGCAACGGGCGCGGCGCGCTCCGCGGTCAATTTCAAGCTGCGCGACTGGCTGTTCTCGCGGCAGCGCTACTGGGGCGAGCCGATCCCGGTCGTGTGGGTCGGTGCGGTCGATTACGACCGCGCCGCGGGGCGCCTCGCCGATTTGCTTCCCCCGGACCCTGTTTCGTATTCCGAAAACGGCATCGTGCGGTTCGCGCTTCCGTTGCCGCCGGGCGCACTCCCCCTTGAGCTGCCGCCGGTGCAATCCTACCTGCCGAGCGGCACGGGCGAAAGCGCGCTCGCGACCGTCCCCGGATGGGTGGAGGTCTGGTATGACTTCATTTCGGGCAAAACCGTCCCGGCCTCCAATCCACGACCGGAGGGTGATACGTGGCTCCGCGCAAGGCGGGAGACCAATACCATGCCCCAGTGGGCCGGATCGTGCTGGTACTACCTCCGGTTCACCGATCCCCACAACGACCGGGCTTTTGCCTCCCCGGAGGCGCTCGCGCGCTGGGGCGGCCCGGACCTTTACGTCGGCGGCGCCGAGCACGCCGTCCTCCATCTCCTGTACGCCCGATTCTGGCACAAGGTGCTGTTCGACATAGGCGCGGTTCCCACCGATGAGCCCTTCACAAAGCTATTCCATCAGGGTATCATTCTCGGCGAGGACGGCGAAAAAATGTCGAAGAGCCGGGGCAATGTCGTGAGCCCCGACACGATCATCGAGAGCCACGGGACCGACAGCCTGCGCCTATTTCTCATGTTCCTCGGGCCGCTCGAGGCCATGAAGCCCTGGAATGCGAGGGGAATCGAGGGCGTGCACCGCTTTCTCCTCAAAGTATGGCGCGATTGCGTCGGCGAAGACGGCAACGCCAATCCAAAGATCGAGGAGGGCGCCCAGGATTCCGCCGGCCTCGTGCGCCTGCTGCACGAGACCATCCGGAAGGTGGGGGAGGACATCGAGGGCCTTCGCTTCAACACGGCGATTTCGCAGATGATGATTTTTGAGAACGCGCTCCACAAGGAGGTGCGGGTCAGCCGCGCGACCGCCCTCGCCTTCATCCAGATTCTCGCCCCGTTTGCCCCCCATTTCGCCGAGGAGGTCTGGTCGCGGCTGGGCGCCCCGGGCCGCGCCGCCGAGGCGCCGTGGCCGACGTTCGATCCGGCAAGGATTGCCCTGGAGGAAGTCCGGCTCGTTTTCCAGGTGAACGGGAAGCATCGGGGAGACCAGCTTGTCCCCGTCGGGATCTCGCAGGAGGAGGCCGTGGCCCTCGCGCGCTCCCACGCGAAGGTGGCGCCCTTTCTCACGGATCGTAGGGTCGCGAAGGTCATCTACGTCCCGGGCCGGATCCTGAATCTCGTCGTCCCCCAGTAGGGCCGGCGCCCGCCTATTGCCTCGGCTCGCCGCCGGCAAAAATTCCGGCCATGTAATAGTAACCGATTGCCAGAGTTGACAGGGAAAAGTAATCCGAAGTAGTTAATAAGATCCGAACTCACCTGCAATTCTGCGTCGCAGCACTATGCATCGTCGCGGCGGTCCACGCACAGGACCCGAGGATGAATCCCACGAGCAAGATCTACGTGGCCGACACGGAAGGAAAAACCCAGATTGATACGGGCAAGAAGATCGACGACCTGACGAAGAACAGGCTTTACCGCGCCAAGGGGGCGATCATCGAGACCAAGCCCGCTTCGAATGCGTCCATGGTGTTCTCCAACGGCACCGGCGTTTATTTTGACGTCAACACGCGGGTCCGGGTCAGCGAGTTCGATCAGGAGGCGTTCCGGGCCAACCGGACCGACCTGGAGGACGAACCGTCCGTTTCCCGCATGAACCTCAACATTGAGCATGGGGTGATTGGCATTTCCACCAGCAGGCTGGTCGCCGGAAGCTCCATGGAGTTTGACACGCCCCAGGCCAAGGCATTCATCCGCGGGCGCCAGTCGGTAATCCAAGTCGGCGACAATTTCACCGAGATTTCGATGCTCCTAGGCGAGGCGACGGTCCAATGCGGTCCCTTGGATCAGGGCCATCTGGTCAAGAGCGGCCAGCAGATCATCATTCGCGCCGGAATAGGCGCCGGGCCAAACGCGGTTCAAGTCCGGCAGATCGAGGATGGGAACGCGGAGGAGCACGAGCAGTGGCTCGAGGAGCGCGTCCTCACGGCCGACGCCGCGAGGAAGCTCGTGTACTTTGAGGTGCAGACCCGCCTGGACGGCGGCATCACCGTCTTTGACGGTGAGCCGACCGATCTGTCCGGCCGCGAAATCGTAGCCATTCCCGTGGTTCCAATAAATCCCCCGGTCCAACCGACCATCAGCGCGGCCAACCTGGTTGGCCGGTAATCCGGTTGCCTTCCCTCGCACGAGGTCCATGAAATTCCAGATTCGATTGATCACGGCCGCAGCCGTGATGGCGGCTGTCATTGCCATTCCCAGGGCACGCGCCCTGGTCTCGCTCGAGGACGGAAAGGATAATCTGTTTATCGATGGCACTCTCGAAATGGCCTACGACTCGAACGTGTTCACGAACTCGCGCGACCAGGGGAGCATGGAGTACGAGGGCACCCTGGCGGCGAAATTCAGCCGCAGGGCCGGCTTGATCGGCATCAATGCCACCGCGTCGGTGGATTTTGCCCGATTCGTGAGTTTCCAGAACCAGGATTACGTGGACCCCAAGCTGACCGCGGAGTTGACCAAGGAATCCGGCCGGACGACCGGATCGCTCACAGCCACCGTCCAGCGGGAGGACCGGGCGGACGTCGACGTCAATACCCGGGATGTTTCTTGGAACTACGACGCGGGCCTGAATATCCAATATCCCGTGATTGAGCGCTATTCGATATCCGGAACCCTCGACTACGGCCGCGCGGACTATCTCGATCAAACGTTGTTCACCAACCAGGACACGTACGCCGCAAGCCTCTATCTCTACTATATCCTGAACGACCAGAGGGACCTCTTCGTGCAGTACCGCGAGCGCTACACGGAGGAGGCGCGGGGACCCAGCGAACTGGACCGGGCCCTGTCCTCGGGCGTAAGCGGAAATGTCATCGGTCCCTTCAATGGCTCGCTGGAGGTCGGCTACCAGATCCGGAAACCGACCAGCGGCCCGGACGCCGGAGGGTACGGTGATCTGACCGCCAGCGGAAAAATGACCTGGAACATGAATCGGCGGATGAGCCTCACCGCCGATGTTTCCCGCGACTTTTCGACGGACGCCGAGGCGCAGTCCATCGATGCCACGGAGGCGGGTCTCACGTTCCAGGATTCGTTTACGTCCAAGGCCAGCACCACGCTTTTGGCGGCGATCGGGGAGAACCGGTTTCTCGGCGTCGACGGCCTGGTCGCCCCGGGCGGCCGCCGCCGCGTCGACACGTACGCCGAGTTCAGCGCGGCCTATTTTTACACCCTGAACGAGCATTTGAAGGTCTCGATCAACTATATATACTACCGAAACTGGTCCACCCTCCCCTTCGCCGACTTTCCCCGGCAGGAGATCATCCTGACCCTCACGACCCATTGGTAATCCCCGCACCGTGAACGCCGCCCTAAGATCATTCGCGCTTCTCGCAGTGGTGGCTTGGGCCGCGATCGCGCCGTCGCGGGCCGATCCCGATCCCGCCAGTGCCAGGATGCAGGCCTACCGGATCCGCTCGACTGACAAGCTCAGCATCCGGGTCTTCCAGGAAGACGACCTCTCCACGATTTCCCGGGTCGACTCGAAGGGAACGGTCAACCTGCCGCTGGTCGGGGAGGTGCGGGTGTACGGGCAGACGCTCAGCGAGGCGGAGCGGACGATCGAAGCGGCCTACAAGGACGGGCGTTTCCTGCGCAACCCCGAGGTCACGGTCGCGGTGGAGGAGTATGCGCCGCGCGAGGTCTCGATCCAGGGCCAGGTCAAGAACCCGGGCCGCTATCCCCTCCCGGTGGAGGCATCGCTCACCGTGGTGGAACTCGTGACCAAGGCCGGGGGGTTCACCGACACGGCCCAGGGAAAGGAGGTCCGGATCACCCGGATCCTTCCCGACGGCTCGACCCGGGTCATCATCCTCGACGTCGAAAGCCTGATCAAGGGCCGGAGCGACGCGAAGACCACAGAGGAGAACAGCGCACTGCTCCTTGAGCCCGACGACATTGTCTATGTTCCCGAGCGGATCATCTGAGGCCGTCCCACGACTCCATGTCCGATCCTTTTTCAACCCGACCGCCGAAGCCGCACGTGCCGGAGGACGACGTGCTGGTGGAGCGGCGGACCCTGCGCGACTACTACATCATCCTGCGCGAGCGGGTATGGATCGCCCTTCCCATCGCGGTCCTCATCGCCCTGGTCTTCTTTTTCTGGGAGGCGCGAAAGACGCCGATCTACGAGGCGGTCGCCTCGCTGCAGTTTGAGAAGCCGGAGACGGTGGTGACCAGCCAGGGCGTCGTGGACCCGTCGGTCCGGTCCGATGCGGACCTCAACACCTATATTCACGACATCGACAGCAACCGGCTCCGAGCGAGCGTGATCGAGTCCTTTACGCCTGAGGAGTCGAGAATCCTCCAGCGCGCGGCCCTGAAGCACATGCCCCCGGGGTCCAATCCACCTCCGGTGGGCTCGGTTCTCGGCTCGGTGAGCGCCCAGCCGCTCAGGAACAGCTATCTGATCGCGATCACCGTGCGCCATGAGGATCCGGAGGCGGCCGCGCTCGTCGCGAACCGCTACGTCGAGAAGTTCATGGACTACCTTTTCGAGAGCGTCGGGGGCAAGAATGAGGATGCCGTGATCTACCTCGGGAAGCGGGCGGAGCAGCTGCGCAAGGACGCCGAGGATGCGGAAAAGCAGCTGGAGGACTACATGCGCCAGCACAACCTGGTGTCCCTCGACAAGAGCATCGACATCATCTCCGACCGGCTGAAGTCGGTGAGCGCAGCGCTCACGACCGCCCGGCTCGAGATGCTGGGCGTCCAGGAGCTGGTCCAGGAGGTCTCGGACTTCCGGAAGCAGGGGAAGGACCTGCTCGAGATCTCCTACATCGCCAACAACGGGGCTGTGCCGACGCTCAAGGCGCAGCTGAGCGACGCCGAGCAGACGCAGGCCCTCTTGATGCAGCGCTATCTTGAGAGGCATCCCAAGGTGATCGACAACGCCGACCGGATTCGGGTCACGAAAATCCACCTGGCCCAGGCGGTCGACCTGGCGATCGCGGACCTCGCCACCCGCCTTTCCGCCGCTCAGGATAGCGTGACCGCCCTGGAAAAGGAATACTCCGCCCAGGAGAAGGATGAGCTCAGCCTGCGCGCGCTGAGCGTCGACTTCAACTCGCTGCAGAGCCGGGCCACGGTTGCCAAGGGCTACTACGTTGAAATCCTGGAGCGCCTGAACCAGACCACGACCTTCAAGAACCTGGACAAGATCTCGCTGCACCCCCTCGACCGGGCCCAGATTCCCTCGTCCCCCTCGTCGCCCAACGTCCCGGCGGCGGCGCGCACCAGCGTGGGGCTCGGCATCATGGTCTTCCTCGGGATCGCGATCGGCCTGGGTTTTGTGGACGACCGCGTGAAGAGCGCCTGGGACGTGGAGTCATTCATCGGCGTGCACCTGCTCGGGATCATCCCGGAGCTCGGCGCCGTCAAGGACGACGAGAAGATCAATCTTTCCGACGCGGGTTCCGGAAATGAATCGGGGAACGAGGCCTTTCTCGGCCTTTACAGCTCGGTCAAGATCCAGTCGAAGCTCGATTTTCCGAAATCGATGCTGATCACGAGCACGATTCCCGGAGAGGGCAAGACGCTCATCTCGTGCAATCTGGCGGCCTGCTTCGCGCGCCACGGGAAAAAGACGCTCCTGATGGACTGCGACCTGCGCCGTCCGATGTTGCACCGCTACTTCCGCCAGCAGAACTCCACCGGGATCATCTCCTGGTTCGAGAACGGTGCCCAGCTGGAAGGCAACATCCTCACCAATCCCCAGTTGGGGATCGTGAAGCTCGGGGAAAACCTCTGGCTCCTGACCTCGGGCGGACGCTCCAAGAGCCCGACCGAGATCCTTGAGAACCCGGTCTTTCCGCAGCTGCTCGAGCGTCTGAAGAAGCAGTTCGACCTCGTCATGATCGATTCGCCGCCGATGGGGGCGGTCTCCGATTCGATGTTGATTGCCGAGCGCACCGACGAAGTGATCTACGTCTGCCGGTTCAATCGCGCGTCCCGCAAGCACATCAAGCTCTACATCAAGGCGCTGAGGGAGGGCAAAAACGAGATCCTCGGGATCGTCCTGAACGGCCTGTCGCCGAGGCGCATCGAGTACTACTCGAACTACCGCTACTACCGGAGCTACAAAAAATACTACGGCGCTCAGACCTAGCGCATTGACCTCGGTGCCCCCGCCCCTCTCAGCCTACCTTCCCGAGGCGTTCGATCCCAAGCTTCCGGTCGCGCTCATCGCCGGCCAGGGGATTTATCCCCAGCTTGTCGCCAAATCGATCCGCTCCGCGGGCGTCCCGCTCCGCCTGATCGCGTTCGAGAACGAGACCGCTCCGGAGCTCGTCGCCTCGTTCCCGGAGTCGGAGCGGTACAGCGTGCATGTGGGCCAGGTGGGCAAGACCCTTAAAATGCTCGAAAAGTCGGGGGCCCGTTACGCCCTGATGGCGGGACAGGTGACCCCGCGGCGCCTGTTCGAGGGCCTTCGGCCCGACCTCAAGGCCGCGCAGATTCTGCTCTCCCTCAAGCGCCGGAATGCGGAGACCATCTTTGGCGCGATCGCCAAGGAAATCGAGGCGCTCGGCATCCGCCTCCTCGATGCGCGCGCTTTTCTGGACGAGCAGGTCGCCACCGTGGGCAGCATGACGGGGGACCGGTTTCCGATCGAACGGGACTACGTCGAGCACGGGATCCAGATCGCCCGCGAATGCGCCCGCCTCGACATCGGCCAGGGCTGCGTCGTCCGCAAGGGGACGGTCCTCGCCGTCGAGGCCTTCGAGGGCACGGACGAGATGCTGACCCGCGCGGGCGGATTGAAGGCGGACGGCGCGCTGTTCGTGAAAACCGTCAAGGGCCGCCAGGACTACCGGTTCGACGTCCCGTGCTTCGGCATGCGGACGCTCGAAACGATGCGTGCGGCGGGCCTGAAGGCGGCTGCGCTCGAATCAGGGGGCGTCATCCTTTTGGACCGGCCGGCGGTGCTGAAAAGCGCCCGGTCGTGGGGCATCAGTGTCCTCGGCTTCGAATAGTCCGGTTTGCGAGACAAACCCCTTCGCGCACCGGGGCCGCCCGCTTTGTGCACGGCTTGCCCTTTCCGCCTGTGCCGCTTAGCTTGGGACGCTGACAGCCTCCGGAGGCACCGAAACAATGAATAATGACGTCGTAGCGGTAACGATCAAGGAGGTGGTGCCCACCGCCAACAGCTGCGCCGTGTTCCTGGGGAATGACGACAAGACGTTCGTCATCTACGTCGACCCATACGTAGGAAATGTGATCCAGAAGACGCTCGACGGCGTGAAAAAGGACCGGCCCCTGACGCACGACCTGATCGACAGCATTCTGCTGGGCCTGGGAACCCGGCTGGACCGGGTGGTGATCAACGACAACCGGGAGCAGACTTTTTTCGCGCGGATCCTCCTCACGATGGAGAACGAACTCGGGACGAAGATCGTCGAGATCGACGCCCGCCCGAGCGATTCGATCGTCTTGTCTCTGCAGCAAAATCGGCCGATCTATGTCGCCCGCTCGGTCTTCGATGCAATGGACGACCGGACCGAGATCCTCGAGCGGCTGCGCAAGCAGCAGTCCGAGGATACTCCCGGAGAGGAATTGCCCTGACCCCGGAGCGACGATTGCCGGCGCCGCTGGCGCGGGGCCAGCCGCTCACGGCGCTGGCGCCGATGCAGGACGTCACCGACCTCGCCTTCATGCGGGTCATTTCGACGTATGGGGCGCCCGACTATTTCTTCACCGAATTCTTCCGCGTTCATGCGCAATCGCGGCCGGAGCGCCACATCCTGCGGAGCATCGACGAGAACGACACCGGCCGGCCGGTGTTCGCCCAGTTGATCGGCGAGGACATCCCGCATCTGGTGAGGACGGTCGTCGAGCTTGCGAAGCACCCGATCGCCGGAATCGACCTCAACCTCGGCTGCCCGGCCCCGAAGGTCTACCGCAAGAACGTCGGGGGCGGGCTGCTCCGGGACCCGGACCGGATCGCCGCCATCCTCGGGGCGCTCAGGGACGCGGTTCCCGGCCTCCTCACGGTGAAGATGCGCATCGGGTTTGAGGACGACGCGAATTTTGACCGGATACTCGAGATCGTCCAGGCGAACCGGATCGACCTGCTCACCGTCCACGGGCGGACGGTGCGCGAGATGTACCGAAGCGAGGTGCACTACGATCGGATCGCGCATGCCGCCTCCCGGTCGAACTGTCCCCTCCTTGCCAACGGCAACGTGACCTCCTCCGCGCGGGCCGTGGAAATCACGCGCGACACCGGCGCGGCGGGCGTGATGATCGGCCGGCACGCGATCCGCAATCCATGGATTTTTCGCCAATGCAGGGAGCGATTCGCCGGCCTCTCCCCGCGCCGGATAACGCTTCCCGACGTCCGCGAATATGTCGACCGATTGTACCGGACCGCCCGGCAACCCGGCACCCCCGAGCGGGCCCACGTGAACAAGATGAAGAAGTACCTGAATTTCGTCGGCCAGGGCGTCGATCCCCAGGGCTCGTTCCTTCGCGAGATGCGGCGGGCCGAATCCGAGGCCGCGCTCTTCGAGATCTGCGACCGCCATCTCCTGTCCCAGGCCGACGCCGAATTCGCGCCTGAACCCTATCCCGGCGTGATCGCGCGGCCCAACTGCGAGACACCCGAGGAGGCCGACGGGTGCTCGCTCGAGACCGTCACGGCCTAGGACCGCCGGGCCGGTCCCGGCGATTATTCCAAACCCAGCGAGCGCCGTCCCTCGTCGGAGATCATCCGCGGGTTCCACACCGGATCCCACACGATGTGCACCTTGGCGCTCTCGACGGTGGGGAGCGCCGCGATCTTCTTGCGCGCGTCCTCGGCAATGACCGGTCCCATGCCGCAACCGGGCGCCGTCAGCGTCATCTTGACGTCGACGGCGTGCGCGCCGGACGCCGTCTCTTCGATCGACAAGTCGTAAACGAGGCCGAGGTCGACGATGTTGACGGGGATCTCGGGATCGAAGCAGGTTTTCATGGCATCCCACACGGCCTTTTCATTGAACGCGCCGGCGGGAGCCGCGCCCTCGTCGGAAAGCGCGATGCCCTCGATCGACAGGGCGTCCTCGCGGCTGACGCGAAACAGGCCCTGGTGGGTGCGAACGGTCACATTTCCGCCCAGGGTCTGCACCACCTCGACCTCCTGTCCGGCGGCGAGCGTCGCCCTATCCCCCGCGGGAATGACGGTGGCCGGGCAATCCTTTAAGATCCGATGGTTCATGGAGTCCGAACCGGTCCCTCAATGGATATCAAGGTTCATCGGCAGCCGCGCGTAGATCCCCTGCGGATCGTTGAACGAGCGCAGCAGGGACACCTCGGACTCGATCCTCTCCGAGATTTCCCCGACCAATCCGGTCGACTGCAGGTGAAGGCTCGCCGGGCCAAACTTGCCGAATATCTCCGCCAGTGCCTCTGAAAGGTTCTTCGACCTCGGATACTCCTCGAGGCGGAAGTGCTCGCCCAGACCGGCCTTCGCGCCCGCGTAGCGGATCGCGTCATTGAGGCCCCCGAGCTCGTCCACGAGGCCAATGTTCTTAGCCTCGGTGCCCGACCAGACGCGGCCCTGCGCGATTTCTTCGACGCGGTCGACCGGCATCTTGCGCCCCTCGGCGACCTTGGCGACAAACTGCCCGTAAATCCAGTCGACCATCTTCTGGAAGACCTCCATCTCCTCCGGCGTCTTCGGTCGGGAAATCGTGAGGGCATCCGCGAATCTCCCGGTCTTCACGCTGTCAAAGGTGACGCCGTGGTCGTTCGCCAGTTTTTGAATGTCGCCCTGGATTCCGAACACCCCGATCGAGCCGGTGATCGTGCTCGGTTCCGCAAAGATGCGGTCCCCATAGGCCGAAATCCAATAACCGCCCGAGGCCGCGTACGACCCCATCGAGACGATCACGGGCTTGACCTTGCGCGCAAGCCGCAGCTCCCGCTGGATTGTCTCGGCGGCCGAGGCGCTGCCGCCAGGGCTATTGACCCGCAGGACGATGGCCTTGACCGAGTCGTCCTCGCGCAGCCTGCGGATCTCGCGCGCGAACTTCGCGCCCCCGATCTCGTTGGCATCGCCCTCCCCCTCGACGATCTCCCCCTCCGCATAGACAATGGCGACCTTTCCCGGTCCCAGCTGCGTGGCGGGATGGACGGCGGTCTTCGCGTAGTAGGAGAGCTGGACCTGCTTGAAGGGCGCGGTCGGCGAGGTGACGCCGGTCTCCTTCTTAAGCTGGTCGATGATCTCGTCGCGGTAGACCACCCGGTCCACGAGGTGCGCCTTCAGCGCCACATCCGGCTTGATGATGCCCTCGGCGTCGACGGTTGCCTGGATCGACTCCGGGCTCACCCCGCGCGAGTGCCCGATGTCCGAGACCAGCGTGCCCCAGACGTCGTCCAGCAGCTTCTGCACCTGCTCGCGGTTCTCCGGGCTCATGTCCTTCCTCGTGAACATTTCGACGTACGACTTGTATTTCCCGACGCGCGTCACCTGGATATCGATGCCATATTTCTCGAAGAATCCGGCGAGGAACATGGGCTGGCTCGCCAGGCCCGGCATCAGGATCATCCCATAGGGGTCGATCGCGACCTCGTTGGCAACGGATGCGAGGTAGAAATCCTTCGTCGTAGAATAATCCAGATAGGCGAGCACGGGCTTGCCGGACGCCCGGAAGTCGCTCAGCGCCGCGCGCACCTCCCGCAGGGCCGCCCAGCCGGAACCGTAGCCCGCCGGGGACAGGTTCCCGAGAAGGAGCACGCCCCTGATCTTGCTGTCGTGGGCGGCATACCGAAGCGCGCGGGTGATCGAGCGCAGCTGGAGCACGTCCGTCCTGCCGTTGTTGAGGTCGCCGAGATCGATCGGCGGCGGCGCATCGGTGATATTGGACGACAAGTCGAATACCAGGTAGGATCCCGCCTCCACCTCCGGGGCCTTCTTCTGCTGCCCCAGGGCGACGATGGCCCCGATAAAGCCGATGAACAGGAGGACGCCGCCCGTGGTAAAAATGACAAGCGCCACCAGGGCCCCCAGCATTGAGGTGATGAAGTTCTTCATGCCGCACAGGAAGTTACCCTGTTTCCCCCCTTCCACCAGTCGAATCCGCCGCCTCGGAGAAGTTACATAAGAACGGGTTGCAACTCCGTGGGCCGGAGGCCAATATCCCGGCATGAACGACCAGAAGGAACTCCTGACCACGAATCAGAAGGCGCTCACGATAAACCTGGACGTGCCCAAGTACGGCACCTTCGCGGAAATCGGGGCCGGCCAGGAGGTCGCTCGCGAATTTTTCCAGGCGGGCGGCGCCTCGGGCACGATTGCCAAGTCGATTTCCGCGTACGACATGGTCTTCAGCGACGCCATCTACGGAAAGGCGCCCCGGTATGTCTCGCGCGAGCGGCTCAAGCTGATGCTGGACCACGAGTACCAGCTCCTCATCGACCGCTTGTCCGGGACCCGGGGCGACCACACGAACTTCTTCGTATTCGCGGACACCGTCGCGACGAGCAATTACAAGGGCACCAACGAGGCCCATGGGTGGCTGGGCTTCCGCTTCCAGATCGCTCCGTGCGGAGAGCCGAGCGAGATCGTCCTGCACGTGCGCATGTGGGACAAGGAGGCGGTCCTCCAGCAGCAGGCCCTGGGGATCGTAGGGGTCAACTTCATCTACGGGGCGCTCTATTACCGCGCCGATCTCGGAAAACTCATCGAATCCCTGCGCGACAACCTGGGGACCGACCGGATCGAGATCGACATGCTCCGTTTTTCGGGGCCCGCGTTCGCGAGCGTCGACAATCGGCTGATGTCGCTCTTCCTGGTCAAGTTCGGCCTCACCAATGCGGTCATGTTCGGCCAGAAGGGGGAGGTCCTCCAGCCGTCCGAGGTCCTCCACAAGAAGGCGATCCTCGTGGAGCGGGGCAGCTTCCGGCCGGTGACCCACGTGAACGTCGACATGCTCAACTGCGCGACGGCGCAGTTTGTGCAGGAGCCGCTCGTGAAGGGAAAGGACATGGTGGTGCTCATGGAAATCACGATGAACAACCTGCTCGCGGCGGGCGCCCTCGATGCGCAGGACTTTCTTTCGCGGGTCGACCTGCTGGCCGACATCGGCTTGACCGTGCTCATCTCGAACTACTCCGAGTACTACCGGCTGACCTCCTACTTCCGGCGCTACACGAAGGAAATGATCGGCGTCGCGATGGGGGTCAACAACCTGCTCGAGATCTTCAACGAGAAGTACTACGAGAACCTCGAGGGCGGCATCATGGAGTCATTTGGGCGCCTCTTCCGCAATGCGGTCAAACTGTACATTTACCCGATGCGCCAGGAGGCGTACGAGATGTACATAGCCCAGGACGGCGGCATCCACGGCAGCGCGGCCAACCACGCCTTCACATCGAACGTCCTGATCAACGCCAAGAACGTCAAGATCGTCGACCACCTCTCAAATCTATACGCCCACCTGCTCGAGAACCACTATATCGACAGCATCGTGGGCTTCAACGTCGACATGCTGAACATATTTTCCCGCGATGTCCTGCGGCGCATCAAGGAAAAGGATGCGTCCTGGGAGACGATGGTGCCCGGCCCTGTCGCAGAGGCGATCAAGCGCCGGGGGCTCTTCGGGGTCGCAGACAGGCCCGCCCTCGAGGGGAACAAATAGCATGCGGTTCGTGAAGTACCATGCCCTGGGCAATGACTATATCGTTCTCGACCCGGCAGACTATCCATCGTGGACGGCGCCGGACCGGGCGCAGATCCGCGTCATCTGCCACCGTAATTTCGGGATCGGATCGGACGGGATATTGTGGGGTCCCCTTCCCTCCCGGCAGGCCTCGTTCGGGCTCCGCATCTTCAATCCCGACGGTTCAGAGGCTGAAAAATCGGGAAACGGCCTGAGGATCTTTTCCCGCTATCTCTGGGACGAGGCGCGGGTGAAGGAGCCCTCGTTCACGATCGAGACTCCCGGCGGCGTGGTCCGCTCGGAGATCAAGGACCAGGGCCGCCTCATCACGATCGCCATGGGCTCGGTGAGCTTCGACAGCCGCACGATTCCGGTGGCGGGGGCCGCGAGGGAGGTTCTCAATGAACCCATCGATATCCAGGGGCGCCGGTTCTCATTTTCCGCTGCGACCATCGGCAATCCGCATTGCGTGATCCCGGTGGACGACCTGTCGCCCGATTTGGCCAGGCGCTACGGCCCCGACATCGAGGTTCATCCCCTCTTTCCGAATCGGACCAATGTCCAGTTCCTGCGCGTGCTCGACCGCTCCAATATCCAGATAGAGATCTGGGAGCGAGGGGCCGGGTACACGCTGGCCTCGGGGAGCAGTTCGAGCGCGGCGGCCGCGGTGGCGCACCGGCTGGGGCGGGTCGACGCCCAGGTGACCGTCCACATGCCCGGAGGGACCCTCGCGATCGAGATCGGGGAGCGCTATTCGGTACTCATGACCGGCACGGTCAACAAGGTTGCCGTCGGCGAGCTGCACCCCGAGCTCTTCGCGGTAACCGTCTGACGCGGCCTCAGTACTTGACCGGGCAGCCGTAGGCGCGGCTCGAGGGGACCGAAATCGGCTTGCCGTCCTTGAGCGAGTCGAGGGCGGCCTTCACGTAGTTGGTCGCCTGCGCGATGTCGGCCGGATCCGATGACGGAATGCTGTCGATCGCGCCGGCGTAGACGAGCGTACCGTCCGGAGCGACGACGTACATGTCGGGAGTCGCCTTCGCTCCGTAGAGGTGACCGACCGTGCCGTCCTGGTCGCGCATGTAGGCCGTCGGCGCGGCACCGGTCGAGCTGAGCCAGCTCGCCACGTGGGCGGCATCGAAGTCCCCTTCCGCCCCGGGGTGGCCCGAATTGATGGAAAACCAGACGATGCCGTCGGCTTCCGCGGCCTTCTGGAGGGCGGGCATGTTGCCGCTCAGGTAGTGCTTGCGCACGATGGGGCATTCCGGATTGGTCCATTCGAGGACCACCGTCTTCCCGCGGTAGTCGGAGAGCTTGCGGGTCTCGCCGTTGATGTCGGTCAGGCTGAAATCGGGGGCGGGGTGGCCGACGGAGACCTCGGCTCGCAGGGCGAAGGGCGCGAGGCTGACCGCCACGGCGAGGATGGAAAGGCGAAGGAACCGTGGGAAAGTGGCGTACATGGGTGAGCGGATTCGAGTGAGGAGCGCCGAATATACACGCAAAAATCGCAGGTGCCAGTCCGACAGGGGTGTTTTGGCGCTCCGGCGAAGCCGTCGCCGGCAACTTTCTGTGCGTTCGCGAAGGCTCGGGCTTTACTGGACTGGCGCCGGTCCGCCACTATGACGTTCCTAATAGGAAGGCATGGACGAATCCAAGATCGAACTCCCCGCATGGCTGCCCTGGGCGACGACGGCATGCCTGGCGGCCTTGGTCGTGTGCCAGGCCGAGCTTTGGTTCATCGAGCGGGAAAGGAATGAACTCCTGGGCCAGGAGGCCCAGTTGGCCGCCTCCACGATCAAGGAATCGGACAATCAGCTCGAGGCTGAGCGAATTCTGAACGCGCGGCAACTGCAGGACCTGCGAGCAAGGGCCACCCCCGACGGGGGACTATTGATCGTTTCGCTTGTTCCCGCGCCCGGGGGAACGGCACCCTCCCCCGGCTCTGGCATCGTGGTCCTCGATCCGGAAAGCCGGACGGGCCAGCTCAGGTTGTGGGGCAAGTTCGCGCAGCCCGCCGGGAGGGACTATCAGCTCTGGATTCTGGGACCGCAGCGGGACTCCTTGGCTGCCAGCTGCAGTGTTTTCCATGCCGCGGCTGACGACGACGCCGGGATACCGGTCGCAGTCTCGGTGGGGATCGAAGCCGGCTCGCGTTTTCTCCTCGTCGACGGTGTAAAAGGCGGCGCCGGGACGCTCGAAAAGGCCGAGGCCGGTGGATCAATCGTACTTGCCAGTCTTCCTTTTGGCGGAAAAATCTCAGATTGACATCCTCCCGGCTCTGAAGAGCCGGGATTCCTGAATACAATGATAGCATTCTCAGTGCAGAGCAGGTTGGTTCACGTTTCACAGGAGCAATGCCTTGGGAGACCTGTGTCGCCTTTGGTCTTATACGCCCTCCAC
>Ga0182018_10001984_pt1 | contig 21741 bp, 18 predicted proteins | sample 812P2MmetaG_FD_120490 | JGI IMG/M metagenome (GOLD analysis project Ga0182018, IMG submission 120490) | Permafrost microbial communities from Stordalen Mire, Sweden - 812P2M metaG | ecosystem: Environmental > Terrestrial > Soil > Wetlands > Permafrost | place: Sweden: Stordalen | collected...
GAGATTGTCGTTCCGCCTAGCGAGTTTGTGACTACCGGCATGAGTCCTGCTCAGGACGCGCTGTACGTGCGACTGCTGGACGGAGGAGTGGGCCGCCTGCTGCGAGTCCCGTACGGTGCTACACCAAAGGCGGAACGCGTCGCTCTCCCGTTTAAGGGCGCCCTCTATGAAAGGGCCGATCCCCGCCTGCCGGGAGCGCTGCTTTACATGACCTCATGGACCAAGGACTTCAAGATTTATGCGTACGATTCCAAAACCAAGGCGGTGACCGACACCTCGCTCCAACCGGCGGGCCCGTATGGAGATCCGGTCAATGTCGAGTCGGTGGAGGTCAAGGCGCCCAGCTATGATGGCACGCTCGTGCCGCTGTCCATCACGTACCCGAAGGGCATGAAGCTGGACGGTTCGAACCCCACCTACCTCTCGGGCTACGGCGCATACGGCTACACGTCTGATCCCTATTTTGCTCCAACCAATCTTGCGTGGCACGAAAAGGGCGGAGTCATGGCGGTTTGCCATGTTCGCGGCGGCGGAGAGTACGGAGAGGAGTGGCATCTGGCGGGAAAGGGGCGGACCAAGTCCAACACCTGGCGCGATTTCATCGCCTGTGCCCAGTATCTGATCGACAACAAATACACATCCCCAGCGCGGCTCGCCGGCGAAGGCACGAGTGCTGGTGGCATTCTGATTGGCCGCGCCATCACCGAGCGGCCTGACCTCTTCGGCGCCGCTCTCATTAACGTCGGTTTGGAAGACGCCCTGCGTGCGGAAACCACCAACAACGGCGAGACGAACATCCCCGAATTCGGCAGTACGAATACGGAGGAAGGGTTTCGCGCGCTTTATGAGATGAGCGCATTCCACCATGTGAAAGAAGACACGCCGTATCCCGCGGTTCTACTCACTACCGGCATCAACGATCCGCGTGTTGACCCGTGGATGCTGGGCAAGATGACGGCACGCTTGCAGGCGGCGACTTCCAGCGCTAAACCGGTCCTGCTGAGGGTTGATTATGGCGGCGGCCACTTTGGCAGCGGCGAGACGGAATCTCAGGAAAGCCTGGCGGACGCGTGGAGCTTTCTGCTGTGGCGGTTCGGCGTGCCTGAGTTTCAGCCGCAAAAGAAGTAAGGTCTCTTCGACTGGTTCCGGCACGAGAGAGTCAAGACGAACCACCTCCCGATGGGAGTTCCAGCTCTGTGACGCAGGGCGATTGCTTTCGCCTGTCAATGTGCACGTGCTATTGCTTTCCCGCGCGCCCGCGTCTTCGTTGCTTGACTGACCTCATGGCCGAAAGGCCTTCCGGCGGAAATTCGCCGTTGACGGTTCTGGACGGATGGTCGGCAATGCGGAAGTTATTCAGAAACGGGCTTCTGGGAGATCCTCCGGATCCTACAGTGGTCTCCCAGAATCCGTTTAGCCCGCATCCGGCCAATGCAGATTTTTAGATTTGACCCGGGCACGGGCATCTCTCGAATCCCCATCGAAGCTATTTCAGGCCTTGTCCTCCGGTTAGGCAGCGGGTGGTGTTAGGAATGCTATCCAATGTAGAGGGAATTTTGAGCAGCGAGGCCAACTGAGCAAGAAATTTAGCCGCGATTACTTCAGCGTGTCGCTGCGGTAAAGTTGCCCCAGTTGCGTGCGGCAACCAAACGCCATCCACCGGCCGTCCGCTGTGATTGCGATTGGAGTGACCATCGGCCTTAGACCCACAGCGTCTTTCGGGGTTATCGTCTGCCACACTTCCCGCCGGCCGGACTCTACATCGACCTTATAAATGTTGAGGCCGGTAGCGGTCGTCGCCTGCACAAATACATGCTTCAAGTCCGCCCACCCGATCGGAAACTCCTGTGCTTGAATGCCGGGGAGCGGCTTAGAGCTGCCGTCCGACATAGAACGGATGACGAAGCCACCCTTCTGTTCAACAATGAATGATTGTTCGTCCGGCGCAACCGTTCCCCCCGGAGCGTCTCCCGGCGACAGTTGTTTCGGTGTCGAACCATCCACATCCGTGAGGTAGATGGCCTCGGCTTGGCTGGACTGGCTGGCTACCATCAGAATGCGATGTCCATCCGGGAACCATTCAGCCCATCGCGGCTGCATCCCGTCCCAGTGCAACACGCGCGCCTGCCCCGGCCCTACTGGCACAACCTGCACGCGTGCCGCTGGATCGTCCGGAAGCACTACCAGCGCCCACTTTCCATCGGGAGTGATGTCCGAGGCATATCCGCCTCCGCCGAGGTGGACCGCCGGAGTACCATCACTCTTCCGCACATACACCGAATAGTCGTTTCCCGACTCTTCGGATAAATCGGTGAACAACATTTCACTTCCGTCCCGGGACAGCCGGGGACCCCAGCTGTACGAGAGCCAGCTTAGATCGCGTTCCTGATTGGACCCGTGCTCCACGATCGCCATCGTCCCACGCGCTTCTTCTGTCGAAACCAGGGCGCGACCCGACGATGCGACGTCGAGGATGCGTGTCGGCGCCGTGCCGCAATACACAGTTCTCTGCTTGCCCGACAGTGTGACGGCATGGATGCACCACTGTTCGCCTGATTCCGCGGCCGAGAACCAAATCTCTTTCCCTGATGGAGCCCATGCCAAGCCCTCCAGGGATTCCCATCCGCCTGATATTGTTCGCAACTGCCCGGACCGGTCCACCAGCACAAGATCGCCACGATCATCAACATTAGGCGGGTGCCGAAACACCGCTACCAGTTTTCCATCGGGAGAAACTCGCATGTCGCTCATCCAGCCTTCGCCTTCGAGCAGTATCTTTCCGATGGGATATTGCAAGCGCCACTTCTCGTTGCCGCGGTCGATGATGGCGAGTTCGTTTCCGTCCGGTCCCCAGTCGGCATCGACTACATGCTCCAGCAGTTCGCGAGGTGCGGTGCCTCCCAAAGGAGAAGTAGCCAGCGTACCGCCCCATTCATAGTGGGCGAAATATCTCGGCCGCATCAGGACAGCCATCTGACCCTGTCGTGAAATTGCCAGCAGCAAAGCCCCGCCGAGACCCACCGGCGTTGATGCCGGATAGTCCTCGCGAATGCTATAAGTGTCGGGCGCTCCTACGGCGAACTTCGCGCTGTAGAAGACAGTTTTTGTATCCGGCGCGAATCGGCCTCGAATGACCTCGCCGCGATCGTACGAAACGCGGGTGAAAGTCGGCGGCGCCGCCGGGGCAGGCCTTAGATCCCACTCGATGGCCGCTCCCGCGACGAGGCCAAGAACCGCTGCTGCCGCGACGAACACTGGCCAGCGCGGTTTCCTGGCATCGCCTGCGATTGCCGCATTCGCCGCTGTTTTCGAAGTCGTCCCGGTCAACGCTTCCAGCGCGAATGCAAGGTCTTTTGCCGATTGGAAACCTGTTCCGGTAGCTTTTCCAAGCAGCGCCGCACGATCCGCTCCAGCCCCGGTGAAACCGGGTGGTCCGTCTCGCTCAGTTCCGGCGGGTCTTCTTTCAGAATAGCCGTCATAGTCTCCGCGGCAGTATCGCGGCGGAAAGCGCGCTTGCCGGAGATCATCTCGTAGAGCACGGCTCCAAACGCAAAAATGTCGGTGCGAGAATCGACTGCCGCGCCGCGCACCTGCTCCGGCGCCATGTAACCGGCCGTGCCCATCACCGTGCCCGCTTCGGTCGGTGAACTGGTCAGCGTCAGACCGTCCGACTGTTTAGCTCCGCGAGCATTCGGCGCCAGCTTCGCCAGGCCGAAATCGAGAATCTTCACGCGGCCTTCTCTGGTGAGAAAAATGTTCTCCGGCTTCAGGTCGCGGTGGACGATGTTCTTGTCGTGGGCTGCCGCCAGGCCCTGCGCGATCTGCGCCGCATAATCGGACGCCTTGCGCGCCGACAGGGGGCCCTGATCAAGTTCGGTGCGCAGGCTGGCGCCTTCCAGAAGTTCGGAGACGATGAAGGGCGAGCCGCCATCCTCCCCGATATCGTGAATGGCAAGAATATTGGGGTGGTTGAGCGCAGCTACGGCCCGAGCTTCCTGCTCGAAGCGCCGCAACCGATCGGCATCGCGCGAAAAGGATTCCGGCAGCATTTTCAACGCAACTTCACGCCCAAGCCGCGTGTCGCGGGCGCGATACACTTCGCCCATGCCCCCGGCACCTAGCGGGCCGAGAATTTCATAAGGGCCAAGTTTGCTACCCGGGATAAGCGTCATTGTGCGCGCAATTATAGTCGAGTGCAGCACGTTGCAGACAATTCGACGATTCTGGACGTGTTGTCGGCCAACCTTCCTTACAGGATTAGGGAACAGTTGCCCTCCTGCTGGGTCACCGGACTGAGTTCGGTGTTGACCTTTTGAGTGGCGCCGGAATAAACTCTCAGTAGTCTCGGTGATGAGTTTAGCCGATTCTCCCGAGTAACCAAATATCGGGATAGTGGATCGATCAAGCGGACGAATCTTCAACCTTCTGAAACAGTCTGGATGGTAATTCCCTAAATTTAAATGCATTCCGCCGGAATGCCGCAGGTTGCCTGTACTTTGGATGGCCTGTCACTGGGAGAAAACCATGAAGGTTTCCGGAGTTCCCGTCTCTTCCCCAATTGCAAGCGCTGTTCTGCCGAATGGGGACCACCTCGAGCTGATTCGCAAAGGCAAGAATCCCACCAACCTCTTGTACTGGAGCGGCGGTCATGCCACCGAGTGCCCGGAATTCAAGTTTGGGCGGCGGCGGTTTCTTCCTGCGGCAATCGGCAAAGCGCTCCCCAGTGGGATCACTCTTGCTGCTGGCGTTTCCAATTACACGTCCACCGCGGACCTCTACAATCGCATCGCTGGCATTTTCCAATCAACGCGCGCCGTGGAACGAAGCAATGCTGAAATGGCGACATGCTTCATCTTCGCGACCTATTTCGCGGATTGCCTGGAACCCGCGCCCCGCGCGATCGTGACCGGTATCGACCCCTGGGACATGGTGCAGGTTCTTAGACTGTTCGACTATCTCTGCCGTCATGCAATCACGACAGCTCTTTTCGAACCCGGTAACTTCCGGAATCTGCCAGCAGGCTGTTCCCCGACATTCCTGGTTGGCGATCCAAGGCCCTCCAGCACTCTGCTCAAGTTGTTAGATGTAACGCAACATTTTCGATTTGGGATGGCGCGATCGAAAACAATCGTAAACCGGCCGTTTTCTGCAGTCATTTTGGACAGTGACGGTGAAACGAACGATAGAGTTCCAGACACCTTCTGCCGAATCAACGCGACGCCGCAGATGGGCACCCGCCCGGCACTTCTCGATCCGAAAGCGTTGCGGAAAATCGCAGAAACTTGGCAGGGGCGACTGCTGGCTTATCGTTTGAGGTACCGGTCGCAAGTAGCAAAACAAACTTTCGATCCGAGCAGCTTAAGCGGGTCGACGCGCGCTCTGGGGTCCGTCCTCGGGTCTTGTTTTCCTGACAGTACGGAACTGCAGGAACGCGTGGTGCAACTCCTGGCACCACAGGACGAGCAGCGCCGCCTTGATCAGGCTCGATGTGCGGCGGCGGTCGTCATCGAGGCACTCCTGATCGCGTGCCATGAACAACGGGCGAGTGTGCATGTGGGCGAAATCGCGGCGCTCGCAAACGGAATCCTGAGTGCTCGCAGCGACGGGTACCAACTCGAGGCACGCAAGGTTGGTAGTATTCTGCGCTCTTTTTCGCTGGGACAGCGTCGGGACAGTCGAGGCTACGGATTTTTACTTTCGACTCCGTGTAAAAGGCGAATCCACCAACTGGGTCGGTCCATGGACGTTCCCTTCTTTCGTGGGGACATCGAGAAATGCGACCTGTGTAGGAATCTTCAACCTAGCACCGTGAAGTGTACGTCGTGAATGTTGTGCACGTCATGTACGTTGCAATCACAAATCAAAAGCGATGAAAAGGGGGACTGCCAATGCCAAATCGAAAAAGGACCGAGATTATTCGCCGGATTCTAGACTCTGGCTATCTTTGCGAATTGCGCGACGCTGCCGACCCCAATCTTCCAAAACTGAAGATTGAAAACAATCCTAACGAAAGCTATGCCTTCGATTACTGCGGCGGGATGGGCGTCATCCTCGATCTGCAAGTAACCTCGAATCGAGCTGTGCAAATCCAGGATTTCGGTGACCTCGAACTTCTGGGACGACCGTGCAACGTGGACTGGTGGGCAAGTGAGAAATCAAACGTCTACAAGTTCTATCGAGGCCCGGAGTACCCGTGTGATGTCGTGCTCAATGACCGTACGGCTGTTTTGGTAAAGCCCGGGCAGCCCTTGAAAGGTGTGCTTTTGGGACGCTCGGCGGTGCCCATACCTTCCCAGTACTCCCACGGTTTCAGACTAGGGATGACGCTTTCAATCCTGGACGGATCTGACAACTGGCACTCCGCCCAATTGTCCGTACGGGTGGATGAGCATCTGTGTTCCAAGAGCAGAACGCAAAGCCGAGGTTCACTGTTCGCAAGAAAACGCGAACCCGTGAATCGAGTGGAGGACGCGGCGGCGCGGGATGTCAGTCGTCCGCATCGCCGAACGGCCGATGCATCGCACGGCACCCTTGCACCTCCGGACGACCCCGTATCAGAAGAGCGAACCACCGCTTCCGGAGAAACCTGTACACTCTTGCAGAGCAATACGCGCACGACGACGAATTAATCCGAGGTTTTTCCTGGCGATCCTGGTCACCGGCGGGGCAGGCTACATCGGCAGTCATGCGGCGCGCGCTCTGCGCCGCGCAGGATATGACGTCGTCCTGTATGACAATCTTTCCACCGGATTTCGTCGCCTGGCGCAGGGCTTCGAACTGGTCGAAGGCGACATCTCCGACGAAGCCCGGCTAAAACCGGTGCTCGCGCGCGTCGATGCGGTGATGCATTTTGCCGCTCACGCCTATGTCGGAGAGTCGGTCGAGAACCCGCGAAAATATTTTCGCAACAACGTTCTCGGAGCGCTCAGCCTCCTGAACGCCGTGCTGGACGCCGGTATCCGCCGCTTCGTGTTTTCTTCCACCTGCGCCGTCTATGGCATCCCCGGCAAAATTCCAATCACCGAGCAGACGCCGCGCGAGCCCGTCAATCCCTATGGCGCATCGAAACTGTTTTTCGAAAACGCGCTCGCAGCCTACAGCCGCGCTTATCGGCTCCGCTCCCTCAGCCTGCGCTATTTCAACGCCGCCGGAGCCGATGAAAGTGGCGAGATTGGCGAACTCCACGACCCCGAAACGCACCTGATTCCGCTGGCGCTCGCCGCCTCCACCCCGAACGGCCGCGAGCTCCAGATCTATGGTTCCGACTACCCGACTGCAGACGGAACCTGCCTTCGCGACTACATTCACGTCAGCGATCTGGCCGATGCCCACGTCCGAGCCTTGCAATATCTGGAAGGAAACGTAGACAAGAAGAGTGGAGACGAGAAGGCCGGAAACCTGGCCGTGAACCTCGGAACCGGTCGTGGATATTCCGTGATGGAAGTCATCCAGGCCGTGGAAAAGGCCACTGGACGCCCAGTTCGCCGCAAGATCGGACCGCGCAGGCCAGGCGATCCGCCAGCTCTGATAGCCGATCCGTCGAAAGCCCAAAGCCTGCTGGGATGGACCGCGAAGCGCAATCTGGACGACATCGTGTCCAGCGCGTGGAGCTGGATGCAGTCTAGTGCATCGAATACTAATACTTGACCGAACACCCGTAAGGACGAGTCACAGGCGTCGCGACCGGCTTTCCAGCCAAGGATTGCTCCAGCGCCAGACTGACATAATTGCGCGCGCCCGCAACGTCGCTCAGCTCGGTAGTCGGTTTGTCGTCAATCGCCCCATCGTAGATCACCACGCCCTGCGGGTTGATCACAAACATATGCGGAGACGTCTTGGCGTCGTAAAGATGGCCAATGTCACCCCTGGGATCAAGCAGCGCGGCCGTCGGAGCCGCCTGCATCTTCGCCATGTATGCATTCTCCTCGCTCGCGCTCACGTTGCCCTGTTTGCCCGGAGCGGAAGACAGAATGGTGAACCAGGCGACGCCCTGCCCCGTCCATCGCTTCTGCAGTTGCTGCATGTTGCCGCTGTTGTACTGCTTGCCCACAAATGGACATCCGTTGTTGTGCCACTCCAGCACGACATACTTGCCGCGATAGTCCGAGAGATGAACGGTCTTGCCATTGCTCGCCGTGCCGGTGAAGTCGGGCGCCGGCGCACCGACCTTCGCAGCCAGCAGCAGCGACGGCGCGGCGCACAGCACCAGCGCAACTACCAGGGGGTATAGAGTTGAGCGCTTCATATCTTTCATATCGCCTTCCATGTCAAGGGTTCCTTCGTTCATGATTCATGTTAAGACTGACAGGCGCATCAATCAAATAGGACTCACTCAAATTCGAGTTTTCGCCGGAAATCGTGAGCACGCCCTTCAGCCGTTCGATCGGTTTGAGCAGCTGATCCGTCTTCCGCAACGTCAGCCGGAAACCATTGGCGGCCGGCACCAGCTTCTGCGGCGCCGCGTTGGCAATCTGCGATTCCGCCAGCGGAAAGAAAAGTGCCTGCGTGATATGGAGACCCTTGCTCTGACCGAGGTTGGCCGTGAGCACCAAAGAGTCCTTCGCATCGGCCGCGCTGAACTTCCAGCTCGTCGGTGGCGGACCGGGGAAAGACTCATGCGTGCCGGTCAACAGATCGGCGCGTCGAGAGTGCGGAGAAGAAGCGTGAGCCTCGATGGGGATGGTAAGCAAAAGTTGCGCCTTACCCGGAATGCACATGTCATGGCTGCAGACCAGCAGCTTCACGTCGGCTCCGAGCTGAACTATCTTCTGCGCCGCCAGCCTGAGGTCCGCGTGCATCGGAACGACCAGCACCACAGCGTCTTCGTAGCCATAATCCACGATGGTGGAAGAATCCTCCAGACGCCGCGGAGTCGGCCAATCGATCGCTCCGGCAGTCAGACCCGCAGCCAGATGCCAGTCAACGCGAGGAGGTTCACCCGAGTCACCCGGATTGATCCAGTAAATGTGCCAACCCTTCTCCAGCTGGAAATGCAGCCCGACATCGAACTCCTCCCCAGCTGCGAGCGATTGCTTCTCAATCCATTTTTCAGCGATAAGCTCCAGCGTGCCGTGCGGGATCGGCGTGCCTTCCGCCAGCGCACTGGCTGCAACCAGCAGCAGAGCAACTCCAAGCCGGATTGCCCGCCAGAAAACAGGACCTGTCTCACACGCTCGCATCTTGATTTGGATGCAGAAACGGTCCGAATGATGAACTTAAGGATGGACTTCCCGCCGACATGATGACTAACGCTTTTCCAGTCTCGACAAATTGCTTCAATTTCTCGTTAAGTCGCATCAAGCGGAAAATTTGGGTTGCCGCCGCCGATCTTCTGGCTCAGGTGAGCGGCGATGAGTTTGCCGTGAAAACGTCCGTTTTCAATAAAGATCTCGCTCGTTCGGGACCCTGCGACGATCACCCCGGCAACGTAGATTCCCGGAACATTCGATTCCAGGTTCTCGGGATCGCAGACCGGACGAAGCTGTTCCGGCGAAAGTTCAATCCCCACGCCTCGCAGAAAATCATAGTCGGGATGGTATCCGGTGAGCGCGAACACAAAATCATTTTTCAGGCGAACCGGACCGGACGGAGTTTGCACCACGACACAATCGACGTTGATCTCCCGCACCGTGCTGTTGAAGTGCGCGATGATTTCGCCGGCCTTGATGCGGTTTTCGATGTCGGGACGCACCCAATACTTGACGTGACTGTTCATCTGCGCTCCGCGATGGACGAGCGTGACCCGCGCCCCATGCCGCCACAAATCCAGGGCCACCTCGGCGGCTGAATTTTTGCCACCAATCACCACTACATCGGAGTCGAAATAAGGATACGGATCCCGATAATAATGGAAAACTTTGTCCAGATCTTCACCGGGGATATTGAGCTGATTGGCAAGATCATAGTAGCCAGTCGCGACCACGATCTTCCGCGCGCGGTAGTCGTGAATGCCGTCGTACGAGTCGGTGGTGGTGACCCGAAAGTCGCCGTCCCCGCCCGTAATGGTCTTCACCCACTCGTACTGGCGGATCTGCAAATGATAGTGCTCCGCGACCCGCCGATAATATTCCAGAGCTTCGAGGCGATTCGGCTTTGGCGACGCCGTGGTGAAAGGAATATCGCCAATCTCGAGCAATTCGGGCGTGGTGAAAAAAATCATGTTCTGCGGATAGTGATAGATGGAATTAACCAGGCATCCCTTGTCGACGAGGAGAGCCTTGAAGCCTGCTTTCTGGGCCTCGATGGCGCAGGCCATGCCGGTCGGACCAGCGCCCACGATCAGCACATCGGTCGCTGAGCCAGGCGTGTCCTGCATTTGAGCGCGCGGCAAGGCTTCCGGAATCTGTTCGACGGGCAGGGGCGCCAGAGTCTTCATCGCTGGGGATGGAAAACGACAATTCTAGCACCGCGCACCAGCCGCATGCCGCGCCTGACTCCCTACTTCTTCACGCAAACGGCAACGCCGTCGCGAAGTGGCAAGATGGTCGTGAACAGATCCTTCGATTCGTAGATCAGCTTATTGAATTCGAGGATGGCTTTGGTGGTGGCGTCGGGATTGGGCTTGCTGACCTTCCCGCTCCACAGGACGTTATCCGTGATGAAAAGACCGCCGCTCTTCAAACGAGGGAGCGCTAAACGAAACACACGCGGGTAGTCGGTTTTATCGACGTCGTTGAAGATGATGTCGTAGTGGGTCTTCTCTTCCGAAAGAAATTCAAGCGCATCGCCGACGCGAACCGTGATGCGCGGGCTCACGCCGGCGCGCTCAAAGTAACGCCGCGCCTTTTCGGCACGTTTGGGATCTCCGTCGGTATAGACGACGCGACCGCCTTCCCCCACCGCGCGCGCCCACCATATCGTGGAGTAGCCGATGGCCGATCCCATTTCGAAAATCTTCTTTGCGCCGCTGATCACCGCCAGTTGATACAGCACGCGAGCAACGGCCGGGCCTACGATCGCTATATCGTTCTTGCCGGCCTCCACTTCCATCTCGGCGAGAACTTCGTCGCGCGGCGGCAGCATCGCGTATAGGTACTCTTCGACTTCAGGAACTGTAACTCCGGCCATGCGCCAGTCCGGCCTTGCGGGTTGATTGGTCATCTCGCTCCACCGTAAATTTACGAAATCGTCTGCCCCGGCTTCATTTCCAGCACTTTCACGTCCGGCGCCAGTTTCTGTAACTCGGCGGGCGTTCCCGTCAGCTGCGGAAATGTCCCGAAGTGCATGGGGATGACCGTCTCCGGCCGCAGCAGTTTGCAGGCATAGGCAGCCTCGCGCGGCGACATGGTGAAATGATCGCCGATCGGCAGCATGACAATCGCTGGCGCGTAGAGGTCGTGAATGATGGCCATGTCGCTAAAGACATTCGTGTCGCCGGCGTGGTACAGCTTGACTCCATTCGAAAACTCGAGCACGTAGCCGCAGGCTTCTCCACCGTAGATGATTTGGTCGCCGTCCTGAATTCCGCACGAATGCACCGCATGCACCATCGTGATCTTCACCCCTGCAACAGTTTGCGTCCCGCCCTTGTTCATGGGCGCGATCTGTTTGACGCCCTTTTTCTGCAGCCAAGCGCAGAGCTCGACGATGCCAACGGCGATCGGATTGACTTTTTTGCCCACTTCGACCGCGTCGCCAATGTGATCGAAATGCCCGTGGGTGCAGAGCATCACGTCGGCCTTCTTTACATCCTTTTCGCTCTCCGGGCACATGGGATTACCACCAATCCACGGATCGATGTAGAGGGTCTTCCCTTCCGGCGTCTGAATGCGGAACGTGGCATGGCCCAGCCATGTGAGTTGAACTCCTTTAAGATTCACGAACACACTCCAGTGATAATCGATGAACTAGCATTCTAGTGGCTGGCAAAACCGCGCGCAACGAGCGCGGACGGCCGCCGAGGATCTGCGCCTGATTTAACCCATTCCGGTTGTGCCCAAACTCGTGTATAAGATGGGGCACAATGCCCGAACTCAAAGTGTTGCTTTCACACGAATCCATTGCCAAGCGGGTGGCCGAACTGGGAAAAGAGATTGCGCGCGATTTTCACGGGCAATCGATCATCCTGGTGGGCGTTCTCAAAGGTGCTGCAATTTTCCTGAGCGATCTCGCACGTCAAATTCCGCTGGACGCCACCTTCGATTTTATCGGAGTCTCGAGTTACGGAAACCGTCCCACGGTCAAAGAGGACCCGGCCGGCCACGCCGCCTGGGATTCTCTGGGCGAAGTCCGTCTGACCAAGGATATGGATAGTTCGATGACCGACCGAAACGTGATTCTGGTCGAAGACATTCTCGATACCGGCCTGACGCTTAACTATATTTCCAAGCTGGTGCAGGCGCATCGGCCAAGGTCGCTGCGCATTGCGGCCTTGCTCGACAAGCCTTCCCGGCGTAAACAGCCGATTGAGGCGCAATACGTCGGCTTCACAATTCCGGATGCCTATGTCGTCGGCTACGGCCTTGACTATGCCGAACGCTATCGCAATCTACCGGACATCTGCGTGCTCGAAAATCTTTAAGCTTTTGGATTTCAATCACAAATTAATCCGCTGCTATGATGAAGCTTGTGAAAACGAGCGCCCCTCCAACTTTACGACCTTCTGAGGTGGAACCCCTCCTGCTCGAAGTCGCCGACGTGGTCAACACCACGCTCGACTTGGAGACCACGCTGCGGCGCGTGGCGGAACTGGTGCGTAAAGTCATCGACTATGAAATCTTCGCCATCCTGTTGCTCAACGAGCAGCGCCAGGAGTTGTACGTCCGCTTCCAGGTAGGCTACCCGCCGGAAGTGGCCGACCGCTTGCGCGTGAAAGTGGGTCAGGGAGTCACCGGACGCGCCGCCCAGACCCGTCAGGCCGTCCTGGTCGCGGATGCCGCCCAGGAAGATTTCTACCTGGAGGCGCTGCCCAACGTCCATTCCGAACTGGCGATTCCGCTGATTGTCAAGAATCGTGTGATTGGCGTCATCGACCTGGAGGCGCGCCAAAAGGGTTATTTCACCGAAGAGCACAAACGCCTGCTGACGCTGATCGCATCGCGTATGGCCGTGGGTATCGAGAACGCGCGCCTGCACACCCGCATCACGCGCCAGGCACGCACCCTGCTCCTGCTCAACGAGATTGCGCGCGAACTCACTTCGATTCTGAATCTGGACGAACTTCTCAAGCGCATTGCCGAACTGCTCAACCGCCTCATCGACTACCAGATGTTCAGCATTCTTCTGGTGGATCCGACGGGAGAGAAACTCCAGCACCGGTTCGCGCAGCGTTTCGAGGAAAGATTGCATCTCAAGCACGACATCCCGATCGGCCGCGGCGTCGTGGGTTATGCGGCACAGATGAAGGAAGCGGTCCTCGTACCGGACGTCGCCAAGAGTGAGCGCTACATCGCAACCAACCCGGAAACCCGCTCCGAGCTCGCGGTTCCGCTAATCTACCAGGAGAAAGTAATTGGAGTACTCGATCTGGAGCATACCCGCCGCGGTTACTTCACTGAAGATCACAAGCGAACCTTGACCACATTGGCGGCGCAGCTTGCGATCGCCATCGAAAACGCGCGCCTGTATGAGGAGATTGCGCGGCAGGAACGGCGGCTGGAACGCGATCTCGCGCTGGCGCGCGAACTCCAGTTTCGTTTGCTGCCGCATTCGCTTCCGAAGATGCCGCATCTCGACGTCGAGGCGAAGTTTGTTCCGGCGCGAGCCATTGGCGGCGATCTCTACGACTTTATTCCCTATTCTTTGTCGCGCCTCGGGATTGCGATTGGCGACGTCAGCGGCAAAGGCGCGCCGGCTGCCATCTATGCCGCGCTCGTCAGCGGCATTATCCGTTCCCATGCCCCGATTGAGCCCGGGCCGGCGGAGATGCTTTCGGCGGTGAACCTGTCGCTCGCCGAACGCAGGATCGCGGCGCAGTTTGTGTCCATCATCTACGCGGTGTGGGATGACGAGAATCGGACGCTGCTGGTCGCGAATTCCGGGCTGCCCCGTCCCATCCACTTCCATGATGGCAAGATTGAGTTTATCGATGCCACCGGGCTGCCCCTCGGATTGTTCGATGAAGCCGATTACGACGAATTCAGTTTCAACGCCAAGCCCGGCGATCTGTTCGTTTTCTACAGTGACGGCATTCTCGACGCGCGCAATCGGGACGGTCATTCTTTTGGATCGCAACGAGTGGAAGCCATCGTCGCCGGCTGCGCGACCAAGTCGGCCGATTGCGTGGTCAACGAGATTTTCAAGGCAGTAACCGAGCACGCCGCCGGCGTCGAGACGTTTGACGATCAGACCGTGGTTGCCATCAAAGTCAAAGACGGCAAACGCAAGTGAAGCGTGTGCGCGCATCGCAAGCCTTACGCCCGCCCGCGTTTGGATATCATGGAGCGGCTTCCGGAGTGCGCGCCGCCAAACTCTACTGCGAGGCGGTCCCTCTCGAAGCTCTGGCTGCCCGCTACGGGACTCCGCTATACGTCTATTCCGCGGCCATGATCCGGGCCCGAATGCGGGCTTTCACTCGCGCTTTTCGTTCCATTCCTCACACCCTGTGTTATTCCGTCAAAGCCAATTCCACCCGGGCAATTCTCCGACTTGTCGCTGCCGAGGGTGCGGGCTTCGACGTGGTTTCTGGCGGAGAGTTGCAACGCGTTCTGCGCTCCCGACCGAAGGCCGCAACTCAGGTCGTCTTTTCCGGCGTGGGCAAGACTGCGGCGGAGATGGAGCTGGCGCTGCGGTCGGGAATATTGCTGTTCAATGTTGAAAGTGCTTCGGAATTAAACTTGCTCTCCGCAACCGCGATCCGATTGAAGAAACGCGCGGCGGTCGCGGTACGCGTCAATCCGGATGTCTCGGCAAAAACTCATCCCTATATTTCAACGGGCCTGCATCAGCACAAGTTCGGCGTACCGATACCCGAGGCCCGGTCACTCTATTTCCATGCCGCGAAGCAACCATATCTGACGGTGGCCGGGGTGAGCGTCCACATCGGGTCGCAAATCACCGATGTAGATTCCTTCCAGGCCGCGCTCGAACGGGTGGCCGATCTGGTGCGCGTTCTCCGCGAGCAGGGTCACAACATCCACTACATCGATGCCGGTGGAGGGTTGGGAATTTCATACCAGGGCGCGCAGAAGAGTTTTGAGAAGCAGATCGCGGCGTATGCCCGAGCCGTAATTGCCCCGTTACGCGGGATGAACTTGCATTTGCTGCTCGAGCCGGGGCGCTCCATCGTGGGGCCGGCCGGCGTTTTGCTCACCCGCGTTCTTTACCGCAAGACCAATAATCGCAAGCGCTTTCTGATTGTTGATGCGGCGATGAACGATCTGGTGCGTCCGTCTCTGTACGGTGCCTATCACGAGATCGTTCCTGTGAGCCGCGAATCTCGCAAGACGGAAATTACTGACGTGGTGGGCCCTATCTGCGAGACCGGTGACTTCTTCGCGCGCGACAGAAAGCTTCCGCTGGTTAACGAGGGAGATCTCCTGGCCCTTTTGGATGTGGGCGCCTACGGCTACGTGCTCGGATCGAACTACAACAGCCGCGGCCGCGCAGCGGAAGTGCTGGTGGACGGCGCGAAGGCGAGACTGATACGCCGCCGCGAGAGCCTGCAGGACCAGATCCGTACGGAGAAATTCTGACTACGGGCATTAATTCTTCCCGTCACAAACGCGTGTAGAGACGCGACTTGCCGCGTCTCTGTGTCGTCACCGTTCTCCCCACTTGAGCTTGCTGGCAAGCACTTCGAAAAATGTCTTCTGAAAACGTAATAGCTTGGCCGCATGCTTGGCCTTGACGCTGCGCACGATATCGCCGTCGCGCACCGGCATGCCGATCTGGCCATCGAGACTCAGGTAAGCTTCTCCCTGCCCCGTCTTGACCCGAATTTCGATCTCCACCGTGTCGCACACAACCACCGGACGATGAGTCAAGCCGTGCGGCGAAACCGGCGTGATCACGAATGCCTTTACATCCGGTTTCAGGATTGGCCCGCCCGCTCCCAGCGAATAGGCGGTGGAACCGGTCGGCGTCGCGATGATCAGGGCGTCCGCCTTGTAGCTCGAGACAAACTCCGCGTCCACGAAAAGCTCGAAGTGATTCAAGCGCGCGATCGAACCCTTGCTCACCACCAGTTCGTTCAAAGCAGCGTGCGTCGTGACAATCTCCCCGCCGCGGACCACCGAGCAACTCAGCATGGAACGGCTGTCGACGATATATTGCTCTTTCTCGATCGCTTCCAGCGCGGGATAGAGGTCCGCCAGTTGCAGTTCGGTCATGAACCCGAGAGTGCCCAGGTTTACCCCGAGGATTAAAGTACCAATTTTCGCCACCGCGCGCGCCGCCGAGAGCAGCGTGCCGTCGCCCCCGAGCACCAGCGCCAGATCCGGGGCCCGTGTAGCCAGTTCGCTCCGCGGCAGCACGTCCGAAGCGGCGAAATACGCCGCGCTTTCTTGATCGAATACCACCGCGTAGTTGCGCTCCAGCAGCCATTTTTCGAGCGCCGGTAACACTTCGAAAAGCTCGGATCGGCCCGGCTTCGAGATCACGGCCACGGTTTTCTTCTGAGTGGGGCTTGGGGAAGGCTGCAGCATCTCTTCGGATAACTTTGTCGGACTTTCGATTGTACAGAATCACCCGGCGCCAAGCGGCGAAAACTCCGCGTGGAGCAGAAATTCGCGATTCCCTTCCCCGCCGAGAATTGGAGACTCGATCCATTCCGCGTGCCTGCACCCGAGTTCTCTCAGTGCCGCTTCGATTCGGGTCACGGCCCCACGCTGCGCCGATTCGTCCCGCACGATCCCGCCTTTGCCCACCAGTTCCCTGCCCGCTTCGAACTGCGGCTTCACCAGCACCACAATTTGCCGGGCCAGATTGGCGGTCGGGTTGGCGTAGGACGACGCCGCGCGAATCACCGCCGGAAGCACCAGCGTGGCAGAAATGAAGGAGATATCCATGGCAATGAAATCAACCGGCTCGCCAATGTCGCCGGGCGCAAGATAGCGGGCATTCGTTTTTTCCAGCAGGCGAACCCGCGGATCGTTGCGCAAGCCAAAATCCATCTGACCGTATCCGGTATCGACGGCAATCACCTTCGCGGCGCCGTGCTGCAACATGCAGTCGCTGAAGCCCCCGGTGGACGCGCCGACGTCGAGACATACTTTGCCGTGGAGATCGATTCGCCAGTGCTCCAGAGCCTTCTCTAACTTGAGTCCGCCGCGGCTCACGTAGCGCAGATCTTCGCCCAGCAGGCGCACTACCGACGAAGCGCCGGACTCAATCAGTGCTCCCGCCTTCTCGATCTTCTGTTCGTTTACGAGAACTTTTCCCGCGAGGATCAGGGCTTGTGCGCGCTCCCGCGATGGCGTCAGTCCGCGGTCCACGAGTAACTTGTCGAGACGCGTCTTCACTGAGATCAGGACTTTGGCGAAGAATCAATACAGCAAGCACCCGATGCTGTGCAGATTGTTGAAATCGATTGGTTTACAGAAGGTTACAGGAGTAAGCTCCCGATTTTCCACAAACTTTTCCTCAGCGGTGTTGAAAACTCGACCCCGCCGCGCCGCTGATTTTTCCGACAACTGAGAACCGGGAACTCAGAGCGCCCGGCTACTCGATCCCGTCAGCCCGCGACCTCTTCCAGAAGTTTCTCGTCGATATCGAAGTTCGCATGCACGTTCTGCACGTCGTCGTTATCTTCGAGCGCTTCGAGCAGGCGAATCATCTGCACTGCTTGCTGACCTTCCAGCTTGATGTAGGTATCCGGAACCATACTCACGCTCGACGAAGCCGGCGTAATGCCCGCCTTCTTCACGGCCTCGAGAACGGCTTCGTAGGCGGACGTCTCAGTCAGGATTTCCCAATTCTCGCCCTCGTCCTTCAAATCTTCGCCACCGGCTTCGAGGATGATGTTCATCAGGTCATCTTCCTTGGCCGCGGATTTGGGAATAACAATGTCGCCCTTCTTGTGAAACATATACGCAACCGAACCCGCCGCCGCCATGTTGCCATTGTTTTTCCCGAACACATGACGGATCTCGCTCACCGTGCGATTGCGATTGTCGGTCGAAATTTCCGCCAGCAAAGCGACCCCGCCGGGGCCGTAGCCCTCGAGCACGAATTCTTCGTAAGTCAAGCCCGGCAGTTCGCCGGTGCCTCGCTGGATGGCGCGCTTGATGTTGTCGGCAGGCATGTTCTCCGACTTCGCCGCCAGGATGGCCGTTCGCAGCCGCGGATTCATGTCCGGATCGCCGCCGTTCTTCGCCGCCATCGCGATTTCCTTGATCAAGCGTGTAAAAATCTTGCCGCGCTTGGCATCAAGCGCGCCCTTTTTGTGCTTGATGGTTGCCCATTTCGAATGGCCGGACATAGCTCTACCTCGTCTCTTCTCTCGGGAAATCGAGAACTTGCATTGCGATGGTTCTCGGAATTGCGAATCCGCCCGCGGAGGAAATCACAAAATCAGCCTCGACGTACAAACGTTCAGGCGAAGACAGATTATAGCATGGGGCGACAGCCCGTCTGGGCTGTTACCCGGGAGGTTGTCTTGCCGTCAACTAAAGAGCTCGCTGTGCGAACCAAGGCGGACAAGTTGCAGAACTTCAGCATCGGGCTTGCGGTATATCAATAGCAAATCGGGCTTAAGATGGCACTCCTGGTGGTCGTGCCACTCTCCCGCCAGCGGATGGTCACGATTTCTTTCAGGTAGCGGCTTGTCCTCTACCAGCAGAGAAACGGTGAAGGTAAGGGCCGCATCCAAGTCGCTCCGATGCTGGCCTCTCTTTTCGCGCTTAAAATCGCGACGGAAGACGTTGGTGCGCTCAATCCTCCGCATTCAAGTCGGCCATTAAATGGGAGACATTGCGGAACGATGGCAGTCCGCCCTTCCGCGCCTCCTGCATTGCCGCGACCGTTGTGGCATTGGGAGCCTTCACTTCGAAAGGCAGCGATTTCTCTGCCGCCACCCGAGTGAGCAGGACGCGAACTGCGTCGGAAACGGAAAGGCCCATGGCAGCGAGTGCCTTAGCTGCCTTTGCTTTGGTCCGCTTGTCAATACGAACGTGAACCATCTCTGTCGTTGCCATATTTACCTGAGTTACATTGTATCTCAGGATTGCCGGGAAGGTCAATCACCGCCGCATCAAATGCACGGCATGCGGTAGGCTTGATTGGCCCCATACATGTCTGCCAAATCCCTGGACCGCTGGTTGTCCGAACTCGAAGCCAGCCGCTATCGTTTCGGACCCAACCAAGCCGCAAGCGTCGTAAAGCTGCTGAATCGTCTCCACGCCCGGCACTTCCTTGATCCGCCATCGCTGATCCGCTTCCACGAAGCGCTGCTTTTCCTGCGCGCCTTTCCGCAAGCGCCAGCCGTCGTTCGCGCCACCGAGCATATTTTGAACAGTTTCCACAAAAAAGTGGAAGCACTACGCAAAACCGGCGCAGCCATGGAAGACTTCGACACCTTCGAGTTCTCCGGCATTGCGGGCACCGAGATGGAAGACACGCTCAGCTTCGATGTAGCCAGTTGGCTCATCCAGCGCATGCCGGGCAAGGTCGAAATCGCATGGGATAACTACGAGCCGGGACGAGAGCTGGGTACCGCCGGCCCGCGATTTATCCCGTTGCTCGAGGACGACGCATACGTCGAGGCCGATACGCCCTGGCGCCGATGGCTTGAAACGGCTGCCGGCGAGGCCGGGGGGAAGAAGACCGCCACTCCGGCGTGGCTGATTTCACGCTTCCAACAGTTGCCGCTGTCTGCGCAACAAAAAGCCGAGATCTACGAGTCGCTGCGCGTGCCCCTGCGCTGGACTCTCGGGAACTCCGTCATCTCGCGAACCCGAAACTGGAGGCCTGGTCGCAGCATTTTTTACCACGACCAGCCGCTAATCAGACGGAGCCAGGTCTCCCTAGCGAGCGAATTGGCAAGCCGTCCACCAAAACTGACAAGGCTTTCGCGCCAGCAGGGCGAAGAGATCATGGACCTGATCCGCGAGGTCATGCTGGTCCGCTACCGCGAACTTTACGGCACCACGTTGGGTGATCCGCAGTCGGTCGTGCGCGCCGATCTTGGAAGGCACGAAGCTGGCTGCGGCGTTTCCATTTATCTCTGGAACCTGCCGCCAGAGCGCCGTCTCCCACTGCGCGCCTATACCGCCGGATTAACCCTGAAAAATGGCGTCCCGGTGAACTACATCGAAGCCATCGGAATTTGCGAATGGATCGAAGTCGGCTTTAACACTTTCTACACTTTTCGTGGCGGTGAAACGGGATGGATTTACTCGCAGGTCCTGCGCTGCCTCTGTCACTGGATGGGCGCGACCTGCGTCTCGGTCTACCCCTATCAACTGGGCAAGGACAACGAGGAGGCGATTGACTCAGGCGCATTCTGGTTCTATCGCAAGCTGGGCTTCAGGCCGGGACGAGCCGACCTGCAAAGACTGGCCGAGCGCGAAGAGCGGAAAATCGCCGCCGACTCCAAATACCGGACACCCGCCAGAACGTTGCGCCGCCTGGCGAGTGACCACGCGTTCTACGATCTGCCAAGTAACGAATTGCCAGGCAGCGAAGTTGGGGCGTGGGACAGATTTTCGACGCGCAACATCGGATTGCGAGTCAGCCGGCGAATGGCGCGTGATTTTGGCGGAGATGCCGTCCTTATGCGCAAGCATTCGACACGCGCGCTGGAGCGAATGCTATTTCCGGGAAGCGGCGGCGTCAGCACTTCTTCGTGGAAGCCGCTGGAGAAGGCAGCCTTCGAGAATTTTGCCCTCGTTCTGGCCGATGTTCCGGGATTAAGTGGCTGGACACAGGAAGAAAAAGAAGACCTCGTCCAAATCATCCGCGCCAAAGCCAAGCCCGATGAAATGCCTTACCTGCATCTTACGCAGCGCCACCGGAAGCTACGAAAGGCCCTGCTCCGGCTGGGTTCCCTACGGTAACGGCCTATTGTATATGTACATTATTATACGTACAAATAATACACTACAAAGTGTTTCACGTGAAACACTGTACGTACAATGGATGGGTAGCCGTAGGGCGGATGATTGCCGCAACCACCTGATTTCACGAGGCTTATGTTCGTCGCGTCTTAAACGCATACACCACCGCCAGCAGCGGCGGCGCGAGCAGGAATCCCCAAAACGGAATGACAAACCCGAGCACCAGCGGGACGAGAATCGACGCCCACATCCGCACCTTCGCCACGCGCCGCATAATGTATGGTTGGAGCACCAATCCATCGACCACCACGATCACCCCATACAGCGCCAGAACATAAAGCGGATGACGCCAGTCCTTCCAGCGCAGCGCCGAGGCTAGCACGGGGCCTAGCAATCCGAGGATCGGCCCGAAGTGCGGAACGATCTGCAACAATGCGGCCAGTGCTGCCCACAGTGGAGCCCAGGGAACGCGAATGATCCACAAGCCGATCAGCCACAAAATTCCCACCGCGATCGAGTCCTGCAATTGGGCGATCGCCCAGCGTTTGAGGGCGGAAGCTGTGATTCGAAGGTGATTTGTGGCCGTCACTGTTTGGAGTCACCGCGAGGCTGGCGTCGAAAACTTCCTCGCAAATGGCAACGCTGGCGTCGCGCCCGCTTGCGAGCAAACGTAGCGCGCTACCTCATTTGCCACGATATTAATTTCGTCCAGGTCCATTTTGCGGAGCACTCCCAGAACCAGCGCCGCGGTGAATGAATCGCCGGCGCCCACCGTATCGACGACCTTCACCGGACGAGACGGGCAATC
>Ga0182018_10001985_pt1 | contig 21730 bp, 14 predicted proteins | sample 812P2MmetaG_FD_120490 | JGI IMG/M metagenome (GOLD analysis project Ga0182018, IMG submission 120490) | Permafrost microbial communities from Stordalen Mire, Sweden - 812P2M metaG | ecosystem: Environmental > Terrestrial > Soil > Wetlands > Permafrost | place: Sweden: Stordalen | collected...
GCGCCGGGGCGCAAATCAGCGTAAGACCAATCGTCAGCAAACTCAAAACCACAACCCAATTGCCGCCGCTCTTGTAGTGTAATTATCCGGCCGTTGAGGTCATTGACTGAAAAACGCGGCGTTTATCAGGAAAAAATTACGTGGAATTACGGTATTTCTTTCATGACATCCTGCAGCATCGGGTGCAGTGCGAGTGATTTGGCCGAGTATTGATTGTATCCGCTGAGAATCTCCTCGATTGCGGCCGCCGCTTTCGCCTCTTGGCCGGCGCCTGCAAGCACGATGGCCAAGGCGCGCACGAAAAACCCGCGGTCAAAGGCATCCACACACGAAAGGTCCCCAGCGGTTAGGGTTCTCCCTATGAGTTTCTCCGCAGCCGCTATATCGCCGGCCACTGCGTACATCTGACCCGCGTGCAATAGGATGCGGGCGTCGTTAGGGCGTTTTTGCAGTTCCTCCGCGAGCGTCCTGAGGGCGCGATTTGCAGCAACCTGCGCGTCTCTTCTCTTGCCAGAATAATCGAGAAGGAGCGCCTCATAGCCGTCGCGAGTCAAGTAGATCGACTGGCCCTCAAGAACTTGAAAATTGCTCTCGCGCAGGGTCTTCAATGCCTCATCAAGGCGATGCGATAGAACGAGCCACTCGATCTTGTCCATCAGGTAGAGGTCGGGAGTCGGCAGCTTCGGGTCTCGGTGCATGATCTCCTCCCCCATTGGCCCAAGGTCCCCTTTCCACGACACATGGAGATCACCGCGCAGCTTCCGCAACGCCACCTGGTTGGGCATTTGCTGGAGCGACCGCTCGAGGATCGCGGACGCTGTCCCGTATTCGCGGAGCCGGAGAAAGGTGTCGGCAGTGTTGTACGCGAGCACGGCGTTCAAAGGATCAAGATTGAGCGCCGTCTTGATGTGGATGGACGCATTCTTAAAATCCCCCTGGCGACGCTCGATGTAGGCGAGCGCGGCCAGGGCATCCGGATTGTTGGGCGAAAGCGCCACGGCCCGTTCGAAATGCGGCCTCGCCGTAAGGTAATCGCGGGATCCTCGGAAGAAATAATTGCCTAGCGCGATTTCCGCCTCGGAGAGATCAGAGTTCAGCTGAACTGCCTTTTGGGCAGCGTCCAGGCTAAGTCCCAATCGTTGTTCGCTCCGATCACTTCCCCAATTGTACATCTGGGCGTCCACGGCCGAGAGCAGGGCGTAGGCAAGCGCGAATTGAGGATCGGCATCCACGGCCCTCGTCAGCAAAGTCTCCGATTGCTTGAGTTGAGCGACCGAGGCGCTGGCGTCATTTGAAAGGGCACGCGCCTGCAGATAAAGCTTCTCGGCCGCGGGAACGTTTGACGAGGTTCCGAGCGCCAGTTTTGCCTGCTCGGGTCGTAGCCGAGCTTTCAGGTGCACGGCCACTTGAGTCGCTATGTCCGTTTGGAGGTTAAGTATATTTGTCTCGCGCCGATCGTATCGATCAGACCAGAGCGTCGTGCCATCTCTCGTGTTGATCAACTGCACCAAGACTCGAAAGGTGTCCTGCCATTCTTGCACGCTGGCGTTTAGAACCACGCCGGCTCCCAAGACTTTTCGAGCGGCGCCATAATCTCCCGCGCCGGTATCTGCCGCCAGGACCGACCGTGTTGCCACCACGCGGAGGTCGCTGATTCTCGTGAGGGTTGAGACCAATTCATCCTGCAATCCTGCCGCCAGCACTGCGCTGGCTTCGTCCTTGCTGAGCGTTTGGATCGGCATGACAGCAATGACGGGATCCTTGCCGATATTTCCAGCGCCTCCAAACGAGGACGGGGCCAACTTCGAGCGGTTCAGGTAAAGGGCGCCTCCGATCACCCCTATGATTGCGATCATGCAAAGTACTCGGCGAGTGCGGCGCCGAATCCGAAACGCCGGAAAAATCGGGGCTTTCCTCGCCAGGCAGTTTGTCAGCGCGTTTGCAAGTTCGCCGGCCGACCGAAACCGGTCCTCGGGTCTTTTCTCCAGGCACCGGGCGCAGATTTGATCGAGGGCTGGGGGAACCGAGCGGCAAGAGGGCGAGTCGGATAGTCGGGGCGCGGGGTCGTTTGCGATAGAGCCCAGGATCTCCATAGGATGTGAGCCGCGAAAAGGAGGATGCCCCGCCACGAGATGGAACAGCAACGCCCCCAGCGAATAGATGTCGGCGATGCGCGCATCGCCCGTGCGGCTTGCCCCTGAAACCGCCTCGGGTGCGAGATACGCGGGCGTCCCGAGTATTTCGCCGGTTGCCGTCAGATCGCGGCCTTCGTGGCCGGCAACCCAGGCCAGGCCAAAATCGCAGACTTTTGGTACGCCTCCCGTGGACAGGAGAATATTCGACGGTTTCAGGTCGCGATGGGCGACGCCCGCCTGATGGGCATACTGGATTGCCTCCGCGATATTGATGACGATCGAAACAGCCTCGCGCCACGGCAAGGCCCCTCCTCGCCGGGCAAGCATCTGGGAAAGGTCTCCTTCCTCGAGATATTCCATCGTGTACCACACGGCCCCCGAATGCGTCCCGATCTCCAGGATGGGCACAATGCCCGGGTGAGAGAGGCCTGCAGCTGCCTTTGCCTCACGGAGAAAACGATCCTGCGCCTTGGGATTCTGCTGCCAGTTCCCAGCGATTTGTTTCAAAGCCACATAGCGCGAAAGGCTTTTTTGGAAAACGAGATAGACCACACCCATCCCACCTCGTCCCAAAAGCTCAAGGTACTCAAGTCCCGGCGGAAGAGGAGTTTCCAGATGCTGGCTGCCCGCACCCTGGTCAGCCGATTGGGGAGCAAACCTATTGGACAAACAGCACGCGCAAAGGCCGCTCGCCAGGTTTGTTGACCGAAGCGAGCCGCAAGCGGGGCATATCATCGTCTCGGCCTCCGCTCGGAGTGACATGGAAATTTCCTGTAGAGCCAGGCAGCTTCAGTTATGCAGCGCGGCATGGAGGAAACGGAGTTCCTCCTCGGCCATCTCGGGATCGGATATCGTGTCACGCACCGACTTCCGGACCAATTCTCCGAAACGCTCGTTAAGGCGGTGCACCGTGGCGGCAACGGCTCCCTTGCTGAGGTTCAGTTTAGCGGCGACCTCGTCGTATTCGCCCGGCATCGCAGGACGCTGAAGAAATTCCTTAAGGCCGCCGAAGGCCTGCGACTTCCCGGCATCCACCTGTTCGCGCTCCAGGGCCGTCATCGCATTATTGATCACGGCGGTAGCCCAGGAGCGATCAAAAGCCCTCGTGGAATCATTCGCGGCCGAAGGTTCAACCGAAAGCCACTGCTCACCGACTGTCGCATCGATCGGAATCTCCTCCCTGCCGCCTCCCCGACGCTGGCTCATTCTCTTGTCGCGCTCGTCTCCAAGGTAGTTGCCCACTGCCCCCAGGAGAAAACTCCGGAACTTTCCACGCCCCGGATCCACGCGCGCGAAGAAACCGCTGGATAGGATATGCTGGAAGAATCCCTGAGTCAGATCCTGTGCGTCGTCGGGTGACGCTCCTCGCCTGCGGACATAGGCGTATACTGGGTACCAGTAGGCCGAGCAAAGGCGGCCTAGCGCCTGGCGGCCGCCGGCGGAATCGGGCTCCCGGGCGGCGAGAAGGACCTGGCTCCAGAGCGTGGAATCAAACTGGGGCGAGCCATGTGCCATAAATGATCCTTTCGGCGATCCAAGGTGATGCGGCCAAAAAAGCAAAGTTTTCGTTCCCCGCGCAGGTTTTCGCGTAATCGGCCCCCCAGAAATCCTGAGTAATGGCCGAAACCAATCATCTCGGACCAACGAACAGGCGGCCCGAATCAAGGAACCGGCACTCAACACCCATACACCGCCATGAACACAAATACCTCCAGATACATCGTCACGATCGGCTTGCTCGCCATCGCCTTTCAACCGGCCTCGGCCCAGGCATCGCCTGATTCGTTGCCATCAACGCAGTCGGCTACCCAGGTCGCAGCGGCGCCGCCAGCCTTCGCAAATGCGGATGCGAAATCGACAGCCCTAAGCAAGGACTTCGAGCCATTCGCGGAGTCGAAAGCGGTGGCCTATTTCACGGATCACCCCGACATATCTGCGACATCGTCTATAGACCTTAGCCCCTATGGCATTCTGAACGGGAGTGCGGTCTATGCTGCGGTCGTTGAGCGCATCGGTTTTCTAGTAACCGCAAAGCGAGCCGGAATCAGCGGTGACTACCAGGATTTGCTTGCCTCAAAGTTTGATTCGCCGACGCCTAGCACTGCTTCGGCTCTCGCCTCGGACCCATCGGCGCCCAAGCCCCGGCTTTCACCCCCGGTGGCCGATTCAACGCCGGGAGGCGACCCGATTGCGGCGGGGCCACAGGACGACCAAGGGGACTCCGCGGCCAAGGATTCGACTGCTGAGATTCAAGGGCCGCCCGCCAGGCAGACCAGGACTCTCAACAAGAAGACTCAGCCAGATCAAACGCGGGACATCGCCATCCAGTATCTGCGGAGATTCCCCCAGCGGTACTCCATGGTCAAACTCGAGGATTGGCTGAAAGAAAATTACGGCAGCCTTTACGAGAATTCGATGCCCGACTCCATGGTCAGCGCGATCAGAAGTGACGTGGGCCTGGGCCAGGGTCTTGTGAATATCGGACTTCAGGCGAAATCGCCCTACTTCAAGGGCGCGTTTGCCTATCTCAAGGACCAGCTTGCGCATCAGAAGGCCGCCACCCCGCCCGAAGACAATCCCTGGCTTGCGACGAGGGAAGCCGAATCGGCATTGATCAATTCCGCCGTCGCGGATTTCGCCACCGGCAAGGCATTGACCGAGCTTACCAACGCTTCCTCGATTTCGGCATTCGAGAAATCGAAGGGCTTCACGCAGGGCAGCCTGGAAGAGCTATGCCAAAACTTTGAGAAGGCGATGAATAGGCGCGCAATGGCATTGAGCAAAACCGTGGGCGTCACGGCTGACCTAAAGGCCAAGGTTGCGGCGAGCAATCCCGGCGTAGGCGCCGATACGTCCACCGATACCACTCAAAGTGCGGCCGCCGCCAATTCGGACAATACGACGGCGGCTCCAGCCGCAAACACCGGCAATGTCAGCCAATACTTCCAATCCACGAAGCTCAACGTCAGCAACCGGGCCACGCTCGTCCAGGAGGAGCTTGTCAGCGGATATATGAAGCTCTTCGGCCATGACACGTTCGGATACAAGATCGAGGGTTCGCTGCCGGTCGCCTCATCGTCCAGCTCCTCGACTTCGTCGTCCGCGAGCACGACCTCGACCATGTCCAGCGCGCCTTCAACTTCCAGCTCATCGACCGCGGACTATGTGACTGCCGAGCTTCTTATGTACAACGGCGGCCTGTTCAATTTCTGGATCTCTCCGCTCCAGCTTGCCCCGAATGAATCCCCCCAGGGCATCACCGGGCGCCAATATGAGTCGGATCGATACTACCTGTCATATTATTTCCACCGAAAGGACAGCAACGGCAATCCGGTTCTCGCACAGGATCGATACGACGAATCGAGCATCCTGGTCTATCTCACGGACGGCATTGGCATGAAGGGCTTTCAAAGGACGGTGGGAGCCTCGACCACCTCCAGCTCTGTTCCCGAGCTTTCTGCAGCCGGCGAGGGCTATTTCGGCGTCGGCGTCGACGGTCCGACATTCGATGGCCTCACCTCAAAGGAGAGCGGATATATCTCCATGCAGGTTGTCGGCGGCGTCGAGGCCGCTAACCGCAACACGGTCGACCAGATCTTCTCGAGCCCCAGCGGGGTGCCCATGACCAACGCCCAGACGGTTTTTGAGACCGCAGAAGCCAAGATTTCATACGTCGACGGGTCATGGACCCTGAGCGCCTTCTACACGACGCCGCTCGATCAACACACGAGGTCATTCATGCGGGACGCAGTCGGGTTCAGTTTCTCGTGGAATGGCAAGTCTACCAATCCTTCGTCGACCTCGCACTAATCCGCCTCGCGGCGACGCGATTCCCGCCGCCCCTTTGCATAATACAAATGGGGCGGTGGGAATTCAGCGTCAGGAAACCCGGGGCGTTGCCACAAGCTCAAGCTCCGCAACGCTGCGATCCAGCTCATCGAGGAGAGGCCCGGGACAGCCATTCCGCAGGGCCTCGGTGACAGCCCGGCAGTACCAGACCGTGTCGGCCTTGGACGCGTTGAATCTCGACCAAAGTGCGTCGCCGATTGCGCGGTGGTCCCTCAGCATGGCCCGGACATTGTGCAGCTTGTCCGCAGCCACGACCAGCCGCACCGAGGCGGATGCGCGCGCCAGGTGGGCGATATGATGCTCCTTTCGTGGGAGCCATAACGGCTTCGGGGTTACGAAGGTATCCGAGCACCCCTCGACGATCTCGGCCACCCTCTCGCCAAAGAGTCCGCGGATGTCATCGATCCGCGCCTGTCCGCCGGCATCCTCCGCGGCATCGTGGATCAGCGCACCAATTGCCTCGTCCTCGCTTGCACCATTTTCGAGGACAATGCACGCCACCGCCAGAAGGTGGGAAACAAAGGGAATCTCGGTTCCCTTGCGCACCTGCCCCGAGTGAATGCGCGCGGCATAAGCCAGGGCAGCCTCAAATCTGGACGACAGTTTCATGGGATTGGAATCGATTGCCCGGGGGACGGCTTGCAAAGGCCTACTCCATTCCCTTGCCCATCGAAAGGATAGATTGGGTCCACCGCTGCGGCCACCGCAGGGACCCGGCGCGGCGCCATTGGGGGCCGAGACGCTTGAGTCCGCACGGGAAGGGGAGACACTGCAGCTCGAATGGAGGCTGCGAACGCCCCACCCCGATCCCCATGAATGCGACCTTCGACCTTAAGCCGGCGCTGAGGCTTTTCAGGCTCTTGAAAAAGGGCCGAAGCCCCGCCTCGCAGTGGCTGCGGGTGACCGCGATTGGGGAAAATATCGTCTTCGAGGCGGGCGCCGGCACCGTTTGGCTGCCCGCGCTCGTCCTTGAGCCGGGTGCGTTCTCCACCCGCCGAAACGCCTTCGAGCGCGTGCTCGGCTCGTTCGCCGGGGCTGAGACGCTGACGCTGCAGGCCGACGCCGGCCGTTTCCGAATAAACTCCTTCTCCGGGCAACTCTTGGACTATGAGCCGGCGCCTTCCCGACCAGCGGCTCTTGAGTCATCCTCCTGACGGCAAGTCGCAACCTGGAACAACGGACACTTAGAGCTGCTCTTGTGGCGTCGGCAGCCCGCATCGGGTTGCCCGGCCCATGACGAGGGTGGACGCACAGCCCGTCTTACGGCACACTTGTCACTTACCCTTTCCTCTCAAGTCGGCAACCTCCCGTGACCTTACTTATTCGAAATGCACGCGTCCTGACCCTGGCTGCCGGCACACGTCCGCGCCGGGGCAAGGAATTGGGTGATTTGTCAGTCGTCCCAAACGCCGACATCCTAATTGTCGACACTGCGATCGCGGCCGTCGGGCCCAAGATTGAGGCCCCGGCGGGGACGGAAGTCATCGACGCCAAAGGACGCGTCCTCATGCCGGGCTTCGTGGATTGCCATACGCACGCCTGCTGGGCCGGCAGCAGGCTGGACGAATGGGAAGAGAAGCTGCGGGGCGTGCCCAGTCTTGAAATCCTCAAGAAGGTCGGCGGAGTCCATGCCACGGTGCGCGCGGTCCGCGAGGCGACCAAGAAGCAGCTGGCGGCAGGCCTGAGGGAACGTCTCACCAGGATGCTATGCGAGGGGACGACGACTGTGGAGGTCAAGAGCGGCTATGGACTCACGACTGAGGCGGAGCTGAAGATGCTGAGGGCGATCGTCCGGGCCGGCCAGGACTGGCCGGGGACGATGATTCCAACCGCGCTCCTGGGGTACGCGTTTGAGGGTGCCCTCGACGATTTCGCAAGGATGGTCGTGAAGGAGATGCTGCCAGAGGTTTCGCGCGAGTTCCCCGACATCACCGTCGACGCCCGCGTCGACGAGGGCGCTTGGTCCCGGGAAGCCTGCGTGCGGCTCTTCGAGAAGGCCTCAAAGCACCATCCCCTCCGGGTCCACGCCGACGAATTCAAATCCCTCGGCATGATCCCGGAGGCGATCCGGCTTCATGCGAGAAGCGTCGACCACCTCGAGGCCTCCACCAAGGCCGATCTCGTCGCCCTTGCCGGATCCCAGACATGCGGAGTCATTCTGCCCTGCACCGGCTTTCATGCCGAAGGACGGTTTGCCTGGGCCGGCTTCCTCGTGGATCAGGGTGGCGCCGTGGCGCTGGCGACCGATTGCAACCCGGCCTCGGCCCCGACGCATTCGATGCCGTTCGCGATCGCCCTCGCCGTGCGGCACTGCGGGCTCACGCCGCAGGAGGCGATCGCCGCATGCACCGTCAACGCCGCGGCAGTCCTGGGACTTACGGACCGTGGCTCTGTCGAAATCGGCAAGCGTGCCGACCTTATCCTCCTGCAGCACATCGACGAGCGAATGCTCGCGTATGAATTCGGAGGCAATCCGGTCGATCTCGTCGTCTGCGGCGGCAACGTTGTCAAAGGGTCGCCCTAACCCCGGAGGATTTTCGTCCCCATTAAAGCGCCAGCGACGCTTGCGTCGGGCCCGAATTCCCATCGCGTGCATTAGATCCTATGATTCCCGGTCGTGACCAAGTGATCGCGTGCCCCCATTGCCAGGCGCCCTCCCGGTTCGAGACATTTGCGTCGGGCAACACGATTCATGGCCGCCTATGGACGGATTTTTACCGGGTGTTCCCGATGATGCCTTTCCCGCCGGATTTGATCGGATGCCATGCTTGCGGGAAATGCTTCTGGGTGAAGGACGCCAAGGCACTGGGATTCGTGGACCCCTACGGACGCCATCCACAGAACGATCAGGAATGGATGTGGTCCCAGTCGCCGAGGGTGAGGTGGCCATCCCCAAAGGCCATCTATGCGGCAATCGCCGACGGCATGTGCAAGACGAAGGAGGAGGCGGGATCCACCCGCCTGATCGCACTGCAAAGGCGCAATGACGAGTGGCGTGATGACGAAACCTCCGCCGGCCGGCCACCTGACGCTGATGACGCCAGGAACATGGAGGAATTGCTGGCTCTTTCGCATGAATCGGAAAACAGGCTCCTAAAGTGCGAAATATTTCGGTACCTGGCGCGATTTGTGGATGCTCTGGATGCCCTTTCGGGAGACCTTCCTGCGCCCGCGGCTGTCCTGGAGTTCATTCGTTCCCTGTGCGCCTCGGGAGATGCCAGGGTGCGCTTGATAGCCCCGACCAAACTTGAAAGGAAGCCCGCCAACGTTGTTCCGGCGTGAAAGGGCGCCTCACGGGGACTAATTGCCAAACAGGGCGGCAAGCTTCTCATCTAGCGCAGGCCCGCGCAGGCCCACCGCAATGATCTTCCCGTCGGGATCGAGCAGGTAGGATGCCGGTATCGCGGTTACGCCGTACCGGCGCGCCAGCACGTTCTGCCACCCTTTTCCGTCAAAATACTGCGGCCACGCTACCTTCCTATCCGCCATGAAATTGACGAGCGCCGCCTTGTCCTGGTCGAGGCTGACCCCGACGATTTCAAAACCCTTGGGGTGATACTTCCCGTAGGCGGCGAGCACGTTTGGAAAATCGGCAACACACGGCCCGCACCAGGTGGCCCAGAATTCGACCATCACAACATGGCCGCGATAGGACTCGAGCCTTAGCGGCTTGCCATTGATATCCTGCTCGGAAAAAACGGGGAACGGGGTGCCAGGCTTCAGGGCATCAGCGACTTTTTGCGACTCCACCACTTGCTGGATCTTCGGAATGAGATCGTCGGCATCCCGTGCCGCCTGGGTCGCCGGGAAATCGGCTTTCATCTTGTTCAGCAGAACGAGGCATTTGTCGAAATTCTGGAAGACCTCCAGATAGAGCGAGATCTTCAGCTGCAGGATACTGGCGACCTCCTCCGTCTTCTGGCGGGGGTATTTGGCAAGCAACGCGTCAAGCCTGGCAATCTCGTCGGCAAAGTCGGCCTCGGTCCGCTTGCCTGCCTTGATCTTGTCCTCGATGCTCGCGACAATCGGCTTCAATTCCTCCGATGGACCGCTGGCGGTTGATACGGCGGCCGAAACCGAGCCCTGCGCCGCAAGAGGCGAAAAAGAGCCGACGCCCATCAAGGCGCCAAGGATCGTCAAAGCGGAAATCACTCGGTATTTCATATTTTGGCTGATTGTTCTCGGTCAGATGCGGCCCGGAAGAAGCAAGATGATGAAAGCGATGCCCATAGGGGCTCGATGAAAAAAGGGGGGCTAACGCGGGCTGCGTCAAGAGCTGGAAATGACTTTATCGCCCTGGCAACAAGCTCCTGTTCAAGGTGCGGCAGCTTCCGAAAAGCATTGGGGAGCCGCGTTCCGAGGCATCGGAAAGAGTCAGACGGCCTCTTATCCCCCGGGATGTGAAAGCCCCGCCCATCCGTCCGCGGCTGGGCACGATTGGGCTGTCACGATTTTCCTGGATGAGCGGATCCGGCGCCGGCGTTCGAAGGATTCTAGTGGACTTATTGGCGCGCCCTGTCCAATACGCTGCCCTTGTCGCGGCCCAACCCCGCGGCTCTACCGTGAGCCTCTCCCCGACAGAACCAGCGTCCAGCGCCGAGCAATCCCGCTGGTTTGTGGAGAATGTCCATACCCACGACAGCCACCTGAAGGCCTATCTCCAGGGCTCCTTTCCGTCGGTGAAGGACGTGGACGATGTTGTCCAGGAATCCTACCTGAGGATCTGGAAGGCAAGGCTCACCCGGCCGATTCACTCGACCAAGTCGTTTCTCTTCCAGATCGCCCACCACCTGGCGATCGACGTCCTCAGGACACGGGAGCGGGCCCGGACCGAAAGTCTGGTGGATTTTGACGCGTTGCCCGTCTTGGAGGATGGTCCCGACGCGGCGGCTGCCCTCAGCAGCAAGGAAAGAATCGACCTTCTCTCCGAGGCGCTGGCATCCCTGCCGGGCCGGGCCCGTGAAATTGTCTTCCTGCGCAAATTCCAGGCCATGCCCCAGAGGGAGGTCGCCGCGAAGCTCGGGGTCTCCGAGCGGACGGTCGAGGCGCAGCTCGCCAAGGGAATGAAGCTTTGCGAGGATTACCTGCGCAAACGGGGCGTCTGCCGGTTCACCTGCGATGAATAAGGAAGCTCAACCAACTCCAGGCATGGGGCCGACGCCGCCGGGCGGCCGGTTCCTGCACGGCGTGGACTGGGCCGTCAAGGCGGGGGTCGTCGACGAGGTGATGCTCGGTACCCGTGTCCGCGTGCGCCGGCGCCGCCAGAGGCGGCTCGCCGCGGCCAGCGGCCTCGCTGTAGTCGCGCTCGCCTGCGGCCTCTGGTTCTCGAGGCGAATCTTCACGCCGGCACCCATGAATGCGGCGTCGGCCATTGTGGACATGCCCCAGCGGATGACTTTGGTCGACGGCTCGGTCGTGGAGCTGAAGGACGATTCCAAGATCTCCGTCGCCTTCACGCCGGAAATCCGGCGCGTCGCATTGGTAAATGGGGAGGCGCATTTCCAGGTGGCCAAGAACAAGGACCGGCCCTTTGTCGTCGTCTCCGGCGACGTGGAGGTGCGCGCGGTCGGCACGGCCTTCTCGGTCCAGCGGACCGACACCAGCGTCGAGGTTCTCGTGACCGAGGGCCGTGTCACGCTCGACCGGCTGCCCGCGGGCACGGGCGGCGCCGAGGTAAATGCCCCGCAGACGGGCGCGGCTCCCCATGCGCTCATAACCCTCGACGCCGGAAACCGGGCCGTGGTCGACATCGCGGATACCGCGGTCTCTCCACCCCTCCCCACTGTCCAGTCCGTGTCCGCCTCCGAGGTCAGCCAGCGGCTTGCCTGGCGCGTCCCGCGGCTCGAGTTCACCCAGACCCCGCTCAGCCAGGTGGTCACGATGATCAACGAGCACGGCCAGGAGCGAATCTCCCTTGCGGACCCATCCCTCGAGAACGTCCGGATAAGCGGCATCCTGCGCGCGGACAACATCGAGACGCTCCTGCGCCTCCTCGATGCCGAGCACGGTATCAAGGCCGAGCGTCGCCCGGATGGCGAGGTTGTGCTGACTCGGGGCCGCTAGAGCCTTTTCGACTCAGTCTGGCCCAGCATCTTCAGGCCATTCCACCTCTTGAACGAAGCTCGGACGCGTCTAACTAAATCGAAAAGGCTCTAGGTCGGATCGCCGGGCCGGGAGTGGGTAGTCGGGGACCGCTGCGGAGCGCGGCATCGGAGGGGGCAAAATGACATTTTTGTGAATTTCTGATGTGGCAACCGCCGCTTTCCCCGTCTTAAGGAACATGACTACCCCAGCTTTGCTTTACCCCGTTCGGAGATATGCGCCCCTCGTTGCCCTGGCCTTGATCGTCATCGGCTCGAGCTGCCCGCGCGCAGCCGCGATGGAGGCCATCAAGATGTCGTTTGATATCCCTGCGGACACCGCCGAGCGCTCGCTCAAGAAGTTCTCGGCGCAGTCGGGAAGGGAGGTGCTCTTCGACTCGGATGCTGTCGGCAACGTCAGGACAAACGCGGTGAAGGGAGGTTACTTCCCGCGCGAGGCGCTCGACCTGATGCTCAGCGGCACAAAGCTGCTGGCGACCGAGGACGACAAGACCGGGGCGTTTCGGATCCAGCGCGCCGTCGTCGCAAAGTCCGATCCCGCGGAGACGCCAACCCCGAGCGCCGCGGCCGTCTCGGCCTCCGGGGTGGAAAACGGCGAGACCGTCAAGCTGTCGCCCTTCGAGGTGGACGTCTCGAAGGACAATGGCTACCTGGCGACCACCGCCGCCACCGCCACCCGCATCGGCACGCCGATCATCGACACGCCGATCAACATCCAGGTCATCGACGCGACTTTCCTCGAGGACACCGGCGTGAACAACTTCGAGAACGCCTTCCACTACACCTCCGGCGTGTTCGTGGACGACCAGGGCTATTTCCGGCCGCAGGGCTCGATCAAGATCCGGGGGTTCACGCCCGAGACGATCTACCGGAACGGCTTCCCGGAGTACTACAACTTCAGCACGGACTCCATCGAGCGCATCGAGGTGATCAAGGGCCCCAGCGCGGTGTACTTCGGGCGCGAGGATCCGGGTGGCATCATCAACTACGTCACCAAGGAGCCGCAGTTCATCAACCAGACCTCGACAACCCTCACGGTGGGCTCCTCGGACTACAACAAGGGCCTGATAGACTCGCAGGTGGTCACGCCGGACAAGGAGCTGGCCGTGCGGGTGGTCGCGTCGGCCGTCCACTCCCAGTCGTTCCTCGACGAGGCCTCGGAGCGCTCAAATTTCGCCCTGATCGCCGCCACGTGGCGGCCCACCTCGAAGTTCGAGCTCAAGTTCGACTTCGAGCACTTCGAGAACTATGACACCGGCACTGGCCCGACCGGGCTCGTCTACAATCCCACCTGGGTGGCCGCGGAGACGGGCAACCCGAATCCCCTCACCCTGGGACAATGGCAGGTCCAGCAGTTCAACGCCACGGGGGTGCTACCCGCCGCATACACCTCCGATTGGTACCCGCGCGGCTACCGGTTCAACAAGGATGGCAACGGATCCTTCGAGGACGGCCGCACGAACATCGGCGACATCGTGGCCAACTGGGAGATCATGCGTAACCTGAACCTTCACGTGGCGTTCAACCATGTCGTGACGGGAAGCACGCAGGCTCTTTTCCTGAACAGCGACCCCGGGCAGCTCCCCTACGGCCCGATCCCGACCAACCTGGGGCCCAATTCCAGCGATTTCGCCCCGAATGGCCCGGTGATCCCGGCCAACAACTCCCTCACCTCCCTCAACTACGGGTTCAACATCGCGCAATGGTCGATGGTGTTCGACCGCCCCACAGAGCCTTATCTCCGCGACGAGCAGATCAATGCGAACGTCCGCAACACGATCCAGGCCGACCTGAGCTACGAATTCGACCTGCTGGGGGGCAAACACACGATCGTCGGGTCGTACAACTACAGCGACGACGTGTATATCGAGCCCTTCATGCTCCTGAATGCCGCGGCCTTCCCGGCCTCCGGGATAATCCCCGGCTGGGGCTTCACGTTCAACGGCAACCCCTCGCCTTTCTCCCAGTGGATCTCCCCGTTCCAGACCGGCTTCGGAACCCCGGCAAATGGATGGGATCCGCTCAATGTCGAGACGCTCCAGTATTCCCAGATCCCCAACCTGAAGTCGCTCCAATACAAGCTCTCGACGCAGATCGGATCGGCTTCCTACTGGGGCGGCCAGAATTCCTACGACAAGGATCTTTCCATCGACTACCAGGGCAAATACTGGGACGACAGGGTCAACGTGCTCCTGGGCATCCGGGACAATATCTACGACAACGTGGGGGACAACGAGAAGGGGTACACGACCAGCTATTACGTGGCCACCGCCACCACCCTGCAGGGCGGCTTCACGGTCCGGATAGTCAGGGATCTCGTTTTCTACGCGGGGGCGTCCCAATCCTTCCTTCCCCAGGGCACGATCAATCCCATCATCAAGGACGCGAACGGGAACGTCATCGGGGGTGGCGACACGCTCAAGCCGGAGCAGGGACGAGGGTGGGATTTTGGCCTGAAGACGGATTTCATGCACAACAAGCTGAGCGGCTCCCTGTCCTTCTTTGACGTCGACCGCTTCAACATCGTGCAGTCCGACACGGCCGAGGAGGCCGTGCTTGCGAAGGCGGGCGACAGCCTTTCGGGGGGCACCGACGGCACGCTCTACCAGAACTCGGGCCTTGAGCGGACGCAGGGCGTCGAGCTCGACCTCGTCTATACCCCCATCCCGAATGACCAGATCGTCTTCGACTATTCCTACTACTGGACCCACGCGATCATCCAGGACGTCGCCGCGAACATCAACGTGGGAAACGGCGGCACGTTCGTTCCCAGCGCGATCGACGGGACGCTGATCCCCGGGGACCTGACGCAGAACGCCAACAGGCACAACCTGGCGGAGGTTCCGGCAACCCTGGCGGGCATATGGGACAAATACATGTTCTCGGATGATGAGTTCAAGGGGCTCTCGGTTGGCCTCGGCGTGAATTACCAGGGCTCCACGCTCGCGCAGCAGAGCGCCATCAACTCGACGATCATCGATGCCGGGGTGTTTCTCGTGGATGCGCTTGTCGCCTACGACACCGTCGTGTTCCGCTATCCGACAAAGTTCACGATCAACGTGAACAACCTGCTCAACAAACACTACACCAACAATGCCATCGGCATCGGGACTCCCCTCACCTGGGAGGTTGCCGCCACCGTCAGGTTCTAGGATTCGTTCGGGAAGCCGGAGGCCGAATTCCCTCCGACCCATTTCGGCGGTGATCCGTGGAGGGCTCCCTGCGCGCCGATGTGGGGATTCGAAAGGCCGGAGCCCATCGCGACCAAGACTCAGGGCGGAGAATCCGCGCGGGCGCGCGCAAATACCGCATCCAGCGACCACCTGTCGTGGCTTCGGAGCGCCAGCAGCGTCGCGTAGAAGGCGAGGTAGATAAGCTGGTCGCCTGCCGCGCTCCAATTCTGGACGAGGCACGTTCCAAACAGCAGGACGATCATGAGCCAGCATCCGGCCGCGAGCGCAGCCCGAAGCGCAACGCCAGCCAGAAGGAGCAGGCCGATGATGCTTTCAGCGCCGACAATGGCATACGCGCTCGCGCTGACCATGGCCTGGGGAAGGATTGAATGCGCAAACTGCTGGCCGAGATGTCCCGCGAACTCCGTGAACTTGAATACCCGCGTCCATCCATGCAGGGCGATGTTCACGCCGAGCCCCAGCCGGGCCAGCGAAACGGCCAGTTCAATGTCAGAGCGCTGCGGACCAGTGTTCGAATCAGCCATCCTATGGCCGCAATGAATGCGCGTCGGGGATTCCTTCAAGCGAAACATGGCGAAACCCCCTGTTCTCCTGGGCTGCCCCTGGCGAAACGAGTCAGGTCCAGGCGCCTCCTGCGGCCATTCGCGATGGCTTTCACAAATGGCCCAGCAACGCTTGTGATTTCATGCGTTGACGCCATTTCCCCACAGAGCTGTCAGTGCGCCTCAAGGTTGGAAACAGCCCTATCGCCGCCGTCGCGATCGCTGCCTGCTTTCAGGTTGACGTCATGATTGCTCCTGCAGTGAAGCGGCCAACGTAAGTCGCCCATCAGCTACACCATCTAGGCGATTGCACCCACCTCGCCGGGTATTACGGATGCATCCTCGCGGCCGGATGCATGTCTGATGTATACACCGCGACCGGTTTTTCAGCTATCGAGGTTGTTGGCTCCGTCATCAATCCGCCCAAATGTCAGGTCAACCGGATCGCTTGCTAAAAAATATGACCCTTCGATCAAGCGCGGAGGCACGGCGCTTACAGCCGCCGCAAGGCTTAATTCCCACTGCGTAGGTCACACGCTTGATCACTGTCCCCAGACCTATGCGTCGAGGGGCCACAAAGCTGGGAAGACGCACTCGGAGAGGAGCCGGCTCGTTCTGGACCACGTCCTTCGAGGAATCCGCTTCGCTCATAACTTCACCTGGGCGGCCATTGCCTGTTGGAGCGTTGACCTTGATCCTGGCTTCCAGAGGGCATGAAGCGGCATTCGTCAGTGTTCCCTCCCTGGATCGCCTGAGTCAAGCGGGCGTAAGACAATAACTGCATAAAATTACGTAATCTATAGTATACATATGGGCCGGCCCAACGTGGTTAGCGCCGAAAAGGCCCATATCTAGACTCCCAATGTCATCTGTGAATTCTGATCCCCATCGATACATCGATCTTTAAGGTCTTCCGATTTCTGGAGACTGACACGGGAAAGTTGTCAGCATGCCGAGTTCCGACTTGGCCCGAGCGCAGATCACTGGCGAATAAGGACCTGCTCCGTGATCCTGGGGTCGGCCGCACGCCTGCGCCGGGATTAGGCGTCCAAGGGGTGGTATATCGGATTTCTCAAGGTGTTGAGACCCGACGCATCGGCTACGTAGAAAGACGGTGTTTTTCTCCTTTGCGGTTTCAATGCCTAAAATAGCGTCGCCCGCACTTGGGCAAGGGCCGTCGCTGCGCCGCAGGTTCCACGCCCCCACAAAACCGAAATCAGCTTCAAACCCCGTCGGCGAAGCTCAAATCATCAAATAAGGAAAAGTCATATGACGAATTCACCCGAAGGACAAAACTTGGCAGCGGATTTCAGGAGAGCGGCCGACGCTGTGGGTCGCCTTGCAGGGGACAAAAGGATCTTCGGAGACGCAGTGGCGGCATTTCGGGCACAGGACGCAAAGGCCTTCGGCGTCATCCTGGAAGGGCTTAAGATTCGTCCCTACTGCGGCGACATCTGCCTCTGGCTTTGCATTAAGGAATGCGTATTGGAATGCATCAAATTCTGCGGTGCGCCGAAGGGGGAGTTCACCGTCGGTCAGATTCCGCAGTTTGCGGAGTTGATTGCCAAGATCGCGCAGGACAAGAAGCTGGTGGAACGGCTAGCCGCGGCGATAGCCGGGCATGATGCCGAGCTCTTCAGGAGCCTCGTGAGGGATCTTAAGGCCGAGGGGCTCTGCCACGTGCTCTGTCGCTGGGCGTGCGGCGTTTTCTTCGACCTTCGCTGCGAGGTGCTCTGCGCGGGTCGGCCGGTGGTGGAGAGAAAGCAATTCATCGAGGCGTTGACCATCGCCGGGAAGGCAATCGGCGAGTTTGCGAAAGACAGGAAGCAGCTTGAGTCTGTGATCTCGGCCGCCGTCGATCTCAATTGCGCGCAACTCAACACGGCGGTGGGCGGCACCGAGGCCTGCCAGGTGGTCTGCGAGTGGATTTGTTGCTGGCGCTGCGCCTTGGTTTGCATCCCGCTGTGCCGCGAATTCCCTCTGGCCCTGGACACGTCCATCGAGGAGATGAGGGGGTTCGCGCTGGCCTTGCTCAGGCTCGTGGAGGCCCAAGATGCATTCGCGCGCCTGTTGGCAGCCGTGGAATCGCGGGATGCCAAAGCCTTCGCAGTCATTGTGAGGGAATTCAAGCTGGAGCCGTATTGCCTCCAGCTCTGCGCCTGGATCTGCTACGGAATCTGCTTTGAGTTCTGTTCCTGCGTGTGTCCGCCGCCGCAGTCCGACACCATCCCCCTCTTCACGGCGGTTGGCAGCTATAGCGTTGAGACGACCACCTTTGCCTTCAACCCCAATGGCACGACGATTGCCGGCGGATATGCGTTCACGCAGACGATTCCCCTCAATGGTCTCATACCCGACGGCACAGCGCCCGTGGCACTCGAATACCGCTTCACTTACCAGGTTTATAGCGCGACCAGTCCGAACCCAAACCCCGAGATACCCCTGACGGGCGCCCTGGTCCCTCAAACGGTCATCGGGCAGCTCGAATACTATTACTGGGACACAACAATCTCAGCCTGGAGTGTCCAGTCCGCCAACTTCTATGTCAACTACCCCGGCGGCGCAACGGTGAGCATTCCACAGCCGTCTCCCACGCCGGCCGTTGTGGTCAATGTGAATGTCACCACGGATGCCAATGGTTGGATACAGGTGCCCCAGATAAATAACCTTACGGAGGGAGGCCAGGGCCGTTTTGTGCCCACCGGAACCCTCGCCAATCTCGATACCACGCAGATCACCAACGAGCAATTTGACCTTACTGGGGGGACGCCGCCCCTGCTGCAGCTCTTTGCGGGCGGCGCAATGCAAACGGGAACCCCGTCGACCACCCCGCCAGGAGCCTTCTCTGCCAAGCCGCTGGTCCAAATCAATTTCTATGCCCAGACTGTGCCGGTTGTCAGTCCCCCGACTCCCGCAAGCCCAGTGAGCTCGAATTCCCTGGATGCGATTGCCCTGAGCAACACGACGTATGCGTACATTCGCCATCCGGATTGGCCGGGACCACCCAGCTCACCCAATGTCTCGCAGGTTTTGGTCCTCTCTGTGGATATCCTCGAGTTGAAAAGCGGGGGTGGGTGCACCGGTCTCGAAGACGTCATTCACGCCCTATATACCGCCTACCACCCGTACATGGGTTCATGCTCGGTCTTTCTCCAGGGTCCCCAAGTCGCTACAATGACGACGCCACCGGGTGGATCGATCACCCTCCCCGTTCCCAACATCTCATCGGGCGCTACGGGGACGCCCTTCGATATGACTGCGCTTCCTCCATGCGCGTATATCATGTGGCTGAACGCGACACTGAACCTCACGAGTGGTTACGGTGCAGTGTACGGGACTTTCTCCGACTATATCGCGTTCTGCACCGTGGGGGGCTGAGAATCTACGAATCATTGGGCGGGAATGTCTGGTCGCATGGGCCACGGAGGTTTTCGCTGCCCCAATCGTCGCGCAGCTTGGCGTCTTAAGGCGCCAAGACAAAGCGCACCCATTTAGCAGCGGCGCGCGCTGCGTTGCCAGGGCCATCTGTACGCTCCGAAGCCATGGCGATGGGTCGAATGGCCCCGCGCGGCTGGCCGGAGATCAGTCGTGCGGCGTGTCGCCAAACAGGCTACTCAAGGAGGGTTCCATCGCCCTGGCCCACGCCAGGGCGCCTGCGGGCGAGGGATGCAACAGATCGGGCATCATGGCCGGGTCGATCGTGCCGTCCGGGTGCAGGAACACGGAATTCAGATCCAGAAACCGGATGTTGGTCCCGTCGGCGAGGTGCGACAGGAGTTCGCCGGCGCGGAGAACGTCGGCCGCGCGCTTGGCCTCACTGCCCTGCTCGGTGCCATCGGGCCGGCGATAGAAATTCTGCCGGGGGAATATCCGGAGGAGCAGCACCTTGGTCGCGGGAGTTTTCTCGTGCAGGACGTCCAGGATCGCCGCGACACCGTCACGGATCTGCTCGGGTGTGTGGGCGTTGTCAAAATGGACGTCGTCCACGTCATTGGTGCCGATCAGCAGCACCGCGACCTTTGGCGACTGCCCCCGCAACTCCCCGTGGGTCAGGTTCCATAGGGTGTTCTCCGTCCGTCCCCCGCTGAAGCCCAGGTCGATTGCGTTCCGTGGTGCAAAAAAGCGATCCCAGACCGGCTTGAATTCCGGCCTCTCCAGATTCTGGGTGATCGAATCCCCTATGAGGAAAAGGTCGTACCTATGCGCGGCCAGCGCGGCTATCTTCTCCTCGCGCCGATCCTCCGCCCCCGGCTGGGGCTCGGACAAGGGGGCCGGTGAAAGCTCAACCCCCGGGGCCGCCAGCTGCTTCGAGGCATCGTCGAGCACCAGGACCCAGTCGCCCGGGCCCGGCGGCGTGAACTGCCTCGGGCCGTTGGCCGGAAAGATACCGATTGAGTCCGCCTTTCCCGTACGGGGATCGAACCACCAGGCATGTGTCTGGCCCTTGGGGAGCTTCGTCAAATCCACCGTGACCGTCCGCTCGGTCGGCATGTAGGCGATGAGCGTGCTCCCATCCGCGGTCACCGCAGCCGCCAGGTAGTCGAGCCCCCAGAACTCCCCCAGCCCGTCCGTGACCACCTTGTGCTCCTGGTCCGGCACCAGGTCGAACCACCGGCGCGACCGGAACAGCCTGCCCCAATGCATCATCCCCACCGATCCCGGCGAATCCAGCGCCCCTTGCCAGCCGGAGCCGAAAAGCCAGATCGGTGCGTTCCCCATCACCTGCCCGAATCCTCCGCAGAGGGCCGCCCAATAGGCCTGCCGCCGGATCTGCACCTGCGACGCGTTGTGTTCGCCCTCGTAGATGGTCTCGAGCAGGAAAAACGGCATGACCGGCTTTCGGTTGTAATTGCCGATCAGGGCCTCGTGGACGATCTGGTAGGGGTAGGTGCCGATGATATCCAGCCACGGCCCCGAGTACTGCTCGACCGGGTCGGAATCGGAATGGCAGTGCGCGCTGAACAGATGGCGCTTGTCGAACTGCCGGATGCCGAACGCGACCATGTCCACGTCCTCCCGGGCCGGCCCGGGATCGCGGTCGCCCCCCATCACCCAGATGATGTTGTCGTAATTCCTGTACCGCCTGCCCAGGAACTGCCCGTACACCAGGAGCTTCTCGGGGCCGTTGGCCATGGCCTCCGTGACGAAACCCTCGTCCTTGCCCTCATATCCAAGGTAAATGGGAAAAAGCAGCACGGTGATGCCATTCTTTGCGGCCTCGCGGATCACCCAGTCCGCGTGCTTGAAATAGGCCTCGTTCTGCACCGACCAGTCGTTCATGTCCGGAAATGGGGCCTCGCCATAGATGTTCCGGGGCGCGTTCTTGCCGAATTTGTGCTCGATCAGGTTCACCACGACCGAGTTGAACCCCTTGGCGCGGCGGTCCCGAAGGTAGGCGACTGCGTCCTCCTTTGTCAGGTTGGCTATCAGGGACCACGCAGCGTCGCCCTGGAGAAGGAAGGGCGCATCGTCGCCGCCGACAAGGTAGCGATGGTTGTCGCTAAGACGAAGCGGCCGGTCAGGTCCGGTGACCCGCGCCTGAATCCTCGGCACCAGGACGCACAGGCCGGCCAGCAGCATCAGGCGAAGCCCATGGGTGCGCGAGGGATTCATTGGCAACGTGGGACCCAACGGAACAACAACAGGCGGCGTAGGCAAGAACCTCTGGCACCCAAAGCGGGTCCATCTCGTCCATGCGGTCACTGACGATGTGAGAATGGGTTCCTCTCAAGAAGGAGCGCCTTATCAAAGGTCCGACTGCCGTATACCTGATGACCGCTTCTTAACCTTGTAGGACTGCTGGCCAAGGAGAGAGGCGTAAAGCAAGCTCTCCTTGGCCAGCGGTCGGGAGTGGCGGGCGGCAGCCCGCCACTCCCCGCCTCGCGTCAGATCGTTTTATCCTCGGACAC
>Ga0182018_10001986_pt1 | contig 21715 bp, 17 predicted proteins | sample 812P2MmetaG_FD_120490 | JGI IMG/M metagenome (GOLD analysis project Ga0182018, IMG submission 120490) | Permafrost microbial communities from Stordalen Mire, Sweden - 812P2M metaG | ecosystem: Environmental > Terrestrial > Soil > Wetlands > Permafrost | place: Sweden: Stordalen | collected...
AAATCAACGCCGCCGCGCCCGACGATCTCACGGTTGTCGCCCAGGTGGAGGGCCGCCCGCTCGAACTCAAGCTCGGCGACGGCAATTATGGGAAGCGATTGCAGAATTTCCTGCTTCACTACCCGGAGATTCGCAAGCACGCGGCCAACGTCACGGCGTTCGATTTGCGTCTGGACGACCGCATCACCGCGAAGGAGCAGCCGAACCAACAATGAGTACGCCGAAAACATTGGACGCCGTGGGCCTGGACGCCGGGAGCGCCTGGACACGCTGCGTGATTTGCCGCCTGGAAGATAATTGGATGCGTTTCCTGGGGTGCGGCTCGGCGCCTTCCCAGGGCTGGCTAAAGGGTATGATCGCCGACCAGACCGCGGCCGCGGAATGCATGCTGGCCGCGTTGCGCGAGGCCGAGAGCAACGCGCAGGTCTCCGTCGAGAGCGCCGTGGTAGGGGTGGGCGCGACTGTCCGCGGAGCCAACTGCCGCGGCCTGCGCGATTTGGGGCGGGTCCGCAGCGTGGAACAGCGCGACGTCAATCGCGCCGTGGAGCGCGCCAAGCGCGTGCTGTTGCCGGAAGGCGCCATGATCCTGCAGATGTTCCCGCAGGATTTCGTGGTGGACGGCCATCCCGGCCATCGCGATCCGCGCAAAATGATCGCCGGCCAGATTGAGGCCAACGTGCACCTGGTGATGACGTCGCAAAGGGAGCACGAATGCGTGGTCACCGCGGTGAACCAGGCGCATCTGGCGGTCGAGGAGACCGTTTTCGAGGCGCTGGCCGCCTGCTATGCGGCGGTGCTGCCGGAAGACCGCCAGGAAGGCGCCGCCCTGCTGAACATCGGCGCGCAATCCTGCGAATTGGTGGTTTATCGCGGGGAAGCCATGCAATTAGCGGCCAGCCTGCCCATCTCCGGCGACCATTTCACGCGCGACGTGGCGCGCGGCTTGTGCGTCGGCTTCGAGGATGCCGCCATCCTCAAGCACGAATTCGGCTGCGCCAAGTCCGATTTCACGGCGGAGAATTCTTTCGTCGAAGTGGCCTCCCGCGAGGATCGCGACGTGCAGCGGCGAACGCTGAATTGCATTTTGGAATCCCGCGCGCTGGATCTGTTCCAGATGGTGCGGCACGAGTTGGCCCGCGTGAGCATGGATGGGGCGCTGATGGGCGGCATGTTTTTGTGCGGCGGTGGCGCCCGCCTGGAAGGCATGTGCGAAATCGCGGAAGAGGTCCTCAGATGCCGGGTCTGCAATGCCCTGCCCGTGGGGATCGCGGATTGGCCGGACGAGCTTTGCGACCCTGCCTGGACGACGGCGGCAGGGCTGGCCATGTACTCCGCCAAGCTGAAATCGCAGCATGAAATACAGCGGCAGTCATACGGGCTGCTGGGAAAAATTCTGAAATGAAAAGAAGAAGTCAGGAGACAGAAGTCAGGAGACAGAAGACAGAAGTCGGAATGCGAGGCAGGAAATTCTGACTTCTGTCTTCTGACTCCTGACTTCTTTTTCAAGGTTCTTGAAGGAGGACCGTTATGGGGCTTATCGATTCTGAAAACGACGATTTGAAATACGAGATTCAAGAGGAAGCCGGCGGCGGCGCGCGCATTAAGGTCATCGGCGTGGGCGGCGGCGGCTGCAATGCCGTGGCGCGGCTGTATCGCGAGGGCATGCCGGGCGTGGAGTTCTGCGCCATGAACACGGACGCCCAGGCGCTGGCCGCTTGCGAGGTGCCCGTCAAGCTGCAACTTGGCGACAAGATCACCAACGGGCTGGGCGCGGGCTGCAACCCGGAGATCGGCCGCCAAGCCGCCTTGGAGAACACCGACAAGATCGTCGAGCTGCTGCAAGGCGCAGACATGGTGTTCGTCAGCGCGGGGCTGGGCGGCGGCACCGGCACCGGCGCGGCGCCCGTGATCGCCTCGCTGGCCAAAGAACTGGAGGCGCTCACCATCGCCGTGGTCACCAAGCCGTTCGCGTTCGAAGGCGCGCGCCGCATGCGTCTGGCCGACCATGGCCTCACCAAGCTGGCTTCGACCGTGGACACCGTGATCGCCATTCCCAACGACCGGCTACTGAAACTGGTGCCGCGCGGCACCAGCTTCTTCGAAGCCTTCAAGCTGGCCGACGACCTGCTGCGCCAGGCCGTGCAAGGCATCAGCGACATCATCAACACGCCCGGCATCATCAACCGCGATTTCGCCGACGTGAAGGCCACCATGTTCGGCATGGGCTACGCCATGATGGGCACCGCCACCGGACGCGGCGAGAATGCCGCCGTCGACGCCGCCCGCCAGGCCATCAATTCGCCGCTGCTCGAAGACTCGCGCATCAGCGGCGCGCGCGGCGTGCTGATCAACATCACGGGATCCAGCCGCCTGGGTCTGCACGAGGTGAACGAGGCCTGCTCCATCATCCGCGACGCCGCCGATTGCGACGATGTGCAGATCAACTTCGGCGTGACCATGAACGAATCCATGGCCGATGCCGTGAAGATCACCGTGATCGCCACCGGTTTCCAGCCCCAATACGCGCCCGCCGTGGAACAGCCGCCCGCGCCACCGCCGCAACTGATTTGGTCCGAGCCAGTGGCGGCCGCGCCACCCGAGCCGGAGCCTGAGCCCGTCGTTAACGGGGAACCGGAACCGCCCTTCGATCCGGACGACCTGGACACGCCGGCCTATATGCGTCAGGGCCGCCTGCTGAATTAGCGGGCTCTGAATGCCTTTAGCGGGGCAGGCGGTTTCACCTGCCCAATCGCCGGCAAACGCGTGGCCCACGCACTCGTGGGGGACGCATGCCCAAAATACCCGCTTGCCTGTATATTCATCCCCGCGCGTGCGCCCTATCCTGGAATTAGTGGGATGCCTGGAAGCCGCTGGACCAAACCGCAAATAGATTCGCTCGTCGATCAAATCGTCCACCTGGGTAAGCCGCTGCCGCGGATCGACATCCCCGGCAAGACGCGCGCGGCCATCGCTCGCCGAGTGTTCCCAGGATACGGCCCTGCGCGACATTCTTGCGCTGGTCGAACGCGGCGTCCTGGTCCGCGGCACGGAAGGTGGACGCAGCACCGGCTATGCGCTGGCAGCTATTGCAGAATACCCAGCTTTTTTCCCACCCGCGCAAACACCTCCAGCGCCCGGTCCAGTTCGTCGCGCGTATGCGTCGCGGTCACGATAGTGCGCACCCGCGCCTTGCCTTCCGGCACGGTCGGAAACCCGATGCCGGTCGCCAGCACGCCTTCCTCGAACAAGGCCGCCGACAGCGCATGCGCCGTGCGCGCCTCCCCCACAATCACCGGCGTGATGGGTGTTTCACTGACACCGGTATTGAATCCCGCCGCGCGCAGCCCCTGCTTGAAATATCGCGTGTTGTCCCACAACGCCTGAATACGCTCCGGCTCTTCTTCCAGCACATCGAACGCGGCCATGCACGACGCCGCCACCGCCGGCGGATGCGAAGTCGAAAACAGGAATGGCCGGGCCCGGTGATACAGAAACTCGATCAACGCCCGGCTGCCGCACACATACCCGCCCAACACCCCGATAGCCTTCGAAAGCGTGCCCACCTGAATATGCACGCGCCCGTGCAAACCGAAATGGTCGATAGTGCCGCGGCCGTTGCGCCCCAGCACTCCGGAAGAGTGCGCGTCGTCCACCATCATGATGGCGCCGTGCTTCTCGGCGGCTTCCACCAACCCAGGCAATGGCCCGATATCGCCCTCCATCGAGAACACGCCATCCGTGATCAGCAGCTTGCGGCCCGGGTGTCCCTCCAACTCCGCCAGTTTCCGCTCGGCCGCCGCCGTATCCTTGTGCGGATAGACGTGTATCTTGGCCCGCGAAAGCCGGCAGCCGTCGATGATGCTGGCGTGATTCAGTTCGTCGGAAACGATGTGATCTTCGGGAGTCAGGACCGCCGCCACGGTGCCCGCATTGGCCGCGAATCCGGATTGAAATACCACGCACGCTTCCACATTCTTGAAGCGCGCGATGCGCTCCTCAAGCTGCATGTGCAGCGTCATCGTTCCCGAAATCGTGCGTACCGCACCCGACCCGACGCCGAAACGCCGGGTGGCATCCAGCGCCGCTTCCCGCAGCTTGGGATGCGTGGTCAGCCCTAGATAGTTGTTGGACGCGAGATTGATCACGTCCTTGCCGTCGAAGAGCGCTTCGGCGGCGCTGGCCGATTCCAAAACGCGAAGCCGCTGATACGTTCCGGCCCGTTTCCAGGCTTCCAACTGCTCTCCCAAATAGGCTAGAGGATCGTGCACATCCCCCAGTCTAACAAGGTAGGACAGGCTGCAACCTGTCTAGCGGCGCGCGAAGCTCGCTCTATTGCGAATCGCGTTGTTGCGGCCGCCGAGTCTTGCGGGCCGGCGAGGCCGTCGGGGCCATGCGGTCCGCGGAATTCGATTCGCCTTCGCGCGCCGCTTCGATGCGGGCCTGCCGCGCGGCAGCCAAGTCCTCGGCTCTCTGGAAGCGTATGGCCGCCTCGACGCCCGATTCCTTCCGCGCGGTTGAGGATGGCGTCGCTTTGGTATCCGCCTCCGGGGCCATACGGTCCGCGGAATTCGACTCGGCGGCGCGCGCCGCTCCGCTGTGGGCCTGCCGCGCGGCAGCCGCGTCCTCCGCTTTCTGGAAGCGGATGGCCTCCGCCACACCTGCTGCATCCGAATCCTGCTGCGCCACGGCTAGGGATGGCAACCCTGCCATAGCGCCTGCCAGTCCCAGAATCAAAGCCAATCTGCTGGGTTTGAACATGTGTCTTCCTCCTTACACGGGTTAATAGGCACCTCTTCTGCCAATCCCGCAGACAATTGAAAGCAAAGCGCGAGCCCACCATGGCAACCCCCGGCGCCATGCAAATTATGCATACCCGTTTGTGGTCAATCCTGATCCTGACTTGCGATTTCCCGCCCGGTTGGCGCCTCACCCTGCGCGGCGTCACGGATGTGAAGAGTGGAGAGATCGTAACGCCACCGTTGACTTACTGACACTCCGCTCTGGCGTACTAGATCCTTCAGTACGAGAATATATTGCGCCCGATGGCCACCGATGCTATGCTCGGACAGCTCGTCAGTAATCCAATCTAAGTAGGATATGGAAATCTCACTGAAGAACTCGCGTCCCCCGTTCTCCGCCGGGGTGGCGGCCCTCCTGGTTGCCGCGCTTCCGTTGGCGGCTCAATCGCCGGATCTACTAAAGCAAATTGCGCATCCCCCTCTGCAGCATAATGTCACGCGGGACGCTGCCGACGCTGCCACGCTCGGGTATGGCCCAGTGAGTCTAAGGGCCGCTTACAGCATCGGCGATATCGGCGTCCCAGATCAAGGCAGCGGTCAGACTATCGCGCTCGTAGATGCCTACGGAGATCCCACCGCCGAAGCCGATCTGGCAACCTTTAGTACGAAATTCGGGTTGCCGCCTTGCGCCACCGCCAATGGTTGTTTCAAGTTGGTCTACGCGGGTGGCGCGGAGCCGCCGGCCGACACCAGCGGCTGGTCCAACGAAACCGCCATCGATACGCAGTGGGCGCACGCTATGGCGCCCGCCGCCGCCATCATGCTCGTCGAAGCCCAGAGCAACAGCCTTAAGGATCTGCTGGCTGCGGTGGACACGGCCGTTCAGCATGGCGCCACCGTGGTTTCCATGAGTTGGATCGGCTCCGAAGGTCCCAGCGAGAGTCAGGCGGATACTCACTTTAATGTTACCGGCGTAACTTTTGTCGCGGCATCCGGCGACGACGGACACGGCGTCGGGTATCCCGCGGCCTCGCCGTTCGTGGTGGCCGTCGGCGGCACTGTTCTTGCTGTCAATACCAACGGCTCCTGGGCGAGTGAAACGGCTTGGTCGGGGTCGGGCGGCGGCGCCAGCCAGTTCGAAACCGAACCATCCTACCAGACGGGCGTGCAGACCACGGGCAAACGCGGCGTCCCCGACGTGGCCTATGATGGAGACCCGAGTACCGGGGTTCCCTCCTACAATAGCAACGCCTGCGGCGCGTGCTTGACCGGCTGGACGCAATGGGGCGGCACCTCCATCGGCACTCCACAGTGGGCGGCCTTGTTTGCCATCGCCAATTCCCTGCGCGTGAAGGCCGGGAAGACTACGCTGACTCAGCCGCAATTCGTACTGTATCCCGCCGGCGAGGCCGGCTACCACGACATTACCTCGGGCAGCAACGGCGCCTGCGGGTCGCAGTGCCAAGCCGGCCCCGGTTATGATTTTGTTACCGGTCTCGGCTCCCCAATCGGCCGCGCGCTGATTGCCAAGTTAGTGGAATCCCAGTAACCAGGCACTTATAGCGGCTACATGCGGCTTGTCCCGATCGCTATCTATCCGTCGCTGGGCGCCTGAAACACCAACGCCGGCTCCGCACCGCCAGCCGCTGCCACCGCGTGTCCCGCCGGCAATGTCCGGAACGCCACCGCCGCCACCGCCGCCAACCCGGCAGCGCAGGCCAGCATCGCGGAGTATCCGAACCTCGCAATGGCCGCCCCGCCAGCGAGCGAGGCCACCAACTGCGCCGCGAACTCTACCAGCATCATCAGCGCCGACGCGCCCGTGCGCTCCTGCTCCTGCACCCGATCCATCAACAGCGTGTTGACGCCCGGATCGCTCATCCATTGGCAGGACGTGTAAGTCATGAATATGGCCGCCGCGGCCCAACCGGTGGGACCGGCGGCCAGACCGCCCAGCGCCAGCGCGGTGGCCATCAACATGGCGGCCGTGCCGCTTACCAGGCCCATCTTCCGCAGTATCGGCGGCGCCAGCATGAGCGCCAACACCTGCGACAGTTGCGACCCGGAGAAGATCAGTCCGATGCGCTCCACCGGCGTATGCAAGCGGGCGAAGAAGGTGGCGAAGAACGGATTGAATAATCCCGTCGCCAGGTTCCAGATGGCCCACACCATCAGGAACCGCACCACGAAACGGTTCCGCGGATAGAGCTTTGCGCCTTCAGCCGGCGCGGGTCCCAGGCGCAAGCGCGCCGAGGGCCACAGCGCCAGCGCCACTAGCGCGCATCCAGCCAGCATGGCGGGCCGCTTGCCTCCCAACCAGCCGGGCAGGTGTCCCCCCAGCCAGCCGCCGAAGATCCCCAGCGCGATAGAACTGGCCGTCGAAACGCTGAAGCCCGTGGACCGCGCCTTATCGCTGGTCAGCCGCGCGATGGCCGGCGCCAGCGCCACAACGTATAGCGACATTGCCACACCACTCAAGAATGCGAGCGCCAACAGCGGCGCGCGGCTCGAGACCAACACGCGCACAGCCGAGATCGCGCCCACCGACGCAAACGACACCAACAACAGCTTGCCCAATCCCCAACGGCGCGCCAGGACCGCGGCCGGCAGAATGGCGGCCACCATGCCCGCCGTCGACGCGCTATTCACCTGGCCGACAAAATCCTCGCGGAAACCCAGGTCGAGCAGGTACAGGTTGTACAGCAGCACGTAAATGAACATGCCCAGCACAAAAAACGAGCTGGCGCCCAGAAAGAGCCAGTAACCGCCGCTCAGGCCGCTGGAGCGCATCCGCCAGTGGAAGCCGCTCCGGAGCAACGCGGCCAGCGCGCGCGTGTGAAACACGGCGCGCCCCGCCAGAAATCGCGAGGTCCGGCCGTACTTGAGCATGCGGCGGCCGAGTGTGAGTTGCTCCTTCGGGATGCAGACGGCATCCACCGGACCCGGAAGCTGCGGCAACAACCGCCGCCGGACCACCGCCAGTTTGTCGCGCGCGGAATCGAGCAGTGCCAGGTGCAACCACAGCTCATCTTTGTTGGGATGAAATTCGGACTCGAGCGGCGAGAAGGCGAACGCCTCGAACCATTCCTGCACGCGCGCGGGCAGCCTGGATACTTCCTCTTCCCCCACCGGACCCAGCGCGCAGCCGAACCACGCGCGCGCCAACCGGAACGCGATGGCCTCCAGACGCCGCAATTCCGGCGCGTGCAGCTCGCGCCAGCGATTCCAGAATTGTTCGTCCGCCGCGTGGTGCTCCAGAAACCAGGCGATCTCGTAGACATGGCATGCACGCGCGCTGCCGCGTAGCAAGTGCCGCAGCAGGTGCAACGCGGAGTATGCCAGCGCGTCCGGAGTGTCCAGGGCCGGCCCGTTGCGCCGCGTCCAGAACTGGTCCACGCCGGGCGCCCGCAGGCGCTCCGTGCGCTCGTCCCAGAACTGGAGATGCACTTCGATTCCCAGCGGGATTTCCGGATCGAAATGGCTCCCGCCGCGCCACTCCCATCCGGTTTTGCGGACCAAGGCCGGCAAGTGGTCCGTGGGGTGATAGCCGGGCTTTTCTATAGGATCGTAGCCGCGCTCGATCAGCAGATCCCAGGCGCGCCGCGCGTCCTCCTGGGGACAGAAAAGATCCAGATCGTACTGCGCCCGCAGACGCGGGTCCGAAACAAAGTGGGGCGATTGTGTAGTGCCCTTCAGAAAGATGTATTGGATACCGGCGGCAGTCAGCCACTCGCTCACTTGATCCTGCAGCGTGTGGGCGCGCTGCAGGCGCTCCGTGTTCTCCACCAGGTTAAGGGCAATGTGTGCGCGTACCCAATCCGGCAGGGCATCGCCCGCCACGGCGCCGAACACCAGCGTCAGCGAGGAGCGGTCGCAGAAATCCAGCGCTTCGTGCCAGGACAGATCGCCGGCTGAAGACTGCGCCACCATGCGCCCGGCTGGAAATTGTAGCGCTGCCATCACCGCCGACACCGCGCGCGGAATCCGGGGAGTCACTTAGAAATCGTACCGGATTGCAAACTGCAAGCGGCGGGGGTCGCCGACTCCCAGGATGCCTCCAAAATAGGGCGCCCCGAAATCGGCGTACGGTCCGGGGATGCCCCAATTCGGATGATTGAATATATTGAAAGCTTCGGCGCGAAATTCCAGCGCGCCCCGCTCGCGGATCGGAAACCGGCGGTGCAATGCCATGTCGAAAATGTTGTTGCCCGGGCCATTCAGGATGTTCCGTCCGGCATCGCCGAACGTGTAAGGCGCGGGCGAGGTGAACGCAGCCGTATTGAAGAATTCCTCGGGCGTGCGCTGGCTGCGCGGCAAGGTCAAGCTCACCCCTGGCACGATATTGGGCCGGTTCGGCAATCCGGTGTTGGCGGGGTCGTAAGCATCGTAGAAGATATTGACCGGCAATCCGTCCTGCAGCGTAACGGTTCCGGTCAATTGCCAGTTCCGCAGCACGGGACCCAAGGCGCGCACCGCCGGCAGACCGATCACGTACCCGCCGCTGATACGGCGCCCCACGTTGAACGACGATAGAGCGCGCTCCAGCCGGAGGTTGTTTTCGTCCTGCGCGCCCACGCTATCGTAGAACCCCGGAATCACGGTGTCGGCGTCGTCGATGGATTTCGACCACACGAAACTGGCTAGCAACGACACGTGCCCGGTCAGGCGCTTCTCGGCTTTGACCTGCAGGGCGTTGTAGGATGAATTGGCGATGTGCTGCCGCTGGATGATCTCTCCCAGACTGGGCCACGTGCGCAACGACTGCAAATCGCCCGGCCGCGGAGAGAGATCCGCGCCGGTTTCAGTCTGCAAAGGCGTATTGAACTGCCGGAAGCGTCCCAGGTGCGTGCCCTTGCTTCCCACATACGACACCTCGCCCAGAATGTTTCCCGCGAACTCGTGCTGGAAGCCGGCGTTCCACTGCTGCACGTAGGGGGTGGGCGCGTGCGGGTCGATTCCGAAATAGGTCGGCAAGCCTGTAGATGCCGTCTGCGGGAACCCATTGCGGGTGGTCAGGATGGGCGGCTGGCTTCCGTCCGTCAGGTTGTTCTGGACCACGATTCCATTGAGCACAAGGTCGTAAATCTCGACCGCGATCTCCGGGCTGTAATAGATGCCGTATCCCGCGCGGAAAACGGTTTCGCCTTTCGAGAACGGGAACCGCGGAAGCCTCCACGCCAGCCCCACGCGCGGCGAAAAGTTGCGCGTGTCCGGGCTCACCGCCTGGCTGACAGCCTGCAATTGGGGCGGCGCGGGATCGGGCCCGGCCGCATACACCAGGTTCAGCAGGTCCCCGCGCGTTTCTGTGTACGGCGTGACATACTCGTAGCGCAGGCCGAAGTTCAACGTGAGCCGCGGGCTGACCCGCCAATCGTCCTGCACGAAGCCGCCAAAGCTGTTCTGCCGCAGATACGCCTGCGTGTTGCCCTCGTCGCGGCTGGTGTTCTGCGGGAATCCCAACAGGAAATCCGCCATAGCGTCGCCGGTCGAACCCGGCGTGCCGCTGGCGCTGGTGAACGCCCCGGTGTAGGTGTAAGATCCGCGCGCCATTTCGTTCTGCTCGTAATTCAACTGGAAGTGGATCCAATCGAAGCCGGTCTTGATGGTGTGCGCGCCGCGCGTCCAGGAAACGCTGTCGGAGAGATTCCAGAAATTGTCGCGTTGCACTTGCGGCAACGTGGGATCGTCGGTTTCGAGCGAATAATCGGCCAACTGGAAATAGGGCAGTCCGTAGTTTGCCGGATCGCTGGTCAGGCCTTCAATCCCCAGTTGCTGGATCACGTTGGTTTGGAATGCGCTCTCCGGCGTGTCGTATATGCTCATCCGCGTGAAGGAAAACCGCGCCTCGTTCAGCCATGACGCGCCGGAGTACGTGTAGCTCAAGGCCGCCTGCTGTGCGCGCACACTCTCCTCGGTTGGGCGGAGCGGGAAGGAACCCGCAATGATATTCCCCTCGCCGTTGTAGGTGTACCGGGCGCTCAACTGGCTTTGATTGCGGAACTGGTGGTCGATGCGCGTCGAAAATGCGTCGTTCCGGTTCGTGTTGGGGGTCTCGTCCACGTAGTTGTTGCCGTCGCCATTGTTCAGATTGGGCAGCGGCTCGTACTGGGAAAGGAAACTGGTGGCGATGGGATCGATGCGCGTTGCCGGAATCATATTGCCCGGAAACGGCACGCGCGCGCCGGATGCATCCAACGTCAGCGGATCGTAGATGACGTTCTGGCCGGTGAAGTCGCCGGTGCGCAACTGCGCGGGCGGTACAAGGCTTTGCACCGGGCTGCCTATATCAGAACGCAATCCTTCATAGGTGGCAAAGAAAAACGTGTTCGCAAGGGGCATCCGGCCGCCCAGCGACGCGCCAAACTGGTTCTGGCGCACGACGGGCGCCGCCAGAGTGGGATCGTCGAAATAATTCCGCGCGTCGGGTGCTTCGTTTTGCAGATACTCGAAGGCACTGCCGTGGAACTGCCGGCTGCCGGAGCGGGTCACCACGTCGATGGAGCTGCCGCCCGCCTGCGGAAACTCGGCGGCCGCGGATGAGGTCTGTACGCGCAACTCCTCGACCGACTCCATCGGCGGATAAACGGCGATGGCGAACGTGTTGCGATCGGTATCGTAGGCGCCATCGAGTTCGAACGCGTTCATGGTCGAGCGGCTGCCATTGATGGGCGGATTGAAGGCCACCGATCCGCGCGAGCCTTGCTGCACGTCGTTGACGACGTCGTGCGTGAACCCGCCCAACTGGCGCGGAATCGCGCCCGGCCCGAGCGTTACCAAAGCCACGATATTGCGCGTGTCGAGCGGTAGCTCCTCGACCGTCTGGGCGTCGAACAGATAGCCGATGGATGCCTCGTTTGTCTGCACGGGCGACATCGTGCTAGTGGCAGTGACGCTCTCGCGCCCCTCGCCGATGTACAGCTTCAGGTCCAGAAGGGCCTTCTGGCTCACAGTCAACTGCACGTGTTCCGTAACGGTGGCGCGGAAGCCGGGCTTCACGGCAATGACGGTGTACCGGCCAGGCAGCAGCGCCTCGATCGCATAACCGCCTTCGGAATTGGTAACCGTGCTGCGCGTAAACCCGGTGCTCTCTTCGCGCGCCGAGACGGTTACGCCCGGCGCTACCGCGGACGATTCGTCCACCACGGTGCCGAGTATGCTGGCCGACGCCACCTGTGCCGGCGCGTTACCGGCCAAACCTGCCAACAGGCCGATCGATAGTACAAAGTGGGGCAAGATTGCCCGCCCCACAATCATTCCGCACCCCCACGCACGATCCGCTCTAGCAGTAGTGCGGCTTCCTCATAATTCGAATACCGCAAGTCGAACGCCGGCGCCTCGGCGATGGACTCGACTGCGTCCCTGCGCCGCGTCTCCAGTTCCGCATCCAACACAGGCATGTCTTGCTGCAGGCGTTCCAGGGTTTCCGCTTTTCCGATCCGCGTCAGGCCGGCGCGGATGCCCGGGCGGCGGTCCAGGAACGCGATGTGCTCCACGCGGCATTCCACAGCCGTGCGAATCGGCAGATCCGCCGTGAGCATTTCGATAGTGGGCTTGCGATCCAATTGCCGGCCCACGGTGCGGCCGGCCAGTTCCGGAAACAAGTCCGGCGCCTCCGCGCGAAACCGGAAATGGTGCGGCTCGCCAATCACGGTGCGGCCGCCATCCCACACAATGCTGCAGCCGTCGTCCGAGAGGTATGTCCAACCCCGCCGCGCGCAGGCGTAAGACAGCGTGCTCTTGCCCACTCCCGACTCGCCGTAAAGCATGACACCGGCTCCCTCCCAGGCAATGCAGGCGGCGTGCAGCGAAGTGATATAGTTCAGCTCCAGCAACATGTAAATTAATCCGTCCAGAAAGTGCCAGCGAAAGAAGATCCGGTCCGCCACGGTGGCGCGCGTCACGCAGGCATACCCAAAGCGTTGCAAGCGGTCGCAGACGGCGAAGTTCTCCTGGTCCGAAATCCACACCAGCAGATTGCGCTGACCCCGCAGCACCGGCGCCGGTGGCCGCGCCCCGCTTCCCTCGCCCACCATCACGTGCACCCGAATGGGTGGCCGGTCGAACCTGGGCGCGTAAGCGCCAAAGCTCTCGTGGGCGGCATCCAGCACCTCGCGCATATCGCTGGCGACCTCCACCGGGAATCCGTATGGATAATAGCGGCCTACATAGGGCAGCGGCGCCCGATACAGCAGCGGATCGTTGATTTTCGCCTCGATGGCATTGGGTCCGGACATCTACTCGATTAATAACATACGCGTATAAGTAAGAAGAGTAAAAACATCCGCCGGAACCGCGCGGCTCGCGGCTCGAGCGGTTATGCTGAATGTGGATGCGCGCCGCGATCGTACATTATTGGCTGTTGAACTGGCGGGGCGGCGAGAAGGTGCTGGAGTCCCTCTGCCGGCTCTTGCCGGATGCCGACATCTTCACGTTGTTTTACGATCCGCGCGCGGTCAGCCCCGAAATCCGGCGGCACAACGTCACGGCGTCTTTCCTGAACCCGCTGCGGCGATGCTACCGCCAACTGCTGCCACTCATGCCGCTAGCGCTCGAACAGTTCGATCTGCGCGGCTACGATCTGGTGATCAGCAGCGAATCGGGCCCCGCCAAAGGCGTGCTTACATCCTCCTCCACGCGGCATATCTGTTACTGCCACACGCCCATGCGTTACATCTGGGAACTGTATCCCGCTTACGCCAACGAGTGGCTCCCGGCGTGGCAGCGCGCCTTGTTCGCGCCCGTGAGTAACTATCTGCGGCTTTGGGACTTCGCCTCCGCCGCGCGCGTGGACGAATTCATCGCCAACAGCGGCAATGTCCGCCGCCGCATTCAAAAGGTCTGGCGGCGGGATGCGCGCGTGGTACACCCGCCGGTGGCTGTGGAGAGCTACTATTGGCGCGCGCCGGAAGATTACTACCTGTTGGTGTCCGAGCTGGTGGCCTACAAGCGCGTGGATGTGGCCGTGCGCGCGTTCGCGGGGCTGGGCCGGCGCTTGCGCGTGGTGGGCGATGGACCGGAGTTCAAACATTTGAAGCGCATGGCCGCCCCCGGAATCGAATTTTGCGGGCGCGTCCCGGACAACCAATTACGCGATCTGCTGGCCCGCTGCCGGGCGCTCATCGTGCCAGGCGATGAGGATTTCGGAATGGCCCCGGTGGAGGCGCTGGCCAGCGGCAAGCCCGTCGTGGCCCTGGGTCGCGGCGGAAGTTTGGACAGCGTGCCAACCTTCGATCCGCTAGGCGGAATCTTTTTCGAGGAACCGGACGAAGCCCGGCTTATCGAGGCGCTCGACCGCTTCGAACGCGTGGAAGACCAGGTCCGCCCGCGCGAGTTGCAGGCGTGGGCGGAGCAGTTTTCCGAAGCGCACTTTCTGGCGCGGATGCGGGCGATCCTGGATGCGCCGCCGCAACATCTCACGGCATTGGTGGGACAGGCTTCACCCTGTCAGCGGTGAGCGTAGCTCACGCACCTGGTGAATCCGCGCGCGTGGGCTGCCACCCTGCGCGCGTTCTGCACAAAGCTTGAAAGCAGGTTACTCTTGCTTATGTAGACCCATGCCCGTTGACCGCAGACAATTCGTGGCCGCGTTCGGATCGACCCTCGCCGCAGCAGGATCGTCTTCATGGCCCGTAGCGCAAGCCAGCCCCGGCCAGAAGCCTTACGGATCGGGCTCCTTCGGCGAATGGATCGAGGATGAATTCGGCCTTCCCGCTTTTCGCTACACATGCGACCAAACTCGCGACCCGAAAGCCGTCACTCAGGTTGGCCCCGGCTTTCTCTCGTCCACCGATCACGTGCACCAGGTCGGCAACGACCGGTTGATCGCCATCGTCTCCAACTACGGCCACGTGCAGGTACGCCAGGATGAAGGCGCGCCTAAGTTTCTCAATGCATATTCGCCCACGCGCAGCCAATTCGGCGGCGGCTTCGGATACCTCACAGACGGGACGGAAACGCTGAGTACGTTTTATACGGGCGGCGCGCCCAGCTTTGATCGCACCTTCGGCGTGGGATATTTTCGCAAGAAAGTCGCGGGCCGCAGCTACTCCATCGACCAGGCGATAGTCGCGCCCTTCGGCGACGATCCGGTGCTGATCTCGCAAGTGACCATTGCCAACGTCGCCAAACATGGCCAGCCGCGCGCGAGCCTGCGCTGGATCGAGTATTGGGGATGCCAGGTCTATCAGTTCTCGTTCCGCGCCTTCATCGAACAATTCGGCGGCGGCAGCGCCGTGGAACTGCGGCGCAAGTTCGGTGATCGCTTTACGCATGAATTCCGCAGTCTCGAAGCGCATACCGGCCTGCTGGAGAGCAAGCGCTTCACCGGCCGCGATCCCGAGGAAGAACAACTATTTCAGCGGGTGAAGACCAGCCTGGCGACCCGCGCCAATCCGTTTCTGGCGCCCATCGAAGAATCCGCGCCCGAAGCGTCCTTCGACGATCTCAATCCGCCGTCCACATTTCTGGTTTCCTTGGATGCGCCCGCCGACGGCTTCACCACTGACGCGAAGAGTTTCTTTGGCGCGGGAGGCGCGGGGCAGCCGATTGGCCTGGCGATCCCGCTCGACGGCAGCCTTAAAGCCGGCGGACCCGAAAGCGGATTGCTGCTGGAACGCAGGATCACGCTGGCGCCGGGCGAACAGCGCACCCTCTATTTCCTCTATGGCTATCTTCCGCAGGGGATCGAAGTCGAGCCGCTCGTCAAGAAATACAGGGACCGCGCCGCCAGTGTCTGGAAGGATTCGAGCCAACAGTGGAAGGACCAAGGCCTGCGCTTCGAAACCAAAGCCGAGCCGTGGGTGAAGCGCGAGACTGCCTGGCATTATTACTACCTGCGCAGCAGCCTCACTTACGACGACTTCTTCGGCGAGCACATCCTCTCGCAAGGCGGCATCTATCAATACTCGATGGGATTTCAGGGCGCCGCGCGCGACCCGCTGCAACACGCGCTGCCGTTTCTGTTTAGCGATCCGCAAATCGTCAAGGAGATTCTGCGCTACACGCTGAAGGAGGTTCGTCCGAACGGCTCCATCCCGTACGGCATCGTGGGGCACGGCACGATTATGCCGGCGTCCTCGGATAACTCCAGCGACATGCCGCTTTGGCTGCTGTGGGCGGCCAGTGAGTATGTGCTAGCCACTCGCGACACCGCCTTCCTCGATGAAGAAGTCGCCACATGGCCGCTCAGAGGTCCGGCAGCGGGCAAAGAAGCGGTGCGCAATCTTCTGGCGCGCTGTTACAAGCATCTGATCGAAGATGTCGGCGCCGGCGAACATGGCGTAATGCGCATGCTCAACGACGACTGGAACGATGCGCTGGTCATGTTCTGGGGGCAGCGCACCCTGAAGGAGACCGTGGCGAAGGGCGAAAGCGTCCTGAACTCCGCCATGGCGGCCTGGGTGTTTGACTATTACGCCCGGATGCTCGCCTATGCCGGCGAAGATGCCGCGCCCATCGCGCCCATCCGGCAGAAAGCCGAAGAGCACCGCAAAGCGGCCCGCGCCCAGTGGACCGGCAAATGGCTGCGGCGGGCCTGGCTCGGCCCCACCGTGGGATGGCTGGGCGAAAAGGGTCTGTGGCTCGAACCGCAGCCGTGGGCCATCGTCGGTGGCGTGACTGACACGGAACAAACCAAGGAACTGATCGCCACGATGGACGATCTGCTGCGGCGCGATTCTCCGATCGGCGCCATGCAGATGAACAAGAGTCCCGACATCGCGTCGCAAGCCATGGCGGAGCCTGGCACGTCGATCAGCGGCGGCATATGGCCTTCGCTCAACGCCATATTGGTTTGGGCTCTGGCACAGGCGAACGGGGAAATGGCCTGGGACGAGTGGAAGAAGAATACGCTGGCCCGGCATGCCGAGGTGTATCCGGACATCTGGTACAACACCTGGAGCGGACCGGACACGCTCAACTCCACTGTGAGCAAGCACCCCGGCGAAACCGTCAACAGCGGTTTTCTGCGCTACACGGATTTTCCCATCGGGAATTTGCATTCGCATGCCTGCACGCTGTATTCGGCGGCCAAGGTGCTCGGCCTCGAGTTCACCGAAGGCGGTGTGGATCTGGCGCCGCGCCTGCCGCTGGAATCGTATCGCTTCGATTCGCCGCTGGTGGGGATGATCAAAGGTCCCGCCGGCTATGAGGGTTGGTACGCGCCATCGAAGGCTGGCGACTGGCGCATCGTTCTCAAGCTGCCGGACAATGAAGCGCGCCGGCTGACCAAGGCGGAGATCAATGGAGCCACCGTGCGCGCGACCCGGTTGGCGGATGGGGTGATCGAACTCCGCGGCAAGAGCGCGCCCGGAGCGCCGTTGCGCTGGGCCGTACAGCGGGCATGAAGGCATTCCTCGCGGGGTTCCTGCTCTGCGCGACAGCCCTCTGCCAGGACGGGCCAGCCTTGCTGCACAAGACTGGACCCCACCTCGTGGCTGCCGGTAAAGCAGACCTCCAGGGCCGGTCAGCCCCTTAAGGCGATCTATTTCGATAACGAAGGGCATGTTATTCACTACAGCGTCAGATGCGGCGACGCCGACCAGCGCAGTTTTTATCTCTGACTCAGGGACGCCGGGCCCTCGATTTCGGCCCTTGTACGAACTAAAAGAGGCAACATGTTGGGAAAATTTCAGATGCAGATGCCGGGAAAGTCGGAGTGGGCGTCGTACCTGGAATGGAGCGGACGGAAAAATAGGCGGACCAGCGGCCATAGCGGACCCGGTCGGGTTACCATAGGGAAAGTTCCAGAAGCCGGGAAACTTGCTTGACATGGATGTGCAGGCCCATTGGGAAAGAATCTACAGCCAGAAGTCGGCGGACGAGGTCAGTTGGTACCGTCCCCACTTGGAGACCTCACTGGCGCTCATCGCACAGGCGGCTTCCAGCCCCTCCGCATCGATCATCGACGTCGGCGGTGGTGAATCCACGCTGGTAGACGACCTGCTCGCGCGGGGCTATGCGGACATCACGGTCCTCGACATTTCGCAAACCGCCATCGATGCGAACAGGGAACGATTGGGCAAGGCCGCGGAGCGGCTCCGTTGGCTGGTTGCGGACATTACTCAGGTGGAGTTGGCTCCTGCGTCGTACGAGGTGTGGCACGACCGCGCAGTTTTTCATTTTCTGACCGAGCCGCGCGACCGTGTAGCCTATATCCGGCAAGCCGCCCGGGCGGTGAAGCCGGGAGGACATGTGATCGTCAGCGCTTTCGGGCTGGAGGGTCCGGTGAAGTGCAGTGGGCTCGAGGTGGTTCGCTACGACACCGAGTCTTTGCATGCGGAGTTTGGGGCGCGCTTTCGTTTGATCGAGAGTTCCAAAGAGCTTCACCAGACACCGCTCGGGACCACGCAACAGTTCCTCTATTGCTATTGCGTCGTGGAGTAGCGGATCGTCGCTTGGCTGCCCGCTGCCATTTCACAAGACCGTCAAAGCCGGTCTATCGCCGCGAGAACCGACTCCGGCCTGGCCCGCACACGGATATCATCCGTCAGGTTCACCCACCGGATCGTGCCCGCCCCGTCAACGAGGAATTCAGCGGGCCGTGCGATGTCTTTGCCTCCGTCACCGCCCTTCGCATGCAGCACTCCGTACTGCCGAATCGTCTCAGCCTTGGGATCGGAGAGAAATGGAAATGTGTAGCCTCGGGACTGGCAGAGCTTCTGTGACTCAGCGGGCGAATCCACGCTGATTGCTACGACTTCAACGCCACGCTGATGAAACTCGCTCAGGTGCTGCTCGAACCCCCGCAACTCGGAGTTGCAGAACGGTCACCAGTATCCTCGATAAAAAACGAGCACAAGTCCGCGATGATCCTTCAAAAGATCAGAGGACGAGATTTTTGTTCCAGCAGTATTCGCAAGCACGAATTGCGGTGCTTTCCGGCTCACGCCTAAGGCGGTTTCTGCGGATGGGATCTGCGTCGAGTAGTAGGTAACGCTCGCAACGAAGAGAGCGAATAGGACGGCACTCAGCGCAGCGAGGATCGAACCGCTGATCTTGCCGCGGTTGTGCTCGGGATCGCGGAACGCACGCCTGACACCCACGGCAATCAGAGCGCCGCCGATTAGGAATAGGAGATAGTTTGCCCACGGAACGTCGCGGGTCGCGGGGAACAAGGCGAAGAATGGGATATAGCTCACGAACGCGACCAGGGTGACCGAGAATCCCGCCCAGTTTAGAATATTCCGACGACGCTTCACGCCATGAACCTCATCGTCAAGTATAGTCGCTAAATCGTTTACACTGGGGGCCGTGGCCCGTGGTCTACGCCAGGGTTAAGCGGATTCGTCTCTGCGGGACGGCGCGGAACCAAGCACGATGGCCGGTTCCGAGAGGAGACTTGATCTTGGTCCTTCGTCAAGTGCGGTCTTACCCGAACCCGGCAACCCGCACACGACCTACTACCATCCTTTTGGTCGGCGTTCGTCATCCTTTCCGTGCTCCACGAACTCGCGTAGCCGGAGCAGCGCGTCGTCCCACTGCTTTGAGATCATGTCGAGGTAACGGCGGGCGCCTTGCAGTCGCCGCTGGTCCAATTGCCAAACGCTCTCGCGCCCGCGCCGGGTGCTGCGTGCCAGACCCGATCCCTTCATCACCCGCAGGTGTTTGGCAACTGCTTGACGAGTGACGTGGGATCCCTCGGTGAGCCTGGCGATAGACATCGGTCCGCCCTCACAGAGGCGGGAAACAAGGCGCAAGCGGGTCTCATCGCCCAAGGCTGCAAAAAGATGCGCGGATCCCTTCGGCTCTGCCATGATCTTCGGGCTACTGCGCATGGCACACGTACTGCTCGATCAGTTTTACCACCATGCCCCAACCTCTCTCGTTCGCAGTGAAAGCCATCGCCCGGCGCGCGAGCGGAACTCGATCGAAGCCGGACTCGGTTACGGTCAGCATGATGCCGTTCGCGGCTTCCTCCAGTGCGAAGACCACCAGCGTGGCCGGCTCGGCGGAGTAGTCGACCCCGGGCTCCACGGCGAATGGATGCCACCGGAAAGAGAATAACCGCTCTGGTTCCATGCGCTCGATAGTGATCTCGAACGGCGTGCCTTCGTACTCCTTCTGGGCCTTGGCTACTTCGGCATCGACCTTCGTCGGTGCGATCACCCCGCGCACGCAGGCGCCTGGCGCGAATGGGCCATCGAACTTCACGCCGAACCAACTGCCGAACTCCATGGAGTCCGACAACGCGCGCCAGACACGTTTCCGCGGCGCGCTCAAAAGAACCCTTTTCTCGATGCGATCCGTATTCATGCAACCTCCTGGTTGCATATTAGCGGAGGCCAGGATAAAATGCAACCATTAGATTGCTTGTTCGGCCATGCGTCTTGTATCTGGCCAGGTTACTTCGTGCCCTGCGAACTCGGGTGGTACGCGATGCAGTCGATCTCCACCTTCAGCCCCGGCAGCGCAAACTGGACGGCCACCGTAGTGCGCGCCGGTTTGTGTACGCCAAAGAACTCGGCATAAACCTCGTTCATTGCGCCGAAATCCTTGCCATCGGCCAGAAACACGGAGCACTTCACCACATCGGGCATGCTCGCGCCGCAGCCCTGCAGGATGCGCTGGATGTTCGTCAGCACCAGGCGCGTCTCGTGGCGGATATCGCCCAGTTCCACCTGGTTGGTCGCGGGGTCCACCGGCACCTGCCCCGACACAAAAATGAAATCGCCTGCGCGCACCGCCGGAGAATAAGGCCCGCGCGGCGCCGGCACGCCAGGCGGATTCAGTCGTTCGATCGTCAAAGTCCCTCCGCTTCCAGGTACCGCTCCACTTCCATGGCCGCCATGCAACCCGCGCCCGCCGCGGTAACGGCCTGCTTGTACAGGCGGTCCTGCACATCCCCGGCGTGGAACACGCCCGGAATATTGGTCTTGGCGCCGCCTTTCGAAATGATGTAGCCCTCGGTGTCCGTGTCGATCTGTCCCTTGAACACAGCCGTGTTGGGAATGTGTCCAATGGCCACAAAAAAACCGTCGACTCCCTGCTCCCACACCGCGCCCGTGGCGATGTTCTTCAATCGCACGCCGGTGACCAGGTGTTGGCTGGCGTCGAAAACATCTTCCACCACCGTATTGGTGAGCAGCTTGATTTTGGGATTGTGCCGCACTCGATCGAGCATGATCTTGGATGCCCGGAACTGATCGCGCCGATGCACCAGCGCCACTTCGGAGCCGAACCGCGTCAGGAAGTTGGCTTCCTCCATCGCCGAATCGCCGCCGCCCACCACCATGATCTTCTTGCCGCGATAGAAAAAACCGTCGCATGTGGCGCAGGAACTGACGCCGTGGCCGATGAGCTTCTGCTCGGCCTCCAGGCCCAGCCAGCGCGCCGACGCGCCCGAGGCGACGATCACCGTGCGCGCCTCGATCCACGCGCCTTCTACGTTGATGCGGAACGGGTGGCACGAAAGCTCGGCATCCAGGACATCCCCATGGACATACTCAGCGCCGAAATTCTCGGCCTGCTTCTTGATATTCTCCACCAGGTCGGGGCCGTTGATGCCTTCCGGAAAGCCGGGAAAATTCTCGACCAACGTGGTCAGCGACAACTGCCCGCCGGCATGCTTTCCCGATACCACCAGAGGCTTCAAATTGGCGCGCGCCGCGTACACCGCAGCCGTGTTTCCGGCGCAACCGGACCCTATAATCAGTACATTTCGCATCTGGGAATTAGACTCTACAATGTAGCACGGCGATGCGAGGGGCCGACCGGACCGGTGCTTTGGCCAGTAAACAATGACAGATTTTGAAAATATATCCGCCCTATGAATTCAATAAGTTCCAACCATTGCCCAGCGCTCCCCGCATTACCCCATGTCATTCTTAAGTCAGAAAGGGCGCCGCGCTCACCGCGCGCACGCCCCGATGGAAAAGCGCTGCGCAGCGTTTCATCGTCAGCGGCTGGGCCTCAAAAACCCGGCCGCCGGTAATACTGGCCGCCGGAGCCCCTAGAAAGGCTTGCCGGACGACTCCTTG
>Ga0182018_10001987_pt1 | contig 21708 bp, 14 predicted proteins | sample 812P2MmetaG_FD_120490 | JGI IMG/M metagenome (GOLD analysis project Ga0182018, IMG submission 120490) | Permafrost microbial communities from Stordalen Mire, Sweden - 812P2M metaG | ecosystem: Environmental > Terrestrial > Soil > Wetlands > Permafrost | place: Sweden: Stordalen | collected...
CGGAAAAGGACGGGTTCGCGGCGATCGAGGCTGGAGTGGACGCCCTTCTCGCGCAGGAGAAACGTCCCGTTTCTTTGGGCGGGGATCATTCGATTACCTACCCAATCGTGAAGGCGGTCGCGCGGCAACATCCCGAGCTGACGATTTTTCATTTCGACGCGCATCCCGATTTGTATGACGAGTTTGACGGGAACCGGCTGTCGCATGCGTGTCCGTTGGCGCGGATCATGGAATCGGGACTGGCAAAGCAGCTGGTGCAGGTGGGGATTCGGACCATGAATCGGCACCAGTGCCAGCAGGCGCAGAGATTCGGAGTGGAAGTGGTTGAGATGCGGGGGCTGCCTGCTGGTGAGAAGTTGAAGTCGGCGGGGCCGGTCTATATCACGTTCGATATGGATGTGCTGGATCCGGCGTTCGCGCCGGGAGTCTCTCATCGCGAGCCGGGTGGGATGTCGGTGCGGGAGGCGATTGCTCATCTGCATGCGATCGAAGGAGAGATCGTGGGCGCGGATTTGGTGGAGTATAACCCGGTGCAGGATGTTGCCGGAGTGACAGCGACGGTAGCGGGAAAAATTGTGAAGGAGATTTTGGGGAAGATGATTGCCGGGTGAGCGACACAACCGATTCCTCGGGGTTGCCGTTGCATTCGCTCCGGCTGCTCTCGAATGACAACCAACATGGACAATCAACGTTAGTTGTCATCCGGATTACTATGAGGCTCGATATTTTGGGGTAGAATCGGCTGTCGTGAAATACGCTATCGATGCCGTGCTGTGTGCGCCGCTCGTTTTCTCATTCGGAGGCGGGGGAGGCGGGATGGCGTCGAGCGGCGGGTCAGGCGGTGGTGGTGGTGGCCTATTGGCGGGGGCGAATGTTTCCGGCATCGGCGGGAGCGACGTTGTTGCAGTACACCTCGACTGCTGACGCCGAGCTCGAAACACTACCGGTAGTCAACGGCGACGGCAGCGTGGGGATCATGGTGGCCAATCATGCGGTGGATGCAAGCGGCGACCATAATGGGCCGGGGAGCGGCGCGGAGCGTGCAGGTGGATGTTTCCGCGTTGGGACGTGCTGTTAGTGGGAGTCTTCTGATGATTGACAAGCACACGATGGTGAGCAGCGGCCCAACCGCGGCTGCCGAGAGCCCGACGGCGCAGATGACGATCACGCTAAACCGATATGCAGTGGCATTTCTTAGTCTGAAGCCGTGACTTCGGGCCAAGGTGCGCGGATTTAACTCCAGAGGCAAACAAGACACCGGGAAACCCGGGAAGTGGATTATTTTGCGTCCGCGATGGCAGTTGGGGAATCTTTAGAGCAGCGCATGCCTTGCTTGGGGTGCTGTGCGTCGATTATCAAGGGTCATTGAGACTGGGGCAGCCCCCGCCTGATTTCCGCCGGCCCGCGTTACAGGAAGCAATGAGTAAAGAGAAAGTTTTCCAACTATGGCAAATGACTTTCAAGAGTGCTTGGTAAAGGGCTTACTAGCGGCCGTTTTTGCGGCCAGTGCAATCACATTGGCTTGCTCGGGCAACGCGGCCCAAAACCCTAAGGCTGGCGCATTCGCTGGCATGCCGGTCAAAGTGCTGGAAGCGAAAGCGGTTCCGGTGAGCGACTCCACCGACTACGTGGCGACGCTGAGGTCTCGCGACTCCGCCGTGATCATGCCGCAAGTCGAAGGGCAGATTACGCAGATTCTGGTGCACTCGGGCGAACGGGTCGGGCCTGGCGGTGCGTTGATGGAGATCGATCCTCTGAAGCAGCAAGCCACGGTGAAGAGCCAGGAGAGTGCGCGGGCGGCGCTCGAGGCGAACGTAAGTTGGACCAAGCAGCAATACGAGCGCTACCGGGAACTTTTCGGCGCAGGCGTGGTCAGCAAGCAGGATCTCGATCAGGCGAAAGCCGCCATGGACTCGGCCCAATCTCAAATGGACGCCTTGGGCGCGCAGGTGAACGAACAACAGGTCCAGCTCCACTATTACAAAGTGGTTGCACCACGAGGCGGGATCGTGGGTGACATTCCCGTGCGCGTCGGCGATCGTGTGACGGTATCGACGCAGTTGACCACGGTCGACAAGCCGGGCAGCCTTGAAGTTTATGTGTACGTACCCATCGAACACTCGGCACAACTGAAGATGAATCTGCCGGTGCAGGTCCTAGACAGCGAGGGCAAGGTAGTCGCCAAGTCCCGCGTGAGCTTCATTTCTCCGCAAGTCGACAATGCAACGCAGACCGTGCTAGTGAAGGCTAGCGTCGCCAATGGCAACGACGCCCTGCGGCAGCTGCAGTTTGTGCGGGCACGCGTGGTCTTTGGCACGCATCAGAATCCCCAGGTTCCCATCCTCGCCGTATCGCGGCTGGCGGGCCAATACTTCGCTTTCGTGGCTGAGCCGCAGAATGGCGGCTCGTTCGTGGCGCGGCAGAGGCCCCTGAAGATCGGTCAAACGGTCGGCAACGACTACGAAGTGCAGGACGGAATCAAGCCGGGCGACAAGGTGATTATTTCCGGAACACAGTTTCTGCTGGATGGGGCGCCGGTGATTCCTCAGGGTTAGGGTTCGCCTTCCGGCTGCAAAGATTCTCACATTCGAAAAAGTTGTGCGTTTTTGTATCTTCAAATGGACCGGAATCCGGGCGCCGGAGACCGATTTCCAGCACAGTGATGATTCGCTTTTGAGCGGCGAAGGCTGCCGCACACGGGACTCTTCATGTTCGTTCGATTTTTCATCCAACGCCCGGTGTTCGCCTCGGTCTGCGCGCTGCTGATTCTTCTGGCGGGCCTGGCGGTGATTCCGACGTTGCCCATTTCACAGTTTCCGATTCTCGCTCCGCCGCAGGTGGGCGTCACCAGCGTCTACATCGGCGCCAGCGCGCAGACCGTCGAGAGCGCGGTCACGATCCCCATCGAGCAGCAGATCAATGGCGCGGAGGGGATGAAGTACATGACCTCCACCAGCGGCAATGACGGCACCAGCAGCGTCATCGCCACGTTTGATCTGAATCGCGATCCGGACCTGGCCACGGTCGACATTCAGAACCGCGTGAACACGGCCCAGGGACGGCTACCGGCGTCGGTGAAGGCGGTCGGCATCACCACGCAGAAGACGTCGCAGAACTTTGTGTTCGGCGCCGCCGTTATTTCCGACAACGACAAGTATTCCACGCTGTTCATGAGCAACTACATCGACGTCTACGTCAAGGACGCGCTCAAGCGCATTCCCGGAGTCGCCGATGTAATCGTCTTCGGCGAGCGCAAGTACTCGATGCGGCTGTGGCTGGATCCGGTGCGCATGGCGGGACGCGCCCTGACTGCACCCGACGTGGTGAGCGCGCTTTCCGAACAGAACGTGGAAGTCGCCGCCGGGCAAGTCGGACAACAGCCGTCGATGTCGGGACAGCAGTACCAGGTCAGCGTGCGCGCCGTGGGCCGGTTGAGCGAGCCGGCGCAGTTCGACGACATCATCCTGAAAACCAATTCCGACGGCACACTGGTTCGGCTGAAGGATGTCGGACATGCCGAACTGGGCGCGGAGAGTTACGCCACCGACCTGCAATTCAACGGGCAAGATGCCATTGGAATTGGAGTCACGCAGCTGTCGACCGCAAACGCGCTCGATGTGGACCGCAAGGCGATTGCGGAACTGAATCGACTCCAGCAAAGCTTTCCGCCGGGCCTGCACGCCAAGGTCGCCTTCGACACCACCGACGCGGTGGGCGAGTCGATCCGCGACGTGGCCTTCACGGTAGGTTCGGCGATCCTGCTCGTCGTCCTCGTAATCTTTATCTTTCTTGGCGACTGGAGGACGACGATGATTCACTTCATCGCCACTCCGGTCTCGCTCATCGGCACCTTTATCTTCGTGAAGCTGCTCGGCTTCTCCATCAACACGCTGACGTTGTTCGGCATCACGCTCGCCGTCGGCCTGGTCGTCGACGACGCTATCGTCGTGATTGAAAACATTGAGCGCCACATTCAGGAGGGCGAGCACGACTCCCACAAAGCGGCGGCGGCGGCCACCGCCGAGATTACCAGCGCCGTCGTCGCCACCTCGCTGGTGCTGGTTGCCGTGTTTGTGCCGGTTGCATTCTTTCCCGGGACGACCGGCATTCTGTTTCGGCAGTTTGCTCTGACCATCGCATTTTCCATCGCCATTTCCGCCTTCAACGCGCTTACTCTGGCGCCGGTGCTGGCGGCGATCTTTCTGAGCGGCGGCCAGCACAAAAAATGGTGGTGGCTCGAAAAGTTTGACGACGGCGTCAATGCCTTCACCCGTGGGTACCGTGCCCTGCTCCATCACGTCCTGAAGCACAAACTGGCGATGATGGTGTTGTTTTTCGTCGGTCTGGGCGCGACTTATTTTGTGTTTACCCGGGTGCCGACGGGGTTCGTGCCGGATGAGGACCAGGGCTACTTCATCATCGTCGTCCAGGCGCCATCGGGGGCTTCTCTCGAATACACCAGGGCGATTGGAAAACAGGTTTCGGACTTGCTGGTCGACGTGCCGGAAGCGGAAGGAACTTTCTCCGTTGCCGGCTTCAGTTTTTCCGGCTCGGCTGCGAACCAGGGACTCATTTTCGTTCCGCTCAAGCCCTATTCGCAGCGCAAAGGGGCCGGCCACACCGCGTCGGCGATTCTCACCCGCGTGCGCCCGCGCATGTTTGGAATTTCCGGAGCGATCGTGTTTGCGACGCTGCCTCCGCCGATTCAAGGTCTGGGACAGTTCGGCGGTTTCCAGTTCGTGGTGCAGGATCAGGCAGCGCACACACTGGAAGACCTGGCGGGCACCGCAGGGGCAATGATGCAGCAGGCGGCACAGCGCAAGGATCTGGTCCGGCTGTTCAGTTCGTTCACCGCGAACGACCCGCAGTATCTGGTCACTATTGACCGCGAGAAAGCGAAGAGCCTGCACGTGCCGCTCTCGCAAATCACCGACACGATGGGCGTCTACATGGGCTCGGCGTACGTAAACGATTTCGATTTCAACAACCGCTCCTATCGCGTGTACGTGCAGGCCGACAAGCAGTTCCGGGCGACCGCACAGGACATCAAGCAGTTTTATGTGCGAGCCGACAGCGGGTCCATGGTGCCGCTGGAGAACCTGGTCAGCATTACGCAGACCACGACGCCCCAGGTGATCAGCCACTACAACCTGTTCCGGTCGGCGGAAATCGACGGCTCGCCGGCGCCGGGATACAGTTCCGGCCAGGCAATTGCGGCCATGGACCAACTGGCCAAGAAAATGCCGCAGGGATTTTCCTACAGCTGGACGGGCTTGTCGCTCGAAGAACTGGCGGCGGGCGGAACCTCGCTGATTCTTTTTGGACTGGGCACGCTGGTCGTATATCTGACGCTTTCGGCGCAGTATGAAAGCTTTGTGCTGCCCTTCATCGTGTTGCTAGCCGTACCCATGGCGCTGCTGGGAGCGCTGGGCGCGCAGTGGATACGCGGATTGCAGAACGACGTCTTCTGCCAGGTTGGATTGGTGATGCTGGTCGGGCTATCCAGCAAGAACGCGATTTTGATCGTGGAATTTGCCGAGCAGTTGCGGCATCGCGGAACGCCGCTGGTGGAAGCAGCCATTCAAGCGGCGGCCATTCGCCTGCGGCCAATTCTGATGACCTCGCTCGCATTCATCCTGGGCGTGGTGCCGCTCGTAGTCGCCACCGGCGCCGGAGAGAACGGACGCCATTCTGTAGGCACGACGGTGTTTGGCGGGATGATCATGTCAACCGTGCTGAATCTTTTGTTTATTCCGGTGCTGTATTTGATTATTGAGGGATGGCGGGAGCACGGGAAGGCGCCGAAACGAGAAACCGTCGTTACGGATTCCGCAGGATAGGGTTCACGGGGCTACTTCAGACTTTCTTAACGGCCTCCGCTTTGCCGCTGGGTTTTGTTTTCCGGGTGCTGTTTCGTCTCCGCGCCACGGCGGATTTTTGTTTCTTTTTGCGCGCTTCTCGACGGCGCATTTTGGCCATCCACTCCCGGGAATACATGGTGCCGCGGCACTTCAGTGAGCGGCAGTGGCAGGGTGCGGGATCATCGTCGTCGTAGAGGTTGTAATCCCACACCAGTTCTTCTTCGGCGGCGATGTCGCGGATGGCGAAGAGCCAGACCCGGCCTTTGATCTCGTCGACTTCGCAGTTGGGATCGCAGGAATGATTCAGGTAGGCGCCCAGGCCGTGGCCGTCGACCACGGTTTTGCCATCATCCAGCCCATACAGGTAAGTGCGGGAGACGCCTTGGTAGCGGCGGTCGGCTTCCTCGGCAGTGATGCGTTCACCATCATACTCAACCACGCGAGTTCCCTTGCGGATGGGTGTGGAGGTGTAGACTCCAACGGAATGAATGGGTGAAGGACGGACGACTAGAGGCATGAACTAATTTCGCATGGGCGGTGGATTTTGGGAATGTGAAAAACTGCGGTATTCGTCTCGGTGCCGCCGGGCTTCGCCCAGGCGGCTGTCGCCCTATGATCTCTTGCTGGCTCTATTTTTCTTATGTGATCTAGGGATCGTAGACCGCGCTGCCGAAGCCTTGTTTGCGAGCCGCTTCCTGCAAGTCTTCCAGGCTCTTCTGCTGTTGTTCCAGTTGCGCCTTCATGCTTTCAACCTGATCCTGCTTTTGTTTCTGGCGTTCATTCCACTGCACGCAGTTGGAAACGCAGTTTGCCCCAGCATAGCGGATGGACTCGCTCAGACTGGCAATTTCGCTCTCCAGAGAGGCAATCGCGTTCTTCAGCGACTGAATCTGGAACTTCCACTGCTCGGCTGCAGCCTTGCCATTTCCGTAGCTTGGCTGCGCGACGGTGGCGTTGGGAGTCTGAGAACCCGGCGTGGGAGCCAGCGTCGATCCCAGGTGCGAGGGAATCTCATCATTGGTGATGATTTGGGGCACCTTGGGCGGCGGCGCGTGCTTGGCAGTGGCGTCAGTGCCCGGGACTTTGCTCGACGCGTCTTTGGCAGAGGCATCTTTGGCCTTCGCTTCTTTCTGCTGTTTTTCGAGACGGGCTTGACGCGCAGCGTCTCCCAGGGATTGCGCATCCTGAGAGTGAGCGGCGGCGGCGCAAGTCATAGCGCCGGCCACAAGCAAAAACAAACTCCGCCAGAAACGCATAGAGAGCCTTTGATAGCGATCTGTTAAATGAGGTGCCGGAATAATAGTATCGCCGACCGTGGCGAGATCCGATGTTACCTTCGTACAAGCGCCCGAGGCATCGAAACACGCCTATCGCGGGCTATCAGTGAGTCCAATTTTTCGAGGAGGGCTCCGTTGCCCTGTCGGGGATATTGCGACAGAGCTTCACGATAATGCGGCAGATTGTAGAGGAAAGACTCGACTCGCTCCTTGTTCAACTCTTCCCAGTATGCGCCGTAACCGGACTTTTCCAGCCAATATGCATTGAAGATCTGCTCGAACTGGTGGCTCACGGGGACGGCCAGGTAGGGCTTGCCCAAATGCAGGGCCTCGGTGACCAGCGAAAATCCGGAGTTGGCAACGATGGCGCGGGCGCTGGTGAGGTCGGCGAAGAAGCCGTCGACGGAGGGCTTCTTATAGACGATGTTCTTTTCTTCCCCCTCGCGGTCGAAGCCGTAGGCGATGAAGTTGCAGCGAACGGAGGCTAACAACTTTGCCAGAGCCGGCGCGGGTGAAGTCACGTAAACCAGGACGTGGTCGCCCTGGGTGGGAGTGGCGTCGAGGATTTCTTGCCGCAATAAAGGAGGAAACAGGAATGTGTTGTGCTTACGGATAGGCGCGGGGAAAAAAGAAATCACCAGGTAGGTATTGGCGTGCGGCGTCATCAGGCGAGTTACGATCTTGGCCGCTGCGGCGTCGCCGCGGTACCTGCTGGGATACGACACGACAGTGTTGGTGAGGCAGTGCTGGTTGTCGATGGAGATAACCGGGAGGCGCTTCTTGTGTCCGACGTGACAAGTGAGCGGCTCGAAGTCGGTGATGACGAGCTCGATGTTCCATTCGTCGACCAGGTCCTTCAGTTGGGACAGGCTCTTCGCCGCCTGCGGGACTGTGATGAGATTCTTGGCGATGGTGCGCTTGTAGCGTACGCGATTGTTGACGTAGGCGAAGTGGAAGCCGTAAATCTCAGTGACGTCGAAGTGCGCCTTCAGATTCTGCAGTCCGCGGTCAAAGGTCGCGACATGGACGGTGTGTCCCTGGGCGACGAGATGGGAGAGGACTTCTTTGGCGCGGGTGGAGTGTCCCGCGCCTTCGCCATTGACGCCGTAGAGAATGTTGGCCATGGGATGGAAGGGCGAGTATACCGCGCTGGAGGCGCGTGTGGGGACAGGCGACCTCCGCCGCCCGTCCTGTGCGCGGCCTATTGCTGGGCGGTCAGCATGGGGAGGGTCGCTGTATCTACGGTACCGGGGTCGTCACGAAGTTTGATGTAGAGGGTTTTTCCTTTGGGCGGCGGAATTGCCAAGGCATCCTCCCCAAAGCCCTCGGGAACGGCGACCGAATTAGAAAAATCGGCATCGGCGCTGACCGAGTCGATCAGAAAAAGTTTGTCGCCGTTCAGCGTGCACTGCTTTTCGGGCGCGGGCGCGCAATGAATTGCTTTCAGCGTGGGAACGCGGACCAGATCGACCAGCGGCTGCCAGTCGCCATCGGCGCCGTCGGCTGTAACCGGGCGAAACTTCAACGGTCCGAACGCCGAAGGGCCGAGCAGTTTCATGGGGTCGAGAACCGCGAAAACCGTCTTCGAGTCCTGCAGAGTCAAATTGCCGTCTTTAAAACTCAACAACACGCGGAAAGATTCGTCGGCGGTGGCAACTTCGATTTTTTCTGTGGAAGTAAAAGCCTCGGGCACTTCTGTTTTGAGAAAGAAATTGAGGCGAGCATCCTGCGGCAATTCGTCGTCACTGCCGAGACGAACGGTGGAAGGGGACGACGTCTGATCCAGTTGCACGCTCCGGCTGAGCACGCTGACCGACGGGCGCAGAGCCTCGACTTGCGATGTGAGATCAAGGATGCGGCCATCTTTGAGAGTAGCCCGAACGACGATCGAGTCTCCGGGATGGAGCTTGCTCTTAACCTCTGCCTCTTGCGTGCTGAGCTTGAGTTCGTCCTGCTGGTTGGCGCGCGTGAGCGTATTCGGCTTGAAATGCATGCCGTTTACCTCCAGGCTGTCGACGTGATCGAGGCGTGTGCCTTTCAGAATACCGTCGGCATCACCGGCGTGGATGCTGAAGCTGTCGAGGCGACCCGCTTCGGCGTAAGTGTGAAGCGGAATTTCGTCAGCCTCTTTCAGCCCAAACTTTCTGATCAACATGGTGACCGATCCCGCTTCGGCTTTTTGCAGCGGCACTTTCACCTCGAGTTCATCTGGCTTCGAGCTCTTCCATTCGGTCTCCAGTTGTTTTGCCTGCTCATCTTTTCCCTTACCATCTTTTCCCAGCTCGTCGTTGAATTGGAGCTTCACTTCACTCACGCAACAGGCGTCAGGAGACTGCAGGTGAAGCGTGTCTTCGCGGCCGACGATCAGGGCACTGTCGTCTTTCGACGCGACGATCCACTGTACGGGGCGCGAGGTACGCAGCCGGTAGTGAGGACCATCGAACGGGTGGAAGCCCCAGGATGCGCGGAGAATTCCGGTGATTTCCCCGTCCAGATCAGCAGACTGCAAAGCCTGTGTTTCGATCAAGAATCCACCTTGCATCGAATCGGGCTTTGCGGGCAGGTCGATTCCCGGACTCGTGCCCGGACCTGACTTGGCATCCACATGAAGAACGAAGTTGTGCGCGAGATCTGTGGCAAAAGCCAGCGGGGCACCCTCGGCCGGAAGTAGAAGCAAAGGCTTACCTGCGCAAAGTACCTGAGCTGGATCGACTGCGCGCAACGGCGGAACGGGAGCGGGGTGCACCGGAGGCAGTCCGATCACGATCACCGATTTCGGATTGCGAAAAGATGGAGGATTGTTCAGCCGCAGATTGAGTTCGTCCTGTTTGGCCAAGGCGAGAGCAGGGATGTATTGATACTGCGCGGTATGCGCGGTGCTGAGAATGCGGGCGACATCGACGATCGCTCCAACGTAAGGACTGTAGTAGCCGCTGCGAGCGTTGGGCGTGGAACTGAGCTGCGCGAGCAGGTCACTCGATGGGCCAGAAGCGAGAGTCGCGACCATGCTCTGGCTGTGCGCGTCGTCCAGGACCAACTGATCAGTGTTCTGAGTAAGGCAAGGCGCCTGCTGCGAGGTGGGCTTGTCGAAGCACTGCTGGTCGAGACGGATGTTCAGACTTCGCGCCAGTAGGGTTGTGCGCGTCTTTAGTTGTTCCGGGTCGCTGGCGGAAATCTCGCGGACGGCATCGAGATATTTTTCCAGACGTTCGCGGTCGAGGCTGGCTTGCACCAAGTCCTGCGACGCCCGCACAAACGCGCCGGGCTTTCCCCGGACCGCAGTACGAAGAGTGCTGAAGGCTCCGCCAGTTTCGGGGGCCAGGAAGACGAGAGCTTCCTCGGCCTCTTCGGGCACGATGACGAATATGCCCTCGTCGTGGAAAGGTTTGTTCCAGGTTTCCACGCGCGTAAACCAGGAATCCGGAGGAGGATTGGTGGCACCGCGCAGAAAAACCACAACCATCAAATAGCGCACTGACTGACTGTCGGGCAAATCGGGATGGACCCACAGGCGGTCTCCCCCTTGCAGGTTGGGCACTTCCGCGATGGGCAGCGTCACACCGGCGCGTTGCACACGCACATCGATCTTGGGTCCGATGAGGTCAAAGGCGGCATTGTCGGCAAGGGCTACGCCGATGAAGGTCTGCAGCAGCATCACAAGTGGGAACAAGAAATGAACGGGCAGCGCGATCTGGCGCGCCCGGCGGCAAGCTTTGTTAAGGGTGAGCGCAGGGTAACCCAAGGAGTTATTTTAACTGATTTGCGGCAGCGCTCAGCGTGATAGGGCGGGCATCATCCGGAATAGAAAGGGCAGGAACCTGGGGCAACGCCAGAATGGGAATTCGGGTTTGTGGGATTCAGACTGACATTTTAAGCATTCGCTGGGCTCGCCGTCGGGGCAGGCGATCATTTCACGGTATGCGTTCCAGCGTTCCAGCGTTCCAGAGACGAGGCGCGAAGGCGGAGGGCTGGCCGAACGCGGCCCAGCGATAGCCTGAGGGCTAAAGCATCTTGACAACGGGAAATGCAGCGGCAAAACAAAACGCCCCAGACTCGATTTGAGTCGTGGGACGTTTGTTGATCAGCCCTCCCCCAAGTGCTGCTCAAGAACAAGAATAAGACTTGGCGAGCGGGAGCAAAATGGCACGTGAGTGCTATGCCTTGGCACCGGTGTGCAGATAGCATTTCAATGCTCGATCATGGCAACAAAGGGCTGCTCCCGTAGTCAGAACAGTTCCCAATTGGCGATCTTGCCCCGGTGTCGATCGTCGGAACGGAGCCTACATATTTATGTTGGGAGAGCACGACGCGATTGACGGACACATTGCGGCTGGAAAGCCTTTACCGTCTGTTCTTGCAGACGCAGCTTCTTTCCTGGTTCAGTTGGAAGTCTCGGAAAAGCCTCAGGACGTGCAACTGATGATTGATGTACTCAAGGTAGACTCTAACGGGGCAGCCTGGATTCGCCATAAGCCGTGCCCGGATACCCTACTACGCGCAAGCAGTGAAGTCTACGGTTACTACCCCACGGTTCTAGGGTAAATACCCGATGGAGATAGCACAGGAACCAGATGACACTCCCGCTCACAACAATTCGTTGGAAACCACCGTGAAAGCCACTCTCGTCCTCCTCTTCCTCGGGTGTATCTCCCTTACGGCATACGAAGGCACAATGCGATTGCGCCCAGCCGATAGATACCTTGCCTTAATTGTATTGGCGATGTTCCTTGTGGGCGCGGCAATGGCCTGGGTAGAACTGCGCAAGTGGTGGAACACGCGGATCGAGCAATTTGCAGAGCCGCCTCTGGCCAACCTGTTGAGATCTGTGCCGAACCCCGACCAGTTGCGTGAGCGTGATCGACCTTCCGTCCAGAGACCTAGTCAACCTACACAGCAGGCTATCGAGAACGTTGAGCCAACCAAAGCAGCGTGAGTCTCGCGCATCGGCGAGTGTTGTCCCATTCAAACGAAACCTTATGGCACCTATTGCAGCCAATCTTTTGGCACGGTTTCGATGCCCCATACGTTAGCGGGTTCCTCCAGGGCTATTCCCAAGAGCCAGAGCTTTTCATGCTTCCCCAGGGAAATACAATTGACTACGCGCCCAGTGACAATTGGGTTTCGCGGTTGGAAGACCTTCCGAACGCACGCTCGTCCCTATCTTCACCGAACGAGGGAAACGGGCAGCACACCCTCCAAGGTTCACAAGGATTATGTCGCGCGACTCCGAAAACGGTGAAGTGGTTCCAGACTAATGAGCGTGGCCGGAATCTCGGAAGGTATTCGAGTGCCAAAACGCTTAATGGCGGCTAAGCTCAATCATCCTCCAGGGGCAATTGATGTTTGCTCGTCGTGTCCCGGTGCACGATTACTTTTCCACGATTCTCCCCGGGCTTGCCGATCTCCCGATCCGGTGCCTTCCAGACCTTACTCCCGCTCGGTGGGTCGCCCGGCATTCATAGACTCAAGCGACCGGGGTATTAGCGTGAAGTGATTTTGCGATCAAGAACCCATAGTTTCCTGTTTGCCGGCCAAGGACATCGGAAGTTTCACTTTCCATGACACCTTCTAGCTCCGGTTTCATTCAATAGCCGAACAATCGCGGCAGCGCTGTGGTCAACGCCGGAATGTACGTGATCAATAGAACTCCCAGAATCATCACCATGACCACCGGCCAGACGGCGCGCAGCACCTCCGGTACTGACTTCTTGAATCGATAGGAAGACATCAAGAGATTCAAGCCAATCGGCGGAGTCAAATAGCCGAGCTCCATGTTTGCCAGGAAAATGATTCCCAACCGCACCGGATCAATGTGGTATGCGAGTCCGAGAGGAACCAGCAGGGGGACCTCTACCACGATCGCCGGATAGATCTCCATCAAACACCCGACCACCAGAAGGAAGAGGTTTAAGAGCAACAGAAACAGGATGGGAGAATGAATGTGTTGTGTCGTCCAGGCGACGGCGTAGGTCGGGACCTCTGCATCAACCAGGTAATTGGTGAAGCCAAGCGATACGCCGAGAATGAGAAGCACGCCTCCGATCAGCAGTCCGCACTCCACCATCACCCGTGGCGCGTCACGCAAAATGCTCAGATCGCGATGGAACACGGCGGCGGTGAGAAACGCGTAGAAAGCCGTGACCGCTGCTGCCTCAACCGGTGTAGCTATTCCGCTGAAGAGTGCAATGGAGGCGACCACGGGTGTGGCCAACTCCCACTTGGCATCCCACAACGCGATCTGCGCCTCTCTCCATTCGAATTTCCGCGCCGTGGTGTTGCTTGCCGACCCTCGCCGGATGCCCCAAATGGCAGTTGCCGCCATCATGACAATAGCTGGAATAATTCCGCCCAGAAACATCTGCCCAATCGGAACTCTGGCCACGATCGCATAGACAATGAGAGGCAGGCACGGGGGAAGCAGCAAGCCCAGCGAGCCCGATCCAGTGAGCAGACCGAGCGAGTCCTTCTCGGAATAGTTCGCGCCGGTCAACACGGGCATCAGCAAGCCGCCGAGCGCGAGAATCGTCACGCCAGAGGCTCCCGTGAAGGACGTGAAGAGCGCGCAAACCAAAACCGTAACGATCGCGGGTCCGCCGCGGAATTGTCCGAACAGCGCATAGAACGCTCGTACCAGCCGTTTTGGCGCGCCCCCCTCGGCCAGAAAATAGCCCGCCAGTGTGAACAGCGGTAGCGTGGGCAGAGACGGATTTGTCACCAGCGAATAATGCGCAACGGGAATTGCCGCGATCGGCTGATCTGCGCCCCAAAACAAAACCAATGCGACGCCACCCAGACTGACGAACGCCGGCACTCCCAGCACCGACGCAACCAGCAGGATGAACATCGCAATCACAACCGAATGGTGGAAGCCTCCCGGCCACGCCATCACGATTCCAGCTAACATAAGAGCACAAAGGGTGGCCGCGACCCGCGGGCCCCATTTCTCCGAAGTACGGAGAAGAATTCGGATCGCGATCATCGCGAATCCCAAGGGGAGAACCGACTCGACCACCCACATCGGAAACCGGTAAGCCAGAATTTGTCCACCCGCGCGCTCCGACGCCACAAATTGATAGCTCGCCAGGCATAGGAACCCGGTTACGGCAGCGGACACACCGCTCGTGAAAATCCTAGAGGCGGTCTTCCAGCGTCCCTGAAACGATGCTTCCCCTAGTGTTGAGAGCGAAAGCAGTCTTCCTTCGCGCGCCGCGATGGCTCCGCCGAGCATCCCGACCACGAGCACCATGTGCTGGACCAAGGCTGTCGAAGCCGGGATCCCCAGTTGGAAAATACGGCGCAGGAAGCTTTCTGCGAGCGGAATCAAGACCATGGCTAACAGGGCCACGGCGACCACGGCATTCTCCGTGGTACGCAGCCAATTCTTCCTCGAAACCGGACCTGAGTCCGGGGTGGTTGTCTGACTGGAGATCGTCAGCGGAAGCGTCAATTCGCTGGTCACTTTGCGGGTACTCCTGGCACAGCGCGATATTCGTGAAGTATCTGCACAACCTTGTCAAACATCTCGGCGGGTACGATATTGCCGCGAATGTTCGGGTACAGACCCTCAGAGAACCGCCGCCACTCCGCTTCTGCCTCCTTGTCGACACTGTGAACCTGAAGACCACGCTTCTGCATGGCTTCAACGGACTCCTGGTTTTCTTTGCGGCCCTGCTCCTGAAGCTCACGACCGCATTCCGCCGCCGATTTCAGCATGGCATCCCTCTGTGCCGGTTGAAGCGCTTCCCAGCTCTTCTTAGTAACGATCAACGCGCCTACCAGCGGCAGCCAGTCCAGAGCCAGCATGTTGTGCGTTGAGAGGTAGAACTGGTTCGTAAGAGCGTGAAACGGTATCGTCGGCACGGCATCGACGATGCCCGTTTGCAAGCTAGTCAGCGCATCCGACCATTCCAGCAGCACCGGATGGAATCCCGCGGTCTTGTAGAGTTCCGACAGCGCAACGTCATTGGCGGTTACAAAAATCTTCATCGTCTTGAAATCTCTTGGTCGCATCCCAGGATTTTTGGTAAATAGCCTTACCCATCCGGCATCCCCCCAAAACAGCACAACGAATCCCTTCTCGGCCAGACGACGCTCCAGATCTGGCGCCAACTTCTCCCGCACGTAAGCGGCTTCATCGAGCGAGCGGTACATCAATGGCATCTTCTGCAACGCAGCCACCGATGGATCAATTTCCGACAGTCCCGCGGCTGTCAGCACCGCGGCCTGGAGTTGGCCAATCCGCATCCGGCGGACGATTTCATCCTCACTTCCCATCGTGCCGCCGCCGTAGAGGGTGAGGGTGATGGCGCCGTTCGACGCTTGCTTCCACTTTGCGCCCATGGATTCCAAGCTATGATAGTAGGAGGATCCGGAAGGAACCAGAGTACCAAGGCGAATCCGCGTCTGCGCCCAGGTTGTCGGGGCAAACAGCGTCGTGAGCAGCACTGCAAGGATCGCCACACCTGGCCTTCTGCTTCCGTTGTTGATCGAAGTTGTTAGATAGCTCCTCATAGCTCCTCGCTCTTATTTTGCGAATAATTCGTCCTCGTGAGAAAGCAGCCACCGCGCCCGGCGCTGCATAACGAGATTGACGAGCTTCCACTCCGGCCGGGCATCCGGATTTATGGTCAAGGCTTTCTTGAGCAAGTATTCGAATTCTTCGGAGTCTTGCTTGCTCTCCGAAACCGTTTCGGCCATAGCTACATACGGTGCGGCGCTTTGTCCCGACGTGAGCCCGACGGCGCGTTCGAAGTGTTTCCGCGACCTCGGACCAAAATCTCCGCTGACCTGACGGACGGATTCATAGCTGATCAGAAATTCGTCGAGGGCGCCATGGTCATAATCGGGTTGGAGTTCGAACGCACGGTCAATCAAAGCTTCAACGATGGTCTGATCGGCGACCAGTTCCGGATCGTCTTTCGAGACTCCAATCGCGGCACCCCACGAAGCCGCCGTCCAATAAAGCAGGGGCACGTCCTTCACTGTGGTCTTGCGCACTACAGCCTTGGCGTCCTGGCGGAGTCCACTCTCAAAGCCTGGATGATTGACCTCCAGGCCGCGCAACCCATACTTTCGCGCGCGCAGGTAGAGATGCCGGGCACGCATGCGCAAGTAGTCGTACTTTGCCAAATCTTGACTTTCGATTTCTTCGCCAGGCACCTGAACATAGACGAACGCGTACTGGGTGAAACCGCTGGATGCTGCAAGCAGGAGTCCGCGGTGCCGAGGGCTCTCCGCTAAGAGGCTTTCCATCAGTTTGAGGCTGAAAGGCAGAGCCTCTCCCACCAGGTCAGGATCGTCGTCGGAGGCAAAAGTGTCTCCGCCGCTGGCCAGGGAATCGCCCAGTTTATTGACCGCGATTTTCTTGATGGAGCACCCACTCCCCCCAGCCACGAAGGCGAGCAACAGGACGAGCGATGCGGCGGCGACGCCACGGCGTGAATTCATTGCAGGCCTCCAGCACAAGCGAAACCAAGGGGTACGCATGCTCGCATCCCTTCCTCCATTTGCCTTCTTTGGTGGCCAACCGCGGCCGTCGGCGAAACTGCAGGCATGATCGGCTCCATGAACAATTAGTGATGCGAAGCAGGGTGGGCCGCACTCACGCGCGTGAACGTAAGCGCCGAGTCTGGCCTGAATACCGCCGGGTCTCCAGCGAACTTGCGGCAGAAATTTTTCAGGTCTGCGGTTGACGCGGTGACGGTTTCCGAATCGTCTGGCAGCGTCGCCAAAGTAAGAGACCTGGCTGCGAGAGACTTATTAAGCCAGTCGGAATCGATGGGAGTGAGCGAGAACCCATCCCTGTCGAAATCCACGCGGAATATCTGGTGCGTCGCGATGCAGGTATCACAGACAGCATCCTGCGGCGCAAGGGCATCGAGAAAATAGTAGGCGTCGAGTCTCACCAGTCGAGCCTCGTAGTTCTTTTCCGCGTCGCTGCATCCTTCCTGCACCGGCCATCTCAAACCGTAGATGTCGTCCTTGGATGTGATCACAACCACCGCGTTGCACTTGTTTTCGTCGCCGATTCCTGGCTCCGACGCGCTCCAGGATCCGGTCAGCCTTTGGTCAACGACGACATCGGGATTCTGCTTCGACATACCTTCTTCATACAATCCATGAATGGACTGAACCCAGCATCCAGGAAGCACCAGCAGCCCGGCGAGCGCCAGGGCGATTCCCGCATATTTCGCGATCGTGCCGGTTTGCATGAACTCTTTCTCCCTTATTCCCCGGGGATACTTTCCCTAAGCCACAGTCCCGGCATACTTTCCCCTAAACCACGGCCCAACTTCTTGAAAGGCCGGGCTGCGTTCGTAAGCATCACACGCTACCCGGCGTCCTCCATTACGGCAAGCGACAAGGAGCGAAATCCCCGGTTGCGTAATGCGTTGTCGCACTTTGTCGCATGTTTCATTGTTAAAGAGACTTGCTCTTTATCGCGGGCTGCTCCATTTGCTGGGTGTGTTGGTATTGCTGGGCGGGAGATCCATTGGCGGAAGGCTTACTTGCTCAAGAGCGCTGGCACAGGTCGTCCTGTGATAATTCGCCCTTGGCAGTACAGGACCACAATCCGTGAAGGCTTAAATCGAGCGCTGAACTTAAGGAGTTCGAACCGCAGCACGAGTGGTAGCCGGCTTCAGTCCGATACGGCTTAGAAGGCGTGAGAACCTTGGATCGCCGCGGAGTGGGTCGGCCATTGGTTCTGTGCCCAGGTAAACCAGATATTCGCAACGTTCGTCATAAGCTTTGTCGAGCCAACGGAAAGCCTCATCCTTCCGATTCAGGCCGATATAAACCACTGCGAAATAGACTGCGGGAACGTACTTCTTGTTCAATATTTCAGTGAGCTTGTCCAGAATGCGGCTGGCGTTGACCTTGTCGCCCGAGACAGCATACTCGTGGCCCATCAGGGCGAGAATCGCGGGGTCCTCGGGCGCAGCCGTGAGAATAGTTTGGAACGCGTCGCGTGCCTGCTGGTGCATCCCCATCTGCTCGTAGGCCCGGCCGATGTTGACCAACGCGATGGCATAGCGGGGATCCAGTTCGAGCGCCTTTTTATTCTCGTCGATGGTGACATCAAACCGCCTCGCCTGGTAATAGGCTTCGCCCAGGGCCGAGTGCAGCAGTGGACTGATCTGATCCAACTCTAGCGCCTTTTTTCTCTCCGCGATCGCCTCGTCCAACTTGCCCATGGCGGTAAGGTAGTAGCCGTAAAATTGGTGGCCGGTGGCATATCCGGGGCGCAATTGCAGAGCTGTTTCGAACTCCTTCCGGGCCTCGGGAAAATTCCATTCGTACACCAGTTGGGAGTATCCTAGCGGCACGTACGCCTCGGCCAGTGTGCTGTCGAGTTCGAGGGCCTTCCGGGCGGCGGCTTCGGCTTGCGGAAACGCTTCCTGCGGCTTCAGAGTTGAGAAGGGCGCTGACCCCCGCAACTCGTAGCAATCGGCGAGGCCAGCGTAGGATGGCGCGTACGTCGGATCAATCTCAATGGAGCGCCGGAACCGCGTGATTGCTTCGGCGAAGCCCTGCTCGGTGCGCTTGTTCCAGAAGTAGCGCCCTTCCAGATACGCAAGATAGGCCTCGCGATTGACCTGTCGGATCGGCGGCTGGGCATGAGGCAACTTATTCAGGACTTCGCTGGCAATGTTGCGGGCGACTTCAGCCTGGATAACCAGAACATCTTGCAAGTCGCGATCATAGGGTTCACCCCAGACCAGGGTATGGTCGCTGACCTGAAACAGTTGCGCAGTAATCGCTACCCGCTGTCCAGAAACGCGAACGCCACCTTCGAGAACGTAGTTGGCATGGACGTCTTTGCCGATACGATCGAGGTCACTCGAGGCATAAGCGGGGCTCAGGCGGACGACCCCCATCTCATCAGGATGGAGTTGCCCAAGCCGGGTGATCATTTCTTCGGTCAGACCGTCAGCGACAAAGTCCTGGGTGGGATTGCCACTCAGGTTCTTGAAAGGCCGGACCGCAAGAACGATCCTGGTTTTGGGAAGCCCGATGGTGTCGCCGATCTGGTGCCAGAAAATGCGCAGCAGTAGTGCCGCGCCCGCAATGACCAGGGTCAGGATTGCAAGGCGGCGAAAGCGGTTAGGCGGAGTTTCGTCTTCTTCAGTCTTGTCCGGTTGATCCACGACGGGAACCGACACCGCGACGTTGGAATCGGAAGAACCGGCGCCTGCATCCGACTCTCTTTCTTCGTTGACGAGCTTGCTTTGGCTTAGCTGCCACCATGCGTCCAGTTCGGATTTGTAAGCGAAGACCGAGCCCTGCTTGCCATGAGCGAGGCGACGTACGGGCAGATCCAAGCTCTTCTCCCAACGCTGGACGGTCCGAACTTCTTTCTTCAGATACGCCGCAATCTCCTTCCAGGAGTCGAGGCGGTCGTTCGCCGGCCGGTTTTGTATCGTCGGGCGCGCCTGTGTGCTGTCCCCACCCATCGTCCCTCGCTTCAAGAACTCCCGCTGCGCAGTGGCGGCAAGAATACTCTGCCTGTCCGCTACAGTCCAATCCCCGCTGGAAGGAGTCAAAGAAACGCGGTCCACTGTTGTCCTCCATCCTAACGAGTTAGTGATCCGAAGCAAGCTGTTGCGAATTCACGCGGTAAATCATTTTGTGGCTGGGCAACAGAGCTCCGGCGACAGCGCCCCCCACGAAACCGACAGCCGCTCCGATCGCGGTTGGTAAAGCTCTACCGCCAATATCAAGGCAGAAGGATGGCGAAAAGCACGGGGGATAGGTCGCTGCACCTATCCCGGCTCCCACACCAGCGCCCGCCCCTCCCAGCACCAGGGTGTTGCGCAAACGGTGCTTGTTTTTCATCAGTTTCACGCTGCGAACGTTTTGCTTCCGAATGGTTTGTTCGCCTGCAGACTCCTGGTACGACATCGCTGTGTCGGAGAAACCCACGAAGGTTCCGGAATGTTTATTCGAGTTCATTTCGACGATCTGAATCTTCTGTCCCGCCTGCAGCGCACTTAAATTCGCCCAGGATGCTTGATTGGCTGGGCCCACGAAGCGCAAGGGTATTCCCAAGACGCAAATCAGGAACAAGAGTTTCCGCATGAGATCACCTACTCCCGAGCAGGCGTGCCCAGAAACCTGGCACAACTTGGCCCGATTTTCTGCCATCTCGGGAAGTGACTGAACTGCAAGACCCTTACTTCGCACTGTGCTTCTCTCCCGCTGAACTTATTGCCGCCACGTCTTCCACAGAGTATGCAGATCGACTGCCATTTGTCCTGACAGTCGAGGGATAGCGGACGAGGGTCACGGTGAGTCATTGAATGATGCTATATTCCCGAGTGAAAGACTTGGCGTGACTCTAACTCGCGAAAATCCACCAGCGGCACAATTGGGCCTTCTCTATCGAGTATCGCGCGCACTTCTAAAAGAAGGCGAGTACGGCGAACTGCTTTCTGGGCTTCTCGACACCCTGATCGAGAGCTGTAAGCGTGTTCTAAAGCCTCCGCGCGGCGCTGCGCCTTGCTCATGGCCACCGCGGCTCGCAGCGGTGGCGCCGCCAACGCACACTGCGGGCGCTGCGGACAGTTTCTCCGCTTGAGCCTTGCCACCCATGCAGCCGAAGCTTACGGCAGTCGGGTTTTTCCCGGCATCGGGGGCCCTCTAGGGCGGTACCGTCTCGATGTTCCCCGATTGCGTGATCAACCACTCGCCGCCCAAGCGCAACGAAATCGGATCCCCCAGTAGATTGCCGCTTCTTATTCAAGACAGCAAATGATGCCAGGATTCAGAATTGGCGGACCGCCTTGCGGAAATCAGTCTGAACCACTGCCCAGCCTCCAGATTGTTGCTGGGTTATGCCGCGAAATACGACAACCATGCTTTTTGTTCGTATGACGCGAGATGTCGCACATTGTCGCTTGCGCGGTTGTTCGCCAGGATTGTACTCACTTTAGAGCGCCCATTGCGGCTATGATCAGGGTTAATGCTGGAGGCGGAAACCAGCGCCGCGGATATAAGTGCTGATTCGCAGGCGTTTTGATCTCGGTCCCTTCAAGCAGCAGTGGTATCGGGGGTGATTTCGGGTGCCGGGTCCTGACACATGGACTCCGTCGCCGTGGGGAACAGAGCAAATTGAGCGTTTCCAAATGAAGCTCTCTGATTTCGGCGGCAAGCAGTGGAGGGTGTTGTTGATCCTGATGCTGGTCAACTTCGTGAATTATGTTGACCGGCAAATCGTGTTTTCGTTATTCCCCTCGATTCGTCGTGACTTTGCCCTTAGTTATGTGCAACTTGGCTATCTGGCGACGGCTTTCGCCGTGGTGCTCTCGTTGGCAAGCTTCCCCCGGGGGATGCTGGCCGATCCGATTTCACGGCGCGCCGTGATCAGTGTCGGTGTCCTGTTCTGGAGCGGTGCGACGTTCTTCAGCGGATTGGCGGGCTGGGGACGAGCCGCGATCGTCCCGATAGGTTTTGTGCTCGGAGCGCCGACAATCTATTTCTCCCTGCACGCCAGCGGAAAAATTCATTTTCTGCTGTTTTTCGGATTGGGGGCATTCTTCTTGAGTTGGTATCACGGCCCCCTGACTGCC
>Ga0182018_10001988_pt1 | contig 21704 bp, 13 predicted proteins | sample 812P2MmetaG_FD_120490 | JGI IMG/M metagenome (GOLD analysis project Ga0182018, IMG submission 120490) | Permafrost microbial communities from Stordalen Mire, Sweden - 812P2M metaG | ecosystem: Environmental > Terrestrial > Soil > Wetlands > Permafrost | place: Sweden: Stordalen | collected...
CGAAGTACTCCCCCCCCCCCAGGTCCTCCCGGTTGTTGGCCGCCACGAGCACCGTCTGGAGATTCTCGGTCTCGTCGGAATTGAAGGGCGTGTAGAGGTCGGGCCACCCGAAGAAGCTCGCCTGGTAGCCGGCAAACACGTCGGTCCTCGAGCCCGGCGCCACCCACTCGGCCCGGGCGTCGGCCCTGTCGAAATGAAAGTCCCCGAAGGGCACCGTCCCGTTTCCGGAGGCGTGGGACCAGTCGGCGTCGGCGGCAAGGTGCTCGGCGCCGGTCCCCGAGACGCCCTCGTAGATCTCCTCCCTGGCGAGGCCGTCGTTGCCGACGGATCCCGTCGCGAAGCCCGCGCTGCTGATCGGGCGCCACTCGTAGTCCACGGCGCCGCCCGTCGCGTTCATCGTCTCGATCGCGTTTTCCGCCCCGGTGAGGATCCCCGGGGGGCCGAGCATCGCCGGCGCGACGGGGAGCTCCATGAGATAGTGGCCCGTCTGCGGGTCGAAAATCGAGAGCGCGCCCAGCTGCAGCCCCGTGTTCTCGAACGTGTCCCCGCGGATCGTGACGTCGGCCTGGGCCTCCGCCATGTTCCGGGGCTCGATGTCCACCAGCGGCTCGTAGCGCAGTGCCGACACCGGCATCGCGAACGTCCCCGCGGGCGACTGGTTGGCGACGCTCGGCGAATACACCATGACGGCAGGAAGGCTCACGGCCGCGTCCTGCGCGCGCGCGAGCGGCGCGGCGGCAAGCGCCGCAAGGCCGCAGAGGGACAGCGTGCGAAGGGGCCTCATCACGGGCCGACGGCTAACAGCCGCGCGCGAAATAACAAGCCTGCCGTTAACGCCGGAGCCAAAATCGATTAACAATGGTCCCCGCGCGGCTAGGCCTGCTCCTTGTCCCCGTCCTCGCCGATCGCCTCAACGGGGCAGCCCTCGAGCGCCTCCATGCAAAGGGCGACGTCCTCCTCGGTCTCGGGCTGCTTGAACACGTAGGAGTGCCCGCCCTCGTCGTTGCGCGTGAAGAAATTCGGGGCCGTCTCGCGGCACAGGTCGCAATCGATGCATTGCTGGTCGACGTAAAACCTGCCGAGGGCATTCTGCCCCCACTTGTCTGCTTTGTTGGCCATGGGTATAGGTGCAGTAGAAGGGACAGCGCGGGGCCCAACCTGTCAAGGGAGGATAGGGGCGGAGAACACCCACGGGCAAAGGGATTGCCACCACCGGCGGCCGGGCGGCAGGATCGCCCGCCCCATGAAGACCGGACGCGACTTCCCGCTGCTCCTGGCCGGCCAGTTCCTCGGCGCATTCGGCGACAACTTCATCCTGGCCTCGATCCTGAGCCCGCTCACCTACGAGCTGGGCGCGGGGCGGATCACCGAGCAGAACGTCAACGCCCAGAACTCGCTCTACAGCGCCGTCTTCTTCTTCCCGTTCATCCTTTTCGCGCCGATCGCGGGCTATCTCAACGACCGGATGCGAAAGACGACCTGGCTCGTGGGAGGCAACCTCATCAAGGTCCTCGGCACGGCGCTGGGTTGGGCGGCGATCCGGGAGTACGGGTCCCTGTCCCCGGCCGGGCACGCGGGACAGGTGGTGGGCTACACGGTCATCGGGCTCGGGGCCTGCGCCTATTCGCCCGCGAAATACGGGATCCTCCCCGAGATCGTGCCCAACGCCTACCTCGTGAAGGCAAACGGGTGGGTCGAGATGCTGACCCTGGTCGCGATCCTGGCCGGCCTCTACGGCGGGGCCGCGCTCTACGACCATTACCTCTCGCTCGACGCGTGCTACGGGGCGAGCGCCGCCCTGTACCTTCTCGCTCTCGCGCTGAACGCGGTCATCAGCCCGACGCCGCATGATCCGAGCGCCTCCGTCCGCCGGAGCGCCTCGGAGTTCTGGGCGAGCCTGAAGCTCCTCGCGGGCCATCCCCGCCTGGGGAGGATTCTCCTCGGCTCGGGCACGTTCTGGTTCGCGGGCGCCGTCCTGCGCAGCAACCTCCAGGGATGGGGGCTTGAGGTGTTCCGCGAGGCCGGCGTGGGCAACGTGACCAACACCAAGCTCGTCCTCCTCAAGGTGGGCCTCGTCGTCGGCATCGTATCGGGGACGGCCCTGGCGGGCCGGCTGCACCGGATCGGCGAGCTCGGCTGGACGAGGCGCTACGGCTGGGGGCTCGCGGCGGGCATCCTGTGCATGGGCCTCATGGGCGGCCGGTTCGGGGTCGCGCCGGTCGTGGCGATCCTTGTCGCGGCCGGCGTGTCCGCCGGCCTCATGCTCATCCCCCTCAACGCCGCCCTGCAGGCCGAGTGCGACCAGAGGAAACTCGGCAAGACGGTCTCCATCCAGAACTTCGTGGACTATTTCTCGATGCTCGCCGGCGCGGGCTTCCTCGCGTTGCTGACCGGCTTCGACCTCTCGCCGCTCCGGGTATTCGTCGCCCTCGCCGCGGCGCTCGCCGGACTCGCCTGTCTCCTGCGGATCCGCCCCGCGTCCTCCGCCGGCCGCCCCGGAGCCGCTTAGACGGCTTGTCTTTGGTGATGCTCCGGTTAGGGTGCCGCCATGCTCCAGGACCGCCCCTACATGCGCGACGGCTACGAGAAGCGCCGGACGAGCATCCTCACGTGGCTGATCAGCGCCATCGCGGCGGCCTTCGTGGTGCAGATCGCGTTCGGGCGCATTTCCGTGACGGGGCTCGAGTGGACGTTCGGGCTCGTGCCCGCCGGATTCAGGGAGGGGCACATCTGGACGCTGCTCACCTACGGCTTCCTGCACAGCACCGACAACCTCCTCCAGGTGATCGCGTACCTGCTGGTGATCTACTTCACCGGCAGGGAGGTGCTCCCGATACTGGGCGACCGCCGCTTCCTTTTGTTCTACGCGTCGGCCCTGGTCGCCGGCGGGGCCTTCTGGCTGGGCGTCCACTGGCGCCACCCCGACCTTCTCACGGGCGCCTCGGCGGCCGTGTCGGCGCTCGTCATCCTCTACGCCTGCTTTTTCCCCAACCGGGAGATAACCCTCCTCCTGTTCTTTGTCCTGCCCGTCACCTTCAAGCCGAAGTACATCGCCTGGGCACTGCTCGTGGTCGACCTGTGCGGTTTCGTGTTCTATGAGCTGCTCGGGGCGGCCCCGCCGTTCTACGCGGCCCACTCGGCGCACCTGGGCGGGATGGCGGCGGGATGGATCTACTTCCGGTACCTGCACGACTCGAACTGGAGCTTCGCCTCGGCGCGCACCGAGATCGAGCTTCCCAGGTGGGTCAAGCAGCGGGGCGCGGCGAAGGCGGCGGCCCCGACCTTCAGCGTCAACATGGGAGACCGCGGGCACCTCCGCGCCGAGGTCGACCGGATCCTGGACAAGATCAACAGCGACGGTTTCGGATCCCTTTCCGCCGACGAGAAACGAGTCCTAGACGAGGCCCGGGACCTGATAAGCCGGCGCTAGCGTCCCCCGGCGGACCGTGAACGAGGGCCCGCTGAGCGCCGAGTCGGCGCAACGGATTGAACGCCTGGCCGGCGCAAGCCCCCTGTACGCCCTGGAGCTGCGGCGCCATCCCGCGTACGCGGCGTGGCTTGAGGAGCCGCGAAACCTCCTGGAGGGCTTTCGCTTCCAGGCGTTCCTCGACACATGGAGGGAATTCGCGCCGGGCTCCGGCGAGCTGGACGAAGGGGCCCGCCTGGGGGCCCTGCGCCGATGGCGGCGCCTCATGTCGATGCGGATCGCGCACCGGAGCGTGAACGAGCTGGCCGACGAGCGCGCGACGGTGGAGGAGCTGACGCTCCTCGCCGAATTCTGCCTGAGGGAGTGCACGCACATGTCGATCCGCAGGTGGGAGGAGCGCCTCGGCGTCCCCACGGAGGCCGCGCGCGGCTCCCGCGCCCGGTTCTGCGTCATGGCCCTCGGGAAGCTCGGCGGCAGGGAGCTCAACTTCTCCTCGGACATCGACCTCCTCTACCTTTACGAGGGCGAGGGCGCGTGCGTGAAGGGCGGCGCCGACACGTCGGTCTCGAACGAGGAATTCTACACCAAGGTAGCCGAGACGGTGACCCGCGCGCTCGACGAGCGGACCGAGGACGGCTTCCTCTTCCGGACGGACGTCCGCCTGCGGCCGGAAGGGGCGATCGGTCCCCTTGTGCGCTCCGCCTCGGAGCTCGAGTACTACTACTCGACGGCAGGCCAGACCTGGGAGCGGCTGGCGATGATAAAGGCAAGGCCCGTGTCGGGCAGCCTCGAGCTCGGCGCGGAGGTGCTGGAGAGCCTCCACGCCTTCCGCTATCCGCACCATCCGCCCCCGAGCCTCCTGGAGGAGGTCGCCGCGATGAAGGCCCGGAGCGACGCGGAGATCGTGGGGGCGAGCGAGCTCGACCGCGACGTGAAGCTCGGGACCGGCGGCATCCGCGAGATCGAGTTCGTTGCGCAGTCGCTCCAGCTGCTCAACGCCGGGCGGTATCCCTTCCTGCAGACCCACTCGACGGAACAGGCACTCGGGCTCCTGGCGCGCTACGGCCTCATGGAGGCCTCCGACGCCGCCCGGCTGGGCGAGACCTACTGGTTTCTTCGCAGGACCGAGCACCGGCTTCAGATCCGCGAGGAGGAGCAGACGCACGTCCTGCCCGAGGACCCCGCGGATTTCGCCGGGATCGCCGCCTCGCTCGGCTTCGCGTCGACGGCGGAATTCAGGGCGGCGCTCGACGCGAGGTGCGGGCATGCCCACGCCGTGTACGCCGGACTCTTTGCGGGCCGGGGCATCGACGTCGCATTCCAGGAATGGTGGACCTTCTTCACGACCGAGCGCGTGCCGGAGGGCGTGGCCGCGCGCATCGGGCGCTGGTTCGGCGCGGATCCGAACGCGGCCGACGAGCTCCGCTTGTTTGCCTGCGGCGGCCGCCACGTCCTGATCACCCGGGAGCTCGTGATCCGGTTCCAGCATGTCGCCGGCGCCTTCGACGGCTTCCTGCATGAGCTCGCCCGCCCGCTCGGCACGCTCGCGAGGCTTGCGCGCTTCGCCGAGCGCTACGGCACCCGCCGGCAGTTCCTTGGCTTCTGCGCGGAGAACCCGAGGCTGTTCCGCGTGTTCTCGATGCTTTGCGACCGAAGCGAGGCCGTCGTCGAGCTGCTCTGCGCCCACCCGGAAATCATCGAGGAGGTGCTTCGTCCGGAGATCCTGCGCAGGCGGAGGAACGCACGCGACCTGGACGAGGACATCTCGGCCGCCGCCCGCGAGCCGGGATTCACCGACTGGCTCTGGCTTTTCGTGCGGGCCGAGCAGGTGCGCCACGCGGTGGGGGGAATCCTCGGGAGCCTCGGGCCGGAGGAGATCGAGGCCGCGACGACGGGGCTCGCCGACGCGGTCCTCCGCCACCTTACGCGGGACTCGGGCGTCCTCGTTGTCGCCCTCGGCAAGTACGGCGGCTGCGAACTCGCCTTCGGCTCCGACCTGGATCTCCTGTTCGTCGCCGGCGACGGGGCCGAGTCCGACGCCGCCCGCGCCGTCGAGGCGGTTCGCACCGCGCTTGGGCACGGCGGGCCGCTCGGGGCCGCCTTCGCCCTGGACATGCGCCTGCGCCCGCACGGGCAGGCCGGTCCCGCGGCGACATCGGTCGCCGCGCTGGACGCCTACCACCGGCCCGGCGCCGGCGGCCAGACGTGGGAAAGGCAGTCGCTCATCCGGGCCCGGGTGGTGTCCGGGCCGGCCCCGCTCGCGGCGTCATTCCTGGCCTGGCGCGACCGCCTGGTCTACGCCTCCCCGGCCACCGAGGCGGAAATCGAGGAGATCCGGGCGATGCGCGCGCGCATCGAGAAGGAGCTCGGGGGCGGCCCGCCCGGGACGGCCTTCAAGGCGGGGGTGGGCGGCCTAGCCGACATCGAGTTCCTCGTGCAGGCGCTTCAACTGCGCGGCGGATACGCGGACGGGCGCCTGCGGGTTTCGGGAACGCGGGGCGCGCTGCGCGCCCTCGCCTCTGCCGGCCTTCTTGATCCCGCGGCCGCTGACCGGCTGCTGGGCAACTATGAATTCCTGCGCCGCATCGAGACGGCCCTTCGCCTCGACGCCAACCGCGCGGTGAGCGCCCTCCCGGAGGATCCCGGTGAACGGGAGGCCCTGGCTCGCTGGCTGGGCTTCAAGGGCGCCGAACCCTTCATGTTCGAGCACCTTCGGAGGCTGGGCGAGACTAGGCATATCTACGATAAAATGCCCTCCCTCCTTGAATTCGGCGCCTGTTCATGAAACTGTAGGGGGGCTTGGATCGTCTATTATCCAAACCGATGGCAATCAACGAATGATCTCCCCTTCCGTCCTTTTTCGCAGGTGGTTGGCGCCTTGGCTCCTCATCCTTGCGTCGGGTGCGGGCCTCTCGGGCGCCGACCTCAAGTTCACGACGCCGTCGACGCTTTCAACCGAGGCCCAGGCGCTGGTAACCCTCCTTGAGACCGCCCACTACAACCGCGGGGCCGTCCACAGCGAGCAGTACAAGGAGGTCGTCCCGGAGTACATGAAGGCGCTCGACACCCAGCACCTTTTCTTCCTCGAGACCGACCGGGTGGATTTTTCCAGCCGCTACGGCAGCAACGTCTATTACAATGTCGACTACCTCGGGAAGATCGACGCGGCCTACGACATCTTCTACGTCTACGATGACCGCGTCACGTCGCGGATCGGGTGGATTTTCGCGGAGCTCAAGAAGGATTTCGACTTCACCACGAACGACACCTACCGGCTCGACCGCTCCAAGTCGCCCTGGCCCGAGACCAAGGCCGAGGCGGACGAGCTCTGGCGGAAGCGCCTCAGGTACGAGGTGCTCGATCAGCTGCTCAACAAGAAGACGCTCGACGAGTCCCGCGAGATTGTCCGCAAGCGCTATGAGCGGATGCTCAAGAGCGTCGGCGAGACGGATGGCAGCGAGCTCGCGGAGCTCTTCCTCACCACGATCGCGGAGCTCTACGACCCCCACTCGAACTATTTCTCAGCGGACACCTACGAGGACTTCGGAATCCAGATGAAACTCGAGCTCGTGGGCATCGGGGCGATGCTCGGCACCGAGGACGACACGTGCGTCGTCAAGGAGATCGTTCCCGGCGGCCCCGCCGACCTCAACCGGCAGCTCAAGCCAAACGACAAGATCATCGCGGTCGCCCAGGACAACGCCGAGCCCGTCGAGATCATCGGCTTCAAGCTGCGCAAGATCGTCGACATGATCCGCGGCTCGAAGGACACGCGCGTCCACTTGATCGTCCAGCCCGCCAGCGCGACCGACTCCTCCGTCCGCAAGGAAATCATCATCACGCGCGATGTCGTCAAGCTCAACTCCGCGCGGGCCCGCGCGGCCGTGTTCCAGGTGCCCGTCGCGGACGGCAAGACCGTCCCGCTGGGCGTCATCACCCTTCCCGCGTTTTACGGGGGCGGTGACGAGGGCGACACGGACGCCGACAAGTCGAGCGCGAGCGAGGACGTCGCCAAGCTTATCGTGCAGCTCAAGCAGACGGGCATCCAGGGCCTCGTCCTCGACCTCCGGCACAACGGTGGAGGCTTCCTGAGCGAGGCGATCGAGCTCGCGGGACTCTTCATCCACAAGGGACCGGTCGTCCAGGTGAAGGATTACGAGGGTGAGATACTGGTCGACAGCGACAAGGCAGAGAACCTCTCCTATGACGGCCCCATGGCCGTCCTGGTGGACCGGTTCAGCGCTTCCGCCTCCGAGATCGTCGCGGGAGCGCTCCAGGACTACGGCAGGGCGGTCGTGATCGGCGACAGCTCCACGCACGGAAAGGGCACCGTGCAGACGGTTGTCGAGATGAAGAAGTTCGCCAGCCAGCTCGCAAATTCACCCGCAAAGACGGGCGCCGCGAAGATCACGATCCAGAAATTCTACCTGCCGGACGGGTCCTCGACGCAGCTCAAGGGAGTCATCTCCGACATCGTGCTGCCGTCCGTGGACCAGTACCTCCCCATAGGGGAGTCCGACCTTCCCCACGCCCTGGTCTGGGACAAGATCCAGTCGAGCACGTTCCACGGGGAGCCCATCGACCACAGGGTGCTGGCCCGGCTGCAGCTCCTGAGCGCGCAGCGCCAGGCGAGCCTGCAGGAGTTCGCGTTCGTCCGGAAATACGTCGACTGGTTCAAGGATCGCCAGGCCCAGAAGCTTGTTTCGCTCAACCTAGAGGAGCGCCGGAAGCAGAAGGAGGCCGACGACGCCTTCCGCAAGGACAACAAGGTCGAGCGCGAACTGCTGGCGAAGGACGATTTTCCGTTCAAGGAATTCAGGCTCGGGCCCCCTCTTCCCCCTAAGGTCGTCGAGCCCAAGACCGAGGGCCCGCCGAAGGCCGCGGGGGCGAAGGATGAGGACTCGGATCTCGAGGACGTGGACGAGGATGCAAACGCCGATGCCTACGGCAAGGTCGACGTCTCCCTGCGCGAGGCCCTGCGGGTTGTGAACGACGCGATCGAGCTGGGCCGCAATCACGAATACTGGGCGAGCGATCACGCCCCGCTCACCGCCGCAGCCAAGGGCTAAGCCGGCAGGCCGCGGCTGCCGTTCATCGCCACGCGAGGACGAACCGGTCGCGGCCCGTCAGGTCCACATGCGGCTCGGTTCTGGAAAAGCCGGCCCGCCTCAGCGCCTCCTCCAGCCGGGAGCGGTGGCCGATTCCCGTCTCCAGGGCGAGCATTCCCCCGGGGGCCAGGGCCAGGGAGGCTCCCGCCACAATTTTCCCGATGTCGGCAAAGCCCCCGTCTTCGGCCGTCAGCGCCCGCCCGGGCTCGTGGTCCCGGACCTCGGGGGCCGCCGCGGCCGTCTCCCCTGCGGACAGGTAGGGCGGGTTTGAAATGATCAGGTCGTAGGACTCCCCCGCCGGAAGCCCCTCGAACCAGTCCGACTCGGCGAAGGCCACCCTTCCGGCCAGCCCGGTCGCCTCCGCGTTCTCGGCCGCGAGAAGCAGGGCATCCGGGCTCGCGTCGACCGCGGTCACCCGCGCCAGGGGAAACGCCCTTGCCAGCGCAAGGGCTATGGCGCCGCCGCCCGTACCCAGGTCAAGGATACGCTCGGGTGGCGACGTGAACCGGGCCACGGCCGCCTCCACGAGAAGCTCCGTCTCCGGCCTGGGGATGAGCGCCCGCCGGTCGGTCTTGAGCCTGAGCCCGCAGAAATCGGTGAAGCCGACGATGTGCTGCACGGGCTCGCGCTTGCCGCGCCTGCGGACGAGCTCGCGTACCGTCCCGAGCTCGGCGTCGCTGACCGGGCGCTCGAACTCGATGTAGAGGCGCATGCGGGGAAGGCCGAGAGCGTGGCCCACGAGGAGCTCCGCGTTCAGCCGGGGCGACTCGATGCCCCTGGAGGCGAAGAAATCGGAGGTCTTCTTGACGACCTCGATCACGGTCAGCATGGAAGCCGGTGGTACCCCCGGGGAGGCGTCAGCCGAGCTCGGCGGACGGCCTCACGAGCTCGTAGGAACGTCCCTCCAGCGCGGCGAGCCGCTCCTGGTAGTGGGCCCTCTGGAGAGCCTCGAGCAGCGGTCCGATCCCGCCCTCCATCACCTGCGGGAGCCCGTGCAGGGTGAAGCCGATGCGATGGTCCGTCAGGCGATTCTGCGGGAAATTGTACGTCCGAATGCGCTCGCTCCTGTCCCCGGACCCGATCTGGTTGCGGCGCTCCGCGGCATATTTCGCCTTTTCCTCATCCTCCTTCAGCTTGAGAAGCCTGGAGCGGAGCACCGTCATCGCGCTCGCCTTGTTCTTCAGCTGCGAGCGCTCGTCGGCGCACTTGACGATGAGGCCGGTCGGCTTGTGGATGATCTGGACCGCCGAGTCGGTGGTGTTGACCCCCTGCCCTCCCGGTCCGCTCGCCCTGGCCACCGTGATCTCGAGCTCGTCCGGCCTGATCTGGATGTCCACCTCCTCGGCCTCGGGCAGCACGGCGACCGTCACGGTCGAGGTGTGGATCCGCCCGCTGGCCTCCGTCACCGGGACGCGCTGGACGCGGTGGACGCCGCTCTCCCACTTGAGGCGCTTGTAGACGTCGGTTCCGACAACCAGGAAGGCGACCTCCCTTAGCCCGCCCCTCTCGGACGGGCTGCTGCTCATGGGCTCGACCTTCCATCCCTGCGAATCGGCGAACTTCTGGTAGCATCGCGCGAGCTCGGCCGCGAAGAGCGCAGCCTCCTCCCCGCCGGTCCCGGCCCTTATCTCCATGACCGTGTTTCGGGAATCGGAGGCCTCGGGGGGCATCATCGCGAGCAGGACGGCCTCGCGCAGCTCGCCCGCCCGCCGCTCAAGCGCCTTGATCTCGGCCGTCGCTAGGTCGTGCAGGTCCGTCCCCCCGGAGGCCTCCCTCGCGAGCGCGGCGGCGTCATGGAGCTCGTGCTCCACCTGCGCGTGCGCGCGGTGGTCGTCCACGAGCCGGCGCAGCTTCTGCTGCTCCCGGGTCACGTCCGCCGCGCGCCGGGGATTCGCATAAAAGGATGGCTCCGCCATCTGCGCATCGAGCTCCTCGAGGCGCCTCTGGAAGGGTGAAATGTCGGGAAGTGCGTCCATGTCGTTCCTATTTGCGAATTGCGCGGGCCGCGACCGGAGGCGTAGCATGCCGCCTCACGCACCGCATGGCCGCGACGCTCTTCACACAGAACATTATCGCCTGCATCTGGGATTTCGACAAGACCTTAATCCCGGAGTACATGCAGTCCCCCCTGTTCCGCCGCTACGGCGTAGACGAGGCGACATTCTGGCTGGAGACCAACGCGCTCGTTGAGAACTACCGCCGGCGCGGCTACACCCTCTCCGCCGAGATAAGCTACCTGAACCATCTGCTGACGCACGTCCTTGCCGGCCGCATGGCCGGCCTGAACAACGAGATACTTTTCAAATGCGGCTCCGAGATCCGCTTCTATCCCGGACTTCCCGAATTCTTCGGCGCATCAAAGGCCTGGGTGGCGGACAAGCCCGAATACCGAAGGCACGACATCCGCCTTGAGCACTATGTCGTGAGCACCGGCCTCGCCAAGATGATCCACGGAAGCGCGATCGCCTCCCACGTCGACGGGATTTGGGGATGCGAGTTCATCGAGAACCCGCTTCAGCCCGGATTCCTGCAGCAGAAGGAGCTCGAGCTGTCCGCGGACGCCGAGATCGCGCAGATCGGGATGGTCATCGACAACACGACCAAAACCCGCGCGCTCTTCGAGATCAACAAGGGCACGAACCGGAATCCCGCGATCGACGTGAATTCGATGGTCGCCGCCGAGGACCGCCGGATCCCCTTCCAGAACATGATCTATGTCGCCGACGGCCCGAGCGACGTGCCGAGTTTCTCCGTCGTCAAGGGCAATGGAGGCAAGGCGTACGGGGTGTACAATCCGGCGAAGCAGTCCGAGTTTGAGCAGAACGACCGGCTGCGCCAGGTAGGCAGGATCGACCATTATGGACCGGCCGACTACACCGGATCGAGCAGCACGACCCAGTGGCTGCGCCTACAGATCCACGAGATTTGCGACCGGATCGTCAGGGACCGCGAGGCTGCGGTGGCGCAGAGGACGACCCGGCCGCCGCGCCACCTCACCTCGACCCCAAAGGAGGAGGCGGCCCGGCGCGCGCCCAACGTGCCGGAGCAGTCCAAGTTCCTGGAGTGAGTCCCGGCGGACGGCCCGCGCCTCAGCGCGAGTCCGCCACTTCCTTGCTCTCGAGGTCCGCGGCGATGTTTGCCGCCCGCGTGGCATAGTCCACCGCAGCCGCGCAGGGGTGCTGCTCAAAGACGGCGCTGATCCCGCCGTTCCACGCGAGCGCGATCGCGTAGGGCGACGCCTCGGCGCCGCGGCGCTCGAGCTCGGTCCTGAGCCAGTTGTAGTGCTTCACCGCCACCGCATCCGATGAGCGCCGGTCGAGCGCGCGGCTGAACGGAGCCTGCGTGTACATCCTCCAGGTCTGCTCGCGGAACTGATAGGCACCGAGTTCGCCGCGCTGGCCCGGCTCCGCGGAGTTCCGCGGATTCTCGAGCTGGTGAATGGCCTCAAGCGTGGCCCACCGCTCGGAGGCGCGGCCCTGCGCCACAAGGAGCAGCGAGGAGAAGACGAAAACGCACGCCAAGCGGGCCGCGAGAGGCGCCCGGGCCGGGACTATTTGGCTGATTTGGATCTTCACAAAGGTCGCAGACCGTGTGCCCCGTTGATGGTTCGACCGGGTGCCAAACTAAATCTCAGATAAAATCGGAACCGTTGCCTTTCGGGCAGAATGCAAGACGGCCCGGCCCCTGTCCTGGGAGCGCAAGATTTTGTCAGTCAACAAATTCCTCGATGAGTCGCGCCACGAGCGAGGTCCATCCGGTCTGGTGATTCGCCCCCAGGCCCCGGCCGTTTTCCCCGTTGAAATATTCGTGGAACCAGACGAGGTTCCGCCAATGAATGTCGTCTGCGAACCTTGGGTTGGCGGCGAGGGCCGGGCGCTGCCCCTTCCCATCAGGGATGAAGAGGGAAATCAGGCGGCGCGCCAGCTCGCGCGCGATCTGGTCCATGTTCATCCTTTTCCCGCTCCCCGTCGGGAACTCCATCGTCAGGCTGTCGCCGTAGAACAGGTGGTAACGCTGCAGCGCCTCGATCAGGATGTAGTTGAGCGGGAACCACACGGGTCCCCGCCAGTTCGAGTTTCCCCCGAATAGCCACGTGCGCGACTCGGCGGGCTCATAGTTCACCCTGTAGGTCTCGTCCCGGATGTTGATCATGAACGGATGCTCGTGGTAGGCGCGCGAAAGCGAGCGGACGCCGTACGGAGAGAGGAACTCCGACTCGTCGAACACGTACTTGAGCACGCGCTCGAGGCGCTCGCGTGTCGGGATCGCGAGGAGCCTGCGGCCCGGATCGAGGCCGCCCAGCGCCATGTACGAGATGTGCGAGGCGAGGTCCTTTCGGTTTTCAAGGAACCAGCGCGTGCGCTTTGCGAACCCCGGCAGCTTGTGCAGCCGGCCCTCCTCGATGAACTCGACGGCGAACAGGGGAATGATCCCCACGACCGACCGAAGCCTCAGGGGCAGGGAGCCGCCGTCGACAAGCATCTGGTCGTAGTAGAATCCGTCCTCCTCGTGCCAGAGCCCCGTCCCTCCCAGCCGGTTCATTGCGTCCGCGATCGCCACGAAGTGCTCGAAGAATTTCGAGGCGATGTCCTCGTACGCCGGGTCGCCGTCCGCGAGCTCGAGCGCCATCGCGAGCATCGTGCTGCAATAGAACGCCATCCAGGCGGTGCCGTCGGCCTGCTCCAGCTGCCCGCCCCCCGGCAGCGGCTTCGAGCGGTCGAACACCCCCACGTTGTCGAGCCCGAGGAAACCGCCGCTGAAGATGTGGCGGCCGCAGACGTCCTTCCGGTTCACCCACCAGGTGAAGTTGACGAGCAGCTTCTGGAAGATCCTGGCGAGGAACGCGCGGTCGCGCGACCCGCGAGGGGCCGTGATCTTGTAGACGCGCCAGCAGGCCCATGCGTGAACGGGCGGGTTGACGTCCGAGAAATTCCACTCGTACGCGGGGATCTGCCCGTTGGGATGCATGTACCACTCGCGCAGGAGGAGGTTGAGCTGGTCCTTTGCGAAGGCGGGATCGAGGCGGGCCATCGGCAGCATGTGGAACGCGAGATCCCAGGCGGCGAACCAGGGATACTCCCACTTGTCGGGCATCGAGATGATGTCCCGCGAGAACACCTGGGGCCAGTCGCTGTTGCGCCCGACAAGCCGCTCCGGGGGCGGCGGGGGCGTGTTTGAGTCGCCCGTGAGCCAGTCCTCTACGACGTAGTGATAGAACTGCTTGGACCAGAGGAGCCCCGCGTTGGCGTGCCGGGCGACACGGCGGGCTTCCGGATCGGAGGGCCCGGGAAGCGCCGCGTAGAACTCGTCGGCCTCGCTCCTCCTGGACGCAAACGTCGCCTCGAATCCCGGGCCGAAAATCCCGGCGTCCCCGGCATCCCCGGCCCGCAGCCTGAGCCGCACAACCCGCTCCTCGCCCGGCCCGAGATCGATCTCGAAATGAGGCGAGCACTTGGTTCCCCTGAGGGCAGGGTTCACCGCCTCCCTTCGGCCGCCGACGACATAGTCGCCGATGGAGTCCTTGGCGTAGGGCGACAGGTTCTCGGCCCCGAACAGGAGGGCGGCGTTGGTCTCGTTCTCGGTGAAAAGGAGCGGCGCGGCCCCGCCGGGCCCGGGCCCGGGCTCGATGTCCAGGACCATCCGTCCGAGCGTGTCATGGTCGCACTGGACGCGGCTGGCGGAGACGGCGCGCATCTTGGGCTTGAGGCTGCAGCCCTCATGGCGGCATCCCCATGACCACGTGTTGCGGAACCAGAGCGTCGGCAGCAGGTGGAGGAGGGCGCGCTCCGGCCCCCGGTTCGCGGCGGTGATCCGGATGCAGATGTCGTCCGGCCCCTCCTTGGCGTACTCGGCGACAACGTCGAAATACCGCCCGTCGTCGAAGACGCCCGTCTCCGCCAGCTCGAATTCGGGATCGTCCCGGGTCCTCGACGCGGCGACGGACCTTAGCCGCTCGTAGGGAAACGCAACCTGCGGATACTTGTACAGCGCGCTGAGCCATGAGTGCGTGGGCGTCGCGTCCGTGTAGAAGTGGCACTCCTTGACGTCCTCCCCGTGGTTGCCCTCGGTGTTCGTGAGCCCGAAGAGCCTCTCCTTCAGAATGGCGTCCTTCCCGTTCCAAAGCGCGATGGCGAAGCACAGGCGGCACTCGCGATCGGTGATCCCGAGCAGCCCGTCCTCACCCCAGCGGTATGCCCGGCTGCGGGCGTGCTCGTGTGTGAAATACCGCCAGCTCTCGCCGTCGGACGAGTAGTCCTCGCGGACGGTGCCCCACTGCCGCTCGGAAAGGTAGGGCCCCCAGCGCTTCCAGTTCTTCGCGCGCGCGCCGTCCTCGGCAAGGCGGGCCTGCTCGGCATTCGGGGGATTCGTGCTGGGCATGGGGCTGCGCTCAATCCGGCCGGGCATGCTGGCCGCGGCCGCGCCCGCAGTCGCGCCAAAAATGAGCCGCCAGGCGCGGGGAGCCGAACGCCATCCGCAAGCCGAGACACTCAGCGCTCAAAGGAGGCGGCGGATCGCCTCCGCGCCCGCCGCGCTTGCGATCGCGTAGTCGAACCGGCTGTCGGACCAGACGGCTGCGGCGCCGGCGGCCTCCGTGATGAACGACGGCCCCCTCGCAACGGAGTCGCCGACCGGGCCGTCGCGGCGGGTCACGTAGAGGTGGAAGGTGGCGCCGTCGCGCGAGAAGCACACCTCGATCACGTCATGCCCGGCCAGGTTGAGCGTGCGGCATCCGGTGTCCCTCAGCTTTTCGAAGTCAATCTGCTCGGCACCCGGCATCCGCGCCCCCTTGGTCTCCAGTTGCGCGACGAGCGCGCTGGCGGGCTCGCCCCTGCCACCGTGCTTCTCATAGGCCATGTCGTTGATCGCGAAGGACGCGAAGGCCGCGGCGCCGGTCTCGGGGCGCGCGGGCGCCTTCATCGAAAACAGCACGAACGCCAGGGCGGCGGCCGCGGCAAGCCCCGCAAGCCAGGCCAGGCCGGGCCCGTGGCTCCGCTGCGAGTCGCTCACGTGGGCCCCGGCCAGAATGGCCTCCCGGAGCCCGGCCGGGGGCGCGATCTGCCTTAGCTTGCCCGCGACAGCCGCATCGTGGGCACGCGATTGGGCGAACCACGCCGAGAGCGACGGGTCGCTGGCCGCCATCCGCAGGGCGTCGCCGAACGCGGGCACGCCCGCGTCGCTCCCGTTCGGGCGGTAGGCGGAGAGGATGAATTTGGCCTCGTCGATCGTCATGATGCGCGGGCTCCCTTCTCGCCTGGGAAGGGAAACACCTTGGGGCCAGGCGACTCCGCGCGCTCGAACGCGGTCCGCAGCTGGGCTTTCCCGCGGGAAAGGCGGGACATCACCGTGCCGATGGGCACGTCGAGCGTGTCGGCGATCTCCTGGTAGGACATGTCCTCGATGTAGAAGAGCGTCAGGGGGGCGCGGAAGGCCTCGTCGACCGTCTGCAGCGCGGACATGACCAGCGCCGCGTCGATGCGCGACACCCGCTCGACATCCTCGGCGGCCGGCTCCTTCTCGCCGGGCGGCAGGTCCTCGAGCGACGAGGATCGCGAGTCGCGCCGGCGCCCGCGCAGGAATTCCCTGTAAAGGGTGGTGAAAAGCCACGACTTGGCCTTCGACAGCTCCCGGAGGCCGTGGCCCTTTGTCGCCCAGATGTAAAATGTCTGCTGGACAAGGTCACCGGCATCGGAGCCGTTCCGGGCGAGGCTCAGGGCAAAGCGGTAGAGGGGCGCGTAATGCGCGTCCACCAGCTGCGTGAAAGCCTCGTTTGTCATCGCCGTATAGGTTCTCGGAGCCGTTGCGCACCTGTTTTATTCCAGTTACAATCGAAGATTGGAAGCATTCCATTGACCCAACGTGCCCGCCCTGCGCCTGCATCTTCCCCCAAACCTGGCCGCCGCGGCCGCGCGGGATGCCGTTGCCCTGAGGATCGAGCTCGATCAGTCAGCGGCGCCGGAATCGGGCCTGCTCGGCGTCCTTGCCCTTCTCCAGGGTTGGTGCGGCACCCCAAGGCCTCCCCCCTTCATTCAGCTCTCGCGCCGGCAGCTGCGCGAGCTGTCGTCCGCCGCCGCGGGCCAGCCGATCTTTGTCGAGAATGGGGTCCCGGTGCCCTGGTCCCATGACGCGCTCGTCGAGGAGCCTGAGGCCGCGCCGCCTCCCCCGCCTACCCCCCCGGTGCCGGCGCGCCGCGGGCCGAAGGCCGGCCCGGCGCCGGAGCCCCTGGTTGTCGACGGCTCGGAGCACTACCTCGCGCTCACCCTTCCCTCCCGGGAGGACCCGCGCCACGCCGGGGTCCTCGAGCTGGTGAAGGCCGCGGGATTCGTGCTCGAGACGTCCAACCGGAAATGGTGGCTGCGCGACCGCCACAAGGCCCTCTCCTTCCTGGCGGCACACGGCGACCGGCTGCGGGGCGAATGGGGGGCCCAGTTCACGCCGAACTTCATCGCGAGGACATCCCATCTCGCCGCCGCCGAGATTTCATGCGAGGCGTCGCCATCCGGGGACGGATGGGACGTCGCGCTCGGTCTTCGGGCGGGCGCGGCGACGGAGGAAACGATCCGTGAGGCGGTCGCGGCCGGGCGCTCCTACCTCGAGGCTGACGGCAGAATAATCCTCATCGACCCTGAGCGGCTCCGCAGGCTGGGCGAGGCCCAACGGGCGCTCGCCAGCAGCGGGCTGACCGCGACATCGGCGCGGCGCTCGGAGCACATCGGCGCCGCGCGCGCAGCCGACGTCGAGGAGATGCTGGAGCGGCTTTCACCCGGCTTCCGGCCGCCGGAGGAATGGCGGGCGCGCACCGGGGCCCTGCGCAACCTCTCCCGGCTCGAGCCCGCGCCGGCGCCGCCGGCCCTCGAGTCCCTCCTGCGGCCCTACCAGCGGCTCGGCGCCGCGTGGCTCTGGCACCTTCAGCGCGGCGGCCTTGGCGGCGTCCTCGCCGATGAGATGGGGCTGGGCAAGACGCTTCAGGCGCTTGTCCTCGTGTGCGCCGTCGAAGCCGGCGGCGGGTCGAGCCTGGTCGTCTGCCCCGCCTCGCTCGTCGAGAACTGGCGCCGGGAGGCGGCGCGGTTTGCGCCCGGCCTTCGGGTCTTCGTCCACCATGGGGGACGCAGGCTGGGAAGCCAGGGTGAGTTTGCGAGCTGGGACCTTGTGATCACCTCCTATGGAACGCTCACCCGCGACCGCGACCTGCTTTCGTCGATCGAGTTTGCGTGCGTCGTCGGAGACGAGGCGCAGCACGTGAAGAACCGGCGCTCACAGAATGCGCAGGCGCTGCGCTCCCTGAGGTCCCGCGGGCGCTTCCTGCTCACGGGCACCCCTGTCGAGAACTCCCTCGACGACCTGCGCTCGCTTTTCGACTTCGCGCTTCCGGGCTACCTGGAGCGCGTGCCCCCGGGCGCGCGCGGCGAGGAGCGCGCGTGGCTCGACGAGCGCCTGAGGGCGAAGACGGCGCACTACATCCTTCGCCGTACCAAGCGCGCGGTGGCTCCCGAGCTTCCCGCCAGGATCGAACAGGTCGTATGGTGCGCCCTCGAGCCCGCGCAGGCCGCGCTTTACCGCTCGTTCCAGGAAAAATCCGAGCGGGAGCTGTTTGACCTCGAAGCCTCGGGAGCCCCGGAGGGGCGCCTGCGGCTCGCCGCCCTGACCCAGCTGCTGAGGCTGCGCCAGATCTGCTGCGACCCGCGGCTGGTCGCGAACGAGGGCCCACGGCTGGGAGGCGGCGCCGAAAGCGGTCCCTTCGAGGGATCGGCGAAACTCGAGGCGTTCCGCGAGATCCTCTCGGAGGCCGCGGACGGCGGCCACCGACTCCTCGTGTTCTCGCAGTTCACCTCGCTCCTCGCCCTCCTGAGGGAGGAGCTCGCCGCCCAGGGCATGCCCTATTGCTACCTCGACGGCTCCATGGCGCCCTCCGCGCGGCAGATGGAGATCGACCGCTTCCAGGCGTCTGACGAGGCGCCCGTCTTCCTGCTCTCGCTCAAGGCCGGCGGCTCCGGTCTCAACCTCACGGCAGCGGACACCGTCGTCCACTTTGACCCCTGGTGGAATCCCGCGTCCGAGGCGCAGGCAACGGACCGCGCGCACCGGATCGGGCAGTCCAGGGTCGTCACGAGCTACAAGCTCGTCTGCTCGGGAACCGTCGAGGAGAAGGTGCTCGCCCTCCAGGAGGAGAAGCGCGCGCTTCTCGCCGGCGTCTTCGAGGCCAGCGATGCCGCCGCGGAGAGGCTCTCGCTCGCGGACCTCAGGGGTTTGCTCGGGGCTGCTTGACCGCTGGGCCGGCGCATCGGCGCCGCCGGGCCGCGAACGCCGTCACCGCCAGGCCCGCCGCGATGAGCGCCCACGTCGACGGCTCGGGCACGGGCGTGAAATTGAGGAAAATGTCGCTGCCGCCCGCGGAGATGAAAAAGCTGCCGATTCCCTGGCTGTTCGTGAACGACGAGTCGTTTATCGTGAAATCGGAGGCGCTGAAGCCCGAGAGGGTCCCCGCGGCGAGCAGCGTCCACGTGTACGGCAGGGTGTCGTTAAAATTCGCCATGCCCGGGGTTCCGGTCCCGGGATTGATCGACTCGATATTTATCGTGAAGGGCGTGCCCGGCGTCGCCGTGATGGTCAGGCTTCCCGTGACGTTGATCGTGTCGTAGCCGGTTCCCGCCGTCCCGGAGGCATTCATCACGTCAAATGTGTACGTTCCCCCCGGCCCGAGGGTGCCCGGCGTGCTGAACGAAATCGCGTTGACGTAGTTGTTGGCGCTGGCGACGCCCGGCGAGACGAGAACGCCGTTGCCGACGCTAACGCCGCCCGTCGGGCCAAATGTCCCGTTCCCGGAGAGCACGCTTCCGGTGTTATTGGTGAGGGACGGCGCCGTGAGGGTGCCCCCGCCCAGCTGGATCGTCCCGTTGTTGACGATTCCGTTGGTCGCCGGAAAATCGCGGTTGTTGAGGACCTCCAGCGTGCCGTTGTTGGTGACGAGCGTCTGCTCGATTGACTGGTAGGAGGGGCCGACACCGGTGAACGTGCGGATGGCCGAGCCGGCCCCGGAGAGAATGATTGTCGCATCGTTGGTCACCACCGCGTTTGTGGTGCCCGCGAACGACAGGGTGCCCCCGTTTGCCGCCTCCCACGTGCCGCCCGTCAGCGTGTTTCCTGCGAGATTGGTGATCGCGGCCGAGCTGGTTCCAAAGGTGATCGAGCCTCCGTTGGCATCCATCGTGCCGCTCGGTTGATTTGTGACCGTGTCGGTTCCGCTGTCTCCGAGGGTCAACAAGCCAGCCAGGCTAGTCACCGTGCCGGAGTTGATGAAGGAGAAACCGTCAACCCCGCCGCCGTAGAAATAGTTGGTGCCCGAGGAATTCGTCATGCTGCCGTTGTTCACCAGTCCGGCCGCGCCGACAATCGTCACGCTGCCCGTCCAGGCCTCGTCCGAGGCTATCGTGAGCGCCGTGCCCGCGCCGGACAGATGGACGGAATTGTTGCCCATGAACGTCGTCGTCCCGCCGGTGAAGGTCGTGGACGCCCCGTTGAAGTCCACCGTGAAACTGGCGTTCGCCGGCACGTTGAAGCTTCCGCTCATCGTCACCCCGTTCAAGAGGCCGCCGGAGCCGCCAAATGTCAGGGCCGCGGTAGGCGACGGCCCGACGCCATTGACCGTGCCCTCGTTGATCGTGCCCCCGGCGAATGTGTAGATGCCGCCACCGTCGGGAGGCGCAAGCGTGCCCGCTGAGTTGTTCAGCGTTCCCGTGATATTGAGCGTTCCATTGGTGCCGTTGATGATTCCGGCGGTCAGGCTCGTCTCCGTGAAGGTCCCCCCAAGGTCCACCGTGCCGCTGCCGGTCGCGATGATGCTTCCGGTGTTGGTCCATGTCGTGGTGCCCGCACCGATCGTCAGCGTGCTGGTTGCGCCGCTCGCTTCCAGCAACCCAGCGTTTGTGATCACGTCACCCCCGGAGGCACCCAAGGTGATGGTTCCTCCCGATGCCTCGATCGTGCCCGTAGACTGGTTCGAGATGGCGTCGGTTCCGCTGTCGCCCAGGGTCAACGAGCCCGCCAGGCTCGTCACGGTGCCGGCGTTCGTGAACGAGAAGCCGGCAACCCCCCCGCCGTAGAAATAGTTGGTGCCCGAGGAATTCGTGATGTTGCCATCGTTGATGACACCCGCCTGCCCGGCAATCGTCACGCTGCCCGTCCAGGTCTCGTCCGAGGCTATCGTGAGCGCCGTGCCCGCGCCGCTAACGTGGACGGAGTTGTTGCTGACGAAGGTCGTCGTCCCGCCGGTGAAGGTCGTGGGGACCGTGCTAAAATCCGCCGTGAAGCTCGCGTTCGCCGGCACGTTGAAGCTGCCGCTCATCGTCGCCCCGCTCAGCGTGCCGCCCGAGCCGCTGAACGTCAGGGCCGCCGTTGGCGACGGGCCGACGCCATTCACGGTGCCGTTGTTGATCGTCCCGCCGGCGAATGTGTAGATGCCGCCGCCGTCCGGCGGCACCAGCGTGCCTCCGGAGTTGTTCAGCGTGCCCGTGATATTGAGCGTTCCGTTGGTGCCGTTGATGATTCCGGCGGTCAGGCTCGTTTCCGTGAAGGTTCCCCCAAGGTCCACGGTGCCGCTGCCCGTCGCTAGAATGTTCCCGGTGTTGGTCCACGTCGTGGTGCCCGCACCGATCGTCAGCGTACTGGTTGCGCCGCTCGCTTCCAGCAGTCCCGCGTTCGTGATCGTGTCGCCTCCGGAGGCGCCCAAGGTGATGGATCCTGCCGTTGCCTCGATCGTGCCCGTCGACTGGTTCGAGATGGCGTCGGTTCCGCTGTCGCCCAGGGTCAGCGTTCCGCCCACGTTTGTAACCGTGCCGGTGTTGGTGAACGAAAAGCCGGCAACCCCGCCGCCGTAGAAATAGTTGGTGCCAGAGGAATTCGTGATGATTCCGTTGTTCACCAGCCCCGCGGGGCCGAGAATCGTCACGCTGCCCGTCCAGGTTTCGCCCGAGGCCACCGTCAGCGCCGTGCCCGCGCCGCTTAGGTGGATGGAGTTGCTGCCAACGAAGGTCGTCGTTCCGCCGGTGAAGGTCGTGGGGGCCGTGTTAAAATCCGCCGAGAAACTCGCGCTCGCCGGCACGTTGAAGCTGCCGCTCATCGTCGCCCCGCTCAGCGTGCCGCCCGAGCCGCTGAACGTCAGGGCCGCCGTTGGC
>Ga0182018_10001989_pt1 | contig 21703 bp, 13 predicted proteins | sample 812P2MmetaG_FD_120490 | JGI IMG/M metagenome (GOLD analysis project Ga0182018, IMG submission 120490) | Permafrost microbial communities from Stordalen Mire, Sweden - 812P2M metaG | ecosystem: Environmental > Terrestrial > Soil > Wetlands > Permafrost | place: Sweden: Stordalen | collected...
ATCGGTGAAGTCGAAGCTTAAAGCCGAACAGGAGAAGTTCGGCGCCGCGCTCGGCAAGATGGTGCGCGCCGACCCGTCTTTGCACCTGGAGACCGATCGCGAAACCGGTCAAACGATTCTGCGCGGCATGGGCGAATTGCATCTTGAGGTCACGCTCGATCGCATGCGCACCGAATTCGCGGTCGAAGGCGTCATGGGCGAGCCGCAGGTCGCATTTCGCGAAACCATTACCAAGAAAATCACGAAACAATACGTCCACAAGAAGCAAACCGGCGGCGCCGGCCAGTTCGCCGAGGTTTGGATCGTTTTCGAGCCGCTCGCGCGCAGCGCGGGCTTCGAGTTCGTCGACAAGACCCGCAGCGGCTCCGTGCCGAAGGAGTTTGTGCCGGCGGTCGAGAAAGGCTTACGGGTGCAAAAAGAAGACGGCGTGCTCGCCCACTTTCCGACGGCGGATTTTCGGGCGACGCTCATCGATGGCAGTTACCACGATGTCGATTCCAACGCGCTGACCTTCGAAATCGCTGCCAAAGCTGCTTTCCGCGAGGGCATGCGTGAAGCGGCGCCCATACTGCTCGAGCCGGTGATGAAGGTTGAGACGGTAACGCCCGGCGACCACCTTGGGGATGTCATCGGCGACCTCAATCGCCGCCGCGGCACCATCCAGGACCAGTTGGAGCGCGGCACCAATATCGCGGTCGTGGCAGTCGTGCCGCTGTCAGAAATGTTCGGCTATATCGGGCAGTTACGCAGCATGACGAGCGGCCGTGCGTCGTACACGATGGAGTTCTCGCACTACGAACCCGTGCCGCATCTGGTCGCAGAGGAGGTCATCGCCGAGGTGGCTAAGAAAAGGGCTGCGGCGCAGGCATAGGCCTAACGGTTGGATCCCTAGTCAATGGGTCCAAAAGCTCAGGCCTTTCAGCGGATCATGTAAATCTTGGTCACGGTTTCGTGGACGGTGCACACGCCTGCCCAATTCTCCGGAAAGAAAGCCGCGGTATCGGGCGTGATCTCAATGACCTCACCGCTTTCGTGCACATAGGTGCAGCGCCCGGCGAGGAAATGACAGAACTCGTCGCGAGTGACATGGCAGGCCCACTTGCCAGGCGTGCAGCGCCAGATGCCGCATTCCGAGCGTCCCGCAGCGCCCTTGTGCAGCAGTTTGCCCGAAGTTCGGGACTCGCCTTCGAGCATGGTCGGAATGACGCCCCAGTCGACAAGGTCGGTATGGGACAGCGGGTTCTTAAACTGCGGAGTGACCATTAACTGGGATCCTTCGCTGACGGCGGAGTACTCACGGGCGAGCGTCCAAATATTGCGCAATTTGCGGTGCTGCTGAGGGCCGTTCAGCCATTGCGCGCCGCCGAATTTAGCAGGCCGACGAGGAGATGTGCCGCCTTGGCAGGGCCGTCCTGCGCGCGCATGTGCGCGCTCGTCGCGGCGAGCCGTGCGCGCATTGCGGCATCGTGCAGGCACTCGTCCAAGCGCGCGGCGAGGTCGGCTTCGGTCCAGTCGGCGCGGTTCACCTTAAAGCCGTGGCCGGTCTCCTGGACGCGGGTGGCATTGTCGTGGCCATCCCAGGCGAAGGGCATGATGATCGCAGGCTTGCCGAAGAGCAGGCACTCGGTAAACGAATTGTTGCCGCCGTGATGGATCACCACGTCTACCTGAGGAATCAGCGACGGCTGCGGGAACCAGCTATCGATCATGACGTTGGCGGGTAGGTCGCTGTACTGCTCCTTGTAACCACCGACATTGACGAGCGCCCGATAAGGCAGCCTGCCCAGCGCTGCAATCAAACGCTTCAGAAGTCCGACATCTCCGGCTCCCAGGCTGCCGAACGACAGGTACACCAGGGGCGAATCGCCACGCACGGGAAAACGCGGGACGGTATACGGGGATTCCTCACGCACACACCCCTCGAGGTACTGGAACCGCTCAGGAGGCAACGGCATGGAGCGCTTGAATGCGACCGGCTCGGGGTAGAGCAGCAGGTTGAGGTAGGGTGAGGTCTCGAAGAACTGGCCGAGCGGGTACGGCCGCTCGCCCTGCGAGACCAGGAAGGCGTTGAATTGGCCGTGCAGGGAGCGGATGACCTCATTGAAGCGTGCGCGAAAGCGCTCATGGCATTCATGATCGTCGGCTGCGCATCCGGAAAGATGCGGAGGAATGGCCGGGTCTTCGATCTCATTTTCCGAGCAGGACACGATGCGCACCCAGGGCGCGCCATGCTGCTTGATCGCCGGAAACAAGATCACGTTATCGACGCAGATCAGGTCGGGTCGCACATGATTGAGCACTCCCGGCAGGTCTCTTTGCGCATAGCGGGCGCTGTCGACGATGGCGGCCCAGCAATCCTTCACGTAGTTCTCGAGTTGGTCGTACGGCGACTTGTAGAAGTTGGGAATATGGCCGTTGATGAAGTCTTCCCAGAACTTGGCCATTTGCTCGGGCGGCATCGGCTCGGATAGATTGACCGGGTACGTTTCAAAGCCGTAGCCGCGATAGACTTCGACGAATCCGGGATCCGAAAGAAACACGGCCTTTTCACCCCGGCGCGTGAGCGCCTGGGCAATCCCGACCGAATTGAGGGCCGGCCCATAGGCCGCTTCGGGAAAGAACGCGATGGTTCTCGCGCGGGTGTCTGTCATGAGGGGTTCCACTCGCGGCCCAAGCCGCTCTTCTGCCAGCCGCACCTGTAGTGTAGCGGAGCTCTGGCGGGCCGACGCTGGGCTACAGCTACGAGCTCGTCGGGTGTCGACTGCGGCATTCCCGTAAGCTGCGCGCGTGAGCGCGCTGAACTCGATGCACACCGATGCCCCCACGCCGGACAGGCCGGCCAAGACGCTCTTTGGCCATCCGCGCGGGCTTGCGACTCTCTTCCTGACGGAAATGTGGGAGCGCTTCACCCATTACGGGATGCGGGCTATTCTCGTCTTGTTCATGGTCACCGCGGTATCGGAGGGAGGTCTCGGCATTGACGACCACGCCGCAAGCTCGATCTATGGTCTCTTTGTCGCATCCTGCTATTTGCTATCGCTCTTGGGCGGATGGATAGCCGACCGTCTGATCGGTGCCCAACGCGCGATCATCTGCGGAGCCGTATTCATCTTTTTGGGCAATGCCTTGCTCACCTCCGGAACCACGCAGGTGTTTTTTCTGGGGCTCACATCCATCGCATTCGGCGTGGGACTGCTCAAGCCCAATATCAGCGTACTGGTCGGTACTCTCTACCCCGAAGGCGGCGCGCGCCGCGACGCGGGGTTTTCGTTGTTCTACATGGGCATCAATGTGGGGGCGCTGCTGGGTGCTTTGCTGGTGCCCATTTGTGCCGCGCGCTTCGGCTGGCACTGGGGCTTCGTTCTGCCGGCCCTCGGCATGTTCCTTGGACTCGTGCAGTTCCTGTTGACGCGCCGCTATTTGAGCGCCGCGGCCGCGAGTATCCCGGTGCATGTCGGCGTACGATCCTGGCTGCCGGTCATCGGCTTCGTTGCAGTGGTGATTGTCATTGCGACCCTCGCCGTCGCGGGCCAAATCAGGATCGATGCGCAGGCAGTCGCGATCGCGAGCTCGTGGCTCATCGGGCTCCTCGCGGCTGCGTACTTCGCCTATCTGCTCTTCTTCGCAGGGCTCTCCGCCACCGAACACAGGCGCGTGTACGTGATGATCGTGCTCTTCATCGCCGCCACCATGTATTACGCGGGCCAGGAGCAGACCGCGACGTCGCTTACGCTTTTCGCCGACCGCTATACCGATCGCAGTTTCCTCGGCTGGCAGATACCCGCCGGAGTTTTTCAGAGCGTGAGCTCGGTATACATCCTTCTGCTCGCTCCTTTTTTCAGTGCACTGTGGGTCGCTCTCGATAAGCGCGGCAGGGACCTGTCGATACCCGTCAAGTTTGCCGCCGGCCTCATACTGATGGGACTTGGCTTTTTGGTGATGTACGTTGCCGCGACTCATGTGCTCGGGGGTCACAAGGTGCTGCCCACGTGGCTGCTACTGTGTTACCTCGTGCAGATGTGCGGCGATCTGTGCTTGGGGCCCGTGGGACTCTCCTCCATGACCAAGCTCGCTTCTCCCCGGCTCGTCGGCCAGGTCATGGGGATGTGGTTTCTGTCGCTTGCTCTGGGCAATGATCTTGCAGGCCAGTTCGCCACGGGCTATGACGCGGCCAATGCCGCATCCATGCCGGCGCTCTTCCTCAAGATGTTCGCCTGGGGTGCGCTGGGAGGCGCGTTCATGCTGTTGCTCACGCCGCCGCTCAAGCGGCTCATGGCAGGCGTCAGGTAAGCGGGCGCGCCTCGCGGGCGGGCTCAATGAGCCGTGCCGCCATCCAGCGGTGAAAATGGTACGTCGGCTCATCCATGACCGGCGAAAAGACGCCGCCCTCATAGCCCGGCGACGCGCGGCCCTGCTGCATGCCTTCCACGGCGAACACATCCTCGCCGAAAACCCCGCGCCAAGCCGCATGTGTCGCGGCGCGGCAGGCGCTGTAGGCATCCGCGCTCGCACCCTCCCCTATATAAAGAATGCGCAGCTCCTCACGGGTGCGGTCTACGGCGAGTGGCGTCAGAATAACGGCGAAGGCATGGTCCGCATGAAAACCGAGAAGCACATTCGGATATAGCGACGGGTACTCGGCAACATGCACGCGATCCGCCGGCCAGTCGGCGAGACGCGGCAGTTTAGTGCCGGCCACATCGCTTAAGCGATAAGCCAGGGACTGCTGACCGGAGAAATCCTCCGAGTCCGAGAAGCAGCAGTGATCCTCGAGCTTTGAGTAACTGTTGAGCGCGGGATGGACCCAGGGCAGATGATAGGCCTCGCAGTAATTCTCGACCGCGAGTTTCCAGTTGCAGTGCAGCTCCAAGGTGATGTGCGAGTCGGTAACTCCGGGGCGCAGCTGCGCCCAGCCCCGCTCGCCCATCAAGGCGCCGGCACGGCTGCGCAGCGGCCGGATATGCTCCTCGAACTCCGGAGCATCACCGCTTAGATTGACGAACAGGATGCCCATGAACTCGGCACTGCGGACTCTCTTCAGGCCATGCTCTGAATTCTTGAAGCCGGCGCATGAGTTCTGATTGATGCCGCCGATATGCGGCGTGCCCTTCAATTCGCCGCGGGTGCTGTACGACCAGCAGTGATAGCGGCAGCTGATCAACCCCGGCACTTCCATGGGCTCCGCGACGAGCTTCATGCCGCGGTGGCTGCAGACGTTGTGAAAGACGTTGAGCTCGCCGTGCCGGTCGCGCGTAATGAGCAAGGGCAACCCCATGAAATCCACCGGCTGCGCGAAGGATTTCTCCGGAATGGTGTCCGTAAAGGCGCAGCCGGCCCACGTGCGGCCGATGACCGCATCGCGCTCATACTTGAAGAAATCGGCGCTGGTGTAGGCAGCGTTCGGCAGGCCGCTCGCCTCCCCGATCGGAAGGAGCACCCGCTGCAGGCGCTCGACACTGATCGGGCAGTCGCGCTCACGCATGGATCATGGGGCCCCGGCGCGGCACTCGCCTCAGAAGATATAGGCGATTCGAACCCCAAACTCGCGGGGACGATTTACGACAACGTCGTCGGTGAGGTTATTGAGTTCGTTGAGCTGCGGCGGCGGCACCAGCACCTCCTCCTTATCCAACAGGTTCTGCACATACGCCATCAAGCGCCAGGGCTTGTGGGTGAGGACGGCCGAGTAATTGAGCGTCTGGAAGGAGCTGCTTTCGCTCACCGCCGTAGCCCCGAGCGTAGGCGCGAGTGCGAACTTGATGGGAGTGCGATAGTTGGCATTCAATGCGGTCGTCAGCTCGTAGTCCGACGGCATGGAGAAAGCGTAACTCAGGGTCGCATCGACGCTCGTCTTCGGGCTTCCTGGCAGCTGCTCACCGGCCGTTCCCGTCAGCTCGCCCGGCGTGATGACGCCCGCGCCGTTGTTCGCGGGCAGCGAGAAATCGCTGGTCAATTTCGCGTCGGCGTAGGAGATGCCGACCGAATAACCAAGTCCGGGCAGGAATAGCGGCCCGCTCGACTGCACCTCGAAACCCTTCGACTCCGCCGTGTTCGCGTTGTAGACCGCGAGATTCCCGGACGGGAGGCTCGCGAAAATCTGCGGCTTGCTCCATCGGATATCGAAGACTGCGAACGTGTAGCTTAAGCCATTGTCGAATCGTCCTTTGAGTCCGGCTTCGTAATTATTGGTCTCGTCGGGGGCATAAGTGCGCAGCAGCGGACTCTCCTGGAAAATGCCGGCCTCCGGAACCGAGTTGGCGCCGCCGCGGCGAAAACCCTGCGACCACAAGGCGTAGAGATATTGGTGGTCTGCGTATTCGTAGGACGGATTGACCTTGCCGACAGTCTTCGAGGCGGGCTCGCTGCGCGGCGTCGCCGGCAGGTCGGTCGGGAACGTGTAGTCAAGATAGGACTGCGCGTCGGTGAAACTTTGCGAGAAATGGCGCGCGCCGAAAGTGATTTGTCCGCGCGGCATGAAATGCCACGTGAGCTCGCCGAAGACTGACCGGTCCTGAAAGGTCTGCCGGTCGATCTGCACGAACGTGAGATCATTCGGGCCACTCGTGAGCAGGCAGTTGGGCGGGCTCGCGCCAAAGAAGACCGCGCCGGTACAGCCCTCAGCGACCGCGCGCTCCGGCGAGCCCGGATTTGCGATATACCAGTTGCCGGTGCGCGCCTGGTTTTCGTAGAAGAAACCCAGCGTGTAATCGATAACGCTGGCGGGATCGGCTTTGGATACGAGCCGCACCTCCTGGGTGAACGTGTGCGCGGAGTCGGAAAACTGCTGCGCGAACACGAAGCGCGGATTGGCGGGAATGCCGGCGTAGTAGGGGAGAAAGGCTCCGCCGTCCACTCCCGCTAGATTGTAGGATTGATCTTCGACCGTGAAACCCGACGTCGTGTAATAGGAGCTTGTCGTGGACAGCGTCGCAAACCCGGCGTCGTAGCTCAGGTCGAGGCTCGCCAGATTCGTATAGCGCGAGAAGGGCTGATCGATCTGCGTGAATTCCTGATAGCGGCCGCCGGACGGCAGCGTCGTCAACGGATCGAGCGGCGAGATGCCGCCCGGAAAGGCCATGTTCACCTGCGGGCCGCCGTCACCTTGAACATTCGAATTCAAAAAGGCGAGTTCCGCGCTGAACGCTTCCACCGGCTTCCACAGCATGCTGGCGCGTCCGGTGAATGTCTTTTCCCAGTTCCAGTCTTCCCGACTTGAGTAGATCGCGGGGCTAGTCACCGGATCCGCGGGGTTCGCCTCCAGTGGTATGCCGAGAAAGGACGTACTATTTCGCTTGAAGAGCCCATAGGCGTCGATGAATCCTGGCTCGTACAGGTACTTCGCGGAGGCGCGAAATGCGAGGGTATCGCCGAGGGGGGCGTTAATGAGGCCATCCAGGATGTAGCCCGTGCCGCTCGAATGTTCGGTCCTCGATCCTCCCGCCTCCAACTTTCCGGCCCAGGTACCCAGTTCCGGCGAGTTGGGGATGAGCCGCAGCGCTCCACCGAGTGCACCGGCGCCGTACAAAGTGCCCTGCGGCCCGCGCAACACTTCCACCTGTTTGAGATCCTGCAGGTCGAAGTAACCGTCGATGGGAGAATTTCCAATGTAGGTGCCTACCGGAGCCTGTTCGAAGGTGCGAAATCCCCTGGGTTCGCTGTCCGCGTTGATCCCGCGGATAATGGGGACGGTGGCGCCTACCAGCCGCGCGCCGTAATCGTACAGACTCAATCCCGGCACCTGGCTCGCAAGCGACGCGATATCCGTCACGTTCGACTGCTCCAGTTGCTCCCCACTGATCACTGAAATGCTGTAGGGGACCGCTTCGAGTGTCTGCGTGCGGCGGGTCGCCGTCACCGTGACTTCAGACAGCTGCTCTGCGATTGGCGCGGCCTGCTGCGCAAGAGCAGCATTCGGCGGCCCGTAGATCGCTAGAAAGACAGCTGCGCTGACCGGAGTCATCGCGAGGCGGCAACGAGCCTTGGGCTGGATGCGATTCTTGCCGATATGATGCGAGACTCTCGAACGCTTAGTCTTCATTTCTGGCATCCCCTGTATCTTCTTTTTGGATTACGGACCGACAGAGAAAAAACACCCTGCAAAATCGGCTGCCGCGGCACATTCGAGTGCACCACCTCGCGGGTCAGATTCGTGAGTAGGACCCCCGGTATTTCTTTTACTTATAGAGGAACCTGCTGCAGTGCGCAACAGCGAAGCCCCGCAGGAGATTACCTCGGTCGAGACCGTTTGGATTCCAATGGCGGATGGCACACGGCTCGCCGCTCGCATGTGGGTTCCCACATCGGCCCAATCACATCCGGTGCCGGCGATTCTCGAATACACGCCCTATCGGCGCCGGGACGGGTCGCGCGACCGGGACGAGCAGATTCACCCGTGGCTCGCTGGGCACGGCTATGGCTGCATCCGCTTGGATATCCGAGGTACCGGCGACTCGGAAGGGGTGCTCCGGGATGAATATTTGAAGCAGGAGCAGGATGACGCGGTCGAAGCGATTGCATGGATCGCCCGCCAAACCTGGTGCAGCGGCGCGGTCGGCATGATGGGCATCTCATGGGGTGGATTCAATGCCCTGCAGGTCGCGGCGCAACGGCCGCCGGCTTTGAAAGCCATCGTGACCCTCTGTTCGACGGACGATAGATACGCCGATGACATGCACTACATGGGCGGCGCGCAGCTGACGGGGAATCTCGAGTGGGGTTCGACGTTCTTCTCGATCATGGCGCGCTCACCGGATCCGCTGATCGTGGGCTGTGAGTGGCGCTCGGCGTGGATGCAGCGCCTTCAGGCGGTGACGCCGATGATCGCGACCTCCCTTTTGCATCAACGGCGCGATGCGTACTGGCAGCACGGCTCCGTTTGCGAGGATATCGCGGCTATCACCTGCCCCGTCATGGCCGTCGGCGGCTGGGCGGACGGCTACACCAATGCCGTCTTTAGACTGCTGCGCGATCTGAAATGTCCGCGGCTCGGGATCGTCGGGCCCTGGGGACATAAATATCCGCATATCGGAGTCCCCGGCCCGGCCATCGCCTTTCTGACCGAGATGCTGCAATGGTGGGATCACTGGCTGAAAGGCATCGCCACCGGCGTCATGCAGGCGCCGATGCTGCGGGTGTATATCCAGGAGTGGATCTCGCCGCGCAGTCACTACGACCTGCGACCGGGACGATGGGTCGCGGAAGCGCTGTGGCCGAGCAACTGCATAGAAACGAAGCGCCTGTACTGTAACCGCGCCGGCCTCGGCGTGAGCGCCATCGCGGGCGCCGCGCTGCGGGTCAGTTCCCCGCAGACGATCGGCGCCGCCGGCGGTGAATGGTGCGCTTATGCCCTGGGAGGCATCGGTCCGGAATTACCTCTGGATCAGCGGCAGGACGATAGCTATTCGCTGACCTTCGACGGCGCGCCCCTGGAAGCGCCGCTCGATCTCCTCGGTGCGCCGATCTTGAATGTCGCGTTTCGCTGCGACCGGCCGGTTATGCAGATCGTGGTTCGATTGAGCGACGTCTCCCCCGAGGGCGAAGTGGCGCGCGTGACATTCGGAGTCCTGAATCTCACCCATCGCAACGGACATGCGCGCCCGGAGAAACTGCTCCCGGGGCGGGAATATACGACCCGGGTGCAGCTCAACGATGCCGGCCATCGCTTTGCAGCCGGTCATCATTTGCGCATCGCCATCTCCACCTCCTATTGGCCCATGGTCTGGCCGGCTCCCGAACAGGGCTGCCTCGACATCGTTCCCGGATCGACCAGTCTCGAACTGCCCGAGCGCAAGACACGCGCAGAAGAGCGCGTCGTCGTCTTTGGGCCGCCGGAGTCGCTGGCGCCCGCGAAGCGCACCTACCTGCGCACGGGCGAAGTCTTTCGACGCGTGGAATACGATCTGGGGAGCGGCGTGCAGCGCATCCACGTGCGTCGCGACGATGGCCGGTCGATCATCGACGCCATCGGCGTCGAGACCGAGTTCTGCAAGGACTTGCGTTTTCAGATCCATCCGTCGGACCCGACGAGCGCCCGCGCCGAGGCCCTGTATGAGCTCGTGCACCGCCATCCCGAAGGTTGGGACATGCGGATAAAGACTCGGTCGGCGATTGAATGCACCGCCGCGGACTACTCCGTTGAGGCCGATCTGGAGGCCTTCGAGGGCGAGCGCCGCGTTTTTTCCCGCAGCTGGAGGGAGCGCATCGCACGCGATTTGACGTGAGGGGCTGCTGCGGCCCCGCGCGCCTGGCGCGAATGCGGATGAGATTCCCCGCCACGGGCGTACCGCAGGCATCGCGCGAAGGACCCCTTAGGCGTCTTGCGGCAGATCGACGCCGCAGCGGCGCAGCGCCGCCACGAGAGGCTTCAGATGCTCGCGGTAATGGCGCCAGCGGCCGGATGAGGTGCCATAGATTGGCCGACGCACCTGGGCAGCGCTCGCGGTCAGCGACACCGCCGTATTTTTCGCAATGTCGATCGCAGCCGGCGTCCAGGCGAGCCCGCAATGATTTGCGATGGCGGCACCGACGGGTTCAGGCGCTTGCACCAGATCTTCATAGACGACTTCATAGAGCCCCGGGCCGAGCGCCGCGCGCCAATGATTCATGAGTTTCTCGTACGCGGCAAAATAGCGTGCCAGTTCCTCGAAGTCGTAGCTAAACGGATAGGCCTCGCCAAAAAGGGTGCGATACATGGCAAAGCAGCTGTCCAGAGGAGAGCGCCTCACCCAAAGGATCTTGGCGTGCGGCAGGGCGCGCTGGATGGCACCGACGTAGAGATAATTCATCGGCAGCTTCTCAATGATGCTGCCGTTCGAGCTGCCTGTGTCCGCCCGTGCCGCATAGTTCGCAGCGACGCGTTCGGCTTGCGCATGGGCGGCTCGCAGGAACACATCGCCCGTATCTCCCGAGGCAGCCAATAGGGCGCGCGAAAAATTATCCGTTTCGCCATTGGATGCAACGCCTGGAATTCCGGTCAGGATTCGCTCGAGGAGAGTAGTCCCCGAACGCGGCAGCCCTACGATGAAAATATATCGGGGCGCGCCCGTCGTGTGAGGCACCTTTGCCAATGATTCCGACGGATACACCTGCGCGATTCGCCGCATCTTCTCTTCATCAACGGCGACGTCATAGGCCAGGCGCGACCTGCGCGCGCCTGCGGCCTTCGAAAACCAGTGGAACGCCTCATCGAAGCGCTGCAGGTCGTCCAGTTCCTTGGCGAGCGCGTATCCTAAAAACATGCACGCCCGGTTCTCAGAGCCTTCGGCCGCGAGCCGCAACCGCAATTCTTCAACATGATTGAATTCGGACGTTTGAACTCGTAGTTCCGATCGCAGCAGATAACTTGGGTATTGCGCCGCCTCGGCAGCTATGGACCGGTCGCACGCAGCCTCCGCATCCTCGAGCCGGCCGACGCTTCGCTCGCTGCACGCCAAGTTGTACCAGAACCTCGCCGTCTGCGGCGCCAGCTGCGTCGCACGTTGATACAAGGCGCTCGCACGGCGATGATTGCCCAACGCAGCCGAAACATACGCAAGGCCATCGTACGCGTCCGCGGTGCCGGCCTTGAGCTCCAACGCCCGACAGATCACCGCGTCGGCGTCGCGCACCCGTCCCAATCGCACCAGAATCGTCGCCAGCAGACCGTGGACGGGCAAGCACATGCCTGCGTTGGCGACCGCTTGCTCAGCGCATACCAGGGCATCCTCCAGCCGTCCGGCGCGGAACAACTGGAACGCCTCGATGTCCAGCGATGAGGAAGGCATGCCAGCTGTTTCCTGCTTAAGAAAATATGCACTAATTCGAGCGCCACTCGCGAGCCGTGACGGCTCGCGTGCGGCCCGATTGACTATGGCAGACTAGATTTCATCATGACAACACGCGCGGCGCACCTGATACTCCGCTCCTGGCTTCACCGCGCAGGGCCGCGCCTGAATGAGCGCATCCCTGCAGCCGCCGCAGTTGGTTCTGCTTGAGCACTCACGATACCCACGGTGCCATCGATGTCCCAAGAATCCATCTTGCAGAACGACGTTCGTGAAATCGAAAACATCTGGATCACGATGACCGACGGCTGTCGCCTGGCGGCGCGCGTCTGGCTGCCCGTGACGTCAGGCCCAACCCCGGCCATTCTCGAATACCTTCCCTATCGCAAGCGCGATTTCACGCGACAACGGGACGAGAGAATGCATCGCTGGTTCGCAGGCCACGGCTACGTCGCGGTGCGCGTCGATATGCGTGGCTCCGGCGAATCCGATGGCGTGTTGCATGACGAGTATCTCGCACAGGAGCAGGACGACGCGCTCGAGGTCATCGACTGGATGGCTCGGCAGCCCTGGTGCTCGGGACAGGTCGGCATGATGGGCAAATCCTGGGGCGCCTACAATGCGCTTCAGGTCGCTGCCCGTAGACCTCCTGCATTAAAGGCCATCATTGCGGTCATGGGTACCGATGACCGATTCGCCGAATGCATTCATTACTCCGGAGGCTGCCTGCTGAACGACAATTTCTGGTGGGGCTGCATCATGCAGGTGTTCAACGCCCGTCCGCCGGATCCGCAAATCGTCGGTGAGCGCTGGCGAAGCATGTGGCTGGAGCGGCTCGAGGCGGAGCGGTTCTGGCCGCAAATCTGGCTCGAGCACCAAACTCTCGATGCGTACTGGAAGCACGGATCGGTGTGCTTCGACTACGACGCGATTGCGTGTCCGATCTGGTTCTGGGGCGGCTGGGCGGATTTATTCCGCGATACACCTCTGCGCCTGGCGGCCCATCTTCGCATGCCGCATAAGATCACGGTGGGGCCCTGGGGGCATCTTTATCCACACGAGGCGACTCCGCAGCCTGCTGTTGGCTTCCTGCAGGAGGCGGTGAAATGGTGGGATCATTGGTTGAAGGGCGAGGACAATGCGGTGATGCACGAACCGCCTATGCGGTTCTACATGATGAACAGCACCCGCCCGCTGCCCTACTACGCCGAACGTTCCGGGCGCTGGGTTAGCGAGCGCGAGTGGCCAAGCCCGCAGGTGCACACGCGGACGCTTGCCATCAACCCCACGGGTCTGGGTGCGCATGCTGCCGACGAGACAGCGCTCCCACTCACCTCGCCGCAATCAACCGGCCTCGCTGCGGCTGATTGGGGCAGCTTCAGTATTCCGGGAGACGTTCCCGGCGATCAACGGCTTGATTCATTCGGTTCGCTGGAGTTCGATTTGGAGCCGCTGACCGAGCCGCTTGAAATCCTCGGCAACGCCCGCGCGATCCTGGAGGTCGCCGCCGACCAGCCAAACGCGCACGTCGCCGTTCGGTTGATCGATGTTGCACCGGATGGCAGCGCGACCCTCGTGACGCGCGGACTCCTGAATTTGACGCACCGGGAGAGCCGCGAGACACCCTCGCTTCTCCTTCGCGGCCAGCGTTATCGGGTCGATGTTCAGCTTGTGGCCACGGCCTACGCGTTTCCTTCAGGCCACCGGATCCGGCTCGCCATTTCCAATGCCTACTGGCCGATCATCTGGCCCTCACCGCAGCCCGTCACGCTCACGGTGTTTACCGGGGCGTCGCAATTGCTGCTCCCCGTCAGAACACCGCAATTGAGCGATGCAGACTTAACCCCCTACCCCGAGCCGCTGTCCGCGCTTCCTTCTACCGCGTCAACGCTGCGCAAAGGACGCCTGGAGCGCTCGGTCAATCTCGATCAGCTCACGGGTGAAGTGACTCACCGGCTTTTCATCGATGGCGGAGTGTTCGGCGACAACGGGAAAATCCTGCTCGATGACATCACGATGGAAATGGGCCATGTTTTCGAGAGGATTTATCGCATCAACGCGGCCGACCCTAATTCAGCCTACGCTGCGATGATTCAAACCTACGAAATGGGCCGCAGCGCCTGGCAAGTCAAGGTAGACGCTGGCGCCAAAATGACTTCGAGTGCATCGACATTCGAATTGGATGCCTGGATCGAAGCATATGAGGGCGACACCTCGGTATTCCGCCGAGAGTGGCGTTCGAGCATTCCGCGAAACAAAATATAACCGCTGCTGTGTCGGAGCAGTCGATGAAAGCGTTCTGAGCGGGCTCGACGAAGCGGAACTCGGAGGTTATAGGGAACTGTATCGCTCATCGCCCGTCACTTCGGCGAGCGACGCGTGAACTCCATTGGCAATAACGGATTGCGATCCACTTCTTAAGCTTCGATGCGATTGTCTGAAACTTCGGCGACGTGACTTTGTCTGCAGCGCAGCGCTAGTAATTCGAAGGCGAGATAAATCTCGGCGTCGTCTTGGGGTAATCGGCTTGTACCAATCCGCCAACCGGGGTCGCGTACCCTGCGTGTGCCTTTGCGCCAACCGGAAGCCGCACGTTACATAATCCCATCCTCCAGCGTTTGTGCCGCACAGGTGCATACTTGTCACTGCGCCGCTCGAATGCCGATCGCTGCCGACCCCGGCGATTCTCGATCGCATAGTGCGGGCGCGACGAGCGCCGACTCTCGTGAGATGCGCCGCGGAACTGACGATTATAAAGATTGCACTCAGCCGCCTATGACTGAATTCTCCGTAAAGCTTGTCCAGCACGAATTAGAAGAACGCGACGACGGCAAGACCGTTGAACTTCATCCGGCCACAACATCGGCTAGCCGGGTGACGGAACATATCGCGCAACTCGAAATCGCTGCAGCTGCAGCCGCGCCGGATGAAGCCTACGCCAATCAAATTGGTCGCACTCCTGTTCCAGTACCAGCCAGTGTGCCAGCAGCAGATCAAAACGCGACGTCGATTAAGCCCACCGGCAGCGATTCGGTGCGGCACGTGCGCGACCTCGATCGCGTCTTAGGCAATCGTTACGTTCTGGGCAGATTGCTCGGCCGCGGCGGGATGGGCGCTGTATTCCGAGCATTGGATCGGCATCGTGCCGATCTTCCGGAGAAGAATCGCCATGTCGCGCTAAAGGTTCTCGAGGAAAGCATCAGCCGGCGGCCTGAGATCCTCGCAGACTTGCAACGGGAGTTCTACTGCGCGCAGGCGCTTGCGCACCCCAATATCGTTAAGGTGTACGAAATGCACCATGACGAAGACACCGCCTTTTACACCATGGAATTGTTGGAGGGTCAGCTCCTAAGCAGTGTGCTGGAGCGCGTGCATCCGCATCCCCTTGAGCGGCCGTACGCTTGGGCAGTCATTCGGGATGCCGGGGCCGCTCTCGCGCATGCCCACTCGCGCAATGTCGTGCATGGGGATTTTAAGCCGCAGAACATTATGATTACAGAAGGCGGCGAAGTACGGATACTCGATTTTGGCGCCTCCGGCACTTCAACTCGCCAGTGGACAACTTCCGACCCACTTCAAAGAAATCGCGTTCCTGCGGTCACGCTGGCATACGCGTGTTGCGAGCTGTTGGATGGCCAGCAAACCGATCCACGGGACGATCTCTTTGCGCTCGCGTGTTTATCATACGAATTGCTTGCCGGGGAACATCCATTCGAGCGGCGCCGTTCGACCGAAGCGCGCGAGCTGGGCTTGCAGCCCCGTCGGCCGGTGAGGTTGACGGACCGCCAATGGCGCGCCCTGCAGGTTGGACTTTCCTGGCGCCGAGAAAGTCGGTCTTTGTCGGTACGCGACTGGCTGGCGATGCTCGGTGTGGAACCCGCTGCGGAACGCTTGCCGCCATTACATGGTTCGGCCTCGGCGACTGGACATTTTTGGCGGCAGGATGCCGTGCGCCCCGCCTGGTTACTCATTGTGGTGATCGCTGGGTTAGGCCTATGGGCGGCATTCAGTCACACCAAGTCTGAGAGCGGATTCCTCGGCAAGCCGGGCGCGCTTCCAGCGCAAGTCGACGTCTCCAGAAGCCCCCCGCCCAGCGCAAGCGATACGATAGCTGCGGCTGCCACAGGCCCATTGCCACAGCCGACGCCGCTAGGATCCGCACTGCAGCCGTCCTTGCAACCACTTGAGGTTGCGGTGCCCCCGACCCATGAAGAACCGGTGTCCGATAGTTTACGGAGCGGCACGCCCGCTCTCGAAACGCACGCGCCGACAGCAGACCAAATCTCCCTCTCTGCCGGTACCTACCGAGTGCCCGCCGGCGAGCACTTCGCAGAGATTCACGTGCACCGTTCCAATGAGCCTCGCGGTAACGGCAGTTTCGTGTGGTGGACCGATGCTGCATCGGCGAGACCTGGCATCGACTTCGTCCCACAAGACCGCACCACGCAGCTTTTTTTGAAAGGAAGACACTGGGCGACACTCTTTATAAGAATCCTTCCAAACCCGTCGCGTACACATACGCAGATGTTCTATATAAGGATCGGCGAACCTGGTGCCGGCTACTCGTTAGGCACGGTGACGCGTGCTGCGATACTGATACCGCCGCCGGCCTTAGGAGGGGATGGCAAACCTGCTGATTCCACCCAGCAGCAACCCTGACGCGGTTTTATGCTCGGAGAACGCCACTCACGCCGACATTGCCCGTCAGAAGCGTCGCAAGTTTGCGAAAACCACTAACACGGATCAGCTGATAGCCGCCCAATTGTCTGGCAGTAAGTCGAACGTGGCTGTATCGCGGAATGCGAATTGATTGCCTTCTGATGTCTCAACCGGAGTCAGCATATGCCAAACACGGTCGTCGTCGAAGACGTAACACTCACCCGCCTCGCGCATGGTAAAGCGATCCATTTCACGCTTGTCATTGTCGGTGATGACGACTTCACCTCCTTTGGCTCCGCACCGTGCCAGGAGATGAGTGGCGAGGTACTTTTCACCATCCTTGTGTAAGCCCGGAGGGCTCGTGTCGCAGGGCCGAGAAGGAGTCGCCGCAAACCGCGCCACGTGCATGTTGACCAGATAACTTGCGCCAACCTGCGACAGCGGCAGGTACATGAGGTGATGGGAAATCAGCTTGCGAACTCCGGCAGAGTCGGCGATCTGCAGGGGCAGCGGGGCGTACTCGCGCTGCTTGCCTCCCAGTGTAGTGTTGTATTTTTCGAGCTGCACATAGGGCTTAGTGTCGTCGCACGGCCAGATATGTACGCCGCCTGCAGCAATTTGGGCCTTGAACCGATTTAATGTTCGGAACCTGGTGCCACCCTCGTAGTACTGATCCCTCGGCATAGACCAGGCCGCATGGGCGAGCACGCCCAGTGCACGCGCGATATCTACGTCAACCCTCAATGGGCGGCGAGTGAACCCCTGTTCGAGAATATCGTCGCGAGCCCGAGTGTCCGCTATGGCCGAGACAAAGCCATTATTATTCATGCCCTACTCCGCCACATGTATGGCGAGGAACGTTGATCTTCGTTGAGCCCGTAAATCAAAATCCCGAGCCTGGTTTTAGATAGAGCGGTCCGCGTTGTGCGCCTATATTGGACCGCGTACTTTGCACTAAAACGAGTCACTGGACGCTTGCCGAGGGTACTAAATCAATGTCGTGGTGTCGATCTGATGGCACGCGCGATCGCCTCTTGACCGGATCGGTGATCGTCGTTGCCGTCCGCCAGCGGGACGTCTTAAGAGACCGACGACGAAGACGGCTCGCAACGCTTGCCGCCGGTGATTTCCTTCGACTTGCGGTGACTCTTTAGCGCGCGACAAAGAAGGCTTGTTTTTGCGCTGACTTGTGATATGCAGGTAGCAGTGTGATGAGTGCGAGACAGACCGATGCATGGGCACATGATCCCCGGAGTCGAGCGCCCCATGACGCTCGATGACCTCGCGCAAGTTGCGACCGGCGACCACTTCGCGCTGATCATGCCTCGATGAATCCGGGCACCGCAGGCTTTCGGCTGCTCGCTGCCGACGAACCACCGCCCTTTATCGAGGTCGGGCGGCACGGCCGATCGAATTTCGTGATCGCAGTCGATCACGCGAGCTCGCGCATCCCCCGGCGTTTGGGGAATCTCGGCTTGCCGTCGTCCCAGTTGCAGCGGCATATCGCCTGGGACATTGGCGCCTTAGGCGTAGCCCGACAGGCTGCCGCAGCGCTCGATGCGGTCGTAGTGGCACAAAATTATTCTCGACTGGTGATCGATTGCAATCGCGACCCGAAGGTTGCGACATCGATCCCGACACACGGCGAATCGATTGAGATTGCCGGAAATATCGGCTTGAGTGCCGAGGAAGTTATTGCCCGTCGCGTCGAGATCTTCGATCCGTATCACAATCATCTGCATGCGCTCTTGGATGAAAGGCTCTCAGCCGGACGCCCCACGATTCTGGTCGCTCAGCACAGTATGACGAACATCTTCAAAGGCGTTAAACGCGAGATGCACGCCGCGGTGCTGTACAACCGCGACCGCCGTTTCGCGGGCCTCGTGCTTGACATGCTGCGTCGTGACTCCGATCTGCTCATCGCCGACAATGAACCGTACTTTGTCAGCGATGACACCGACTACACCATTCCGCGCCATGGCGAAGCCCGTGGTCTGCCGCATGTCGAAATCGAAATCCGACAGGATCTGGTGAGCGACGACGCCGGACAGGCACAGTGGGCGCGGCGAATTGCCCGCGCCCTGCGAGATGCCGAACAGGCATTGGCCGGAGTAATCCAATGACTTATCCGCTTAGCCGCGAGATCGGGATTGAGCCAGCTCTTGTTCGATCCATGCGGACGGGGTTGGACGGCCAACATCCCCGGATTCGCGTGCTCACGCAGCCTCCATCAGACCAGGAACCGTTTGCCCTCGGAGCTTCGTAGCTCGTAACATCGAGGTGACCGGTCTTGAGGATCCGTGCGCACGATAATCCCGGGCAGGAAGCTCAGTCGTTCCTCGCAGCAAGGTTTCCTCGCGCCTTGCGTACTTCGTCCTCCGTCAGGACAGGTCCCGCGTGGCCCCAGCTATTGCGGATATAAGTCGCGACGGCCGCGACCTGCGCATCGGTCAATTGCCAGCCAAACGAGGGCATGGCAGGACCTGTCGGCTCATCTTTCGTGGCAACGGTTTGCGCGCCGCGCAGAACGACCCGAATGAGTGTCGTGGGCTCCCGTGAGGCTGCAGTGGATGACGTCGCAAGATCAGGAATCAGATAAGGCACGCCATGTCCGTCTCCCCGGTGGCAGGCGGAACACAGGTCCTGATAGATCGCCGCGCCCGCCACCATCATCGGATCGTTGACTGCAACGCTGCTTGCCGCGAGTGTTTGTCCAGAACGCGCCTTGAGATAGGTTGCGATGGCGTTCAGGTCCGCCTCAGTCATCTGGGAACTTGAATCCGCGACCTCCTCCCCCATCGGCCCAGATGCGCCTGCGATGCGGTTGTGGCCCTTCTTCATGTACTCAGCGACGTCGGCATTCGACCAGCGGCCGAGGCCATGCGCCTCATCGTTCGTGATGTTGGGAGCGAACCAGCCCTGAATGGAATAGCCTTGAAATTGCAGCCGGGTTTTATCGCCGCCCAAGAAGGTTTTGGGCGTGTGGCAAGCGCCACAGTGTCCTGGGCCTTCGACGAGATAGGCACCGCGGTTCCATATGTCCGATTGCGCTGGATCGGCTTTGAAGGATCCGGGACTGAAATAAAGCGCATCCCAGAGCCACATCGCGGAGCGGATGTTGAACGGGAACGGCAGTTGGTTGGAGTCCACATCGTTATGAACCGGCGGCAGCGTATTGAGGTAGGCCCGGATGGCGAGCACATCCTCTCGGCTCATCTTCGTGTAGTAGGGATAGGGCATCGCGGGATACAGGCGTTTGCCGTCGGGCAACTTACCTTGCCGCACGGCGGTATCGAATTGCCGGTCCGTCCAGCCGCCGATTCCCGTATCGCGATCGGGCGTGATGTTCGCCGCGAGCACGACACCGAACGGCGTCTCGATCGGGCGGCCGCCGGCGAATGCGGTACTCTGATGCGGATCCGTGTGGCAGGCCGCGCAATCGGCGGCCACCGTCAGATAGCGGCCGCGCTCGATGATCGCGAAATTCTCGCGGCTCCCGGGATGGTTGGCTGCAAGCAGGGGAAGAGCAAGCGCCAGCGCCGCCGCGCCGGCGGCCAGTGCCGCAGCACGCTTGCGTAACGCTTCACGCATGGAGAAGCGGACCGGGGTTTTTGAGATACCTCGAGCGGATTGCCTCAGCGGACCAATACGCAAGCGCGGCGAGAGTCCCCGTCGGGTTGTAGCCCGCGTTCTGCGGAAAGCCGCTGGCACCCATGACAAAGAGGTTCGGCACATCCCAGCTTTGCAGATAGCGGTTGATGGCGCTCGTCTTGGGGTCCGTGCCCATCACCGCACCACCGCACAGATGCGTCGTCTGATAAGCCGTGACGTCGTACGGCCCTTTGCGATATTCCTTCACGACCTGACGTGCGCCCATGGCCTGAAAGACTTCCGCAAACTTGTCGGTGAGAAAGGCATTTTGCTTCAACTCGTTCTCGTGAAAGTCCATGGTGATGCGCATCAGCGGGCGCTTGAAGCGATCCTGGTACGTCGGGTCAAGATCCAGATACACGTCGCGATAGCTGTACATGCTGCCGTGCACGCCCGTTCCGGGCTTGAGCGCGCTTTGGTAGCTCTCCCGCACTGCCTGCTTCCACTTGGCACCCCACTTGGGCGTGCCCGGCGGCGTGGGTGTCGTTTCGATGGGCCGGCCGTTGGTCTGCACCTGTCCCATATAGCCGCCGCCGACGAAGCCGTGCGGGCCATGATCGAAGTTATCGCCGTTGAACTCATCAATGCACATGCCGATGGAGCCGGAGGCGATGAAGGGATTGAAGATGAATTTCGCAGGATCGAAGAAGCTCGTGACGTCGGAAATCGTTTGATGCGTGAAATTGCGTCCGATCACGCCCTGGTTCGCCACCGGGTCATAGGCCTTGCCGATGCCGGAGAGGAGCAGGAGCTGCACGTTGAAAACCGTATAGGCCGAGAGGATCACAAGATCGGCCGGTTGCTCCCACTCCGTACCGCTCGTGTCCACAAAGGTGACACCGGTCGCCCGTTTGCCGGATGAATCCAGGTTGATCCGCGTGACTTCAGATTGATCGCGCACCAGGAAATTCGGCTTGCGCACGAGCACCGGCAGGATGGTCGTCTGGGGACTGGCCTTCGAGTAGTTCGCACAGCCAAACCATTCGCAGAACCCGCAATAGGTGCAGGGGCCAAGCCGCACGCCCAGCGGATTGGTATAAGCCTGGGACATGTTGCCGGAGGGCTGCGGAAAGGGCTTGTAGCCCAGCTCCCGCGCCGCTTTGGCAAAGAGCGCATGGCTGAACGGCTGCTGCTGCGCGGGGTTCGGATAGGGCCGCGAACGCGGTCCTTCAAACGGGTTGCCGCCTTCTTGAATCTTGCCTTTGAGATTGCCGGCCGTGCCCGAGGTACCGCACAGGTATTCGAACCGGTCGTAGTAGGGCTCGAGCTCATCGAAGGTGATGCCCCAATCCTGGATCGTCATGTCGGCGGGCAGAAAGCGCGCGCCGTAGCGCTGCGTCAAATGCGTGCGCAGCACGAAGTCGGAAGGCAGGAATCGCCAGGTCTCGGCATTCCAGTGCACGCCGCCGCCGACGCCGTTGGGCGGCATGAAGGCGCCCCAGCTGCGGATGGGCAGCGCCGTCTGGTCCATCTTGTTGCGAAAGGTGAAGGTCGTCTGCTCGGGCTGAAGGAATAGCTCGTGCCGGATGCGATAGCGCAGCTCGTCCTGAACATAGTTGGGCGGGTAGTCGGTCGCGGTGTTCCGCCAGGGCCCGCGCTCGATCGCGACGACATCGAGTCCCTCCTCCGTC
>Ga0182018_10001990_pt1 | contig 21698 bp, 21 predicted proteins | sample 812P2MmetaG_FD_120490 | JGI IMG/M metagenome (GOLD analysis project Ga0182018, IMG submission 120490) | Permafrost microbial communities from Stordalen Mire, Sweden - 812P2M metaG | ecosystem: Environmental > Terrestrial > Soil > Wetlands > Permafrost | place: Sweden: Stordalen | collected...
CAACACAGGCTTCCTCGGTACAAAAGCGCCGCTCCAACTCCAGCAATGTCCTCGGATAATCCTCGTCCATAGCCCCAAACACTATATCTTGGGGTTGGTGGCGTCAAGTAAATACCCCTATTCCAAGATAAAGAAGCTTGGCATCGAGCGAAGCGACTACATATAGTCTCGGTGACGACATATCGTCATCGTCACATCGTCACGGCGCTTCAAACGGTGTTCTTCGATAGGATTCACCTTCCGCGCTAAGCCCTTTCCATTCAATCCAGTGCAACACAGCTCCGCCTCGACGGCTCATTTGGCACGCCCCATGCATTAGTCAGTGCGTGGCGCTGGATGGGCCAATGAATGTTACGGATCACAACCGACGAAAACGATCAGGCAATCGAAATCAAGCTGGAGGGGCGAATTGCGGGGCCGTGGGTGGCTGAATTTAGCCGCACCTGGATTGAAACGGCCCCTCGACTCGCCAGGAGAAAGCTAGTGCTTGATCTGCGCAATGTGACGTATGTCGATGCTCTCGGCAAACAAGCACTGATACATATTCATGCTCAATCGGGTGCGGAACTAACTGTGAGCACACCGTGGGCTCAGCATCTGGCCGAGGAAATCCGGGCCAACAAAACCAGTCAAGAAAATGAGGATCAGAATGATTCAGACATCGCGTGAGACTCCGAGTGGCAATGACAGTCAGGTCAAATGGGCTGGCGAATTCCCCGATAAGTGGGTTCCTGTGGCGTTCCAGGAATTGGCGCCGATCGCACATTCATCATCCTATCTGTCTAACTGCACGCTGTTTTCCGAGAAGGATCCGGCGCAAGGCGTGTACCTGGTTCTCGACGGCGAGGTCAAGCTTTCAATGAATTCGATTGACGGCCGACGCCTGATTCTTCGCATCGCCAAGAAGGGCGAGATCCTTGGCCTGGCTTCGGCACTTTCTGGCAAGCCGTATGAAGTGACTGCCGAAACGCTCTATCCGAGCAAGCTGGCATTTGTCTCCCGCCGCGACTTCTTGGACACGCTCGCTCGCCATCCGGAGGTCTACCAGTCACTAACCGAAGAATTGAGCCGTAATATCAATTCCGCATGTGAACAGTTGCGCACTGTCGGGCTCTCTTCGACGGTTCCGGAGAAACTTGCTCGCCTGCTGCTCGACTGGTGCGAGAGTGGGCAGACAACCGAGAATGGAACGCGGATGCGCTTCTCGCTCACACACGGCGAAATCGGCGAATTCATCGGTGCTTCACGCGAAACCGTTACGCGAACTCTGAGCCTTTTTAAGACTCGCCACCTGGTAGCGTTTAGCGGCTCCATGATCACTATCCCCAACAAGGCCGCTCTTGAAAGCTACGCCCGCTGCTAGAAGCGAACTGCAGAAAATTCGGCGTGGGCATTTGGGATGGTAGCGAGAAGGAGCCCGTTTACGACGCCGCGATACAATGCTTGCATTCGCTGAATGGAGGCATTATGCGCAGGATTCTTCTTGCTTTTCTCGCCGTGGCCTATGGCTTGTCGTTGGCTGCTCCGATTCGTGCACAGGGCGCCCCGCCGCAGGGTGGCGCCGACCAGCCCTACACTGTCGAGTACTACTACAAGTGCCAATGGGGCCATCAGCAGGAGTTTCTGCAACTGTTCCTCAAGAATCACTACCCCCTATTGAAGAAGATTGAGGCCACGGGACGCATACTCTCTGTGAAGATCGATTCGCCTGCTTATCACACGACTGAAGATGGGCGCTGGGACTATCGCGTGACCATCCGGTACAAGAACTCAACGGTGGCAACCACGACGAACCTCGACGAAGAGGGATTCATCAGTGAGCTATGGCCGGACAAGGTTACTTATAACAAAGAAGAACAACGACGGTTTGAGATCCTGCTTGGTCACTGGGATTTGCCGGTGACGGAGATAACGCCGAAGAATTGAGTGTCGCAGGGAACAGCTGCGAGTGTTCTCTAGCCGAGCGCCAGTCGATGATCACTGACCGCGAGGATGTTAATCGTTTCGGTGTCGCCATTGGCATACCAGGTTGTCGGCGGCTATGGGCCAATCTGGGAATTCGAATTCGAAACCAGCATCGAGCAATCGGCCGGGGACAGCCCGGCGGCTCTTGAGAACCAACTCGGACTCGGTGCGCATGAAGAATGCGCCAATCTCAATGAATAGTGCCGGTGCGGGGAAGCCGTTGGGCAGGCCCCAGGCATCGCGCAGAGCTTGCATGAACTCGCGGTTGGGCAGGGGATTCGGCGCAACGATGTTGACGGGGCCGTCGATCTCTTCGTGCTCAATCAGAAAGCCGATCGCCCGCGCGAAATCGGCTTCGTGAATCCAGGTTACATATTGGCTTCCGTTTCCCTGGGTTCCGCCGAGCCCCAATCTGACTAAATTTGAAAATACCTGGAACGCATTGCCAGGCGTGGGGCTGAATGTAATGGCGCTGCGCAGCGCCACCTTGCGTGTCCGCGGGGTCTCTGCTTCAAAGAGCGCGGCCTCCCACTCCTTGGCAACATGAACGGAGAAGTTCCAGGTGTCGGGCGCGCGGCGATTTCGACCGATGAGTTCGTTGCCGCCGAGTTCGCCGCTGGTCTCGTCCATCGGAGTGTCGATCGAGTGGCGATAGATGGTGGCTGTCGATGCGTTGAGCCAGAGGAACGGCGGCTCTGAGAGCCTTGAGATGACATGACCGAGCAGGCGGGTTGAGCGGATGCGTGAGTCGTACACCGCGCGGCGGTTTTCTGGATTCAAGCGGCAGTTCACGCTGCGGCCGGAAAGGTTGATGCAGACATCCGCGCCTTCAAGGGTCTCAGTCCAGGGGCCGATGGTCTCGCCATCCCAATGAACAGTTTGCCATGGCGGGGTGTAGGGGCCGCGTGTCAAAACCGTGACGAGGTGGCCCTGCTCTTGAAAGTGGCGCGCCAGCATCTGGCCCACCTGGCCGCTGCCGCCGGGAAGCACAATGCGCAGCGGGCGCGTGATCATCATTGAGCCTCCCCGTAGATGTTCTTGAGCAGTCTCCCGGCGGCAGGAGATCCCTCACGAGCGGTCACCCCGCCCATCTTAGCGCAAGCAGCATGGTGAGCAACGTCTGACCTTGAATGCGTGGCCGGTACGCAGCAACGGGATGAATCAATGAAGAGTGCTCAGGAAGCGGAGAATGTAGCCTACATCCGGGGAGGGAAGTTGTGGGCGCTAAGGAACTGGCGCCGACGCCAGGCACGGTATTCGCGGACGATCAGGATCACGACCAGACCCAATAAAGCAATGGGCAAAAAGAGGACAATGGCGGGCATGGCAACGCGGTCGTGGCCCACGCTGACTGAGTCAGGCGCGTTCACAAATCCGAACATGGCCACCATGTCTTTGCCCACCGAGACGTTTTCTCCGAGGTTGATCAGGCCGAAAAAGCTCACCAAATCGTTGCCGATCTCGGCGTTGTTATTCGCTGAAACCTCTCCAAAAAAGTTCACCACGTCATGGTTGGCCCTGCCGGCGATGTGTACGTTGCCGAAAAAGACGACGGTGTCTCGTTGCACCTCACCCTCGATGTTGACGTTGCAGAAAAAGCAAACGGCGTCACGCACAGTAGCGCCGGGGTCTACCCTGATGTCGGAAAAGAAATGGACGGCATCCCGGTCGGCACGAGCCGGAGTCGCGCCGGCTGCAAAAGCGGCGCCAAGCAGGCAAAAGGCAAGCATTCTCTTCATCATTGTTGGCTCCCTGAGGATATTACGCTGAAGCCACACCGATAGTTCCCAACAGGGAGGGGAATCCCACTCGAAAATGGAGTTACGAAGGTCAACAGGCTCCCGCAGGGCTCAGGGCTGCCGGCCATTCCTCAGGCGAGTCGACGAGGACGTCGGGCTGGAAGGCGACGAGGGTATCGGGCGACAGGCCGAAGGTGCAGCCGATTGACCACACTCCTGCGTTGCGTGCCGTTAGTACGTCTACCTGGCTGTCGCCGATCATCACGGTCTGATCCGGCCGGGCTCCGGCTTCGTCCATGAGGGCAAAGAGGCCGGCGGGATCAGGCTTCTTTGTGTTGAAACTGTTGCCCCCGTAAATGCGGAGGAAGTAGGGTGCCAGTCCAAGCGCCTCGCAGATGTCACACGCAGGTCGCACCGGCTTATTGGTAAGAACGGCCATGCTGCGGGCTGTTCCGCCAGGTTGATCGTGCAGATTGCGCAGCGCGGCCAGCGATTCAAGAACTCCGGCATAAGCGTAGGTAAAGTCAAGCTTGTGAGCACGATAGTAGTCGAGGAAATACGCGTAAGCCGAGGCAAGAAATTCCTCACCTAGTGGTGCGTTTCCGCCGTGCGAAATGGCTCTCCTTACCAGCATCATGGCGCCGTCGCCAATGAAGCCAGCTATTTCGGCGTCGGCGAGTGGCTCGCGGCCAAAGTGGCTCAGGGTCGCATTCACGCTGTTACACAGGTCCTGTGCGGAGTCGATCAGTGTGCCATCAAGATCAAAAACCAGGAGTTTAAGGTGCTCAAGCGGAATAGGGCGAAGGACTCGAAGCATGACTCCAGTGTAACGGGATTGCCTTTGGAGCCCTGAATCCAGCAAAGGGGCAACCTGCCGTTGAGAAATGGAATTGCAGGGGGTTTCGAAAGTTCTAAATCATCTGGTGCTATACTAATTGGTTTCATTCACTCTGCCGATGAGTTCCTCGAGGAACCGAACGTGAAAAAGGCAAAATCTGGCGAGGCAGTTGCCCGGAACCGATTCCCTGATGTCGATTGCCCTCCTGGGGCTCGGCGCGGGACGGAGGGTGAAAAATACTGCGCTTACAACCAATCCAGGGAACGTTTCCTTGGCGTGGATATCGACGCCGCAGACTTTTCTGCAGCCAGCTTCGACGATCGGATGGCTACCCTTTCGCCCAAGTCGGATATGGGCCTGTGGCTGATTCCGTTTCGTGGTATCTCTGCCACAAATGTGCGCATTCCAATCGATCTGATTTATTTGGACGCCGATTACCGCGTGATTGCTGTCGTCGAGTCTTTTCCCATCTCTCGAGTCTCGGCTTCAACCCCAACTGCCTCGAGTGTTCTCGCGCTGCCAAGCAGCACCGTGAATTCGACGATGACGCAGAGGGGCGACCAGCTGATCCTTTGCAATCATGAGGAAATGAAGCGACGCCTGGAACGCCTGGCCGTTGCTGGTGGCGACTGCGGCACAGTGGAATGCGCCGGTTCGGCGCAATGTACAACCCCTGCAAAGAACGAGATGATTCGAAGCGGCTCTTGCCGAGTGCTGCAAATGGAGGACCGTACCGGGCTCAAGCCATCAGTCGAGGAACCTCCCGTCGAGAATCCTCCCGCAGAGGCCGCTCCGGTGATTCAACCGGAACAAGTGATCGTCCCGGCCGAGCCGGTAATCAAGAGTACAAAGCCGGCCAAGAATTGGCTGCAGCGCTGGTTGTCCCCTGAGCCTCCGTTGCCACGGAAGACTCCGCGGGAGTCCGTGCCCGGACTAGTTGCCTATTTCTGGACTGGTGGCGCTCCTGAGCGTCACGGGATTCGAGATATTAGTTCGACTGGATTATATGTATTGACTGAAGAGCGGTGGTATCCGGGCACCGTGATCAGGATCACGCTTACAGGTGGCAGCGAGCCAACCGCCGAGAGTTCCCTCTCCGTGAATGCGACTGTAATTCGTTGGGGTAACGACGGCGTTGGGGTCGAGTTTATCCTGCAGAATCCAAAGGATCCTCGCCAGAGGACTGCTCTGGGAGACAGCGCGATTCAAGGGGTGGATCAAAAACGACTCGATCAGTTCATCCAGCGCATCAAGAGTAACCAGGATGCAGGCCGCACAGTTCCGAGCCTGACCTGAGCGGAAACCGGGCCCCCGGCGACAGCAGGTTGTTGCTGGACAGGAGCAGGGAAGATGATCCCCAACCTGCAGCGACGCGAACTCCAAATTCCGTGTGTGCTCAAGTGGCTTCGCAGACGGAGGCTCTCTTCCCGCAGTCTTTGCATTTCTGCGAGGGATGCCCCAGAGTTCGAAAGCTCGCCACCGACCTTGTTCAAGCTGGTTCTCCGTCCGCATACACCAGTTTCTTGACATCAGAATAATGACACGGCGTGGTGGCCAGCCCGCGGTGGCCAACAAAGGCGCTACAAAGTGCAACATGAACAGGCGTTGCAAAGAGCACTTGAACGGGAATCGCGTGGATTCGGTATATTTCCACAATTCTCGAAGAGCTCATGGCACAGAGGGATGGACCAAGAATTACCAACCGGGAAGATTCATCCGAGTTCTGTCACAGGTAATGCGCGAAAGCCGTTCGGGAAAGGAAAACTGTTCGGCGTGCGGGAGACAACTCCACCAGCGGTAACGCGTGACTTGCCGATCACGTTGCGGGCGAAATCCAGATTCACCGTATCGCCGAGGTCCGGGAGTTCCGTCCACTTCGCTTCAAACAGTTCTAGGCGTCCGCCGGCATCCACGACGAAATCCACTTCGCGGGTTCGGTCGCGCCAGAAGAAGAGGCTGCCCGTGCGACCGGCGCGGCGTTCACGGTCCCGAAGCTGGGCGAAGACGAATGTCTCCCAGACTGCCCCGGCTGCCGGCGATTGCCGAAGCGCTTCCTCGGAGCGAATGTTCACAAGAGCGCAAAGCAGGCCTGTGTCGGCAATGTAGAGTTTGGGGCTCTTGACGATAGATTTTGTTCGATTCGAGAACCATGGCTCCAGCAATACGGCTTGGCCGGAGGCTTCCAACATGGACAGCCATTGATTTGCCGTCGATGGTGCAATGCCGACATCCCGCGCCAGGTCCGCTTTGTTCAACAGGTTTGCAGAACGCAGAGCGCACGCGCGCAGGAACCTCTCGAAATCCCGCAGGCTGCCAACATTGGCCAGGTCGCGCACATCGCGCTCCAGGTATGTCGCGAGATAGGAATTGTAGAACGCCACCGAATCGATATCAGGGTTGGCATATAGCTCCGGGAAACCACCGCGGACAATGGCCTTTTCAAGTTCGGTGTTAGGCAGAGCTTCGCGGATTTCGGCGAAGGACAGCGTCTCCAGTTCCACGATGTCGGCCCTGCCCGCCAAGGAGTCGGAAACGTTCTTCATCAGGGTGAACTTCTGGGACCCGGTAAGTAGGAATTGCCCGTTGCGCGTGCGGTGGGCGTCCACTGCCACCTTGAGGTGCCGAAAGAGGCCGGGGGCATATTGCACCTCGTCAATGATGACGGGCGGCGGATGGCGCTGGAGGAAGCGCTCCGGCTCCTTCTCGGCCTGCTCGGCTTCGGTGGGGAGATCGAGGGATACGAACGCGTAATCTGGAAACAGATGCCGGAAAGTGGAGGTCTTGCCGGTCTGCCGGGCGCCGGTGAGGACAATGACGGGCCGCGTCTTCGCAGAGCGTTTCAGCCGGACCTCAACATCGCGCGAAATCCACATATGCAAAATATACGATACAATCGCATATTTTGCACTACTCGGCCGAATAACGGACATCCGCCGCTCAAGATCGGATTAGAGTGAGGGCTTGCAATTATAGCCAATCCGATTTAGCTCGGAGATGGCAGCATCGCGAGCCCCGCTACCAAAATCCGCTGTCCTCGTTGATTGGGAAATTGTGCCAAACTTTGCCCAAACTGTCCAAAAAGTGCCTCACAGGACCGCATAGAACCGCACTCCGGCATCTATTAACCTGCTTGTAAATCAAGCAAATACAGAACTTTAAATCCTGAAGGTAGGATCCCAAAATCTACAACCTTCTGCAATCATTGCCCATCAGTGCGATCATGTTTTAGTGTGTTCGATTGATCAAATTCGCAGGCGCATTTTGCTGAAAGGCTATCTGACATTGAAAAAGCATTTAGTACTCCTTGCGGCAATTTTCTGCTTTGCGTTTCCGACGGCGCGTCTGAGTGCTCAACAGGAGGCAACTAAAAATATCCCCAGGTTCAGCGAGAATGGGCCGGCCGAGCGCATTCTCAACCTCGACGACCTGAAGGATGAGCTGAAGAAATACAACGCATGTACATGCAAATGTGGTTGCTACTCGCAGGACATCGACCACCAGGCGGCTGAGGCCATCGTCTTTCTGCGCGCGAGGGCCGCCCATCGCCGTCAGGGGGAAAAATTGGCGCTTGTGCTCGATATAGACGAAACCACGCTCACCAATTATGAACAGATGCTCAAGGCCGACTTTGGCTACGACAAAGCCGCCAACGATGCCTGGATCGAGTCTGCCAAGGCTCCAGCTATTCCAGGCACATTGCGGATTTTTCAGGAGGCAAAGCGCCTGGGCGTCAGCGTGTTCTTTCTGACTGGGAGGCTCGAAGCACAGCGTGCGGCAACGGAACTGAATCTGCACAATGTGGGCTTCACGGACTGGCAGAGGTTGATCTTGCGTTCACCTGCAGAGGCTTCAGCGACCGCACAGGCTTACAAGTCGGCCGCCCGCGGAACTATCCAAGACGAGGGCTTCAAGATCGTTCTCAATGTGGGTGATCAGTGGAGCGATCTGAGAGGCAAGCCAGAAGCGGAATTCTCGGTCAAATATCCTGACCCGTACTATTTCCTTAAATAAGGGGGAGGGAATCGGGGATTCAAAAAAAGACAGGCGAGGCCAATCCAGGACCGTTCAAGCCTCGCCTGAGGAAGGTTAATAGTTTTTGCACCAGCGAAGGCAGGTGCATTGCGTCCCGGGTCTTGCTTATGAGACCGGGGAATGCGCAAAAACCGACTCGATTGCAGCTCTAGCGAACGCGGATGTTGCCCGACCCGGTCTCAATTCGCACCGTTGGGCCGCCGCCATTCAACTTACCGGTAACGTGGTGCTTGTCGATTGATCCCTGGGTGAGCATCTCGCGGTCGGTGTGAACGGTTCCCGATCCGGTGGAGGCGTCCAATGTGAGCGGAGCGTCCCCGGCCGAGAACTCGACATTGCCTGAGCCTGTTTCCAGATGCCAGGAGTTAGTAGGTGTGCCGGCGACGGTTATGTTGCCGGAGCCGGTATGCGCGTGAAGGCCGCCGTGCATATCATTCGCTTCAATGTTGCCGGAGCCGGTTTCTGCCTTCACGTCGCCCTGGCCGACTTGTTCTACCTGGATGTCTCCAGAGCCGGTACTGACGGAAAAGCCTCCATGAAGGCCGTTGGCGTGGATGTTGCCGGACCCCGTGTTCAGCTTCGCGTTGTCACCTACGCCTTCGTCGATAATGTTGCCAGAGCCGGAGTCCGCGTTGAGATATGCGTCAGCCGGGGCCTCGATCTCATAGTCGATGCTGATGTGGTTGAAGTTTTCGTGGCGGGCGCCGATGCGGACGATATTGCCTGTCTGTTCAATCGGCGGATTGGCGGCGATTTCCCGAACACGCTGCTCGTAGTCGCCCCAATTCGACTTCACTTTGCCGTAGATGTGAATCTGGTTTCCAGAACCATGGGTCAGATGAATGTTGCCAGAGCCGGTCGCGACCGTGAGCTCGACTCGCCCATTGATCGAGAGATTGCGCTCAAAGGTCGCTTCCGATGCAAGCACCGGAACCGCAGCCAGTGAGAGCAAAGCTGTTACTACAAGAAAATGCTTCATCTTGTACCTCGTTTCAAACCGCAGCGAACAATGGCCAAGGGACTGCCACTCAATCAGTTGCATCTCTGCTTCCAAACCCAGTTAATTGCCAACTTCAATGCATTCAACCGAATGAGTGTCTCGGTCATTATGACTTGGTGTGTCCAGCGTCCGAATTCGAACACCGGTGTGCGCATTCGGACGCGGAGGTTGTTCTTCCAGGTGGTTCCTCGGCCCTGTTTTCTGACTCTCTTATTGCTGGAGAACTACAGCGTCGCCTTCTTTCAATCCGGTGAGAATCTCTGTTTTTGAGCCGTCCGACAGCCCAACCTTGACCGGGACCTTCCGCTGGCCATCCTTCTGCCCCTTATCCGGAACTTCGACCGAGGCATTCTTCTGGCCGTCGTACATGACAGCATTTTCAGGCACGGTCAGGACACCCTTGTGCTCGTCGAGCAGAATCTCGGCGTTGGCCGTCATGTTGGCTTTCAGTTCTCCGCCGGGATTGTTGATCGATACCCTCACCTCAAACGTGGTTACGTTGTCTTTTTCCACGCCCATTGGCGCAATCTTCGTAACCTTTCCGTTAAATGTGCGGTCTCGGAAGCTTTCAACCTTGATGCGCGCGGGTTGGGCCATGTACACGTGCGCGATGTCGGCTTCGTCAACTTTGCCCTGCACATACACTTCGTTGATGTCTCCCTCAGTCATTACGAGGGTTGCGGTCGACCCGAGCACGAGGATGGAGCTGACAGCGTCGCCGATTTCAACGTCTCTGGACAAGATCACGCCGTCCATCGGCGCGACAATGGTGGTGTAGCTCATCTGTTCTTCAAGCTGTTTGAGGCTGGCCTGGCTCTGCTGCACCTGGGCTCGCGCCTGTTTCAGCTTGGCCAAATCCACGCCGATCTGCGCCTTCGATGAATCCCGCCGCGTGAGCGCCGCGAGGTAGTCCTTGTTCGCATCGTCGAGCGCCTGGCGGCTGACGATGCCTTCCCTTTGCATCTCAAGGTTGCGATCCAAAGTGGCCTTGTACATGGGCAGGTCAGGCGCGTTCGCATTGACCTTATCCTGCTCAATATTGGCCTGGAATGTGAATACGTTTGCCTCGGCGGATGCCAGTTGCGCGCGCTGGGCTTCAACTTGCGCCACGATCTCCTGCTGGTCAAGTTGCGCCAAGGGCCGGCCTTTATGCACCTCGTTATTGATGTCAACGTAGAGCTTTTCCACAATTCCCGAGGCCTTGCTCTTAACCTCGACCTGCGTAATTGGCTGAATCTTACCTGTGGCTACTACAGACCGAGCCACATCGCCGCGTTTTACATGGTCCAGCCTGTTTGGATCGATAGTCGACCCCTTGGCAAGGCGCACAAGTAAAAAGCCCACCACCAGGACTAGGACAACACCGGCCGAACTCAGCCAAATCCAAAATTTTCTGCTCTTCCGCGCTGCAGCCACCAAGAACCCTCCCAAAAATAAGGAAAAACCAACCCCAACAAGCCTAAATGAGTTGACGAAGTTGACCGTGATAGTCAGACGGCTCCAAATCTGCGCCGTCACCCGCTCGAAGCTTCATACGCAAGCCGTCGCGACTTGGTTCCCAAGGTTTCGTGCGAGCGAAATTGACACATAGCCATCGTTCAATGACCACTGCTCTCTGACCAATGCTATGCTCACAGGCGAGATGCACGGTTTGCCACTGCTCCAATTTGTCGCCGTGGCCTTGCTCATTCTGGCCAACGCCTTCTTTGTGGGCGCCGAGTTCGCGCTGGTTTCCATCCGCGACACGCGCATTGAGCAGATGCTCGCAGCCGGCGTTCCAGGAGCGCGTGCCGTTCTCCGCCTCCAAAAGGATCTGGACGACTTTCTCCCCGCCGTTCAGCTTGGCGTGACCCTCTGCTCGTTGGCTCTCGGGTGGCTCGGGGAGCCGCTCGCTGCGTCGGTTCTAATGGGCTGGCTTAACCTTTTGCCGCTGACTCAGCCACTTGCGCTGATCTACGCCCACGTTATCGCTGTCGCCGTGGGTTTTGCCCTCATCACCTACTTCCATGTGGTGGTTGGTGAACTGGTGCCAAAATCCCTCGCTTTGCGCCGGGCGGAGGCGCTGGCGGTGGCGGTTGCACAGCCCATGCTCTTGTTCATTGCGGTTGCGCGCCCCGCTGTGCGCTTCCTCAAACGGTCGGCCGCCGTCATTCTGCGCGGCTTCGATATACCGATGACAGACCGTGCCGCGGTCCACTCTCCGGAGGAGTTAAAGCTGATTGCCAGCGCTGCCAGTCGCATGGGTATTTTGCCCAAGTTTCAGGAAACGCTGATTCACCGCACCCTTGAGCTGGACGACGTCTCCATCCGCGAGATCATGACTCCGCGGCAGAGAATATTCTCTTTACCTTCCAACATGCTGGTTGAAGAGGCCAGCGCCAAGGTGATTGACCGGAAGCACTCCCGCGTTCCTGTTTACGATGAGACCAGCGGCCCCGAGCACATTATCGGAGTTGTTTACTCCAAAGACCTTGCCCGCCTGGTGTACTTCAGACCGAAGGCTCCGGGTATTTCTGAGCCTGCAGGGAGCGCTGGATCCGGTCAGATGATGACGCTGCGCCAGCCAGCCGAGAACTCGGAGAGCAAGACGCCAAATCCGCGCCCAGCAGTTACACCATTTGTCGAACTCAAGCTGGTCCAGGTGATGCGCGAAGTTTTCGTAGTCCCAGAAACCAAGTCCGTTCTCGATCTAATCCGGGACTTTCAGCAGCGGCGCAGGCACATGGCCATCGTGGTGGACGAATACGGTTCCACTGTGGGTCTGGTCACAGCCGAAGACGCCATCGAGCAACTGACAGGCGAGTGGGAAGATGAATTTGACTCCCCGGCTCTGCCGGTTCTGACAACCGCTTCCGGAGCGCTGGTGATGGACGGCGGAGTCAACCTTCGGGACCTGGAGACGCAGATGCAATGGCGCTTGCCCCGCGAGGGTGGCGTAGAGACCCTCGCAGGGTTTCTGCTTATGCAGCTTGGCCACCTTCCTCAACCAGGGGAGAGCATCGACTTTGGGGGCCGCCGGCTTACTGTCCTGGAAATGGACGGTCGGCGCATCGCTAGAATTCGCGTGGAGCCAGTGAAGGTGGAGACAGCGGCACTAAAGTAGAACCATCTTTCCGCATTTGGGAAAACAAGCGAAACCTTACGAGAACGTTGCAAGAGATGATGTATGCTGTTGCGACAGGTACCCACGGTTCCAGCGAAGAGAACGGTTTTTTCTGCTGATTTGGACGGAGTAGCGATACCGCGTCGCACCAGGCCCCACATTTCTCCCTGCGATGCCGAAGCCTTCCGCAATCGGCAACATGAAAACAAGATTCCTGCAAACGGTTGAATGCCGGACTGCGGTTCTCCGCACTGAACGTCACTTGCTGAGACGGGTATTTGCGAAGAACCCTCTCGCCAAAATTTGAGGAGGAGACATGGGAAACAAAAGCAAGAAAGAGAAGAACGGCGATGCCAAGCCCAAAGGCAATGCCAATGTCGCTCGACCGGCAGTGCAACTTGTTAACGGCAAAGACCCCGCGCCAAAGCCGGTGCATCCGGGCGAAGTGGCGACCAAGCGTCTGGGCAAAGACTGCGACTACGAGAAGGAACTGAGCCGTCTGCAGGTGGAACTTGTGAAGCTTCAGGAGTGGGTCAAGAACGAGCGACTGAAGGTGGTTGTGCTGTTTGAAGGGCGGGATGCGGCAGGCAAGGGCGGCGCCATCAAGCGCATCACGGAATCCCTCAATCCCCGCATCTGCAAGGTTGTTGCTCTTGGCACTCCGACCGAGCGGGAAAAAACACAGTGGTACTTCCAACGCTATGCTGCTCATTTGCCTGCAGCGGGCGAGATTGTACTTTTTGACCGCAGCTGGTACAACCGTGCCGGCGTGGAGCGAGTGATGGGGTTCTGCACGGACGCCCAGTATCAGGAGTTCATGATCACGTGCCCGGAATTTGAGCGCATGCTGGTTCGTTCCGGCATCGTTCTCATCAAGTACTGGTTCTCCGTGAGCGATGTTGAACAGGAGCGCCGCTTCCAGGATCGGATGAACAGGCCGACCAAGCGCTGGAAGATAAGCCCGATGGATCTCGAATCCCGCAAGCACTGGGCCGACTACTCCCGCGCCAAGGACGATATGTTCAACTCAACCGACCACAAACAGGCCCCGTGGTTCGTAGTAAATGCCGAGGACAAGAAAGCCGCGCGCCTCAACGTAATTCGACATCTTCTTTCCAAGATCCCGTACAAAGATCTCACTCCTGAATTGTTGGAGCTTCCACCAATCATAAAGGCGGAATATGTGCGTCCACCCTATCAGGAGCAGCATTTTATTCCGGTGATCTACCGCTAGAAGTTCCAGACTTCACATTGGACGCCAAGTCAAATCCACCCGTACCGGAATCTCGTTCCTGATGAGGACAGTCAGGAACGAGGGCGGGTCAATCTTGAAGTCCGAACACGTTGATGGCACTGTCCCGATGATTTCCACCTCATTGCCTTTGGTCACCTTCTGAAAAGAGACGTGCTTGTTTGCAAATGTGAGCTTTAACCTCGCTCCTGATTGCTGGACGCGGTCGTGAGTGTTTTGATGTACCGACGTCGCTTCAAGCTGTATAGCGGATCCGCTCAGAGGTTGCGAGCGAACGACTCACCCAGCGGCACAACGCCAGCGCGGGGAATCTCAACGTCTTTGAAAACGTAGAATGCCTGCTCACCTCTCGCTGTGCGCACAACAAGCCTGTTCATGAGCAATCCCCGCCTCCATTGCGCTTGCTCGACATCAGTAAACTTGATGCGATGTACGCGGTGGCGGAACCCGCGCTTCGTCACGAACGCAAGGTTGTCTGTGCCAATGACCAGGTAGCCAATGGAATTGCCCAGCCCCCGGATATTTCGAGTCGCAGCAGCGCGGATGCCGGCCGCCGGCTTATCAAGGCCCAGTGCGCGCTGAAATTGCCGCGCATTCGTCGCAGCCATCGGAGATGCATGCCTGGCGACAACGCGTAGCGCGCCGCCGACCTCGGGATTCAATGCGGAAAGAGGCTCCGGGTCTACATCGTTTTGACGCGTGGGTTCACCAAATCCAAGCCATATGGATAGACCGACGAACTGCAGCCGGACCGCGCGGAAGACCCTCGGAGCAATCCATATGAACACTGCGAGAAAAATCAGCACGAGTGCGAACACGAGCTGCGGATGACGCAGAGATAGCCAGACTCCAAAGGGAACCAGCGCATCCTCGGCCAGACTCATCGCGACGTTCGAAAATGGCTCCGGGCTGTGATTGATCAAAAGTCGTGTGGCAGCTTTTGTGCTGTGGCTCGCAAATGCAACACCGCCGCAAAGAATGATCAACGTGACTTTGAGGGCAGGATCGAAAGAGCCCAAGACAGCGGCGGAGACAACCACAGCGCCGATTGGTCGAATAAAGGCATGAAAGGAGTCCCAGATGCTGTCGACCCAGGGAACCTTGTCCGCAAGAAACTCGATTGCACAGGCTACGCCTGCCGCGATGAGCACTATGGGTTCCGCCAGAACGCGCAGCGGCTCCGCCATGGGCCCGGGGTGAAACCATCCGAACCGAATAGCCAGCCCGAGGGTCAATATGGTGGCATAGAGGCGAACGCCCGCCACGAAACCGAGCCCCATAGTTGAACCGATCAGCTCCAGAGTGTCCACTTGGTCCCCCGGCTACAGATTTCCGGTAGTATACGCGGTGGACAGGATGCCAGGAGTCACAACGAAGACAACTGGTTTATGGTTGAATCGAGCCCATGAAGCAGATTCTGACACGTCTCGTTCTCACCATTCCGGTTGTCTGGCTGGTGGTCTCGTTGGTATTTCTGCTCATCCATTTGGTACCGGGCGATCCCATTTTGCAGATGCTCGGAGAAGGGGCAACTCCAGCAGACATCAGCGCCTTGCGTCATCAGTATGGCCTGGACCAGCCGCTCTTGACTCAATATATGCGCTACTGGTCGGGTGTTCTGCACGGAGACCTGGGAAGTTCGATTCGCCTGCACGACACGGTTGGCCATTTGATCGCCGCGCGTTATCCCTACACGTTGGCTCTGACACTGACCGCACTGGGGCTGGGCCTGGCCTTGGCTCTTCCGGCAGGCATCCTGGCCGCGGTTCGGCGAGGGCGCTGGCTCGACCAACTGCTTTCTGTTGTGAGCCTTTTCGGTCTCTCTGTTCCTGGCCTGGCCCTGGGTCCCGTGCTAATTCTGGTCTTCTCGATTCGACTGGGCTGGCTCCCCGTCTCGGGCGCAAACGCCGGGGGAATCCACTTAATCGAATGGCGCTACCTGGTTCTGCCTTCGATAGCGATGGGCGCTTCACTGGCCGCTATCCTTACGCGCATGGTGCGCACTTCAATGCTCGAGGAACTGGGACAGGACTACATCCGCACTGCCCGTGCCAAGGGGCTGAGCGAGGCCGCCGTCGTGTGCCGCCACGCGTTACCGAACGCGATGGTGCCAATTGTGACGGTGGTTGGATTGCAGTTTGGTGCCCTGCTGGCCGGGGCAATCGTGACCGAAACCATCTTCAGCTGGCCGGGCCTGGGAAGGTTGACGGTGAGTGCCATCTCGAATCGCGACTATGCGCTGGTGCAGGGGTGCCTGCTGTCGATCGGGCTGACCTATGTGCTGGTGAACCTGCTGACGGATGTGGTCTACCGTTGGGTAAACCCGAGGATGCGGGGATGATTCTTGGCAGGGTCAACTGGCTATCAGGTGAACAAGCTGGGCTTCAAAATCACCACGTTCGCCAACATTCAGCAGCCCGGCTGTGACTGGCAGTTCAAATCTACGAGGCCCGCAAGACCCGGGATTAAAGTAGAGAACGCCCTTCCGTTTGTAAAAATCCGGCCTATGCGTATGGCCGTAGAGCACTGCAGCAAATTTGCCCGCCACTGGGTCCAGGTGGAGCGTACTCAAGTCGTGGAGCATGTACACATAGCGGTCGCCAATGAGAACGACATCGGTTTCAGGCAACTTGCTGCATGGGCCCTCGCGGTCAATGTTTCCGCGGATCGCCGTGACTGGGGCAATCTTTTCCAGTTCCTTGAGAATGGAGGGGTTGCCGACATCTCCCAGGTGCAGAATGCGCTCAACGCCGGCCAGCGCTGATGCGACTTCGGGGCGGAAGAGGCCGTGTGTATCGGCCACGACTCCTATCTTCATCTACAACCCCAATTCGAGCCGAGTGCGTGGATCTAGCCGGTCGCGCAGGGCATCGCCGAGAAAGTTGAAGCCGAGGACTGCGCCAGCCACCGCCGCAGCGGGGAAGAGCACAAGGTGGGGAGAATCAAACAGATGTAAACGGGCATCGTTGAGCATGGAGCCCCAGCTCGGCGCGGGAGCAGGGATGCCAAGCCCGAGGAATGAGAGAGTGGCCTCTGCAAGGATGACACCAGCCATGCCGATGGTTGCTTGCACCAGGATGGGCTGGACGATATTGGGCAGGATGTGGCGAAAGAAGATGCGTAGTCCGCCTGCACCCAGCGCGCGTGCAGCATCGACATACTCCCGGTCGCGGACGGCAAGCACTTGTGCTCGGACCAGCCTCGCGTATCCGGCCCATCCGCCGATGGCCAACGCCAGCACGAGATTTGTGAATCCAGGGCCGAGAAACGCGGCAAAGGCAATGGCGAGCAGGATGCCGGGGAGAGCCAGGAACGTATTCATGGCAAAGGTCGTGAGTGCCGTGTCGACCCATCCGCCGAGATAGCCCGCAAGGCCGCCGATTGAAAGCCCGAGCGCGAGGGAAACAGAGACGACACTTACGGAAACGGCCAGTGAGAGCCGTGCTCCCCAGAGCAGGCGGGACAAGGTGTCGCGGCCCAACTCATCGGTTCCAGCCCAATGCGCGGCGGATGGGCCTTCAAGCCGGTGGACGAGATCGATTGACGCTGGGTTTTGTGGCGCAATCCACGCGGATGCCAGCCCTCCAATTACAAAGCAGGTGAGGAATAGCATGCCCACTGCTGCCAGCGGTTGGCGCCGGGTGAGGCCTCCGGCGTGGCGTAACACATTGGTAACTCGAAAAGGCATCGGCACAGCAAGGATACCGCGACAACCGCCTTAAAATCGGGTTTATTCGACTATGGGTATTCTGCCAAAGGGATTGATCGCATGTTTGGTGCTGGCTCCCCTCGTGAGCGTGGCGCAGGCTCCCATGCGTGACCTGCGGACGGTGTCGATTCAACCTGAGGCATGGCAAATTGTTGTGCTGGGGAACAAGGCACGCGCAGAGGCTGGTGCTGGTCCGCTTAAATGGGATCCAGCGTTGGCCGCTGCGGCTCGCCAACACTGTTTGCAGATGGCTGCTGAGGGGCCGATCTCTCATCGCTACGCAGGTGAGTTGGACGTTGCCGGGCGTGCCGGAGTGGCAGGAGCGCATTTCAGTTTGATTGAAGAAAACGTTGCAGTTGGGCCGACACCGGCCTCGATTCACAATGGCTGGATGCACTCTCCCGACCACAGAGCCAATCTTTTGAGCCCCGAAGTGGACCGGGTGGGAGTGGCCGTCGTCGCCAGCCGGGGCGTCCTCTACGCAGTGGCCGACTACGAGCGCGTCGTGCCTGTATTAACGGCGTCCCAGGTGGAGTCAACTGTGGGTGAACTACTTGGCAGGAAAGGCCTGAACATATCGAATGCTTCCGCCGACGCCCGCGCGTCCTGCGCTCAGGGCAGGTTGGTGACTGGAGGGGACCAGCCTCGTTTTTTCATGTTCTGGCAAGGCGCGGATTTGAGCCGCCTGCCGAGCGCACTCGTGGATCGAATTGCCTCAGGACGGTATCACGAGGCTGAAGTGGGGAGTTGCCCAGCACAGTCCGCGAATGGCACGTTTACGGCCTATCGCGTGGCTGTGCTGCTGCACTAATTGAGATTGATATCAACCAAATTGCTGGTATTTCTTCCAGAACTCTGGCCAGGGCAGCTTTGGGCTGCCGCACACAAAAATGTCAGGATGGAATTCGCTCTCCTCATTCTTGATCCCTTGTGAATTCCCATTGTGGCCGGCGAAGGTGCAACCAGTGAAGATATCGTCAACGTCTTCGCGGGAGACTCCGACCACGATGAGCGTGGTGGGCGGTGGAGTGGGATAGCCGCGCAGCCAGGCGGAGTTAGTGACGCTGATGGGTGGGGGCAGATGGTAGGCCGGCCCAAGCATTTCAATTGCACCCTGCTCGCCATAATTGCCGACAATCACCCCGAAATTTGCTTGCTGTTCCGCGCTGAGAGAATCGCGGATGCCGGCAACGGTTCTCACCAATTCGTTCCAGCCAAACTCTTCGCGAAGGTCACCATTTTTGTCGAGCGCGAAATCCCGAAGCGGGCCGCTGGACTGTAGGGGGAGAACCCATGCGAAGATGTAGGCGCCACAGACTACCAGTCCGGTGAATAGGATGGCCTCCACCGCCCGGCGCCCCAGTGTTGGAAGTGAAGCGACCCATCGTTCGCCAACAGTAGCGCCCATCGCCAACAACATCGGATAGGCTGCAGCTACGTAATAACCTCGTCCCTTAGCCAAGAAAAAGATCGCCAGCGGGACCAGGAACATCCAGGCCAGCATGCGATAGCGTCGGCTGAAAAGAAACGCAACCAGGCCGGCTATCCACAGCGGGACCGCAAAGAGATTGGCACAAATACGAAACTGAGCCTGGAAGAATCCCTGAGCACGGCCTTCCCCGACGTCGCGGACGTGAATGTGGTGGAGAAAGTGGTAAGAGATGAAATCGTGGTGCACGAGCCAGAGGAAGTTGGGCAGGAAAACGAGGAGTGCCAGGGCGATTCCTGCCCAGAACCAACCGCTAGCGAGGAACCGGCGCGCGGGTGTGAACGCGACGCCGGCCAGAACTCCAGCGATAAAAAACACGATGTCGTATTTGGTCAGCAGCCCCAGGCCCACCGCTGCACCGATGGCAAGCCACCAGCGTGGATTTTCGGTTCTCAGAAGGCGGATCGTGAAGTACGCAATCAGCACCCACCACAGGTAGGCAAAGGTCGTATATTGAAACTCGGTGCCCTCAAAAAGTGGCAGGGGTGAGAGCGCCACAGCGAGAGCCGCTGTGAACTGGGCCAGACGGCCGCCGCCAAGTTCTCTGGCCATCAGCCCGGTAACAACGATGGCCGCTGCCTGCGCCAACACAGAGAAGAGGCGCAGCCCGACCATAGACATGCCGAAGAGCTGAAGGCTAATCCGCTCAAGAAACGGCGTCATGGGCGGATACGAAACGAATCCCCAGTCAAGATGCCGGGCGTCGCTGAGGAATTGGAGTTCGTCGCGGTGGAAGCCGTAGCGGCCGTTGGTAAGCAAATGGATGAGGATGATCGCGGCAGCGATCGACAGCAGGAGAGCCCACTCCGGCCGTTGCTGGTCGTCGAAACTGAGGGCAGATTGCGCGTCGTCAGAGGATTGCATTTCACCTCTCTGGATTTGCATCTTGAATATTACGCGCATCGAATGCCTGCGGTTCCTCAGCTTCTGTGCATGATGAAAGGGACCATGACGGAGGCCATTCCAGCAGCGGTCGCCGACTGAATACCCAACTCAGTGTCTTCAAAGACCAGGCAATCGTTCGGAGCAACGCCGAGCCTTTCGGCGGCGATCAGGAATGGGTCCGGGGCCGGTTTGGCATTCTTGTAATCTTCAGCCGAGACGATGGTTTTGAATCTGTCGAGCAGATGAAGGACCGACAGAGAGCCGACGACAGACTCGCGGCGGCTGCCTGAGACCACGGCGAAGGGAATGTGGCCATACTGCGCCTCGATGTGCTCCAACACTTCAGGAATCGGTTTGAGCTCTGGGAGCTGTTCGAGGTAAAGCGCCTCCTTGCGAGCGGCAAGGGAATCAATGGGCATGTTGAGTCCCTGCATCTTGTTCAAGTCCGCAATGATATCTCTCACGGGTTTTCCGCCCCACGAATAGAAGAGCTGTTCCGGGTACTCGCAGTTCCATTCTTCGAGTGCTTTTTTCCAGGCTTTATAGTGTAGGGGCATCGAATCGGCGATGGTGCCGTCGCAGTCGAAGAGATAGGCTCGGAATTCGCCTGGGGGCAGTTTGAGTTTCATGCGGGACGAGGCACTCCTTCTGGATTGTGAGGTTATTTCTTGCTAGTGAGACTGCGCTTGACAGCGAAGATCTGATTTGACACAGTACGCGCATCCGCTGCGCTTTCTTTAGTACGGATTTCATGCCATCGGATGAGTGAGAGGATCGGAATCACCGGGCCGTGGCTGCTTCAGGTGCGGGCGCGGCACAGCCGCCCTCGCCAGGCTTTGTCGGCTCCATCTGGAGGGCATTGTTAAAGCGGTTGAAGTAGTTGAAGAGGCCGATTGCGCAAAGGAGTTCGACAATTTCGCCTTCGGAATAAAAACTGCGCAACTCGGAAAACTGTTCGTCGCTGACTGCGTGAGGATCGCGGGTAACGGTCTCGGCCAAGCACAGCGCAGCCTTTTCAGCCGGGGTAAAATCTTGGCGCTGGGGCCAGTCCGCAAGATGGGCAAGTTGGTCGTCGGTCCAGCCCAGGTTTCGTGCGAGGATGGTGTGACTGGCCAGGCAGTAGGGAGTCACGTTCACCTGGCTGGTGCGAACGATAATCAGCTCTTTCAGTTTGGTGGAGACCTTACCGGTATTGAGTACCGCGCCGAAGTGCGCCTGCATGGTGGCAAAGATCTCAGGCCGGTGCGCCATGACGCGAAACATGTTGGGTACGTTGCCGCGCTGGGCAAAGGCCTTGTCGTAGAGTGCCGCAATTTCGGGAGTTACGTCACTGCGGTCGAGCCGGGAGATCCTGGACATTGGGCCAACTCCTTGAATTCAGCCTACCGCATCGGTGGCAGGGGTCATTGTCATTTCTGTCCGTTTCTGGTCTGGTGCCCACAGTCATTACCGGAGGTCTGAAATCCTCCTCAGATTTTTGACGCGACCTACACACTCTGCTACCTTTATAGAGGATTAATTGAAGTACAACACTCCTCAGTAGCTCAATGGCAGAGCATTCGGCTGTTAACCGAAGGGTTGTAGGTTCGAGTCCTACCTGAGGAGCCAAATATATGAATTAGTTAGATCGAGCCACATTCGACGTTTCATCCGATACCGGGGAAAATACCAAGGACCCCTCCCCAA
>Ga0182018_10001994_pt1 | contig 21685 bp, 20 predicted proteins | sample 812P2MmetaG_FD_120490 | JGI IMG/M metagenome (GOLD analysis project Ga0182018, IMG submission 120490) | Permafrost microbial communities from Stordalen Mire, Sweden - 812P2M metaG | ecosystem: Environmental > Terrestrial > Soil > Wetlands > Permafrost | place: Sweden: Stordalen | collected...
CGCTGTACCAATACTCACCCGATCTTGCATGTCAGTTTCGGCCTCTGCGATCGGAGAATCACACTGCGTGATTTGTCGACAATTCGGACGGTGACCCGCCCAGTCATTTGGCGGGAACAGGCCGATGCGCTCATTGACCCGTATTGCCCGTTTTTCGAGTTCCGGGTGGTTGGTCGAAAAACCGGAAGCAACCCGCCAAATAGCAGCGATTCCCAAATAACCGTCCTCCCCGCCTCTTCCCCCCCACCCTCCCACCCGCCCATCTGCAAGTCCCTTTCTGTTTCCCCCCTCCGGCCATAGAATGAAAAAGACTTCCGGACGAAAGTCCAGCTCCGCTGTGCGGCCGGTATTCCGTCTTTATTTCCTCGGGGTTTCTGCCCGGCTCAATCGAAGAAGCGCGAACAGCGCGTCCTGGCCATCTCGTCCAAAGTATGCTGTCTTATCTCTCTCATGGTGCGTGACGGATACTTCTACGGACTGGCCCTGGCTGCGGTGGCTGCCATTCTCTGGCTCACGACCCGTCACTGGGTCTGGGCCATTCCCGCCCTGCTCTTCGCTGCCTTTTTCCTCTGGTTCTTCCGCGACCCCAACCGCCCCATCCCGCCCGAGCGCGGAATCGTCGTCTCCCCCGCCGATGGCAAAGTCACTGAAGTCGCGCACATCTCTACCCTCGACGGCGAACGCCTCCGCCTCAGCATCTTTCTCAGCGTCTTCGATGTCCACGTCAACCGTTCCCCCGTCGAAGGCATCCTGCGCGAAGTCCGCTATCGCAAGGGCGAGTACCTCAACGCAATGAATCCAGCCTGCTCCGAACGCAACGAGCAGAACCTCGCCGTCGTCGACTGCATCGAGGGCTATCAGGTCTCCTTCACCCAAATCGCCGGCCTTCTCGCGCGCCGCATCGTCTTCAACAAACGTGTCGGCGACTACCTCGAACGCGGCGAGCGCGTCGGACTCATCAAATTCGGTTCCCGCACCGACCTCTTATTGCCGGGCCACGCCGAGCCACTCGTCAAGCCCGGAGACCGCGTCCGCGGTGGTGCCAGCATCGTCGCCCGCATCCACGTACCCGATGCCGATCCCCTGCTCGCCGCGGTTGGCGCGGAGCTGCTCGTTTGAACGGCGAACCTCAGCCCTTCCTTCGCCCCAGCGGTCCAGCTGGATTCCGCGGCCATGCGCCCCAACCCCGTCGCCGTTCGCGCGGCATGTTCATCCTGCCCTCGCTCTTCACCGCCGTCAACATCGCCGCCGGCTTCTTCGCCATCACCCAGAGCCTCGAAGGCTCCGCCCTCGAACCCCATCACTTCGACTACGCCGCTCTCGCCATCGGCCTCGCCATTCCCTTCGACGCCCTCGACGGCCGCATCGCCCGCCTCACCAATACCGAAAGCGACTTCGGCAAAGAACTCGACTCCCTCGCCGACGTCATCACCTTCGGCGTCGCGCCCAGCATCCTCGCTTACGCCTGGGGATTCCGCTCCCTGCCCCACACCATGTCTCACGACTACCGCATCAAGCTCGTTCAGTTCGGCGCGTTTGTCTGCTTTATCTTTCTGCTCTGCGGAGCCAGCCGCCTCGCCCGCTTCAACATCAGCGAAAACCCCATCCCCAAAAATCCCGGCCGCCCCGGCCGAAAGTATTTCGTCGGCATGCCCATCCCCGCCGCCGCCGGAATCGTCGCCGCCGTCGTCCACGGCTTCATCGGCCTCCCCATCTTCACCTGGTGGCTGGCCATTGTCTGGGGATTGCTCGTCGGCTTCATCGGCTTCCTCATGGTCAGCACCTGGCGCTTCTGGAGCGGCAAGGAAATCAACCTCACCGGACGGCAACCCTTTCGATGGATCGTTTTGCTCGGCGTCAGCATCTACCTCCTCGTCTTCTTCTCACGAGGAATCCTCCTGGTGCTCGCCTTCGTCTATATGTTCTCCGGCGTCATCGCCCGCCTCGCCTATTCATGGCGACGCCATCATCCACCGCATTCCCCTGCGCAGGGCCCCATCGCATGACAGACATCCTCAAAATCGCCATCGTCGGTGCAGGATCGCTGCGCGGCAAGGAACTCAACGACGCCCTCGCCGACTCGCCCTTCGTTGACGCCGATTTCCTCCTCATGGATGACGAGGCCGAACTAGGCTCGCTCGAAGCCGTCGGTGACGAGGTCACCTTCATCCAGCGCATCGAGCCCGGTTCCTTCCAGCGCGTCGACTTCGTCTTCTTTGCCAGCGATGAGCAACTCACCCTCAAACACTGGCAGACCGCCCATCGCGCCGGAGCCAGCATCGTCGATCTTTCCTTCGCCCTCGAAGGTCAGCCCGGCGTGCTCGTGCGCGCTCCCTGGGTGGACGATCTGCTCCAACCTGCTCCCGGCCAGGTTGCGCCCGGCCTCGAAACGCCCGCCATCGTCCCCGCGCACCCGGTTGCCGTCACCCTCGCCCTGCTGCTCGGCCGCGTTGCACAAACCGCGCCCGTCCGCACCGCTTCCGCCACCGTCCTCGAGCCTGCCTCTGAATACGGCCGCGCCGCCATGGACGAACTCCACCAGCAAACCGTCAAGCTGCTCAGCTTTCAGGAGCTCCCAAGGCAGGTCTACGATACCCAGGTAGCCTTCAACGCCACGCCCGCCTTCGGCGACTCCGCCAAATTCAGCCTTGCCGGCAGCGAGTCACGCATCCGCCGCCACTTCGCTCTGCTTTCCCTCGGCCGCCTCCCCGACGTCGGCGTCCAGCTCCTGCACGCCCCCGTCTTTCACGGATACGGCATCTCCCTCGCCGTCGAGCTCTCCGCGCCCACCTCGCTCGACCACATGGAAGCCGCCCTCGCCGGTGAGCATGTTGAGATCGTCACTGCGGAATCCGACCCGCCCACCAACCTCACCGTCGCCGGTCAGCCCAATATTCTCGTCCGCGTTCGTCCACTCAGCAATAAAGATCCCGAAACCACCCGCTTCTGGATCTGGGCAGGCCTCGACAATCTTCGCTTCGCCACTCTGAACGCCCTGGCCTGCGCCCTCGAACTCAAACGCCTCCGCCCCTCAGGCAAAGTCCAGTAAGGGCGCGCGTCTCCCCGGCCGCCGCTCGCGCCGGCCAGGCGCTTTACTAAACGCCTTTCGCTAAACGTCTTTTGCAAAGCGTTCTTCGCTAACGTCTTCCGCTGAACTCGCCTTTCCCAGGCGCGGGTCCCGTCGATCGCCGCACCACCAGCGCCGGTTGCACCGCATACTCACCGCCCCTGGCGCCATCCTGCCGGCTGCTGTAAAGCGCCCGAAACGCCACCCGCGCAATCTCGTCTCGCGAAAGCCCCACCGTAGTCAGCGCCGGCTGCGTAAACGCGCTGATCTGAATATCGTCGAATCCAACAATCGAAATGTCCTCCGGCACCCGCAATCCCCGCTCGTGGATCGCTCCCAGCGCCCCAATCGCCGTCATGTCGTTCGACGCCAGCACCGCCGTCGGCCGCGTCTCCCCGCTCAGCAGCCGCGCCATCGCCTCATGCCCGCCGCTCGCCTGGTGATTGCCCTCTTCCATCAGCCCCGCCCCGATCCCTCTGCTCTTCAGGCACCCCACAAACGCCTCCCGCCGCACCCGTGCCGAACGCAGCATCATCGGTCCTGATATAAACGCAATCTCCGTGTGCCCCAGGCCAACGATGTGCTCCACCGCCGCGCCCACCCCAGCCGCGTAATCCACCGAAATGTTGCTCGTCAGATCGTGCGCCGTCCCCGTATCCAGAAACACCAGCGGAATCTCCCGAGTGTTAAACTCCCTGATCCAGCGCTCATCCATCTCCGATGTCATGATCGCCACGCCGTCCACCTTGCGCTGCAGCATCCGGCTCACGCACAACTCCATCCGCTCCGAATCGTAGTTCGTATTCGCCACCAGCACTTCCTGCCCGTACTGCACTGCGATATCCTCGAAGCTCTTCACTAACTCCGGGAAAAATGGATTCGTGATGTCGGAAATGATCAGCCCGTATAAACTGCTGCGCCCGGACCCCAGCGCTCGCGCCCAGGTATTCGGATAAAACTTCAGCTCCTCGATGGCGCGCTGCACCCGCTCCTTCGTCTCCGGCGTCACCTTGTCCGAACCGTTGATGGTCCGTGACACGGTAGCCGTCGACACTTTCGCCAGGCGAGCAACTTCCCTGATGTTCATAGATGGCGTACTAAAACCCTTTATATTCGATCTGGCACACACCAGGGAAATTTCCTGGATATTCCTGTAGCCTCTTTTGCAACCACCCGAACAAGCCTTCCTGGGGGCAGAATGAAAACTTGCTTCGCCCTGTGCGCGACCGCCGCGCTTCTCTCTTCGATGACTCTCTCCGCCCCAGCACAGTCTCCCACCCACCAGTCTTCTACGCGATGGACCGAAACCCAGGCGAACGAATGGTACGCTCATCAGCCCTGGCTTGTCGGCAGCGACTACATTCCCTCCAACGCCATCAATCAGCTCGAAATGTGGCAAGCCGACACCTTCGATCCCAAACGCATCGACCTCGAGCTCGGCTGGGCCGAGGGCCTCGGCATGAACACCATGCGCGTCTTCCTCCACGACCTCCTTTGGCAGCAGGACCCCAAAGGCTTTCGTGATCGAATCGACATCTTCCTCACCATCGCCGCGAAACACCACATCCGCCCGCTCTTCGTTCTCTTCGATTCCTGCTGGGAGCCGGACCCGAAGCTCGGTCCCCAGCATCCTCCCATCCCCGGCGTCCACAATTCAGGATGGGTGCAAAGCCCCGGCCGCGCCGCTCTCGCCGATCCCACCCAATACCCGCGCCTCGAAGCCTACGTCAAAGGCATCGTCGCCGCCTTCGCCAACGACCCGCGCATCCTCGGCTGGGATCTCTGGAATGAGCCCGACAACGTCAACGCCGACACCGCCAAAGAAACTCAGGCCAAGCGCGACCAGGTCGAGAAGCTCCTGCCCCAGGTCTTCGCATGGGCTCGCTCCGCCCATCCCACCCAGCCCCTCACCAGCGGCCTTTGGCAGGGCGACTGGTCCTCCCTCAAAACAATGACGCCCGTCGCGCGTATCCAGGCCGAGAACTCCGATGTCCTCTCCTTCCACAACTACGGCTGGCCTGAAGACTTCGAGCAGCACGTCCTGCTCCTCGAGCAGTACCACCGCCCCATCCTCTGCACCGAGTACATGGCCCGCGGCGCAGGCAGCACCTTCGACACCATCCTCCCCATCGCGCAGAAGTATCGCGTCGCCGCCATCAACTGGGGCTTCGTCCAGGGCAAAACTCAAACCAACCTGCCCTGGGATTCCTGGCAACGCCCCTACACGCTCCAGCAACCGATGATCTGGTTCCACGACATCTTCCGCCCCGACGGCACACCCTACCGCCAGCACGAAGTCGACCTGATCCGCGCCCTGACCTCCGCCACCAACGGACCGCCATCCTCTGGCTCGCCCGCGCAATGATTCGTCTTTAACGGCATTGCCGATAACCGCAACCGGACCCGCTTGCACTATCACGATCCCTCCACAAGAAGAGAAGTGTCATCCTGAGTGAAGTATCCGAAATTCGTTGCGCCTCTCTTCGGTGCAACAAGCAATTCAGGCACAAGTCGAAGAGCCTGGCCTGAGCGCAGTCGAACGGCATCTGTATTTCTCTTGTCGTCCTTAGCCCCATTCGCATGCGACAGCCGTGCAAACTGTCAACAGTGTTAAATCCCGAATCCCCCACACAACCCGCATCATCGAAAACACAACGGCAATCGGAGGAGAAAAGACATGGCCGCTTTTTGTGGATGTTGTGGAGCAGAGATTGGCCCAAAGGCTGAAGCCTGTCCCGTATGTGGCATGCCTCGCCATGGAATGTTGAAGCCCGATCCAGCGCTCACAGCAGAAACTGGCCATCGCTCGTCCGATCCCCCAACAGGCATCTGTTTTCCTGTGAGCTAAGAAAAGAAATGAGCCGCCCAAAATTATCGTAGGCTGAGGGCACTCAAAAATACTCAGGAGAATTCATGAAAGTTGCAGCTCTGATCTGCCGTCTCCTTCTCGGCCTCGTGTTCCTCGTCTTCGGGTTCAACAAGATCGTCCCCTTCATGCACGCCACGATGCCGCCCGGCGACGCAGGCGCCTGGTCCCTTCTGATGGTCAATCATCACTGGCTGACCGTCGTCGGAATCTTCGAGACCGTCGGCGGCCTCTTCCTGCTATCCGGCCGATTCGTCCCGCTGGGCCTGACCCTCGTCGCTCCGGTCTGCGTGAATATCCTGCTCTTCAGTTTCCTCTTCGCCCCCGCAGCCGCGGGCCCCGGCATCGTCGTCGCAATCCTCGAGCTCTTCCTCATCTACGCCTACCGAAGCTACTTCGCCCCCCTCTTCACCGCCAAAGCCCTGGTCTCCTGATCCGAGTGCCCCACAACCTGGCCTGAACGAGCGCACCGGGTCGATCGTTCGCTGATGTTGGGGAAGTGGGAGGAGCGCGTTCCTCATTTCCGCCCAGGGGCGAGGTCTCCAGCAACTAGTGGCCTGTCGCAAGGATTTCGTTAGCGCCGCCATGAAAATGGCTGCCCCACGTCTCGCTGTTGAGACGTGGGTTGGCGAAAATCCGAGGCGAACGTCGGCGCAACCTGTCCCGGCCGCGCCGTGAACCAATCCTCAAATGCGTTCAGCGTCACATCCACCACCGTGTGGTGCCGCTGCAAAAGCGCAATAAAATCGTTCACCTCTTTCGACTGCAGATCGATCCCCGCCGCATACTCGCCCACCCCCGTAAACCGCGCCGTGCTCCTTGTATCCGGCACTTTGTCAGCAAGAAAATTCAGCATGATGAAGTTGATGTGCTGGATCTCGTCCGCCCCGTCCTCCACAAACTGCGTCGCCGTCATCCCGCTCGGCACGTGCCCGCTCACCCGCATCCCGCGCTCGTGCGATAGCCAGATCGTCTCCGGCACCAGTGCGGGATCGAACGAGCTGTACAGCTTCGTCTGCACATACCCCAGATCCGCATAACGATTCACCGCCGCATCAGCCTCCGCCTGCGTCTTCGCAAAAATCCCCGCCGGCGACTGATACGGTCCCGGTCCATCGATCAACCCCGCCTTCGCCATCCGCGGCCCAATCGCCGCACCGTCGTCTCCCCGAGCTTCTCCAGATGCGCCACTCCCGCCGGATACAGCCCCACGCCCTTGTCCCCGGCCCGCGCCAGCACCTGCACCAGCAGCGTCGTCTCCATCGACGGAGTATTCAGGCCGCTGTAGAAGCTCCCCGCTGCCGCGTGCCCATGCTCCGACGTGCTCTTCCACTCCGCCTGCCCGTGCTCCACAACAAAATGTTCGTCCACCGGCGCCTTCAGATAATCCACGCCCGTCACGTCCACCCGGCTCGGCAGCCCGCTCGGGTCTAAAACCCAATGCGCCTCCACCTTCGGCCCCCGGCCGCGATCGTTGTACTCATACGTACTGTCCACCCGCCCGCCTTCGTGGAACACATCCACTTCCGCCCCGGCCTTCGCGTCGTTCATCAAAATGGAGTAGCGCAATGTCTGCGCCGTCGCCTGCTGCGCCGGAACAAAGGCAGCAGCCATCAGCCCCGCAAGCAGGAAAAACCATCTGGATCGAATAATGCACGGAAAGCTACCACAATCGACCGTTCTATGCCCCGCACTCCCGGCTCCCGCTCCAGGCTCCCAGCTCCCGGCCACGGGCTACCGGCTACTGGCTGCACCCTGTACCCTGTACCCTGCACCCTGCACCCTGCACCCTGCCCATGATCCCCGACACCAAATCCCAGCTCCGCAAAACCATGGGCTTCTGGGATGTCCTCCTCTTCAATATCGCCACCGTCGTCGGCCCCCGCTGGATCGCCGCCGCCGGACACAACGGCACCTCCTCCATCAGCCTCTGGATCATCGCCGCCGTCTTCTTCTTCGTCCCCGGCGCCCTTGTCATCAACGAACTCTCCTCCCGCTTCCCCGAAGAAGGAGGCCTCTACGTCTGGGCCAAAGAAGCCTTCGGCCCCTTCCACGGCTTCATCGCAGGCTGGACCTACTGGATCTACACCGTCTTCTATTTCCCCGGCCTCCTGCTCGCCTCAGCCTCCATGTCCGCCTACATCGTCGGCCCCCACGGCGCGACCCTCTCTCAAAATCGCTCCTTCCAGATCGAAGTCTCGCTCGCCCTCCTCATCGTTGCCGTCTCGCTCAACATCATCGGCCTCAACATCGGTAAATGGCTTCAGAACGCAGGCGGAGTCGGCACCTTCCTCCCTCTCGCCATCCTCGTCGCCCTCGGCGCCATCATCGCCCTCCACCACAAGTCCGTTACCCAATTCACCACCCACAACATGCTCCCCGCCTGGAACTGGGACACCGTCAATTTCTGGTCCCAGATCGCCTTCGCCTTCGCCGGCCTCGAACTCGTCTCCGCCATGAGCGAAGAGGTCCGCGACCCTCGCCGCACTCTCCCGCGTGCCGTCTACGCTGCCGGGGCCCTCACCGCCTTCATCTACATCGCCGGAACCTTCGCCATCCTCGCCCTCGTTCCCGCCGCCGACCTCGATCCCCAAAGCGGAGTCTTCCACGCCATCACCATCGGCTCCGTCGCCCTCAAAATCGGATTCCTCGGCATCCTTGCCGCCCTCCTCGTCACCGTCGGCAACGCCGGCGGAGTTGGCTCGACCGTCGCAGGCATCGCCCGCGTCCCCTTCGTCGTCGGCATCGACCGCTATCTTCCCGCGGCCTTCGGAAAAATTCATCCACGCTGGAAAACCCCGTGGGTCTCCATCCTCGTCCAGGGTTCCGTCTCCGGAGCCATCCTCCTCATCAGCCAGCTCAACGACACCACCCGCGGCGCCTATCAATTCCTCATCGACGCTGCCATCATCCTCTACTTCATTCCCTTCCTCTATATGTTTGCGGCCATCATCAAACTCCGCCACCGTCCCGATCGAGAAGAAGCCCGCGCCCCCAACTCGCACATCATCCTCGTCCCCGGCGGCCAGCCCGGTGTCTGGATCAGCGGCGGTCTCGGCTTCCTCGTTATCCTGATCGGGATCCTCGTCTCCCTCATCCCGCCCGGCGAGTCAGCCAGCAAACTCGGCTTCGAACTCAAGCTCCTCATCGGAACCCTCGCCTCCATCCTCCTCGGCCTCATCCTCTACTGGCGCGGAGCCCGCACCAGGGCAACGCAATCGTGACCGCAGCGATTACAAATGAAACCCCGCTCGCTCTGGATTGAGCCCATCCAGCAGATAACCTGGCTGGCCCGTATCTGCCTGCCGTTGGCAGATGCGGGAAATCGTGCGAAGCGCGACCGCTTTCAACTCTCGCTCCGAAAAACTCCGTCATCCCGAAGCGATCGGTCGCAGAGCGGCAATAAAGGATCTCGAGCGTAGCAAGGAAATCCAGTTGCCCCGGGTCCCGCTTTTGAGACCCGGGAATCGCGCCCCTTTTGTTTTTTCTGAACGCCGAGCGCCGAACGCTCGTCCTCACCGATGAATCTCAATCAGCAAAACCCAGGCATCCAGCAGCGCCGCGACATAAGAAAACACCGCCCCCGCCACCAGCCACTCAAGGCCCCCGCCCCGCACCAGTACGAGTGATAAGCCTCCCACCAAAGCCGGCAGCCCCGAAAGCTGCGTCAGCACCGCCTGCTGGATCCTCGTGCCCCGCCCCACATAAGGATTCCCATGAGAAGCTGCCCACCCCGCCCACGTAGTCGCAGCCCAAACCGCCGCGCCCAGTACGATCAGCTCCACGCCCAGTCGCCGCACCGGCTGCGCAGGAACCATGCACAGCGTGCTCGCCAGCAATATCCCAACCATCGTGAACAGTGCCTTCGCCGACCTCACGATCAAATGCGGCACCGCTACAATCTGCGCCAAATTGATCGACACTGCCACAAAAATCAGCCCCGTCAGCGCCGCCGACGCACCCGTCTGCGCCGAAAAAAATGAAGACCACTCCGCCGGACTGTAAGCAGCTCCCACGCTGGCCAGCTTACCAGCAGCCTCTCGCTACGGCGCAACCCCGAGCTTCGTCTCGGGAGCCGTCGGCAGCGCCACTCCCAGCACGCCCGCCACCGTCGGCGCAATCCTCCGCATATCGATCACGCCCACATCGCAGACGCCCACATCGCACCCCACACGCAATCCCGTGCCCCTTAACGAAAAACGACGCATGCATTTCCGCAAACGTCGGCAGATACCCGTGCCTCCGGGCAAAAAACACACCATGAACGCAGCAATAGAACGCAAAGCTATGAGCTAAGAGCTAACAGCTAATAGCTGCCTGCTGTACCCTAGACCCAATGCAGCGCCTCCTCGACGGTTACAGAAAATTCCGCCGCGAAGTCTTCCCCGGCATGAAGGACCAATTCCACCTTCTCGCCGAACTGCAGAAGCCCGACATCCTCTTCATCACCTGTGCTGACTCCCGCGTCGTCCCCGACCTCATCCTCTAAACCGAGCCTGGCGACATGTTCCTCTGCCGCACCGCGGGCAACATTGGCCCGCCCCACGGCACCATGCCCGGCGGCGTCTCCGCCACCATCGAATACGCCGTCGAAGTCCTCCACGTCCGCCATATCATCGTCTGCGGCCACTCCGACTGCGGCGCCCTCAAAGCCGTGATCGACAAGCCCGACCTCTCCCGCCTGCCCCTCACCGCCAAATGGCTCGGCTACATCGAGCCTGCGTGGAAACATCTCCGCCTTCCTTGCTGCCGCAGGCCGTCGGCGCAGCTCGGAACGAGCGCAGCCGACCCGCCCGCCCCATGACCTTCGTAATGTGTCTAACCACCGCATTACAGAGCCGCTCCTAGCCACCGCCGATCCCCCCGAACAACCCCGAAATTCACCCAAAATCCCCCAAACCCCCAAATGTGGAAAATCTGTCAAGCCCCCACCCCAAAATCCAAAGTAACAACCCCACATTCCACTCCACTTACAAGCCAACTTACCCAAAGAAAGTTGGCAGTTTTTTCCTCTGAACCTGCTATTCTTAACTTAATAGAGTAAAAAAAGAAAACAAGCTCCGCCCGGAGCAAACCGCGCAACGCGCTTGCGTGAGTTACAAAGATCGACGCCGCCGTTCCCCAAAGAACGGCGGTTCTCATTTGTACTCACTATGTCTCCTAATTGCGTGGTTTGCTCCCCCGGTGGGGCTTTTCCTTTTCGAGAGCGTTGAGGGGCTTGCCGGGGCGGCAAGCCCCTCCCTTTTTCACCACACTCGCGCCCCACCGAATTTTCTGAGCTCTGCGCGCTGCGCTCTGAGCTCTCCTGAGGAGAGATACCCAATGCCGGAAACAGAATCAACGCCCGCCGCCGAACCCAAACCCGCAAACCCCATGAAGAAATCCCGCCAGTGCCGCTTCATCAAAACCAGCGGCGAGCAGTGCCGCTCCGAAGCCATGACCGGCAACCACTACTGTTTCTCCCACAAGTACAACCGCAAGCCCACCTTCACCGGCGTCCGCGGCTACGACCGCGTCGCCTTCCTTGAGGACGCGGCCTCCATCCAGCTCGCCCTCTCCCAAACCATGCAGGGCCTCCTCGATCGCATCGTCGACCACCACACCGCCCGCGCCGTCTTCTACGGCTGCAGCGTCGCCGCCAGCCTCGTTCGCCTCGACTTCGCCCGCGAGCGCTGGCTCACCGAAAACAAACAACCCATCCCTGGCCAGGTCACCGAAACCACGAAGGCCGAAGACTCCGAACCCCTCGCCCCCGAAAAGGAGTACCGCGGCCCCACCGGCGTCTTCGAGCCCCAGTGGTCCTGGTCCAAATACCTCTATGAGAGGGACTGCGAAGAACTCGGCCAGATCAAACCCACCTGCGCCGCCGACTTCCCCGCCTCCGGCTGGCTCACCGAAGACGAAATCAAAGAGGATCCCCAGGACTGGATCGAGCGCACCAAGGGTCGCAAGCTCGCTCTCTACGAGAAATGCAAAGCCGTCGAAAGAGAGAGGAACCCCGAACGCTTTTATATCCCCTCGCCTGAATCAAAGCCCGACCCGAGCACCAGGCCGAACCTCGAGCCGAACTCCGAGCCTAACCCCGAGCTAAGCCCCGAGCCTGACTCCGAGCCCAGCACCGAGAAGTCAGCCGAAAGAAATCCCGAGCCAAACGACAAGAACAATCCAGACGCCGCGCGGTCCACCAACTGTCATCCCGCCCACCAACCCTGCGCCTGCGGAGGCCTCTACGGCGGCAATCCCTGCGACGAATGCCTCGACCGCCAGCAAAGAAATGCCCCTCCAGCCCAGGATCGCAGCGCATACTCCGCCTCCCTCGACCTCAAAGCATCCGCAGACACGCGCTGTTCTGAGACCTGCACCCTGAACGCGGAACGCCGTTCGGATCACTGTCCGCTGATCACCGATCACTGTCCCGCAGCAGCCTCTTCCCTGTTCCCTGTTGCCTGTTCCCTGCCTTTAGGGGTACCCAAAGAAAAGAGTTACCCTCCAACCAACACAAAACAAAGCTCCTGCAGGACCTACCCCTCCTCCTCAAATTTCCCAGCTCCGCGCACAAACTACGATCTCCCGCTATTGCGATTTCTCGAATGCACCGTAAGTCACAGGCGCGAATTCGACTCTACAATATTCGCGGCTCTTATCCGTCCTCAGAAGTGACGGGATAAGTCGGCGAGCCATGATCGCGATGACCCAGCAGGACCGGCAAATTTCGGAGGCCCTCGAAGAGCAGCGCTCCCGGCTGCGCAATTTCATCCGCGGGCGCGTGCCCAACGAAGCCGACGTCGAAGAACTCCTGCAGGAGGTCTTCTGCCGCCTCGTCGAAGCCAATCGCCTGCTCATGCCGATCGATACCGTAACCGGCTGGCTGTTCACCGTTGCTCGCAATCTCATCACCGACCTCTTCCGCAGGAAAAGGCCGGCCAACTTCACCGACTCCGCGACCGAAGACGAAGATGGCGAGTTACTCGAGATGGAAGATGTCTTGCCCTCGCCCGATGCCGGACCGGAAGCCATCTACGTCCGCCGCGCCCTTCTCGCCGAGCTCGAAGCCGCCCTCGCCGAGCTGCCCCGTGACCAGCGCGATGTCTTCGTCGCTCACGAACTCGAAGGGCGCAGTTTCAAAGAGCTATCGGAGGAGAGCGGCGTAAATGTCAACACACTGCTCTCGCGCAAGCGCTACGCGGTGCTCCATCTCCGCGACCGATTGCAAAACGTTCACGACGAGTTGATGAGGAAATGAGGAACCATATGCATAACGAATGGGTCAGGAGAAACAAGTGGATCTTCGTCGCCGCGCCGCTGGCGCTCGTCGCTTTTATGGCGATCTGCGGCGAAGTGGTGATGCATCTTTGGAACTGGCTGCTGCCGATGTTGTTCGGATGGCATCAAATTACTTTCTGGCAGGCGCTCGGACTGCTGGTTCTCTGCCGCCTCCTTTTCGGTAACCTCAGCCACGGCTCGGATCGCTCCAGATCCCGGCGGCGCCGCGACGAGCAGTGGGAAAAGATGACCCCCGAAGAACGTGAGAAATTTCGCCAGAACTGGAGCGCCCGCTGTCGCGGCGTCGGAGCGCCCGGCACCGAACCCAGGGAGTCGGCCTGATGGCGGGGAAAGCTCCCCGTCACGCGTTCGCGCTGTGGCCGGAGCAGTGCAGAACACCAAGAAATTTGCTCCACGGCCCAACCGCGTCGCGGTATTGGTGAGCCATGATGCGGGATATCTGATGGAGATGCGTCATATCATGCGCCGCCCATGTAGCCAGTAACTCCGAAAGAGTTACTGCGCCAAGAGAAGGATGGCGTCCGCGGCGGGCTAAGTCAGCGGGTTGCAGGTTCAGATCTCGCAGCTCAGCCAGATTCTGAGATCGCAGTTGCGCAAATTCGTCCAGTAACTGAGAAAGGTTTTTACCCTCAGACTCGCGAAACTGAGCAAGGCGGTCAAAGGGTTCGAACGGACGCGTCTCTCCTGATTCAAGAATCCTTCTGACGCGCGGAATCCAGTCCGCGCGCTCACCGTGATTGAGATGACCGACGACGTCGTAAACGGTCCAGCTCGCTTCTCCTCCGTCGTTTGGGCCTTCGTTGCTTTTGGTCCACGTGTCGGGCAGATCCCGGAGGAGCGCGTTGAGAGCCGCCGGCGTGCGCGTAAGGAGTGCGATAGTGGTGTCGAGGTTGTGGGGCATCGTTCTCAGTTCTGTTTGGTGGCTTCGAAGCCGGCCATGATCTGGGTCATGAGGTCGTTGACCGTGCCCGGCTGGTTGGGCAGCAGCGTCCCATCATACGCGCTCCTGGTTTCTGGCCGAGAAGACTCGGGCAGAGCGCGCCCGAAAGAGAGAACCCGCCGCTCTCTGCAGGAGTCGCGGCGGGAATGATTGCAAGTACGACAAGCTAACTAATGCGACAGAAATTCAGGACACAGCGATCGGTAGTAAGCGATCGGGAGACCCGCCACCTCCCTGCCAATACAACACTGGAGGAGAAATGGCGGTTACTCCGCTATTTCGAGTTACCGGTACGCAGGTCCGGGTTGAAGATCTTCTGTTCCTCAATGGCTGCCTGGGCCGCTGCCAGACGCGCGGTGAGGAGCCGGAAGGGCGAGCAGGAAACGTAGTTGAGTCCGGCGCGATGGCAGAACTTAACGGATTCGGGCTCGCCGCCGTGTTCGCCGCATATACCAACCTCGAGGTCGTGACGCGCGGAGCGGCCTTTGTTGGTGGCCATTTTGATGAGCGTGCCGACACCTTCCTGGTCGAGAACTGCGAAGGGGTCCTGTTTCAGAATGCCCTGCTGGAGGTACGCCGGCAGGAATTTGTTGCAGTCGTCGCGCGAGATGCCGAAAGTGGTCTGAGTAAGGTCGTTGGTTCCGAAGCTGAAGAACTCGGCGTCGGCGGCGATCTTGTCGGCGACCAGGCAGGCTCGCGGCAGTTCGATCATGGTGCCGACCTTGTAGTCGACGGAGAGGCCCTTCTTGATGAAGACGTCGTGAGCAACCGCGTGGATGATGGCGGCCTGCGCCTTGAACTCCTCGGGGCCGGTGATGAGCGGGATCATGATTTCGAGGTGCGGATCGATGCCGCTCTTCTTAACCGTGGCTGCGGCTTCGAAGATGGCGTGGGCCTGCATCTCGGTGATCTCGGGATAAGTGATGCCGAGGCGGCAACCGCGCAGCGCCAGCATCGGATTGAGCTCGTGCAGTTCTTCGACCCGCTCGAGGATCCTGTGCAGCTCTTTCAGTTTGGGGCTGCGAGGCTTAGTAGCTTCCAGCTTCGCGATCTGCACGAGCAGGTCTTCGCGTTTGGGCAGGAACTCGTGGAGCGGCGGATCGAGCAGGCGGATGACCACCGGCAGGGAGCCCATCACTTTCAGGAGTCCTGTGAAGTCAGCGCGCTGCATGGGCAGCAGATGATGCAGAGCTGCGCGGCGTTCTTCTTCGGTTTTGGCGAGGATCATGGCCTGCATGTGGGGCAGGCGATCCTCGGCGAAGAACATGTGCTCGGTGCGGCAGAGGCCGATACCCTCTGCGCCGAAGGCCTGAGCCTGCTTCGCGTCGCGCGGAATGTCCGCGTTAGCAAGCACGCGCAGTTTGCGGCGTTCGTCGACCCAGCTCATGAACTGGATGAGATCGGGGTTGTCCGGATTGACGGGCAGAGTGTTGAGCTGGCCGTTAATGATGCGGCCAGTGGTGCCGTCGAGCGAGAGCCAGTCGCCTTCGTGGAAGACTTTGCCCTTGACGCGCATTTCTTTTTTCTTGTCGTCGATGGTGACGTCGCCGGCGCCGGCCACGCAGCACTTGCCCATGCCGCGGGTGACGAGAGCAGCGTGGGAGGTCATGCCGCCACGGGAGGTCAGGATGCCGGAGGCGACGTTCATGCCGGCGATGTCCTCAGGTGAAGTTTCCGCGCGGACCAGGATGATGGATTTGTAGGTGCCCTTCTCGTGGAATTTGACAGCTTCGGCGGCGGTGAAGACGATCTGACCCACAGCCGCGCCCGGTGAAGCGGGCAGGCCCTTTGCCAGGACTTCAACTGCGCCTTTTTCGTCGAGACGCGGAACGAGGAAGTCGAAAATCTGGTTGGGCTCGACGCGGAGAACGGCTTCGTCAATGGAGATGAGGTTTTCGCGGACCATGTCGATGGCGATGCGGACGGCGGCGAGGCCGGTGCGCTTCGCGTTGCGGGTCTGCAGCATATACAGACGCCCATCCTGGATGGTGAACTCGAAGTCCTGCATGTCGCGGTAGTGTTTTTCGAGGCGCGAGGTGAGGTCGCGGAGCTCGCCGTAGACATGCGGCATCTGCTTCTGAAGTTCGCTGATGGGAACGGGGGTGCGAATGCCGGCTACGACATCCTCGCCCTGAGCATTCATGAGGAACTCGCCATAGAATTCCTTCTCGCCGTTGGCGGGATTGCGGGTGAAGCCGACGCCGGTGCCGCTGGACTCGTTGAGATTGCCGAAAACCATGGCCTGAACGTTGACAGCGGTGCCGAGCCAGTCGTCGATGTGGTTGAGACGGCGATAAGTCTTGGCGCGCTCATTGTTCCAGGACCTGAACACGGCATCGCGAGCCATGGTGAGCTGGCGATCGGGGTCCTGCGGGAACTCGGCTCCAGTGTGGTGGAGGACGAGCTTCTTGTAGGCGACGATGACTTCTTTGAGGGCCGCTGGCTTCAGTTCCGTGTCCAGTTTGGCGCCATACTTCTTTTTGGTCTCGTCGAAGATGTGCTCAAACTCATTCTTGGGGATGTCGAGAACGACGTCGCCGAACATTTGTATCAGCCGCCGATACGAATCATAAGCAAAGCGGGGGTTGTTGGATTTCTTAGCGAGAGCTTCGACAGCGTGGTCGTTGAGGCCGAGGTTGAGGATGGTGTCCATCATGCCGGGCATGGAGAACTTTGCGCCGGAGCGAACGCTGACAAGAAGAGGATTTTCGCCGGCGCCGAGGCGCTGACCCTGGAGCTTCTCGAGGCGAGCAAGAGCGGCGTCCATCTGCTCGGTGACCTGAGCGGATAAGGACCCGCGCATGTATTCGCGGCTGGCTTCGGTCTGGATGGTGAAACCGGGAGGCACGGGAAGGCCGGCATTCGTCATTTCGGCGAGGCCTGCGCCTTTGCCGCCGAGGACGTCGCGCATTTTCCCGTTACCTTCGGCGGAACCTGCACCGAAGAAGAAGACGTATGGGGAGGGAGTTTCGACTTTCGTTTCCCGGACTACATTCTGAGAGTTGACTGTGGTGGTACTCATGCTGATTTCTCCGTTCTGCCGCCGCTGGGGCGATGGTGTTGCGTATAAGTGCGTTGCGGTTCTGGCGGGGGTGCTGGGCAAGCTCTGCGGCACAGTCGCCTTCCGCAATCTCAAGACAGAAGATTGTTAATTCTGGAGAAGCGAGGTGTATGTGGTCGCGGTCACAGGAGAGCGGGAGTTATTTGTGACCTGCATCACAAGGCGCATCCGGAGAGGAGAAAAATCGCAACCAAAACGTTTTAGTAGCCGATAGAAGGTGTGGATGGATATACTTTTCCGGAATCGGGAAACAGAAGGAATGACGAACTGCAGGGCGGCGAGGGTTGTGGAGTCGATGCGGAGGCTCGCGGAAGTGAGTATGGGCTATAGGCAGTGGATGGATCCCCGGTTGCGGATTGGGGTTTGGTGTGTGACGCTGTGTTTGTTGGCAGGGGCGGCCTCGGGGCAGGAAACAGGTGGCGTTGTATGGGGCGGAGCCGTCCAGAACAGCTCTGGAACAGCGATCGCCGGAGCTACGGTTGAGCTGTCGAGGATGGGCAAGGTCCAGAAGGCGACCACCGGCGCGGGCGGAAGATTTTATTTTGCGATGGTTGCGCCGGCGCCAGGTGAGGTGGCGGTACGGCTCCCGGGAGGCGCGGCGACGAACGCTGTGCCGGTGAATCCGTCGGGCGGTTCCGTAATTCTGACGGTTACAAATAAGAATGCGCTGTCGGTGGAGCTGGCGCCGGGTATTTCGTTGAAGCCTCGTCCCGCGGCTTCGGGGCCCGCCGCGACGCAGGCGAGTGGCGGCGCCGGGAACGGAGCTGGGGCGACGGGCGGGGAGAAGCTGTCCAGCGAGTCCGTGAGTTCGCTGCCCCTGAACGGCCGCGACTTCAGCACCCTGCTGTTGCTCGCTGCCGGCACTATGACCGACACGAACGGAGCAACGAATTTCACCCAGCAGTTCGCCATCGACGGCCAGCGGGGCGTGGAAGCCGTGTTCGCGATGGATGACGCCGACACCAGCGATCCGGAGATGGGAGGGGCCACCTTCACCAACTTCAATGTCGACGCGATTCAGGAGATTCAGTCCAGCTCCGGCTGGATGCCCGCCGATATCGGCCGCGGAGCCGCGGGCTTCACGAACATCATCACGCGTTCCGGGAAAGAAGGCTTCCACGGTTCGGTCTTCGAGTTTCTCCGGAACTCGGCGCTCGATGCGCGCAACTACTTCGACTATCCGTCGATTGTCGAGCCGGGACGGATTCCACCCTTCAAGCGGAATGAGTTCGGCTTCACAAACGGCGGGCCTGTTCTGCTGCCACATATATATGATGGCCGCGGAAAGACGTTTTACTTCGGTCAATACCAGGGCTTCCGCCAGGTGCTGGGGACGACGCAGGTGCTGCCGATGCCGACGCCAGCGGAGCGGGCGGGGCAGGATGTGGTGACGTACGCCGATGGCAGCACGGATACGCTGACGGTCCCGGTAAACGCGCAGATTGCTGCAGTGCTGGCGCGGTACCCAGTGCCGAATAACCCGACGGGTGCGTATGGGGCGCGAACCTATGCCGCGCCGTCGAACGTGGTGACCAATGCAGATCAGTTTTCGATAAGAATCGATCAGAAGCTCGGTGAAAAAGGACAGCTCCTCGGGCGGTTCAACTACGACAATCTGACAGGCCCGACAACGAATCCGGATCAGACAACGATTGATCCCAGCTTTGGCGTGCGGTATGTGGATCGGCAGCGCAACGTAGAGTTCCGCTACACCCGCACGCAGTCGCCTCACTTTTCCTGGGAATCGGTCTTCAGCATCACGCGCGCCACCCCGGGTTTCCCCACGCCGAACCATACCGATCCGGCCGTGAAGTTTACCGACGGCCTGTATGAAGGGTTTGACGTTGCCGCGGGTTCCGTAATGCAGGAGTACGGAAACCTCTTCCAGGGTCAGCAAGACTTCACATGGACCCGCGCGCGCCACAACTGGAAGTGGGGCATTGAGGCGCGCCTCAACCGGGACACCAGCTACTTTGGTATCAGCCCCAACGGCGAGTACGATTTCGGCGGCGGTACGGTCTATTCGCCGGTATTCATCCCGTCGCAGAGTGGCGCTCACAATGTGGCCCCAGGCGACCCGCTGCCGAACACGCTGGCCAGTCTGCTGGTCGGCTATCCCTACAGCTACACCGTGGCCGTGGCGCCACCCTATTTTTCGAACGGCCCGCATATCGGTCCGGCCGCCATCAACCGCAACGACGTCAATGTCTACTTGCAGGACACCTGGAAGATCAACGACCGATGGACCCTGGACTACGGTTTGCGCTACGAGGTGTACTCACCCATCACGGAGCGTGCTCATCGCACCTCGAGTTTCCAGAATGTGACGCCGCCTCCCGGGCAGGAGCAGGTCTACCTCATCAATCCGCAGCCCGGATATCGATCTGGATGGAACGGCTGGGGGCCGCGGGTGCAGATGAACTGGAACGCGCCGCACGACGTGCATGTCCACGCTGGCGGCGCAATCACCGTGATCCCGCCCAATATTTGGCAGGACAACTACCTCACCGGCTCAACGCCGTTCGCGGTTTACCCGCGCGTCAATGCATCAACCGCAGGCGAGGTCGCCTACGGCTTCCAGATCACTCCCGACGAGCTGCCGCAAACCTATACGCCCAGCGGGCGAAACGTGTTTGCGAGCGGCAATCCGAAAGCCGTCGCAGCCAATACACCGATGGACGTTAACCGATACCAGCAGGATCTCGCCGCCCTCCAACCTGGGCATCAGCTCTCCCTCCTCACCCTAAGCGCGGTCGATCCCCACTTTGGCGATGCCTTCCTGCAAACCTGGACGCTCGGCCTCGAGAAGAGCTTTCTCGGCCTGACTGCGGACGCGGGCTATGTGGGCACCGCCGCGTTCCGCCTGCCGTGGCAATCGGCCCCCAACGCATACCCGGGCGCGGGAGCCGGATTCGCTCCCCATACCACCTTCGACAGCTCCGGCGCCGTCACCGGCGGCTACGGACTTGAGAATGTCATCGAGGGTACCGACCACTCCTCTTACCATGCTCTGCAGACGTCGCTCTCCGGCACACTGAAGCACGGCGGCCCCGGCATCCAGGCTGGCTACACCTGGTCGAAATCCCTCGACGACGCCAGCGCCGTCAGCGGTGGAACCGGCTCGACTGGCGCTCTCGCGCTGACGCTTCCACAGAACCCCTTCGACACCCATCCGGAGAAGGGACCATCGAGCTTCGATGTGGCCCATGCCTTCAGCGTCAGCGCTGCCCAGGATCTCCACCTCCAGGAACTTGGCTGGCTCGCCAAACCGCGGGTGCGCGAGTGGTCTTCGGGTTGGGAGCTGCTCAGCATCTCGACCATTACCTGCGGCTCGCCCTTCACCATCTACTCCGGAATTCAGCAGACCGGCTACGGAACCATGGGAGCGGACCGGCCCGATCAGATCGGAAAGCCCCACCTCTCCACAGCCCATAGCTCCACCCGGCCCCGTTACGACTATTTTGGCGAAGGTACGAACAACGCTTCGTTCTTTTTTATCCCGGTCGGCTTGCCGGGAGGCACCGGGCCAAATTCCGGCCGGTTCGGGACGCTGGGGCGGAACACGTTTTTCGGGCCAGCGTATTACGACTTCGACTACGCGCTGATCAAGGACACGCCGTTTGGACATCGGCCGAGCGGGGTGGAGCGAGCGGATGTGCAGTTCCGGTCAGAGTTTTTCAATCTGTTCAATGTGGTGAACATGGGATTGCCGGCGAACACGATCAAAGGGTCGGGGTTTGGGGAGATCAGCAAGACGGCGGGGACTTCGCGGCAGATTCAGTTTTCCCTGAAGTTGATTTATTAGGGTGGGTAACCGCTTCGCGCAATGTCGCTGGCGAGACTGATCGGTGTCCACACGTGGACAAGCGCGTTTGTTCGCGGACGGAGGAGCGGCTGCGAAACTGGGCAGCCGCTATTGTTTTGAGCGCAGTGCGCTCGCTGCAGAGTGGCCACCCGGATGCAGTTGAAAACCCAACGCTTGCGAGCGGATCCTTGTGCGCGTAAAGGAGAATCCGGTGTTCATCGTTCGAAAAGATAGGGTGCGGTACCGGAAAACCCGGGTTCGCGCTACTGCGTCGGTGCTGCTGGCGGCGGCTGGGATTTGGATGGGCACGAGGTGCGTCGCTCAGGAAAGGGCGCCGAGCGGAGTTGCTGAGACGCCAGGGTGTGAGGGCCTCGATGCGCGGGGATGTCTGGACCGGGCGATAGCGGCGATGGGTGGGCGGGAGAAGCTGGCTGCGATCAAGACCGAGCAGCTGGATGTGATCGGGCATACGGAGCTGATGGAGCAGTCGTACCGGCAGGATCCGTTCATCACGTCGTATGCGCGCGAACTGGTGGTGGTAGTGTAGCGTCTCATTAATAGAATCATTTATATATCGAGCCTTCTCTTATGATGAGGAGACTTGGATATGCGTGTAGCGGAGCCGATTGTTCTGAGTGAAGAGGTCCGGCGGAAGTTGGAGC
>Ga0182018_10001996_pt1 | contig 21670 bp, 13 predicted proteins | sample 812P2MmetaG_FD_120490 | JGI IMG/M metagenome (GOLD analysis project Ga0182018, IMG submission 120490) | Permafrost microbial communities from Stordalen Mire, Sweden - 812P2M metaG | ecosystem: Environmental > Terrestrial > Soil > Wetlands > Permafrost | place: Sweden: Stordalen | collected...
GCGGGTGGCTCGACCCCTGGGCGCGCATATCCCATTGGGTTATAATGATCTTCGCAAAATCCCGGCTCCGCAATGGAACACCGGTGAACCATTAGGAAGCCCCTAACGATAAGGAGGAACATAGCGCGTGGAGTTCGAACGTCTGGGCTACAGTATCTCTCTTGACGGGGACATTCTTCTGGCGGCGGGCATCGGCCCGGACTCTGCAGGTTGGCTTTTTGCAATCGAAAGCGACACCTGGGAAAAAATCGATTCTCTGTATTCGAGCGGCATCGCAGTCGCCGGAGATCGTCTGTACCGTTTGCTGTGCACAAGCTCGCATCAAAATTCCGAGGCTAAAGGGGAACTCCTTGTATACGATGAATCGGGCGTGGTCGATTATCACCGCATCGATTGTCTTGACGATCCACACGCCTTAATCTGCGACGGGGAATACCTGGTGACCCCGTGCCCCGCTGTCAACACCATATTTTGGCTGGGTTTCGATGGTGCAGTGAAGCGCGCCTGGACTGCTCCCGGCACCGCTGACGCCTGGCATGTCAATAGTGTTCACGCACACCGCGGAAGGCTCTACGCTTCGGCGTTCGGACGCTTTGGGGAAAACTATGGATGGAGTCATGATATGGACGCCCCGGTTGGAATGATCTTCGACGTGGAGAGCCAAACCGATGTCGTTAGCGGTTTGTGCTGTCCGCACGACCCACTGCGTGTTGACGGAGGGTGGCTGGTTTGCAACTCGCGCCCAGGCGACCTCCTCTTCATCGACGAATCCGGTTCCATAGCACGGAAGGTCAATATGGGCGGGTGGACGCGGGGAATGGCTGTTTCGGAAAGACACGTCTTTGTTGGGGTCAGCGGAGAACGTCATTCCACGACTGATCCAAGCCGAAGCGCAATTGTCGTTCTAGACCGCAATAACTGGACACCGCTGGCCCGGATAATGCTGCCCTGCGTGGAATTGTTCACGCTGAGCCTGGTGCCGCGAAAGTTCCTGCGTGGATTGCACCGCGGATTTCGCACAAACGCGACCCGCGTGTCCGGGCAAGATCGCGAGGACATGTTCCGCGCTGTTGGAAGCATTCACCCGCAGTGCGATTTCACACCGATGGACGCGATGCCACCGGATGACTGCCGATGCGTAATTACCGTGAGGGCGGCGAGTGAGATAGTTAGAGGCGCCGGACTTGCGGTGGAAGTCGAAGTTACAAATTGCGGGCCTGTCACGCTGCTGACGGCCCCGCCTCATCCCATTCACCTCGGCTACCGCTGGTTGGGGTTAGACGCGCTGACCGCGGATCCAGAGGTGGACTGTTTACGGTTCCCGTTGCCGCAAGCGCTCGCTCCCGGCGGAAGGCTGAAGTGGAAGGTCAGCCTTCCAACGCCTTCAGCCTCGGGTTCGTACAGCCTCGCCTTCAGCCTCGTTCAAGAGTGGGTGGCGTGGTTCGACGAACTTAATAACGTCAACGGATGCAGGCTACGGGTGGACGTTCAGGAAACGGCTTCGTGAACCGCTTATTTCTTGGCAGCAGAGGCGGATCGAGTTTCGATACCTATGGCTAACGATATAAACGTCCAAACCATCATGCAGGAAATCCGCGAGCGAATCCGGCAGCGCACGGCTCCGCCGCGGCAGCCGTATGAACCCGAATTTCCCCCGAATCCGGAGTTGCCGGACATGAACCCCTTGGAAACGACTGTGCGTTCGCTGCATTTAAGCAAGTCGCTGGTCGGGGAGCTGCCTCCGCAGCCAGAGTCGTTCCGGGGAAGACTTGGAGCCCTGCTAGTCAAAGCCCTTCGCAGAATGCTCTTTTGGTACACACCCCAGATCCTGGAATTTCAGGCGGGTGTCGCCGCGGGCTTCGACCAGCATGTGGCTGTTCTCAGAACTATGGCGGCCGTCACACAACAACATTCGCGTCTTTTGCTGGAAGTCGAGAACCGTTTCGAGACGCTGGAGCAGACTGCCGAGAACCGTTTCGTGAAGCTGGAGCGAGCTTTGGATGCAGAGGCGCGCGCGCGTGAACACCTGGTGCAATGCTTGGCGGCCGAGACGGCAGCACGTGAGCAGTCGTCGTCTCATCTGGCGGAGGAAACCGGCGCACGAGAGGCCCTGAGTCTTTCCATGGCCGGGAAATCACGCCAAGTGGACATTGCCATCCAGCAATTGCGTGCGGAGAATTCCCATCAGCACGCCCGGATTTCGATTCTACTGGAAGAGGCGCGCAAAAGGACCGCCGTGGTTTTCGGCGAACTTCAGCCAGTCAAGCTTTCCGACGAAGACAATCACACGCTGGACGGCCTGTACATGGCCCTCGAAGATCGTTTTCGTGGCAGCCGTGCAGAGATTCAAGACCGGCTGCAATTCTATCTTCCCTTGCTCGAAAAGCACCGCATCGGCGTCCTGCGGATGCCGATATTGGACATCGGCTGCGGCCGCGGCGAATGGCTCGAAATCCTTGCCGAAGCCAATCTCGATGCGTATGGAGTCGATACGAACCGTATCTTCATCGCCCAATGCAGGGAAAGAGGCTTGCGCGTGATAGAGGAGGATGCTCTCCGGCACCTTCGCGGCTTGCCGGATAGCCGGCTTGGTGCGGTAACCGGATTTCACATTATCGAACATCTCCCGCTGGATGTATTGATCAAACTGATCGACGAGACCGTACGGGTATTGAAACCCGGCGGCCTGGCGATTTTCGAAACGCCCAATCCACAAAACGTGCTGGTTGGGTCCCACAACTTCTACATCGATCCCACGCACCGCCATCCCATTCCTTGTCTGACTGCACAGTTTTTGCTGGAGGCGCGGGGACTGTGTGACGTCGAAATCGTGCATCTGCATCCCTACGCAGAATCGTACAAGGTCCTAGATGGCGGCACGGAACTGGCGCGGCGGTTCAATGAATACTTCTACGGTCCGCAAGATTACGCAGTCATCGGGCGGCGAGTTTGACTGTGACTGGACTTCCCCGCGTTCACATCCTCACGCCGAGCCTCGCGCCATACGACGCGATCGGGAATGACGTCGCCCAAATGCGGGATACGTTTCTCCGGCACGGATATCCAGTCCGTATCTTTGCCGAAGGCATTCATCCGCGGTGTGCCGGCATCGCGGAGCCGCTCTCCAAAGCTCCGGCGGACTTTTGGCAATCGTCCGAAGATATTCTGATCTACCATCACTCGATGGGGTGGGGATCGGGAGAGGCAATCCTTTTCAACACGAGAAATCGAATTGTCCTTCGGCACCACAACGTCACTCCGCCGCGATTCTTTGCCCCCTATTCGATTCATTACCAGCAGGCGTGTACGGCAGGCCTGGAAGCGACCAAGAAGATTGCGGGCCTCCGGAACATGATCGTTCTGGGCGACTCCACTTTTAATTGCGCCGATCTGATTGCACTGGGCGTCCCCGCAGCAACCTGCCGTGTGCTAGCCCCGCTGCATTTGACCGAAGAACTGGGACACGCGCCTTTCGATATTCCCACCATCCAACGCTATTCCGGGGAGGTGGTCAATATACTATTTGTCGGCGGCATTAAGCCCAACAAGGGTCATGCGCGCGCCATCCGGGCATTTGCCGTATATCGCCACCAATTCAATAGCCGGTGCCAACTGATATTCTCCGGCGGTATAGACGACCGCCTGCGAAACTATGTCGAAGATCTGCGGCAGCTTGCGGCGCGTCTGGGCGTCGCCGACCAGGTCGTCTTTACCGGTTCCGTCACCGCCAGTCAGCTCAAAAGCCTGTACGTTGCCGCGGACATATTCCTATGCACTAGTGAGCACGAGGGTTTCTGTGTCCCGCTGGTGGAAGCCATGTACTTCCGCGTGCCTATTGTTGCCTGGGGGAAAGCCGCCGTTTCCGAGACGATAGGCGGCTGCGGATTTGTTCTGGAGCATTGGGACGAGTTGCACTGTGCGGCCTATATCTCAGAACTGGTGAACGACACGGATTTGGCAACCCGGTTCGGAGACTTGGGCCGCCAGCGTTACCACGAGGTCTTCAGCCCTGGCGTGCTTCACAGGAAACTATTTGATATTATAGCGAGGTTGCCTGGGAGGCTCGGCGAAACGAGCATGACTGAAAGGTCCGGGACAAACACCTATGGTGCGGGAGTTCGTTCGTGAAACGCCTCCGAATCGCATATGTGGTCCAACGTTACGGCGTCGAGGTGAACGGCGGTTCGGAAACTCACTGCCGGGGACTCGCCGAGCACCTGGCCCGGCATAACGACGTCGACGTGCTGACCACGCGGGCAATTGACTACATGACGTGGAAAGATGAATATCCGGACGGCACAGCCAACGTAAACGGCGTGTGCGTTCGGCGATTTGGGGTGGACCAGCCGCGAACGTCAGCGCAATTCGACGAAGCATCGCAAACCGTTTTTCTGAAGCCCCACACCGATCAGGATGAGCTTCGTTGGATGACGTTGCAAGGACCGTACTCAAGCCCCCTCCTCACCTACCTGGAACAGCACCGTTCGGATTATGATGTCTTTTTGTTCCAGACCTATCTCTATGCGACGACTTATTTTGGATTGCCTCTTGTTTCGGACCGTGCGGTCCTGGTTCCGACTGCCCACGATGAGCTACCGATTTATCTTGGTATTTTTGATAAGGTATTTCGGAAAGCCCGTTATCTGCTGTGCCTCTCTCCCGAGGAACTCGCATTTTTGAAGAAGCGTTTTTTCGATATCGACCTGAAGGCGGACGTGATCGGCGCCGGCATCGATCTGGTACCCGACCCTTCCTCGGATCCTCAATGGGAGGCGTTGCGTGCGCGGCTGGCGGATTCCCTATTTGTTCTTTATGCCGGACGGATTGACGAATCGAAGGGATGCAGGACCCTGATCGACTTTTTTGAACGCTATATAGCGGAGTCCTCTAGAACCGATCTAAAACTGCTCATGGTAGGGAAGGCGGTCATGCCAGTTTCCGGCCATCCGCAGATCGTCATGGCCGGCTTCGTCCCGGAGGCCACGAAATATTGGGCTATTCGAGAATGCCAATTTATGGTTGCACCCTCGCCTTACGAGAGTCTCTGTATCGCGGCTCTGGAGTCCTGGCTACTCAGAAGGCCGATCCTGGCCAATGGTAATTGCGCGGTGTTGCGAGCACAGTGCATCCGGAGCAACGGCGGATTGTGGTATACCGGCTACGAGGAATTCTGCGAGGCCATGAATTGCCTGCTGAACGATAATGCCCTCGCTCGCACGTTGGGAGTGCAGGGCGAGGCGTTCGTCAGAGCAAACTACACCTGGGAGGAAGTGGACAGGCGCGTGATGAGAGTTTTGTCTGCCGTCGCATCGCCGCAGACCGGCTCCGCACATCCGGCGGCGCCGCTGTTCTAAGCGCGGATGAGTGTCAAGGTCGCCTTCGTGATTCCGTGGTATGGCGAGCATATCCCGGGCGGCGCCGAATCGCTGTGCCGGGATACCGTTAAAGCGCTGCTGGGCGCCGGTGTGCTGGCTGAAGTCCTAACAACATGCGTGAAACAGTTTCACTCAGATTGGAACCAGAACTTTCACCCCGAAGGCCTTTCCTATGAAGACGGCGTTCCAGTGCGCAGATTTCGCGTACGCCAGCGCAACACGGTCATTTTCGATCGCGTGAACTACAAATTGATGCATAACCAGCCGCTGACTTCCGCCGATGAAGACGTATTTATGGCCGAGATGATCAATAGCCCCGGCCTCTATCAGTTCATGGCTGACCATCGCCAGGAATACGTGTTTCTGTGCATTCCGTATATGTTCGGCACCACTTATTGGGGAAGCAGCGTCTGCCCGGAACGTTCCGTACTGATTCCCTGCCTTCACGACGAAGCCTATGCGCGCATGCGGATCGTCCGCCAGATGTGTGAATCTGTCAGAGGCCTTGTTTTTAACTCCGGCCACGAAAGGCGGCTTGCGGAGAGACTCTATAGTCTGATTCCCGGCCGGGCGGTTGTTGCGGGGGCGCCGGTAGACTGCGAATGGCGTGCAGATCCGCAGCGCTTCCGCGCCAAATATGGCCTGTCGGACTTCTTTCTATACGCTGGACGGACCGAAAAGGGCAAAGGAAGCGACCTGCTGCTCGAGTACTTTTGCCGCTACGGGGACGAAACTGCGCGCACGCAGAAGCTTGTTTTCATCGGTGGCGGCGAACTGGAAATCCCGCTTGGCTATGCCTCCCGTATCATCCAACTCGGCTTCCTGCCAGCGCAGGACAAGTACGACGCCTACGCGGCCGCGATCGCGTTGTGCGTTCCTAGCCGCATGGAGAGCTTTTCCATTGTAACCATGGAGAGTTGGCTGGCCGGCCGCCCCACTATAGTCAACGCAGAGTGCGGCGTAACAACTGATTTCTGCAACCAAAGCAACGGGGGCTTGTACTTCTCCCAGTACGAGGACTTCCGCGAAATCCTCTGCCTCCTTGCTGACGACGAGAACCTTTGCGCCGCTCTGGGTGTGAACGGCAGACGATACGTATTGGAGAATTTTCGTCCGGATGCCGTCGCGGCGCGCTACCAGGAGGCTCTACAATCATGGGGATTCCCCTTGGCACGCCAATGACCGCCGCTCAGCCAAGCCATCCCACGGTCGCTGCCCCGCGGGGTTGCCCGGCTCCTTTAAATGGACGCCAGTGGCTATATCTTGCGGCATTTATCTGCCTCGCGGTTACGTTCTATTTCGTCAGCTACTGGACTGATCCGAACCTGCCTGGCAGGTCTATGCAGTATCCCTTAGGATGGTGGGGATGGTTTGACCAGGGGCAGTATTACCGAAGCGTCGTTGCGCTCGAACAGCACAATTATACTCCGACCGAACATCTGTATCCCTTAGGCTACCCGTTGATTGGTACCCTGTTTTTCTCGTTGATGCCACAACATCCATTTTTCATCCCGGACCTTTGTTGCTGTATCCTGATTTGTCTTGCCTTCATCGACATCTGCCGGCGGTTGGTCTTATTTCGGGTAGCTCTGATTTTGTGCTTCTTCGGCGTGATGTGGTCTACCAGCGTGCAAGGCAATTTGGTTCGTCCGTGGACCAACATCCCCACCAATGCCGCTCTCATGACTTTGGCCTGCCTCGCCTTGGCGCAGCAGCGAGATCGCCGCCGCTCCATCGTTACGGGCATTTGCGCCGGGCTCATTTTCGCGGTTCGGCCCGGCGACGTCTTATACGCATGGCCGGCCATGGCTGCGCTATGGCTCGGTTGCCATAGCTGGCGGGAAGCGCTCCAGCGAGCCCGCTGGTTCGCTGCCGGCGCAGCTCCCCTCGCCGGCATAATGTTGTATTACAGCTTCACGATTCATGGCCACTTGGTCTCAAAGGCGTACGCTGAGGCAACGGCTCATATCGGTTTCGGCTTCGCGTCGTGGAATCTCAAGCTGTATACTTTTTGTGTTGACGGCTTTAGCCTCTTTGGCGAATCGCGGACGCTCATAACCGTCTTCCCCCTTCTCTTCCTTACGCTGCCGGGCTTGGCAGTCTTCATTAAGACGCTCAGGTGGCGAGGGCTTGCGGTCGCGCTCACCCAGGTAGGGGCGGTTATCTACTTTCTCGCCTTCAACGACTACTGGGTCGTCCAAGCTTTTCAGTACCACGGCATCCGATATTGGCTATGGCTAATTCCATTTATCGGCCTCTACGCATACCTGACACTTACTGTTGCCTGGCGAAGCCTTGGATGGATCCCGACCTGCCTGTTGATTGCGGTACCGCTAGCTGTATGGGGAACTACCCGCATGGAAATACGCCCGGTTTTCGCAGAACCACCTTCGCCGGCGGCTTCCACGCCCACGGACGGCTGGCACTGCATGCCGGACGCCCAAAGCGCGTGCACGGTTTTGCTGGAGTTTCCAAAACCAGTGGAGTTCGACATCCTGAAACTTCAAGGTTTGCAGCCCGCCCACCTGCTGTACGCGCGAGTCTGGGTAGACGGCCACTTGAATCCCATGTTTCATAGTCATTACTTTTCCGCCGGTGGAGACGGCCAAGCCCTAATCATGTTCTATCGTCGCCAGCGCTGCAGGTCCCTTCGAGTGACGATTCCTCCTCCATCTGCCGCAAAGACGCTCGTAGTGACGGGAGTTCGGTTCTATCAGCGTGAGTGGAAGGTGGCCCTGGAACATCCGCTCCGCAGCTACCATCCGCAGCCGGCCGCGCGGTTATAGGGCGATTGCGATTATGTCGACCTGTGTTCCATAAAGTTATGGAGGTACCAGTCGGTATGAAACTGTTTGAAACACGCCCAAGCCGGACCGTTGAAGCGTTTCCTCTGTGTCCTCCGCTACCGGTCCCTGAAGGATACGTGGCAGACCAGATTCATCATTTGCTTCGGCAAGTGACGATTACCGATGGGCCGGCGCAGGAATTACTCAATTATTGCGACCAGGACTGGCGGCGCTTTCTGTACACGTGGGGGTTGGCCCAAGACCTGCGCGGACCAGCTCTCGAGCTGGGTTCTAACCCGTACTTTACCACTAGCTTACTGCGTAGCTTCACGAACCTCCAACTGACGTATGCGAACTATTTCGGGCCCGGCCCTCCCGTGCGAGAGCAGCAAGTTTGCTGGTTGGACGGCTCAGTCGAGGCAATTCGCTTTCATAACTTCGATATAGAGGCCGAACCATTTCCGTTTGAGGCCGCGACGTTCGATGTGGTCTTTTTCTGCGAGATCATCGAGCATCTTCAACGCGATCCGCTAAAGGCTTTGAAGGAAATCAAGCGAGTATTGCGGCCGAACGGAGCGCTGATTCTCACTACGCCAAACGTCGCTCGGTTAGAAAACGTAGCGCGTATGATCGCTGGCGCAAACATTTACGACCCATACTCGGGATACGGTCCGCTGGGCAGACATAATCGTGAGTACAATAAGCACGAGCTGTTTTTGCTGCTGACGTGGTGCGGGTTCGAGATTGATGTAATGTTTTCAGCGGACGTTCACACCAATCGTTGCGATGAGGAGTTTCGCGTTCCGATTGATCTTCTAAAGTCGCGGGAGCACGATCTGGGCCAGTACATATTTGTGAGGTCCAGGAGCATGCAGCCGGCCAAAGGGGCGAGACCGCGTTGGTTGTATCGGAGTTATCCGGATGAGGAGCTGGAGTGAAGCGATTTGCGCGGTTTTATGGTCAACTGAGTTTTCGGGAGTGCGCTAACAGACTTCCGGCTAAGGCCGGGGTGAGTCGATGATCGGCTTCGAGGTGAAGGCCCAGGGCGTAACGACGATGATCCAAAAGCGGGACAAGGCGCCGTTGCTATTGACCGCGATTTTCGTACTCCTGGTTTTGGCTGTGAATTTCCAGCTCTTTACGCGGCCGATCGTTGAGGCGGGCGATTATGCCGCCAATTCCCTGCTCGTACAACAGGCTAAGCACTTCAGGCTGTTGACCGGGCACTATTCGCGCTGGCATTTTATGCACCCTGGGCCCGCTTTCTTATACCTGTTTGCGCTGGGTGAGTTTCTATTCTATGACGTATTGCACATCGTGCCTGCCCCTTACAACGGCCAGCTTCTGATTACGATCATTTTCAACGGCGGGTTGCTCTGTGCGGCACTATACTTGTTTCGCAGGCACGCGAGTTTGTCGGTTCCACTGGCACTGCTTGCGACCGAGGTGGTAGCCGTCATGGTAAACATCGGCGGGAAGCCATCGATGCTGATATCCAATTGGATGCCGGACGTCTTGCTATTCCCGTTTCTGCTTTTTACCGTGAGCGCCGCTTCCGTGCTGGCCGGCGAGACTCGCGACCTGCCGTTCTTGGTTTTTTCCGGAATGCTCCTGATTCACGCCCATTTCGCGCAGTTCCTTTTCGTGGGAGCGATCGGCGGCGGCACGGTAGTATACATCTTGCTGCGGGCCGGGCGGCGGGGCGGGTTGCGCGGATTTCTTTCGGAACGGTGGCGTGAGTTTGTCCTGGCCGCCGCGATTGTTTTTGTTTTTGCCTTGCCTCCGCTGCTGGAAATCGTTCTGGACCGGCCCAACAATCTGGATGCTTTGTTGGCATACCTTCACCAGTTCGGCGATGTACGGAACAACCTGGGGATGGCGATCGGCTATTTTGCGTGCTTTGCCCTTTTCATAAGCGCACCGGATTTTGCCCTGACCAAAGGGCCTCTGGGTATCCTGGGGATCGGCTTGTCGCCATTCTATGTGCAGGCCTATTGGATGACGATGACGCTTCTCTTCGCTGTCGCCGTTACTAGACACAGAACCCCGGAGCAGCAACGTGCGCCGTTCCTGCGATATCTGATGTGGATCGGGATCGGCAGCGCGATGTTGTTCGTTTACTGGAGCACGCGAATCACCGGCGGGTTCCAGGCTTTTAACGGAAACTTCATTTACGCTCTTCATCTGCTGGCATGGTTTCTCCTGCTCGCTGAAGTTACGCCGTCTTTGGGCTGGCGCGCGCTTCGGAGCCTGAATGCTCTTGCATTGATCTCTCTGGTTATTGTCGCCGTTGTGGAAAGGAAAGCGCTACGTTCGGTGATCGACGGTCAACCGGAGGTCCTTCAGGCAGCCACGGTTGCTCCATCGGCGCGGTTCGGGACCCTGGCCATCACATTCGATCAAGACGACTGGCCCTGGGCGGTAGGGATTGCAAACTCTATGGAGAGAATGGGCAAACCGTTTTGTGTGAGTCCAAGCTGGGGCTTCATGTTTTCGAAGGAAAACATTTGCCCGGACATGCTCACGGCCAACAAGCTGCGCGCGGCGGCAGAAGCGGTCCTCTGCGCGTCCCCGTGCCGTTATGTTTATCGCGGCGCGGCCATATCCGTTACGCGCAGTCCGGCAGAGTGGATAACCTTGCCGCTAAACGTCGACCAGCACGAAGCGCCGGAAGTGGAAAGAACTGGTTTCTACGCAACCGAGCGATCCTTCTCTTGGACCCAGAAGCACGCTTCACTCCTGTTCTTGCTTTCGCCGGAAGCCGCATCTGCACCCTGTTTCCACCTTGCGATCACAGGCAACGCATTTCCCGAGCGTCCCATGCAACTCGGCGTGAACGGACGAACCCTGGGAACTTTATCGAAAAGCACCCTGGATACGGCCGTGTTCGTGGTTCCTCGGGAGGCCGTTCGTCCCGGCGCGGCGAATCGCATCTCCCTGGATACGGATAAAGCTGGTCCGGTCGGCGGCGACACGCGCGAGATCGGCTTCGCTTTTGCCAGCCTGGTTCTTCGCGCGGCGACCCCAGGCGAGAGTTGCACGGTGGACCCCGCCGCTCAGCCTGACTACATGTCGATCACTACGGAGTGGGCTCCCAGTTGTTATGGCCTGGAGGGAACGCCACCCACCCAATGGCGCTGGTGTGGCCCCGATAGCCTGGTGGTCATTCACAATTCGTCGTCCAAACCCAGACGCGTAACTCTGAGCACCGGCCTTGCCACCGATAACAAAAACACCGCGCAGCTCAAGATTCGATCTCCGCTTTTCAGCGACAACCTCGCCGTCAGCAACCGCCGCCTGGCATACACACGGACGTTTACGGCGCCGCCGGGCGACTATACGATTGTGTTTACTTGTCTGGCCCCCAGATCGGCCTCCCCCGATCCCAGAAATCTCGTCCTCCGCCTCGACAACTTCCGCGCGGAGCCCGCTAGCGCTAGCGGCCCTCTGCCGTAACGCTTCACCGCCCCTGCCCAAGACTGCGGATCTGGAACAATTGGATGTTCCCTCGGAAAGGGCGCTGGTGCTCCATCCACGAACCCATCGTGATTGGGCCGGGAGAGTCCTGCATGCGTTTTGGGAGCTGCATTTCGAACCGCTTGGCGCCATTGCAGAACACCGTGACCGCGTTCCCATTGAATTCGACCGCCAGCGACACCGGCCTTCTCTGTGGCAGCCACAACTCTTCCGAAAGTACCCCTTCGGGTCCCCACCCGACCCCTAAACGGTAGCGGTCGTGTTCCATGTGTAGGAATTGAAATCCCTCGTGCGTCGTCAGGCTGCCCTCATTGCTGAAGACAGTTGCATAACGATCCTGTTTGCCTTCGGGCGTGAATGTCGCCTCTACCAGGGAGTGTTCCGGCATTTGGACCGGAGGGAGATCCGCCGGCATCGTTGCCCCGGCACCCGCTTCGAAACAACGGATCGCCTGGCCGTCGCACTTCCTCGGATCGCCAATTCCGGCGACGCTCTGGGCCAGATCGCGCCGAATGTAAAATCTCTCCTTATATGCATCCAGGACATGCACGTAGTTGGATTGGATGAACGACTTAAGTTCCGGAATTACTTCGAAGCGGTTTCTTCGATCAAACGGTCCGCGGGGGTTCTCGGTCGCATCGACGAATAACTCGGGACGCGCGCGCCGTATACCGCGAAGGTAGGCCTCCCGGTAGTAGGCACGCACTTCCGGATTGTCGACGAACAACTGACCGGCAATAAGGTCTTTCATTGCCGAGACCCGGCCAGCCCCCACGTAAGGTTGCCCATTCCAACCCCACACCGTGATCTTCCCTTGCGGATGGGTGAGGGCCTCAATCAAATCGCTTTCCGGAGCGCGAACAGAGGTAGGTACGGCCGCAAAGGCCATAAAGTCCGGCGACCCCAACTCAACGAGCTGGCAAGCCAGGGTCAGTGCCGCAAACACGAGCAGGAATGGCGCCCGCGAATGCCGCCGTTCCGAAAGATCTTCCTCCTTATTATCAACGCCACTCTCCGCGCTCGCGGAGGCAGCCAGAACCGGCCACGCACTGGCAATACTAAGAGGCAACACCAACAATAGGAGGTAGTGCCCGTATCGGCGATGTGGCACATAAGCCGCTGTTGCGGCTGCCGCTAGAACCCCAGCCGTCAGGAACCCGAACCACTTAACGGACCCCAGTTCCCACCCTGCCTTCCAGTACAGAAGAAGAAACGATCCTGGCAAAACCAGCATCGCTATCATCCCGGCATAGCTCACCACGGCCCCGCCGGCGGTCAGCAACAGCCAGTTGCCGGCCACCGCCGCCGTTCCACCCACCACGGCCGTTTGTAGAAAGAGCGGCTCATCGCCAGTGCCCGCCCGCCGGTGTTTCTGATAAGCATAGGCCGCCAGAACGGCCAGCAAGCTGCTGACCAGCAGACGAATTTCCGTCATCCCCGAAGCCCAATCCGCAAATCGCAGCAGCTCCGAGGTCAGCGTGCCATGTGACTCAACATAGTAGTAGTTACCGACGATGTACTCCATCCAGAAGTCGCGCCACACTCCCGCCAAGGCGCAGACGATTGCGTTTGCCAGCAGCAACGGCGCAACGCCCGCGCCAAACAGAAGCGCCGGACGCCACCACCGTCCGGCATGCCCGCCTGCATGTACGTAGGCGATCGCTACCGCCGCGACGCACCCCAAAATGGGAACTGCCTGCATTTTCGCGAGAAACGCGGCCGCCGTAAGCAGGCCAAGCCCCGCTACCTTCCATGCGTGCGCCTGAGGCCGCTGAAAGGTCCTCACGCAAATGTATAGAGCCAGGGACAGCAGCAGAAACGAGACGTGCTCGGAACTGTAGGGCAACAAATCGCCACGTTTTAACACGGCAAACGCGCCCGCCGCCGGCAAAACTGCGACCCGTGCTGTAGCGTCATCCGCGAGTAACGCTAGTGTGCGATAAATGACATAGATACTGGCGAAAATAATCACAAGCGCAATTAGCCGGGTCGAAACGTAATCCGGTGAGATTCCGAACAGGGCTGGAAGCATCACGGGATAGACATTAATCGGTCCGCTGGTGACGAAATCCACTGCACGAAAAAAGACCGGATCTTTAAATAACTTCTCCGCCGCGGCGATGAAAAACGTCTCATCCGGATTTATCTCATTGGCTAGCAGGACGGGAAACCGGCAAACGATCAGGCACAAGGCAATGCTGACGAAAAACACGGGGCGTGAACCAAGTACCTTCCGTAGCCGTATTGATAACAGACTGCCGGGACGGCTATAGAAGTAATTCCAGAACGCTAAGACCGCCGGAATGAGCAAAGCGACGATACAGTAAGTTCCCCAAGCCTGTTGCGCCTGCTCCGGTGTTGAATAACGCTTGATGAACCCGCTGAACCACGCGTACAGGACTGGCCGTAGGGTCTCCGGGGAGTCGAATGGCTGGGGAACAAACGTCAGGATACGATGGGCACAGATAGTCAGGAGAACCGCTCCAGCCGCCCACAGGGCAGCGGCTCTCCCACCCCAGGACTGCGGCAGTCTTTGGCGTAAACGTCGGCGATTCTGCTGCGAAGCGGAGCCGCCGTTCGCCGTTTTGGCAATACCAGTCACTGCCATCGCGCAGATTCTAACATTATTACGCTGATCGGAACAATCGATGCCCGCCGCTGTGCCGACGCCCTTCGCCCTTGAAACCGAGCATCTCCCGGTTTTCAAGCCCAGCGTTCTGCCGTCCGCCATAAACCCACCCGAGTGCCAGTCCTGGCGTACGGTTCGGTTATGATATGGCCTATGGCTGTTTCTATTGTCATCCCAGTCTTCAACGCCGAGGACACTCTCCGTCCCTTGGTGCACGCGCTGGCGGCTGTTCCGGAACTCGATCCTCTCGAGCTCATTCTGGTGAACGATGCAAGCCGGGATCGCAGTTGGGAAGTCATCTGTCAACTGGCCGCCGAGACCGGCTGGATCAAAGGCATCAATCTGTCACGAAATTACGGACAGCATAATGCACTCCTCTGTGGAATTCGCGCGGCGACACGCGAGATTGCTATCACCATGGATGACGATCTGCAAAACCCGCCCGAAGAACTGCCGCGCATGTTGGCCAAGCTCCAGGAAGGCTACGACGTCGTCTACGGCACACCCCAGAGGGAAAACCACGGCGTCCTGCGTAACATCGCGTCGCGCATCACGAAAATTGCGCTGAAAAGTACTATGGGCGCAACCACAGCCCGCAATGTGAGTGCCTTTCGCGTCTTCCGGACTCATCTGCGCTGCGCGTTCGAGAACTACACCGGACCATACGTGTCGATCGACGTGCTTTTGACCTGGGGGACGGAATCTTTCACCGCAATTCCGGTGGTCAACAGACCACGCACGATGGGCGTTTCCAATTATACGGTCGGGAAACTCATGGTCCACGCTATGAACATGATGACCGGCTTCAGCACCGTGCCGCTGCAGGTCGCCAGTGCCCTGGGCTTCGTACTGACACTGTTCGGGGCCTTGGTCCTGCTTTATGTATTGTTGCGATACCTGATACAAGGAACCAGTATGCCTGGATTTCCATTTTTGGCATCCATCATTTCCATCTTCTCGGGCGCGCAATTGTTTGCGTTGGGCATCCTGGGCGAGTATATAGCCCGCATGCATTCCCGAAGCATGGACAAACCCAGTTATGCGATTCGCGCTACGACAGACGGACAATAGCCTGTGCGCATTTGACGGCTCGCGCGCGCCTCTGCTACCATATTCGCGATTCGCCCCGCACGATCCAGCCATCCTATGCCAGACAAGTTTACCCTTGAGCAAATTCGCGAATTCTGGACACAGCAGGCCCGCGAACACGGCCAGGAGCCCACCGCATCATGGTCCGACCGGATGCTGATCGAACTGGAAATCCGCACAATATCCGAGCGTCTGCGCGATGGCGATCGGGTCCTGGATGTTGGTTGCGCCAATGGGTTTTCGACGGTACAGTTCGCCGCGCAGCGCAAGGCGGAAATCCGCGGCCTTGATTATATACCCGAGATGATTGAGCAGGCCCGCCGCCGATTGGCTGCCTTTCCGGGCCGTCTCCAGGGTTCCGTGCAATTTGCGCAAGGCGATGTCACCGCTTTGCCAGAGCCCTCTGCGGCTTTTGACAAGGTGGTGGCAATTCGTGTCATTATCAATCTTGGTGACTGGGACCGCCAGCTTAGGGGTCTCCAGGAATGCGCGCGGGTTTTGAAGACCGGTGGTACGCTACTGCTGTCGGAAGCAACCATACAGGGCTGGCAGCGTCTGAATCAGTTTCGCAGGGAATGGGCGCTGCCGGATATCCCCATGCCGCCATTTAATCGGTATCTGGATGAAAACCAGGTGTACGAGGCTACCTCTGGCGATCTGGAATTGATAGAGATCGCAAACTTCGCTAGTACTTATTACGTAGCGACGCGGGTCCTGAAGCCCTTGCTGAATCAGGCACTCGGCGGTGTTGTTGACGTGGCGAATCCGAACATGGAATGGAATCGCTGGTTCTCCCAATTGCCGGCTTCGGGCGATTATGGAACGCAAAAGCTTTTTGTTTTCCGAAAACGATGAGCGATCCCTCCGTGCAGTACCGAATCCCGTTTAACAAACCTGGCCTCACTGGGAACGAATTGCGCTACGTAGCCGACGCGCTCACCTTGGGACACACGGCCGGCGACGGAAGCTATACGCGCCGCTGCCAGGCGATGCTGCAAGAGACCTTGGGCGCGGCACGCGTCCTGCTGACTACGTCGTGCACGCACGCGCTGGACATGGCCGCGCTTCTCTTAAACATCCAGCCGGGAGACGAGGTAATCGCACCGTCATTCACATTCGTTTCGACTTTCAACGCCTTTGTACTACGAGGCGGCCAGCCTGTGTTCATCGACATCCGGCGCGACACCCTGAATCTCGACGAAGCGCAACTGGAATCTCTTATTACGCCGCGTACGCGCGCCATTGTGCCCGTGCACTACGCAGGCGTCGCCTCTGAAATGGACCGAATCCTGGAGATAGCGGAGCGGCACGGAATAGCGGTGGTGGAAGATAATGCGCACGGGCTCTTTGCACGCTACAAACAGAGGTACCTCGGCACGTTTGGCTGCCTGGCCGCCCAGAGCTTCCATGAAACCAAAAATGTCATCTGCGGCGAGGGCGGTGCGTTGGTTATCAACGATCCTAAGCTCGTCGACCGCGCCGAGATTGTCCGCGAAAAGGGTACCAACAGGAGCCGCTTCTTCCGTGGACAGGTCGACAAGTACAGTTGGGTCGATATCGGTTCCAGCTATCTACCTTCTGATATTCTGGCGGCGTTCCTGTACGCGCAGCTCGAAAAATACGAGCAGATCACAGCCACGAGACAGCGCATCTGGACATATTACTACACGCACTTGGACGAGTGGGCTTGCGCGAATGACGTACACTTGCCGCATGTACCTGCACATTGTACACAGTCATACCACATGTTCTATTTAATTATGCCTTCGCTGGAGGCGCGGCAGGCGCTCATCGGGAGATTGACCGAGCACGGCATCCTCAGCGTCTTCCATTATCTTCCGTTGCATCTCTCTGCAATGGGTGTCCAGGTTGGCGGTCGCCAAGGCCAGTGCCCGGTCACCGAGCGAGTCAGCGATTGCCTGCTGCGTCTGCCTTTTTATAACGACCTTTCGGTATCGGAGCAGGCGGAGGTAGTGGATGTCATCCGGCAGTTTAGGGTTGGCGGGATGTGAACAGTTGCCCCGGCCCGGATGACTGTGTATATGCGCCGTGCGGAACAAATGAAACCCTTATTGCTTTTGTGTGGGCTGGACGGCGGCGACAGTCGCACCCATTCATCTCGGGACTACGGCCGTCCACCCAGGGTAGCCGGCAGACGCCAGCCAGTTCCAGCCGGCGTATGTCGCTCCTCCCGTCCCGCCGTAATAATTCACGGTCACCTGGGCGGTCGCATCCTCCTGCCAGACCAAGTCCGGCACCCCGTCTCCGTTGAAGTCGTTGGCCCCCACTACCGTCCACCCCGCCACCCCGGCTTCATTCAGCCAAGCCCACCCCAGATAGGTAGCCCCACCAGCCCCGCCGTAATAGTTCACCGAAACTTGCCGCGTCGGCCCGTATTGCCACACCAGATCCGGCGTCCCATTTCCGTCAAAATCGGCCGCCGCTACGACCCGCCAGCCCGCCGGCTCGCCGCCGCTGTTCAGCCAATTCCACCCTTGGTATACCGCCCCGCCCGTACCCCCGTAATAGTTGACCGTGACCTCATTCGTGGCGTTGTTTTGCCAGATCAGGTCGGGTACCCCGTCGTTGTTCATATCGGCCACGGCCACCACCGTCCACCCCGGCACGCCGGCTTCATTCAGCCAGTTCCAACCGATGTTCGTGGCCCCGCCCGGTCCGCCATAGTATTGCACCGTAACTTGGCCGGTCGGCATGTATTCCCAGACCAGATCCGGCACGCCGTTTCCGTCAAAGTCCGCCGCTCCCACCAGCACCCAGCCGCTGGGCTCACCGGGCTCGTTCAGCCAATTCCAGCCAATATCGGTTATGCCCGGCGTCCCGTCGTAGTAATGCACGGTTACCTGGTGCGTGCTATCGTTCTGCCATAGCAGGTCCTGGTAGCCGTCTCCATTGAAATTGCCGAGGCCCAATTCGCACTTGTAAGTGTAGTCCGCCGCCGGCTGCAAGCTGCCGTTCACTTCGGCGGCTAACTGTACATAGATGATTCCGCCCACCGCGTCAGCGCAGGGGATGGATCCCACGATTTGCGATGTCCCAGAGGTGGTACCGGAGAAGACATTCGTACCGCCCTGAGTGGTGCCCAACGTCAATTGATACTCCGTGGCTCCGATAACGGCATTCCACGAGAAGTTCGCCAAACTGTCCGAAAGCGTGATCCCCGGCAGCGGGCTAACGATCAGGGCAGCGCCGGAGAAGGAGAATTTCGCCAAAAAGGCCACTATACCGCCCATGCCGATGGGTTGGAATGCTCCCGGTGTGATGGGGATCCCCGAAGACGATTCCCCGCTGCTGGTCCACCCCGTTATGTAAGCGTTTCCCGCGGAGTCCGCCGCGATGCTGGCCGCCAGGTCGTTGCCACTTCCGCCGAAATACGTCGCAAACTCCAGGCTGTTCAATTGGTTGCTGAATGCAGCTACAAACGCATCGCCGCCGCCGCCGTATGCCGATTGCACCGCAGCATACACCGGGAAATTGATCGAATTCGTCGACCCGGCGATGAAGATGTCGCCGGAGCCGTCCAGGGCGATCCCATAACCGATATCCGGCCCGGAGCCGCCCAGGTAGGTTGCGTGCAGGACGCTACTCCCATAGGCGTTGAGCGTGGCTATGAAAGCATTGTAGGAGCCATTGTTGACACCCTGATATGCATTGGCGGTAACCGGGAAATCCGGTGCATTAGTAAAGCCCGTGACGTAGGCGTTCCCGGCGGCATCCGCCGCGATGGCGGTCCCGTTGGTCAGTCCCGTGCCGCCCAGATAAGTGGAGTACTGAGCCTGGCCGGAAGCGCTTATTTTCACCACAAAAGCGTCGCTTTCGCTACTGCTCGCCTGCAGCGGGTTCAACGTCGGAAAATTCGCCGATTGCGTCTGGCCGGTCACGTAAATGTTCCCGGACGGGTCCAGCGCGACCCCGGCGGCGGTATCGTTCGCAATGCCTCCAAGATAGGTTGCATAGATCAAAGCGGAGCCTGCGGCGTTCAGCTTGGCCATGAAGCCGTCATAAGAACCGCCGCCATAATATTGCTGGAACGCGCCCGTCGTGGTGGGGAAGTCGACGGAAGCCGTATATCCGGCAATATGCGCTTCGCCGGCCGCATCCACGGCGATTCCGGCGCCGTAGTCGTCGCCGCTTCCTCCCAGAAAAGTCGCGTAAATCAGCCCGTTGCCGCCCGGGTTCAATTTAAGAACGAAGGCTTTGCTCTCACCCACGAAACTGGTTCGCAACGCGCCACTGGTGATCGGAAAATCTCCCGAATATGTGAAGCCGGTAACGTAGGCGTCGCCTGCCGCATCCACCGCCACGCCAAGCCCCACATCCCGGTTACTGCCCCCAATGTAGGTGGCGTACACCAGACCTGTTCCTGTCGCGTTCCATTTGGTGACAAATACGTCCGTGTCCCCGGCCAGTGATGCCTGTTCCGGATCAAGCGTCGGAAAGTTCTCCGACCCGGTTTCTCCAACCACATAAGCGGAGCCGGAGCTGTCTACGGCAACGGCGTGGCCGTAGTCGTCGCCGCTGCCGCCCAGGTAGCTCGAAAAAGCCAGCGTCGGATCGATGATCAGCGGACGGCTCGAGTCATGTGCGCCTATGTCGAACCCGACCTCATGCCCGCCGCTGTAGACATACTGCCCGAAGATTTCGCGCCGTATGCCTTGCACGCTCTGGTAGACCACCGGCCGGCCGTGCGTTACCCATCCGGAGCCGGTCTGTAATCTCAGATTGCCTTGCCCGTCGATTTCGATTTTCCTGGCGCAGCCAAAGGTTAGGCGGATCGATCGCCAGGATGCGTCAGGCGCCACTACGAGATCGTATTCCAGCCGGTTTTGGCTTCCATAGTAGATCAGGTCGATGCCAGGATAGAGATTAGAGTACTTGATTGCCTTGTACAACGGCACGCCGGTGCGCCAATGCTCAGGATGCGAGCCTGTAAAGTAATTGGCAATTCCAGCTTGCGGCCCGGCTGCCCGGGGCTGCACGTTTGGGCGTGCGCCCATGAACCGGAGCGTGGCCTCTGGCTGATGAAAACCGCCCGGGACCGGACGCCCGATCACCTCGCCGGAGGCGGCAAACGCTACTGTATGCCCGGAAACATGCGCGACGAACAACTGCCCGGCGGCTTCCGTCCCGCGCCATTCAAATGTCAGCGGCATTTTCCCGTAGGCCGCCGCGTTGATTCCCTCGCCATTCCCCGCAAACAGAGCGTGGGCAAGGAAAACTGCTAGTGGGCAGACCCGCAAACTCGAGTTCATGCCCTCTAGATCGGTGCTTTTGCCCGCCCACTTTAGGGCTACACCACTTGGCGATCTAAGGTCCGGCGCGGCGAGGGAGCCTCGCCGAAACTTGGAGTAACGCTCCAGCCCGGGCGCCTTCCCTGAAATGATCTGCCAATCTCGGCTGGACGGCGGCTACGCCGCCCATTTATCTGGGCACCACGGCCGTCCACCCGGGGAAGCCGGAAGACGCCAGCCAGTTCCAGCCCGTGTAGGTCGCGCCGCCAGTTCCGCCGTAATAATTCACGGTCACCTGTGCGGTCGAATTGTTCTGCCAGACCAAGTCCGGCACGCCGTCTCCATTGAAATCGCTGGCCCCCACTACCGTCCACCCCGGAACCCCGGCCTCATTGAGCCAGTTCCAGCCCAGATAGGTCGTGCCCCCGGCGCCGCCGTAATAGTTCACCGAAACCTGCCGCGTCGGAGCATATTGCCACACCAGATCCGGCGTCCCGTTTCCGTCAAAATCGGCTGCCCCTACTACCCGCCAGCCCGCCGGCTCGCCACCGCTGTTGAGCCAACTCCAGTTTTCGTCCACCGCGCCGCCCACCCCTCCGAAATAGTGGACCGTTACCTGATTCGTCGTATTGTTTTGCCAAATCAGATCGGGCACCCCGTCGTTGTTCATATCGGCCACGGCCACTACCGTCCACCCCGGAAACCCGGGGCTATCCAGCCAGTGCCAACCCAGGTACGTGGCCCCGCCCGGTCCGCCATAATAGTTCACCGAGACTTGGCCGGTCGGCATATATTCCCAGACCAGATCCGGCACGCCGTTGCCATCGAAGTCCGCCGCTCCCACCAGCACCCAGCCGCTTGGCTCGCCGGACTCATTCAGCCAACTCCAGCCAATATCAGTCGCGCCTTGCGTCCCGTCGAAGTAATGCACGGTTACCTGCCGGGTGCTGTTGTTCATCCAAACCAAGTCCTGGTAGCCGTCTCCATTGAAATCCCCCAGGCCGGATTTGCACTTATAGGTGTAGTCGGCCGCCGGCTGGAAGCTGCCGCCCACTTCGGCGGCTA